>RCUH01000024.1_pt1 | contig 314446 bp, 307 predicted proteins | sample 2166191 | NCBI WGS metagenome assembly RCUH01 (sample SAMN09932848, study PRJNA488358) | compost metagenome | feature: garden; material: soil; isolation source: compost soil in an enriched community after 214 h of incubation | place: Germany: Experimental Botanical Garden Goettingen | collected...
TGCATTCGGAAATTTCGCAGAATAACGACGATCAAAACCTGATCCCTTAGTGTGGCGGTATTTAAATAGTTTGCAGCTCGATCACAGTCTGAGCATCCTGACAATTGGGTGGCCCCAAGCCCCCTTTCCCGAGCGTCCAGCTCGGGAAAGGGGGCTTGGGGCCACCCAATTGTCAGGATGCTCAAGCTATGATCAAGCCACAATCTCCTCAAATACCACGAAACTTAAAGATCAGGTTCTGAACGAAGCGATAGCTATTTGTGCAGAGACAGCTCTGTCAAAAAAATAGCGCATCGCGCTGCCCAAGTATCTGAAACTAGAATCATTTTGGCACCAACTGAGTTGGTACGCTTCCTGCTTTATAGGTCTCTGTGTAAAACGAACTGTCATTGTGACACCTATCTAGGAGGATTTGATGAAAAAGACATTCTTGGTTCTAGCAGCAACAATGGTTCTTTCGCCAGTAGCTCATGCTGAGTTTGGTGAAGAAGTTTATTCTGATGAAACTCAGTACTCTGCAGAAATGCAGCATGATGCGGAAATGGGATACGTTGTTCCAGGTCGCGGTCGTCCAGGCCCATACCCGGGTGACCCACGTCGTCCTCACCCTCCTCGTCGCCCGGAGCCACCACGCCGTCCAGAAGCTCCGCGCTCTCAGTTCGTGCGTTGTGATTCTGAAGGCTATCGTTATCGTGAATGTGGTTTTAGCTATTACGGTGCTCGTGATGTTCGTGTCTACCGACAACACTCTGATACGGCTTGCCGTTATGGTTCTTCTTACGGTTTCTCTAGCGACCGCGTTTGGGTTGATCAAGGATGCCGTGCCACTTTCGAAGTTATCTACTGGTAGTTTGAAAGTTTAAAAAATACTTTGGAGCCCGCGAGAAATCGCGGGCTTTTTTTTTGCCCTCTCTTTGTCTCTTCGCAGATATGACGATTGCTCATCCCACCTTGTTCCGGGATTTGCGATTCTGGTGTTGTGGCAGATAGGTTTTTTCAAGGCGCAAGGAGGAAGGCGTGCATATTTGTACGTCGACGACGAAGCAACGCGGGAAAAACTTATTTGACACGACACTTGGGGAGGCAGAGTGCGTATTTCAGATGTGGCCATTCGAAATTCTGTCTTTGCATGGATGCTCTTCGCCGCCTTTATTATTTTTGGTGCGATCTCTTTTTCCAGAATGGGGGTTAGCCAACTTCCTGACGTCGATTTTCCTGTGGTGAATGTGACCCTGACCTTGTTAGGGGCCGCTCCCCAAGTGATGGAGACCACCGTGGTGGATGCCGTTGAAGATGCTTTGTCGACGGTGGAGGGTGTGCGCAATATCACCTCCGTGAGCAAAACAGGAATCGCCAATATCACTATTGAATTTGATTTGGATCGCAACGTGGATGTGGCCTTGCAAGAAGTGCAAACCAAGGTGGCCCAGGCTCAGCGACTTTTGCCAAAGAATGTCGACCCGCCCGTAATTTCCAAAACCAACCCCGATGACCAACCGATTTTGTGGTTGGCTGTGACCTACAACAAAGACGACCCTTATTTCTTGATGAGCTATGCTAAGGACTTTCTTAAAGATCGCTTCACCATGGTTCCTGGCGTGGGGGATGTGATTTTAGGAGGCTATACCGATCCGGCATTGCGAGTGTGGCTGAACTCGAAAGCCTTGGCACGAAATTACATTTCGGTCGATGACGTTTTAGAGACAATCAATGCACAGCATATTGAGATTCCGGGAGGTTTCATTCAGACGGCGGATCAGGCCTTCAATGTTCGTACTTTGGGAGAGGCAACGACCACAAAGGAGTTTGAAAACCTGGTGATCAATCGCCGCAGTGGCTATATCACGGCCGATCCAACCAACATCATACGCATTGGTCAGATCGGCAGAGTGGAAGAGGCTCTGGCTGAGGTCTATCGCATCTCGCGTTTTGATGGAGTGCAAGCCTTGGGGTTGGGGATCAAAAAGCAATTGGGATCAAATGCCGTGGCCGTAGCAAGGGCCGTGAAAGAACGGATGAAGGACATCCAAGACCAATTGCCTCCAGGAATGAATTTGCATGTCAACTTTGACTCCTCTCGTTTTATTGAGCAGTCCATCGGCGAGTTGGTGAAGCATTTGGTGTTGGCCGTGATCTTAACCTCCTTGGTGTGTTGGTGTTTCTTGGGCAGTTGGACAGCGACATTGAATGTGCTCTTGGCCATTCCGACATCGATTTTGGGTGCCTTTATCGGACTGTATTTTGCGGGATTCACACTCAATACTTTCACTTTGCTAGGACTGACACTGGCCATCGGTATCGTCGTCGATGATGCGATCATGGTTTTAGAAAATATATTTCGTTACAACGAAAAAGGATTGGATCCTGTCAAGTCTGCCATTGTGGGAGCTCGAGAAATCACCTTCGCTGCCCTGGCAGCCAGTGTGGCCATCATTGCGATCTTTTTACCCGTGGCCTTCATGCAAGGAGTGATCGGCAAGTTTTTCCTGCAGTATGGAGTGACGATCTCCTTGGCCGTTCTGCTTTCTTTGATTGAATCTTTGACGATCACTCCCATGCGTTGTTCAAGCTTTGTTCATCAAGGCCATCGCACCACAAGATTGGGAAAAGCCTTCGATAAGGGCATGGATTTGTGGCGAGTGTTTTATAGTCGTTCCTTGGAGTGGACCTTGAAGAATCGCTGGAAGGTGCTCATTGGTTCTTTGGGGTTTGTGGCGGTCTCGTTCACTTCAGTGACCTTTTTGAATCGTGAGCTTTCCCCCTCGCAGGATCAGTCTTTATTTATTATGCGTTTAATGTTGCCGGTGGGTTCCTCTTTGGCATTGACGGACAGTAAAGCGAAGGAAGTTGAAAAATGGCTTCGTGCGCGACCCGAATTATCGCATCTCTATGTGGCCGTGGGAGGAACGGGTTCAGGAGGAGGTAGTGACTCCAACACGGGCATGATGTTCGTCAGTTTAAAAGACAAAGGCCAAAGGGGAAAAGACCCTAAGACTGGAAAAGAGCTGTCACAGCAAGAGTTCATGGGCTTGGCCCGACAGGAGCTCTCAAAAATTCCCGGCCTCAAAGTGTTTATGATGGATCTGTCCACGCGAGGGTTTTCAACGGGAAAAGGGTATCCCATCGAATTCATTTTACAGGGACCCGAGTGGGATATGCTGGCAGAGCTCAATGAGAAAATGAAGACCGCCATGCGAGAATCCGGATTGATGGTGGACGTTGATTCAGATTACCTCGAGGGCATGCCCGAAGTGCAGGTGGTTCCCGAACGAACCCAAGCGGCCTATCGCGGGGTGAGTGTGGAAAGTATCGGTAACACCGTGGCGGCGCTGATCGGCGGAGTTAAAAATGGTCAATATACTAAGGGCGGTCATCGCTATGATATTTATGTGCAAATGGATAAAAAACCGGATCCACGCACGGAATTCCGCAGTCTGTTGATTGGAAATGACAAGTTCAATTTGATTCCGATCTCGCAGGTTACAAAGATCGAAGAGCGCCCGAGCTTGCAGCAAATCTCTCGCGTGAATCGCCAACGGGCGATCACAATCTATGGCAATATGGCTCCAGGAGCCTCGCAGCAAAAGGCCTTGGATTTTATCCAACAGAAGGCCAAAGAGATTTTGCCGCCCACTTACTTTATCGAACAGTCGGGAGCCGCAAGAACTTTCCAAGAGTCTTTTGACAGTTTGATTTTCGCTTTGATTCTTGGTGTGGTGGTGGCTTACATGGTTTTAGCCACGCAGTTCAATTCCTTCCTGGATCCGGTCACGGTTCTGATGGCGTTGCCTTTTAGTTTTAGCGGGGCTTTTTTTGCCCTTCTGCTGATGAATCAAACCGTCAACATGTATTCCATGATTGGATTGTTGCTCTTGATGGGGATCGTGAAAAAGAACTCTATTCTCTTGATTGATTTCACCAATGCCGTTCGTGATCGTGAAGATAAGAATGCCCACGACGCGTTGACCGAAGCCTGTCCCGTGCGCCTGCGACCGATCATCATGACATCTGTGGCAACCATATCGGCGGCGGTGCCCTCGGCCCTAGCTTCAGGGGCGGGCTCCGAGACCTTCAAACCCATGGCGATCACTTTGATTGGTGGAGTGTTTGTATCAACCTTGCTGACCTTGTACGTGGTGCCAGTAACCTATTCACTTCTTGAAAAATTCCGCAGACGAGACACAAGAAGGGCCTTAGTGAAAAGGGCCTTCGAAGAGCTGGGAGATGTGACTTCACTCGCATTTCAGCCGATGCCTGACATGATTGAAGACGAAGGGCCAAATCAGAAACCCAAGCCGCCTCCTGAGCCCTCGGCCACCTGATTGTGCTGAAAAACATCTGTCTTCACAGGAAGGTGTTTTCTAAAATGAATTATAGAAAGTGGGAGGTAAATATGGATGTTTCAATCCTCTATGAATGCACACTGCAGTCCATCGCTGGAATGATGAACTTCCCAGAAAGCATAAAAAAATTATCTGAGGCGGGAGTGGAAGCTTATTATGCCGACCTCATTCGCCATCAAAATGTATATTACTTTGAAAATGGTGAATCCCACGTGATTAATTATTCTTTGAATACTCCCGTGGTGGCCGAGAACTTTAATAAGGAAACAGTTCATCAATCCGTGGTGCTGACTCAGGAAAATCAAATCAGTTACCGAGAATTTCTTAATCGAGTGATGGCTGCGGGATGTAGGGGCTATTTTGTTTTCTTAAAGGGAGAAAAAGTCATCTATCTCGGGCGCAAAGGGGACATTGTGACAGAAGAGTTCCCGAATCCTCAAGGAGAGTCCTTCGGGTCTGTTTACAACACCTTGGACATTTAAAAACCTTTCTTAAGGCGAGCACCACGATAGGAGCGGGGAGAAATCCCCGCGCCGAAGTGCCGTTTTATTCGCTATTAGATCCTAGAGCCCACATATCGAGACGTTCTCGAACTGCACCCATAGCGTGGTGGCGTTTAAAAAGATCGCCGCTCGACCACGCGGGGTGTGAGCATCCTGACAATTGGGTGATCCCAAGCCCCCTTTCCCGAGCATCCAGCTCGGGAAACCAAAGATTAGGGGATGGTCAACCACCACTCTCGTGGGTCAGTTTAAGACGTTCTGACTCCGAATCTATTTCTGCAATGCTCCAGGCGGAAGGTGGAGAGTTTTTGGTCTCTTGCAATTTCGTTCGGTTCTGGCATAGTTCGATGGTTACACTTATGAAATAACGCGATGCGCCCGATTGTGGGTCGCTGTGCATTTCCAGGAGATGAAATCATGATTATCGGTGTTCCAAAGGAAATTAAAATTTCTGAGAACCGTGTTGGTCTAACTGAAGCTGGCGTTCGTCAGTACGTTAAAGAAGGTCATACAGTCATCGTTGAAAAAGATGCGGGTATGGGTTCTGGTATTTCGAATGAACAGTACGAAAAAGCAGGTGCGAAAATCATCGACACCAAAAAAGAAGTTTACGCTAAGGCGGATATGATTCAGAAGGTGAAGGAACCACTTCCTGATGAATATGAGTTGATGAAAGAAAATCAAATTCTTTACACTTACCTTCACTTGGCTGCTGAAGCTAAATTGACCAAAGTATTGTGTGAAAGAAAAGTGAAAGCGATTGCATACGAGACCATTCAAGTGGGCAACTCTTTGCCACTCTTGACTCCTATGTCTGAAGTTGCTGGTCGTATGGCGACTCAAGTGGGTGCTTTCTATTTGCAAAAAGACCACGGCGGTAAAGGCATCCTTATGGGTGGTGTTACTGGTGTTAAACCTGCAAAAGTAACAATCATCGGTGGTGGTGTTGTGGGAACAAACGCGGCGAAAATGGCTGTTGGTTTGGGCGCTTCCGTAACGATCCTTGATGTGAACACAGCTCGTTTGGAATATCTTGATGATATTTTCCAAGGTCGTTGCATGACTTTGTTCTCTAACGCAAAAAACATCGAAGATTCAGTTAAAGAATCTGACCTGGTTGTTGGTGGCGTTCTGATCACTGGACATAAAGCTCCAACACTGGTGACTAAAGAGATGATCTCTTCAATGAGCAAAGGCTCTGTTGTTGTTGACGTTGCCGTTGACCAAGGTGGTTGTATCGAAACTTGTCGTCCAACTTCTCACCAACACCCAACTTACGAAGTTGATGGCGTGATTCATTATTGCGTTCCAAACATGCCAGGCGTGGTTCCAAGAACTTCGACTTATGCATTGACGAACGTAACATTGAAATACGGTTCAATGTTGGCGGCAATGGGCGTTGAAGATGCCGTTGCGAAATCTCCAGAGTTGATGAAGGGCTTGAACGTATACGGCGGACACGTTGTTTACGAACCAGTCGCTCGTGACTTGCACATGGAGTATAAGCCCTACAAAGCTTAATTCTTCATTCCTATAGGCATTACAAAAAGGGTTTCAGTCTTTGGATTGAGACCCTTTTTCATTTTTGTGGTTGATATTTTAGGGGTCCGTAGATAAAAGTTATTTCTACATATGTGGTTGTTTACGATCAAAAGGGGATACGGATTATGAAATCTAGGTTGTCTGACTTTCTGAAGGAAAAGCGCCTCGCTGCTAACTTAACCCAAGCTGAGGTCGCTCATAAGATGGGTTATTCTTCTCCGCAGTTTGTGTCTAACTGGGAAAGAGGAGTCTCGAACCCACCGGTTGAAACTCTGAAGGAATTAGCAAAGCTCTATAACGCTTCTATCGATGATATTTATGAGATCCTTTTGAAGTCTTCTATCGAAGAAGTTGAAAGAAATCTGCGCAAGAAGTTCTACAAAGATACGAAAAAAGCTCGCCGAGCTTAAATACTTGCTCTCGCAAGTCCAGTCACTTCACCGCTTCCCACTCCTGCACGTTTTCTCCGGTATTTATGTGAAGAACTTAGTTCGTTTAACGAACTGAGAGGATCTTGTATTCTTTTTCGGTATCACCGATCTCCACAAGAGCGGTGTCGCCGGCTTGAAGATCCAATAAGGTCTCTCCGAGGGGAGAGGTCGGAGTCACAATTTGCACAGTCTGTCCATCCATCTTGAGGATGAGTCCGCCGCCCTTGGGTACGATAAATAAGAAACTGCGTTTACCATCAAGTTCCACTTGCACGAGTGCTGTGGCCGAGATGCCTTCGTTAGGTTTGAAGTCTTTGACTTGAATGAACTTGAAGATCGAAATCAGTTCTTCGATTTCAACGACTCGCTTGGATTGGGCGCCAGCTAAGTAAGAGGCTTCCAAGGCGCGAGTGTCGTATTCATTTTCAGGTTTGCTTTCTTCGTTGGTTGCAGCTTCGCGAGAAACCTTGGCTGTGGCTTTCGCCGCCACAAGATCACTTTCAAGTTGAGTGATAATAGCTTCGACGAGTTTTTTTTTATCCATGACAACCTCAGATGGCAGAACGTTTTCGATCAAGAAGAAAACCATCACGTGATGATGGTTGATAACTAAGAGAATATTTTTCTTTCGTCAGAAGAACAAGAAGAGATTTTCAGAGGGAAAAATAAAATTTTAGGTCTAGTGCCTAAGTGTCACCATTTTTTGAGAACACCTGTGAACAGAGATCAAAATTCGAAGACAATATGACCCCAATCTTCCGTACGAAGAAGTGGAATGCGATGTTTCGCGAGTCGAAAGAGAGTTTTGGGGTGAGGATGGCCATATCGACTCCAGCGTGCAGAGGCGACACTCATCTTGATCAAAGGAATTTTATTCAAGAGTTCTTCGGAGGAACTTGTGCGGCTGCCATGATGACCAAGAATAAGAACTCGAGTTTTGCTAAGACTGCGAAGTTGGTGAATCCAGAGGAGCTCCTCTTTCACGGGAGAGTCACCTGGAATAAGAAAACCTTTAAAAAGCACAACGTGGCTTTGAGAGTTGGAATCGCCTTTTTTGAAAAGTGGAGAATAAACCTCCGCTTCTGACAGAGTTTGGGGCGCGCAGGTTGGAAGATCTTTCAGGAGTGCCTCTTTTTTTGCCGAAGAAGAACCCAAAGGGCGAAGACCTAAGCATGAAGGGGTCTTGATTTTCTTCAAACGAGGAAGCAGTCCAATGTGATCCCAGTCCCAGTGACTTAGGAACACTTTGTTGATTTTGTTTTTACAGAGCCGTTTCAACACAGAACCACGCAGAAATTCCCCGCCCACATCAAAGTGCCAGCAGCTCTCATCGTTGCTGTAAGTGATCCACTGTCCTTGACTTACATTCCAAACAACCAGGCGGGGGCTTTGTTCTGAAGGCCGCAAAGGTGTGGCGCTGAGGCTCACTAAAAGGAAGGCGAGCAAATAGATTCTCATCGCGAAGAGTCCTTTCCTTGGCGGAGATAGAGACGACCGAAATAAAACGTCAGATGAAGAAAGCCGATCCACACCCATAGGCTCGTGCGGGCCAAAGCTGTTCCCGAAGGAAGAACGATGGGGTCTGAGTATAAAAAAAGAACCATCGAGAAGAAGTTTAAAACTCCGTCGAACAGGGGGCCTAGGTTGGGTAAGATCACCACCACGAGGCCCAAGGGCAAAAGCACAAAGGCAATGACTGGAGCCAGAAAGATATTAAAGAGCAGCCCCAAAGGGTGCAAGCTGCCAAAGCCCCAAAGCAAAGGAAGGAGAAAGAGGAAGACCAATAATTGGATAAGCAAGATTCGGTAGTAAACTGTGCGTATCTTGAAGACGCTGGGCCCACAGAGCGCCAGAGAGGCCGCCCAGCTGAGTTGCAGAGAAAGAGAGTCTCCCCAGGATGGGAAAAGAAAAAGTGTCAGCAAGCCCGTTGCAAGGACGCTCAGGTCCGAAGTGAAATGAAGACCTCGGGCGTTGTGAAATTTTCGAACCCCCAAGCCCATAAGAGCGCGGACAACGGGAGCCTCCCAACTGGCAGTGAGAGAATAAAAGAGTAAAAGCGTAAATCTTAAAAAGAATGGCATTGCGATTTTGCTGAATAATTCATCAAGCAAAATTAGGTGAGATCCCGAGATAACAAAGAGGTGAACCAGCGAAGTTTGCGTCAAGTTTTTTTGTAAGTTTAGATCCGTGATTTTTTCGCCACACAGAAGGGAGCTCAGAGCTCCGTCGTTTTGAAGAGTCTGAGGAATTGCATGTGTGCATTTCTGATGAAAGAACTCGGCCAAGTCTGTTGTGTTTTTCAGCAAAGAGGGGGGCAAGGGGTTGCTTAAGCTTAATGCAAGAAAGAGTAGAAAAATCATAGAATCAGGCACTTAGCAAATTTCGTGCTCGTAAGGAAAACTAAAATAATCTGTCGTGGCATAATCCGGTTTCCTAAAACCGGATTTTAAGATCTGAAATTACAGCTTCGAAATATTGCGGATTTATTTAGATAAACTAAATGAAATCATTAGCTTAGATCGTGCTCAAGAAGCGTGCAAATCGCTGAAACCCTTGAAAATCAATAGGTCTAAGGTCTAGGTTTTAAGTAACTCAACATTTTATGTGGATAACTCTTACTTGTTTGCCATTCTCTAGGCGTGTCATACTAGTTGAAGATCAAGGAGTGTCGACAGATGAAGCAACTTAGATTAATTGCAACGACCGTCATTTTAAGCCTTCCCTTTGTGGTGCAGGCAGTGACTCTTCAGAAGAAGCCTAACCCATCCATTCTCTCGAAAGAGAAGGCCAGCCTTCTCGTAGAGCTGACTGGAAAAGACATTTCCAAAGAAAGTGACATGGCTCTCTATGCTGAAATGCTGAGCGCTTATGATAAAAATGATGAGATCGCATTCAAGAGTCGTCTGCAAAGTTTGATCACGCGTTTTCCAAAAAGCGTCTATGCGGATAATGCGTTGTTCTTAGCAGGGCGTAGAGCCCTAGATGGCGGCAACTATCCTGAAGCCGTGAAGTACTTCTCTCGCGTAGAGAAAGAATATCCGAGAAGCAGCCGAGTGCCGGCCGCTCGTTTTGCGAAAGCTATGACTTATAAGAAAATGAATCTTCCCACTTTCTCTCGCAAGATTTTGGCTGAAGTTCGTGCAAAATATCCAGGAAGTCCCGAGTCTTTCCGCGCTGACAGCGAGCTGAAACTCTTCAACTAAACACTAGAGCAAGGAAGCTACTGTGCTGAGAAGAAATCTCTCCGTTTTATTTGCCATGATTTTTTGTGCTTTGCTGGTCAAAGCTCAAGATGTTCCGCCTCCAGAGTTTGATATGCCGGCGGAAAACTCTGACTTTGATGCCGATCCATTGGACGTGCTGGAGCCCAAGGCGACGGTCACTCCTGATGTTCCGGCTTTACCTGAGTTCACTGAAATTCCAGAGCCGGGAATGGAGGAGATGTCCGCGCCGCCTCCGGTGGTAGAGCCACCTGCTGCGCAACCGGCGGTCTCGACACCTGTTGCAGAGACGGAAACATTTTCTGGTTCCAATGATCCGGATTTCAACCGCGAATCTCGTTTTCATAGAATCTACAAAACCTACAATGAAAATCCCACTTCACCAGAGGCTTGGGAAAAGGCCATTGCAGGTCGTCCTGCTGAAACTTATCGTGTGCAGGGCGGGGACACTCTCTGGGATATCTCGAACACATTCTTCGGTGACCCGGCTTATTGGCCAAAAATTTGGTCTCTTAATAATGGATCCATTCTGAATCCTCATGAAATTGACCCTAAGATGCAGATTTCATTCTTCCCAGGAAGTTTAAACGATGCTCCCACTTTGGGATTGGCTGAGGCAGCCACCGGTGAAGCCACGATGTCTGTGGATACAGCGAGTGCAGATGCTGGAAACGTGGAACTGCCAGAGCGTCGCAAGAAGTATGCTCCGGTATTGAAAAACCTGCCGGGCAGCTTGCCGTCGGTTTTGGTGGGCGGTGTGAATCAAGAAACACGCCCAGCTGAAATCCAATTGCCGCAATCGAAATTTCCGCAGGCTGTGGAGTATATGAGTTATTTCGTCAGTGAAACGCCGATCAACAGCGTGGGCAAGGTGGTTGAGACTGAAATGGGTCTATCGTCGGCGATGGAGTTTCAGTATGTTTTCGTTGAATTGAATGATCCTTCTCCTATTGGCAAACAGTTCATGATTCAGCGTGATCGTGGCGATGTTAAGGATCCGGCAGTTAAAAAACGCGAAGCTCACTTGGTCGAAGTTCAAGGCTTGATCGAGGTGGTGGCGCGAGTGAATGACAACAAGCCCATTTACAGAGCCATCGTCAAAAAGACGCTGGAGCATGTGGAAGTGGGTTCTGTGGTTGTTGTGGGCAACTTGCCGATGATGAACACCCAACTTACACAAGTTGTTAGCGGTATTGGTGCTCGTATTATTGGCGGACAGTACTCTAATGAACGTAAGATGTTTGGCGCAAATACTTTAGTCTTCTTGGATACGGGCTCGGGCCAGGGGTTGCAAGAGGGGCAGACTTTGCAAGTTTTTGCCGATCAGAAAATGCGCAATACTAAAACGTCTTCTTTGGTGAACGACCGTCCTATTGGGTTGGTGAAAGTGGTTCGTGTTACGCCAAACTTTGCTACAGCCTATGTTTTGCGCACGGAAATGGATATCGTCGCGGGAGATTACGTTGGAAAACCTGTGGCTCAGGCTCGCTATGAGTCGTTAGACGCTGCCCCCGTGTCGCCGGCCGTGGATTCAGACTCAGAATTGGATCTGGATTTGGATATGGAGCTGGATGATGCGCCCATGAACAGTGCTCCGCCGGAAGCGGAGCCGGAGGGCGGAAGTGATGACCTGGAGCTTGAACTTTAAAGACATTCCAAGGGCTCTGCAGAATTGCAGAGCCCTTGTTGTATGTATGATCTGTATTCTTTATCCCAAATCATTAAAGCCCATCCGACTTACTCTTTAAATCGTGACGCCGTTCACGGCCTTTACCGTCGTCTCGGAGAACAGCAGAACTTGAATGGAACAACCCTGCTCCATGAGCTGGCTCTTCTTTGGCCGCCTTTGGCGACGTTCTTGAATGAAAATCAAATTCTTTATCAAAAACTTTTAGAAGAAACTGATGCTCTTCGCAAAAAAGGATTTCAATTCGTCACTTACGGAGAAGAGTTGTTTCCACTTTCTTGCTATTGGATGCAAGAGCCGCCCTTAACTCTGAGTTTTTTTGGCGAGCCCGCATGGCTCGGAGAAAGATCCTTGGCTGTGGTGGGAAGTCGGGAGCCGGCCGAAGCTTCACTGACCTGGATGGAAAGGGAGTTTGCTCATTTCTGTGAAGAAAATCAGGTTTGCATCGTCAGTGGCGGTGCTCGCGGCGTTGATCAAAAGGCTCATGGTTTGTCACTACGAAAAAACAACTCCACCATCGTGGTCTTGCCTTCAGGGCTCGGAGAAATTTATCCCCGCAGCTTGCAAGATTGGATGAAGCCTGTCTTGCAGGGAGGAGGCTGTTTTCTAAGTGAGTATGCTCATCAACAAGTCATGCACAAGTATCTCTTTCATCATCGCAACCGCTTGATTGCAGCTTTGGGCAGTTCCGTGTTGTTGGTGGAGGCTCGTCGTCGCAGTGGAACTTTGATTACAGCGCAACAAGCTCTGCAATTGGGCAGGGCAGTAGGAATTGTCCCCGGTCACCCCTTGGATCCCCACTTTGGAGGGAGCTTGGATTTACTTAGCGAGGGGGCCTTTTTAGTGCGTGATGCTCAAGATCTCACCATGTTTTTCAACTCTGAGCTGCGCAGTGAAAATGATGATGGGGCATTGGTAGTGGGCGAAAACGAAAGCGCCCACTAGCGATAGTGGGCGTGCTAAGTCTCCAAAATCTTTTGGAAAAAAATGAAATCATCTAAAAAAATCTTTTGCCTCGGAGGGATTCTTGACCTTAACATTTGAGTTAGGGAGGGGCGATGTGGTCAAGGATGACCATGGTAGTACGGATGCTGCTGCATCGCTCTGTTTTTTCTAAGCCCTGATCGATTAGTTCCAATTTCTTCTTAAAGTCTCAAATCCTAGAAGTCCAAAGATCACGTTCGGTGTCCATATCGCTATTGGAACAGGAAGTGCTCCAGAACGCGCCATGCCCTCGAAGGTCACATACAAAATCCAGTAAACGATGATGACGCCAATACAAAGAATCATGCCCCCGGTTTTCGCGGCACGCTTGTTGGTTGTAGTTCCTAGTCCCACACCGATCATTGCAAACACCACACAAAGCACGGCAATGGCCCAACGCTTGTGCACTTCCGTTTGCAGTGTGCGATGCTCCTCAGGATCTTTGATGCCCAGGGCGAGGCGATCTCGCACTTCGTGAAGGGTCAGAGACTGAGGTGACTTGTCCTTGGTGTATTCCGTTGCCGGGTCCGCCAAATGAATGTCATAGGAATCGAATTTGATCTTTGTGTGAGTTTGCGCTTGGCGATGGATGTCTCCGTCATTCAAACGGAAAAGAATGCTTTGTCCTGGGCGATCCGGATCAGGAATAATCTGGCCTGACTTGGCAATGATCGTCAGAGGAGTGTCGCCACTTTTCTCGTCATAGATGAAGACCTTTTTCAACACGCCCTTTTCTGAGTTCACTTCATTGGCGTAAACCACCATATCAAAGAAGCCTTCCGAGAAAGTACCTTCCTTCAAAACCACCCCGGCACGGGTGTGAGCGATTTTATAAAAGAGAACCTCAAACTGACGATTACCCCAAGGAGCAATGTTGAACGAGGTCTGGGCCGAGATAATGCCTACCAAGGTGGCTAAAATCAAAGCGGGCATCAGGATCATTCCCATGTGAAGACCCGAAGCCTTCATCGCCACAATTTCAGAGTCTTGGCTGAGGCGGCCATAGGTCAAAAGGATGGCAAACAGCAGGGCCATCGGAAAGAGGATAGGCAAAAGTGAGATCACCACATAACCGATGATTTCAGCGACGACCTTGAGAGCCACGCCATGAGTGAGAGTGAATTCTGTCAAGCGCAACACCTGAAACATCAGAATGATGGAAACAAAAACAGAAAGTCCTAGCAAAAAGCTCGGCAGCATCTCAAAGAAAATATACTGAGCAGCCTTTTTGCCATTAAAAATCCCAAACATAAATCTCCAATTCGTCCTCGTATTCTAAAGTCCTCAGCTGGCGATGTCATCTCCTTCGCGCCTTGATTTGAGCCAATCGTCCAGCCTTCGCTGAAACTTCGGCTTGGCAGGCCGCTCCCGGTGCTAAGGAGGGGGCCTTTGTGTCAAAGTGCGAGAGCGGGTCCGTCCCGCCGAAGCTTTAGCGAAGGCGGACTAGACTTTGTGAAGCTCTATTGACGGGTTCGGGGCCCTCATTGAGAATAGGAGGGCATGAATAAGATTCTTTTGGTCTTTGAGGACTATGGTGAACTGATGGGAGTGGAATCGTCTCTGAAAAGAGTCGGTTTTGATGTTTTGGGCATCAGCAACGAGTACTCATTGTCTGAGCAAGTTTTGTCTTTTAATCCTGAGGTGGTCATTGGCTCTGGGCGTGGTGGAAAAGTGAATTCCATTGGCGTTGGCAAGCGTTTGAAGGAGATGACTCGTTGGCAGGGGAAATCGGTTTTACTTTTTCCTCCGAACTTTAAACCTTCTCCACAGGATTTGATTAAAATCCGTGTCGATATGATTTTGGAATCTCCAGTTCCGCCTTTGCGCATGGTGCAAGTCTTGGCCAAACTACTGGGTCATGATGAAGCCGTTTTGCTCGAGCGTTTGAACAAAGCCATTCACGTTGATAATGCTCCGAAAACGGGCACGGGCAGTGGTGGGAGTTCTGCTGGTGCTGCGGAAGATGAAGCTTTCTATGTGAAGGGAAAAAACCCTGAAGGGTCTCAGAGCTCTGAAGTGGGAGGACGATTTAGTCTTCAAGAAAATCCCGAAGATAGTCAGATAAGTGGCGGAAATAGCGGTAAAACTCGTGGCATGGAGTTTCGTCTCGGTGAGCGCATGACAGCCGCTGAGCCTGAAACGGCTCAAGGTTTTCAGTCGGAAGGCGACGGTTTTGCCGACGTTGATTTGAAGGCTTTGGAGCGTGAACTTTTAGGTGGTGGTGAGCCTGCCGTTGAACGCGTTGAGGCTGCAGACCCTGCCTTGGAAGCCGAAATTTTGAATTTGCCATCCACCACAGAAGAGAGTGTGGGGGACGAGGAAAACTTCGACGCTGCCACAGCCTCGGCCGAGCTTCGCAAAGCTGAAGACGGACTTGCTGAAAAAATCGCCAAATACAGTGCCTTGGTTGCAGATATGAAACTCACTCCCAAAAGCACAGTGAGTCGTGTTGAGGCGCGTAAACGCCAAAGGCAACTGGTTGGAGACTGGGATGCTGAGGGGCTGAAAGATCAGGACGATTTACGACGGGAATTCACAAAAGCCCTCTTTAAAAAGTAATTGCTCCCGCAAGGACTTGACGATAAGAGTTTCGATGTCCATGTTTACATGAGAAGATATTGATAGATGGAGGCCGTTATGGGCGCAAATACAGTGGCAGTGACAGACAGTTCTTTTGAAGCTGAGGTTCTTAACTCAACAACTCCCGTTCTTGTGGATTTTTGGGCTGAGTGGTGTGGACCTTGCCGTGCATTGGCTCCAAAACTCGAAGAGATCGCTTCAGAGATGTCTGGAAAAGTAAAAATCGTAAAAGTAAACGTGGATGAGAATCCTGGAACTCCAGGCAAGTATGGTATCCGTGGTATCCCAGCCATGTTGCTCTTTAAGGGCGGCGGCGAAGCGGGACAGCTTGTGGGCAATCACCCAAAAGATGCTATCGTTGATTTCCTAAATAAAAACGTTTAGTTTATTTCTGTTAAAGATCTGTAAAGAACGGGTAATAAAGAAGGGCCTTTTTTAAGGGGCCCTTTTTTTTATGCGGAAAATTGGACTTTGTCAGATGACTTAGGTTATTTTGGTTGCAAGTAATTTGACCAGAGGTTGTGCTCTCTATGATCGTTTCGGAACTTTTAAAATTTGAACAAACAAATCAAAATATCGATGACTTTAAAGCTCTCGCGGAAAAGTTATGCCGAATGCTGGAGTCTGAGGGAGTCCTCTGCAAACCTTATCGTGAGGGGTTGCCTTACTTTACGAAGCTGACTGAATATCAACAAAAAGAAGCGATTCGCAACTTAGGTTTTTACGTAGATCTTTGTCGCGAGCAGATGCTTGATGGTTACAAGTTGAGCGACAACTTGTCTTTCACTTGGCGTGCATTCCGTAAGTTGAATCTCATTCCTCGTTCAGATCTATTTCAAATGGTGTCAGATGAAGATGTCCTTGAGATTTACTCAAGTGACAGTCGCCAGTTGTATCGCAACTTGCGTTTCTATGAACATTGCTCTTACTCGTTGGAAGAGTTGTATTCTTTAGAGTGGTGGAGTCTTTTCCATCGTGATGAACATATCACGGCATCGTTGATGGAGTCCGCAGCCATGGTCTTGAATGGCGAATGCGAAGGTCATGTTTACCCGACAGTGGGTACCCATGTAGTGAGAGAACTTTGTTCAGAAGAAAAGCTCGCAAATATTTACGAGCCTCGCTTGTTGAGTCCACTCTTTTGCAATAAAAAAGTGGAAGGTATTTTTGCCGCTGTTCGCTTGGTCTCTGTTGAGAACTAGCCTGCTGCTTTGTATTTTTTTGCAGCCAGTTTACAGCACTCATCCAACATAGATTCATAGTTGAAGAACGCTTGTCTCATGTTTTCTAGAATATGAACATGGGCTGCTGGTGGCATTTTTTCTACAGATTCCATGGCTTCTTTAACGTGATCAACGTCTTCAGCCGCGTGCACTCTCAAGAAGTGAGCTCCTTTAGGTCCATAGGCCTTTTCTGTTCTTGCTGTGAGGCTAGGGCCTCTTTCCAAAGCCAAACACTCAAGAGCCAAGATGTATCCAAAGAATGCCAGAGGATTCTTAAACTGAATCCAGTAATACTGAGATTGATAAAATGACTGTGTGCTGATCATTTCAGGGCGATCTTCTAGTTTGTATCCTAAGTGCTTTAGATCCATGCGAGAGAGATTTTCATGTCCTTTTTCTTCGGCAGCATGGGAAAGAAAGCGCAGATGAAACTTTTGATACTCTGGAGGGCAGTGGGCTGACGCCAAAGTTAAAAGGCGTGAAGAGTGGTTTACAAAGTAGGTTGTTTGCGCCAACCAATGACTATAAAACTCAGGGTTTTCCCAAGGGCACTCATCCATTTTTGCGCCGACCTTGTCGAGTTGTTCTCTGAGCTCTTTCATAAGAGGGGACTTGTCCATGATAATTCTCCTTAGGCCGCCTTCGGCATATTAAAGTGTGTGTTTGCAGAAATATTCAGATGAGACTTCCAGAGATTATTCACCAAAGCCTGCACTTCAGGATTACTCAAAGAACGATTCTGTTGTTTTGGAAAATAAACGACGGCGCACGGGCAATTCATCTTGCGCACGGGCTCTTGAAGAACCTCAGCATTCAATCGGTAGGTCATTTTGTCTACCTTTGCATCAATGCGAGGCGTTCCCAAGATGCCAGAGCCGATGGAGCTGTCGAGATACTTTAAGCCTAAGCCCGTAAGTACTTCAGCCCATACAATGTTTTGCTGACTCTTGCGATACTCCTTATTAATAAGAGTGTATTCCAAGGTGATCACCCGCGAGTGATCACGCTTGATAAGACCATCGATCGTGGAGTTATCGAGATACTGAAAGAAGTGATGGTTGAGTGTGGCTTTCAACCGCAGGTCAAAGAGAGCATAGAAGTGTGAGCCCACAATGTTTTCGCCATGCATGAGAACGCCCATGCAATCGACGCGAAAAAAATCATCGGGATCAAACTTTTCGCCCGCTCCTTCTGCGAGAGGACGAAAGCACGACTCCCAAAGATCATAAACCTTGTTCATTAATGGAATTTGTTCTTCGGGGACTTGATGTGGGTTTACCAAAGTGTACTTATATCCGAACATGATCTGCTCCTTAAAAGATGCAGACCACTATTCGGAATATTTCTCAGACAGATGAGAGTTTTTTTGAGAAAATTAATTTGATGCCACAAGTGGTGTTACTTTTGTGACCGCGATCATTTTGTAAATCTCAGAATAGTTCTTCATTACACGAGAAGAATATTCGGCAGGTTTAATATTTTGCGCGATCAAGCGTTTCACATTGCGTGGCCCCATGTTGTAAGCTGAAACATATTTCTGTGCCTTGCCTGGGAACTGTCCACGAAGGTAGTGCATATAGGCCAAACCAATGCGGATGTTCATCTCTGGATTCTCTAAAGTCTTCGAACCATCCCAAGGGATGTTAAATTTTTTTGACATCCACTCCGCAGTGTCTGGTTTGATTTGCATCAAGCCAATCTCTCCAAATTGTCCGCGAGCCAAAGGATTGAAACGAGACTCCGTTTTAATCACAGCAAGAACAAAGACTGGATCAAGGTGATATTTTGTGCTTTCAGTGATCACAGCTTCTGTGATGGATTGGGCTTGGCCTTTCCATTTTGCAGGAAGATGTGACTGTACTTTATTAAAGAGTGAATAGTTCAAAGCCTTTTTGCCTTCAAGACTTTGAGCGGAGCTGCCTTTGTAATGGCTGCCAAGAAGTTCTTTCGCGTGAGAAACGCGAGAAGCTTCATTGACCTTACCAATGGCTGGCTGAAACACATTCCAGCTAGCGAATTCAAAGTTGTTATACAAACCCAATGTGAGTGTTGCGGTGAGGATTGCAAGTGTAGATTTGAGATGTCTTGTTTTCATATCCGCGACCTCCTGTTGAAAGGAGATTACTTCAAGGGGCGTGCCGAGAAGCTAAGGGCGCGGAAGGACAGGGTTCCTGAAATGAAGCACCCCTCAAAGCCAGTTAAAGTGAACTAGCCAGGAGGGGTGTCAACCAATGTTTAGACAATGTCTGATTAGTAGTTAATCAAAACAAAGCACATTCTCAATTTAGAACAGATATCTTCGATACGCTACGCTGGAGACTAAGCCGAGGCCGGCCATAGTGGTTAACATGCTTGATCCACCATAAGACAGGAGGGGTAAGGGAACGCCCACAATAGGGAGTAATCCGATAACCATTCCGATATTCACAAACATATGCCAGAAGACATAACAGAGCACTCCCACAGTGAGCAGGACTCCGAATTTATCTCGGGCATTGGAGGCGATGCGAATTCCGGTGAGGAACAAGAAGCAGAACAAGCCCACCACGGCAATACTACCGACGAAGCCATGTTCTTCACTCAATACCGAGTAGATAAAGTCGGTGTGACGCTCAGGAAGGAATTCCAATTGAGATTGGGTGCCCTTCATAAAGCCTTTACCAAAGAAGCGACCAGAACCCACAGCAATTTTTGATTGAATGCTGTTGTAGCCCGTTCCACGGGGGTCGTTGCTTGGAGAGAGGAAAGTTAAAACGCGGTTCTTTTGGTAGTCATGAAGAACAAATTTCCAAGCCACAGGAAGTGCGGTGATGCCTAAGACAACCGCTGTCGCCAAGATGGTGCGTTTCACCTTCGCAAAGATCATCATAGACCCACCAATGGCCATCAACATCATTGCAGTTCCCAAATCCGGCTGCTCAACGACCAAGGCAAAGGGCACAAGCAGGGCGATCAAAGGAACGAACATTTCTTTAAAGCCCATTCCAGGGCCCATGGAGTTACGATTGGCCAAGATCTTTGCCATTACCATGATCAGGGCCAACTTCATTGTCTCCGAGGGCTGATAGCGGAAGAAGCCCAAATCAATCCAACGTTGGGCCCCCAAGGCCACTTTACCAAAGAAGGTCACATAGAGAATGGCTCCTAAGTTGAGAACGTAAGCGATCAAGGCAATGCGAATGACGACCACATAGTCCACCAAGGTCACGACAAAAAAGACCGTCCATCCCGCCAGCAACCACATGATTTGTTGGATAAAGAGAGAGGCGACGTCTTTGGTATTGGGGCCATGGGTGGCGCTATACAAGTTAATCAGGCCAATGACATTCAGCGCGAGAATAACCAAGATTAAATTCAGATCAAGGCGTTTAAAGAGAGTTCTCTCTTCAACGTGCAAAGAATTAAACACTGCTATTCTCCTTCAATGACTTCTGGAACTTCAATGCGTTCCGGTTTCTTCGCCGTTTTTGCTTTCAATCCAGCTTCGATAACCTCTGGATGATACTTTTGGAAGTAAGCTAAAATAACATCACGAACAATGGGAGCTGCGCCCGGGCCACCATGGCACGAATGTTCTGCAAGAGCTGCCACTGTGATTTCAGGATTGTCTGCGGGTGCGTAACCCACGAACCAGCCATGATGTCGCATGTGAATCGGACGATTTTCACAGCGTGAATAAATTTGATCCGCAGAGAAACCCATAACTTGTGCCGTTCCGGTTTTACCGGCGATCTGAACACCAGGAATTTTCCAGTGTTTTGCGGTTCCACGGTCACCATTGCCCACGCGTCTCATGCCTTCTTTGACAACTTTGAAGGTTTCCTGAGAAACGCGGATACCATTCGGTTGAACTTGCTGCAAATCACGCACAGTCTGAGGGAAGTTCTCTTTCAAAACCTTGCCATCTTGGTCGATTATCTTGCGGATGATGAAAGGCTTAACAACTTTGCCTTCAGTACCGATGGCATTGTAAGCAACGGCCATGGACAATGGAGTCACGTTCACGAAACCTTGTCCAATGGCGGTGCTGAGATTTTCACCCGGTTGCCATTCTTCACCCACATTGGCCTTTTTCCATGCCGAGTTCGGCATGGTGCCGGACACTTCACGAGCCAATTCGATACCGGTTTTTTGTCCGATACCCAGAAGATGAATGTAGTCATACATTTTGTCTACGCCCAAGGCGATCCCCATTTTATAGAAGAACACGTTGGAAGATCTCTCAAGAGCTTCGTAAACGGTGATGTTACCGTGGCCACCCTTAAGGTGGTCATGGTAAGGACGACGACCGAAATAGAATACACCTGGGGCATTCACGATGGTTGTCGGTGTGATCACTTTTTCCTGAAGAGCTGCAACGGCCACCAAAGGTTTGAATGTCGAACCCGGAGAGTTGTGATCTTGAATGATCTTATTGCGCAGAGGTTTGAATGGATCATTGATCAGCTTTGACCAAGTCGCCGGAGAAATCCCAGTAGAGAATTCATTCGGATCAAAAGAAGGAGTGCTGACCCAAGCCAGAACTTCTCCATTGGTCTTCATGGCCACCACGGCGCCGATGCGATTCAGGGCCATGAAGGATTTAAAGGCCGCTTCTTGGATATCACGATCCAATGTCAAAACGGCATTGTTGCCATGAATGGGAGCGAGATCACGGATCTGTTCGCCGTAAATGTTCGGTGTTTGTGTAACGGTCTCGCGGCCATGGGCATCGACTTGAATAAAGCTGACGCCGTCAGAGCCACGGATGTCCCTCTCAAGTGTTTCTTCAAGGCCGCTCTTGCCGATGATGTCCCCTTGTTCAAAGTTCAGAGTTCCTTTGTAGAGGTCATTTAAGACGGGAAGCTGACGTTTCGAAATTTCGCCCACATAACCAAACAATTGAGCGCCGTCTTCTTTGAGGGGATAGAAGCGCACAATAGATTCGCGAATCTCAAGACCTGGGATATCCAAACGCATGCGTTTTAAACGGAACACTTCTTCGCGGCTCAAGTTTTCTTTGAGACGGATTTGCGAGAAGGGGCCGTTTTGCTTACGGCTTCTTTGAACCTTGGCAATAACTTTATCGGGCTCCATTCCGAGGACAGGGCCGACAGTTTTTGAAAGTTCATCCAAGCTGTCGATATATTGCGGAGACAAGATCGCCTCGAAGCCCGGGAGATTTTCGACCAGAACCTGACCGCTACGATCTAGCATCAAACCACGAGGAGCCGAGATTTTATTTTTCTTGATACGATTTTTTTCCGAGAACTCGCGGAGTTCGTTTCCGGAAATAATTTGCAGGTACCAGAGACGCATCGAGAAGATGGCTAGGGTGAAGGCAATCATAATGTAGAATATACGGTAGCGACCGAGATACTCTTTTGATTCATCAGGATTATTTACATAAGTACTCATAGCTCCAAGCCTCCGGGCTCGTGAACGAGTTCGTCGCGGGTCAACTTATCAATCTTTGAGAGAACCCAGTACATTGGAAATGCAAAAGACGGAGTCAGAATGACTTGCACCAGGCGATCGACGATTTCGAAGCTCGCGGGATTTCTTTCGATCACCATGGAGGTGACAAAGTAAATCAGGTGATAGGCCACAGCTGACAATGCACACATGATTGTATAGTAACCCGAGCCGCTCCAAAACACGCGACTTTTAATTCCATAGACCAAAGTAAAGAGCAGCAGAAGCGTGATCCACATCATCTTTAGAGGCATGGCAGTAAAGGCCAAGAGCACGAAACCGAGGGCATATATAGAAATCAAAGCCGGAAAAGGTTTACGATACAGGATCACATACACGATGAGGTTGATCCATAAGAGGGGAGCCGGCACGTTTCCAAAGAGCTGAAACCAAAATGTTGTTTGAAATCCAGCGATTAAAATCAGGATCACAAAAAACAAAATGGAGTTGGTGAGAAGATTCCAGCGGATTTTCACTAGTTGTTCTCCTGAGGCTCAGCTGGAGAAGGGCTCGGTGATGCCGTTGGAGATGGTTTTACCACGGGAGTTGCCGGAGCCGCGATGGGCGGAGCTGGAGGCGGCGTCGGAGTCACCGCGGGAACTGCGGGTTTTGGGATGGGCGTTGCTCCAGGAACGGGCACCACTTTATTGGTGGGAGTTGGCTCCACGGTGGAAGATGTGAACTTCGCGGAAAGATCTTCGTTCGCGGCATTCGTGACCACAAAAACTTCTTCAACTTTATAAGGGTCGACAATAGGACGCAGATCTACTTTCAAGGAGACACTGAATGTTTTGCGCTCAACGGCTTCGACCACGGCGATAGGGAAACCCTTAGGAAAGATGTTGTCGAGACCGCCAGTGACGATGATGTCGCCTTCTTGAACGTCCTCGGTTTTCTCAACATATTTTAAATTCAAAGTGGAGCTGTTTTGGCTCTTGCCTTCGACAATGCCGTGAGCGCGAGTTCTTTGAACGACGCCGTCAACCACAGAGTAACGATCGGTGATCAGCATAACGTGAGACGTGAAAGTCTCTGGTTTGTAGATGTAACCAAGAACCCCACCTGTGGTGATCACGGCTTGGCCGGCCTTGATCCCGTCGTTGATGCCTTTGTTGATGGTGATCGTGTTGTGATCGAGAACGAGATCGCGACCGATCATTTGCGCAGCTGTAAGATGCATTTTGCTTTCTTGTTTGAAAGCCATCAATTCGCGCAGACGATCATTTTCAAGTTGCAGCTCGTTCATCTTTTCAAGACGAGATGTCAGTTCATTATTGCGACTATGAATGTCTTCGCTTTCTTTTTTAATATTCACGAGATCCAAGTACATGGCCGTGGTGCTTTTGACCCCATGACTGAAACCGTAGAAGATTTCTGAGATGGAGCTGCCGAGAAGACTAAAAGGCTTAGAAAGCCAATGAGACTCCTGCGGACCTTGCTGCATGTTAATGGAGATCAATGGCAAGGTTAATACCAGCCCAATCATGATGAGTTTCTTGAGATCAATGTTGAAAAAATTCAAATGTCACCTACCTACAACTATAGACGCTATTCAAAAGAGATAAGGATTTCAACAATTTCCCCTTGAAAAAAAATAAAAATCGTAAGGTAATGGGAACGCTTGTTTAGAAGGCTTTTTAAGGAAGGAAGTTTTATGAGTGAATCTATGGCAGATAAAATGAAGAGAAAACTCTCTGCGAAGAATGTGACGGCGATTGTTCTCTTTGGCGCCATCATTCTTGTATTCGTCTTTTTCGGTTTACCTGGTCAAATGGGACAAACCGTAGGATCTGTTGCCCGAGTAAATGACTCTTTGATTTCTTTTGCAGACTTCCAACAGGAAGAAACTCGCATTCAGCAGTACTATCAAAACCTCTTCGGAGACCAGATGGACTTTAGCTCTCAGCGTCAGTTGCTTCGCCAGCAGGCACTTGAGAACCTTGTGCGCATGGATTTGGTGTCTCAAGCGGCTAAAAAAGAAGGAATTCTCGTCACAGACGCTGAAGTTCGCGACTTTATCGTGAAGGACATTCCTTTTTTCCAACAAAATGGACAGTTTCAACGTGAACTTTATGGTCGTTACCTTGAGTCGACTCGTATGACTCCAGCGACTTTTGAGGATAAAGTGCGTAAAGATGTAGCAAATGTGCGCACTCATCATCTTTTTGAGATCGCAGCTAGTCCTTCAGCTATTGAATTGGCTAAGATCAAGGAAATGCGCCAACAGAAAATCAATGTGAGTTTTGTGAAAATCGACCAAGACGCCTTGATTAAAGGCGGATTGACGAAAGAAAAAATCGATGCGGCAGTGAAGGGCTTGGATGAGGCTCTGACAAAGGGCGACGAGGCTACAGTAAACAATCATTTGAAAGATCTTAAAGGCACTTGGGAAGAAACGGGTTTTGTTGAATACACAGCCGACACCTTCCCTAAGCTGACTTCTCAAACAGCGACGGAGGCGGTTTTTGAACTGACTCAAGCTGAGCCTTTGTTGAAGCGTTTGGTGCGTGATGGCAACTTCAAATACGTGATGAAGCTTAAAGGTTTCAAAGCAGAAGTTGCAACGGAAGACATGGGCCCTGTGGCTGTGGAGATGGTTCAAAAACGTCGCGCAGAGGGTCAATTTGAGGCTTGGGTGAACCAATTCCGTCAAAAATCCCATGTCACAATGAACACTCAGGCTTTGCAACTTCAGTAAAGCTGGTCTGATGCTACAATTTGTTCGACAAATTCCCATTCAAATTGTCATCGCAAAAGCCCTGTCGGAGAGACGGGGCTTTTTGTTTTACGTGGCCGCGGGTTTTTCTAAAGAGGTTGATCCCCTGTCGGGAATGACCGTGAATCTGATGAAAGTGGATGAGTGGTTGCAAACTCTGAAAGAAGAGTTGGAAGAATCGCTCTTTATTTCAGAAACAGAAAGCCTGAATCATGCTTTTGCAGAAGTGATGGCGGTGATCCGTTTGAACTTGGCCGAGCAGGCAGAAACCGAAGGTGCTTCGTTGACGAGTCTGACTTTGAAGGAAGAGCGAGGATGGAGTCTGTCTTGGAGTCATTCGATGTCCCCCGAAGAGATGCTGATTTCCAGGACACACTATTTGGAATCTTTTTCGAGCACTTCATGGGATTTGATAAAGCTTCACTTGAAGTGGTTGCGCCACTCGGGATGTGAAGCCGATTATGCTCACGAAGGATTTAAACTCCTGCGTTCAATCAAAACAGAGTCTTCGAGTTTGCTTTTCTCGGAGCTAAAGAAACTGGTTGGAACAAAACTTTCAAGCGGCAGTGCCCTTCAGTCCATTGAAATGGAATATCCCGGGAAGAAGTATTCTTTATTGATAAGTTAGGAACTGTTCCTTGTGAACTGCACCCTTAGCGTGGTGGTATTTAAATAGATTTTGGCTCGATCATAGTGTGAGCATCCTGACAATTGGGAGATCCCAAGCCCCTTTTTCCGAGCATCCGGCTCGGGAAAGCAAGGATTTAGGCGTTGGATCACTACCACTCTGGTGAATCAGTTTATATCTTTTCTGACATACTCTGCTTTTAAATATCGTGTTGTTCGTCAAGAGTTCGCACTTGAACTGGAGCCCTCTTTGGGGGTTTGATAGTGTAAACCCTATGAAGACAAGGACTGTGTATGAAATTTCAGATCGTGTTGACGATGATGTTGCTAGGTTTTCCTCTAGCAAAGGCGGCTAATGTGAAAGTGAATGATCCCGCTCCACTTTTTAAGGCCACGACTCAAGATGGAAAGCCATTTGATTTGGCTTCTCGGAAAGGGCAATGGACAGTGCTTTATTTTTATCCTAAGGCAGGAACTCCAGGTTGCACCAAACAAGCTTGTGCCTTTCGCGACAATATTGAAAAGATCAGAGCCGAGGGTGCTGAGGTGTATGGAATCAGTGCCGACACAGTGGCAGAGCAGGCCGCTTTTCATAAAGAACATCGGCTGACTTTCACCTTGTTGGCCGATCCAGAGGATAAAATCATCGAGATGTATGGCACCAAAATGCCTATGGTGAAAATGTCCAAGCGTTGGACTTTTATGGTGGATCCCGAGTTGAAGATTCGCAGCATCGCAAAAGATGTAGATCCCGTGATGGATGCGGAGAGAGTGGCTAAAGAGATCGCCGATCTAAAAAAGAAATAGGGGGCAATTATGGCTCATGTTCTGGCACGACTTCATGGTGTGAAATACAGAGACATCAAAAGGAAACTGCAAGAGGATGCGCCGGCCAATGGTGCTCAAGGTCTTTATCTTGAGCACATTTGGAGAAATGAAGATGATAACGAAGAAGTTGTTTTTCTTTTGCGGACTACGGATCTAAAACAGGCCCGCCAGTGGCTCTTAAAGGTTCATATGGAAACCTTAGATCAAAATCCCAGGGCTATTCTGCCGGTCATGACTTTTCTGCAAGACAATGACTCGCTCTTTTATGAGCGTGATCGGGTTTTGCCCGATCAGCTGCATTTGCGATAGTTCAGATATTTTACGAAGATTGCGGCTCGACCACAGCGTGAGCATCCTGACAATTGGGTGATCCCAGGCCCCCTTTCCCGAGCATCCGGCTCGGGAAACCAAGAATCTGGGGATGGATCACCACCATTCTAGCGGATCGGTTTTGAGATTTTAGTTAGAGACTGGAGCTAAAGGGTAAGCGATGGAAAGAGTCTTTCCGCTGGGCGTATTCTTAAACGTCCAACCTTTGAAAGTATCCAAATACAATTTGCGACGCTCTGGATCTGTGATGGTGGTCTTTGCGCAGTTGACAGCGGCTTGAGTCACTTTGCCATCGCCATCGACGCGATAGTTGATGATCATTTGTTCTTTCAGCGGATTGGTTTTAGCCATGAGCTTTCCACGGCAAATATGTCCATTGTCAGAGGATGCCGTGACGACCTTCTCGTTTTTCACGGGGACCGTCGTGCAGCCCAAGGCTTGAAATAAGAAAAGTAGAGTTAGAAATCGCTTCATAGGAACTCCCAAGAATAGTTTTTCTTAGGTCTATTTCAGCAATCTTAAAGACGAGAATCAATAAAGAACTTAATTGGCGCTATTAGTAATGGGGCGGTTTTTCGCTGCCTTCGCGGACATCAGTGCCATTCAAGTTGCCATCTTGGATTCTTTTGATGAGCCCTGTGAGCTTCGTCTCCATCAAGTCGATCTGTTGTTGCTGTTGATAAAGAACCTGACTCAGTTCTTCAAGCAGCACATCTTGATGGGCGATTTTTGTTTCGAGTTCGATAATACGATTTTCTTCAGTCATAGGGTCTCCGGGGAAGACCTCTCATCCCATTTTTGAGAGAGCTTGTAAATGCTTTATCGGGGAGAGGAGGGATTCTCAGAGGCTTTTGAAAAAAATGGCGCCATAAATGCATAAAAGAGAAATGGGTTTCCCCATTTCTCTTTTAAGTTTCATGATCTAGAACAAAGCATTCTTCGGTGTGCGAGGGAATGGAATCACATCGCGGATGTTGGTCATTCCTGTGACGTACATCATCATGCGCTCAAAGCCCAAGCCGAAACCGGAGTGAGGGAAGCTGCCGTAACGGCGCAAATCCAAATAGAATGAGTAGTCTTCTGGGTGAAGACCGATGGCCTTCATGCGCTCCTCAAGGATTTCCAAGTTGTCTTCCCTTTGAGATCCACCAATGATTTCGCCGATGCCCGGAGCAAGTAAGTCCATGGCTTTGACGGTTTTCTGGTCATCGTTGAGCTTCATATAGAAAGCTTTAATTTCTTTAGGGTAGTCACTCACGAAGACAGGGCGTTTGAAGTGCTCTTCGGCCAAATATCTTTCATGCTCAGATTGCATGTCGATGCCCCATTCCACGGGGAATTCGAACTTCTTGCCGGATTTCTTCAAGATCTCAATGGCTTCTGTGTAAGTCACACGGCCGAAATCGCTGTTCAGGACGTTGTTCAATTTATCAAAAAGACCCTTTTCAATGAACTGGTTGAAGAACTCCATTTCCTCTGGGCATTGTTCCATCACATAGCGAATGATGTACTTGATCATGTCTTCAGCAAGTTCCATGTTCGCCGAGAGATCCGCAAATGCGATCTCGGGTTCGATCATCCAGAATTCCGCCGCATGACGTGAAGTGTTTGAGTTTTCAGCACGGAAAGTCGGCCCGAAAGTGTAGATGTTTCTGAAAGCAGCACAGAAAGTTTCGCCATTCAATTGACCGCTGACTGTCAGATTGGTCTCTTTGCCGAAAAAGTCTTGAGACGCATCAATAGTTCCGTCGGCTTTGCGAGGAGGTTTATCCAACTTCAAAGTTGTTACGCGGAACATTTCTCCAGCACCTTCAGCATCAGAGCCTGTGATGATCGGAGTGTTTACGTAGACGAAGTTTTGCTCATTGAAAAACTTGTGAATCGCATAGGCCAAAACAGAGCGTACACGGAAAACCGCAGAGAACGTGTTTCCACGAGGTCTCAAGTGAGCGATCTCGCGCAAAAATTCAAAGGTGTGACGTTTGTTCTGCAAAGGGAATTCCGGGGATGCCTTTTGGAAAACCTCCACTTTGGAGGCAATCACTTCGAAAGCTTGGCCCGCGCCTTGCGATTTAACAACCTTGCCGGTCACATAGATAGAACTTGAAATTGAAAGCTTTGCGATTTCGTCAAAATTAGAAAGCTTCTCATCGAAGACAACCTGAACGCCCTTGAAGAAAGAGCCGTCATTGAGTTCGATAAAGCCGAAGCTCTTTTGGTCGCGGATCTTGCGGACCCATCCTGAAAGTTGAACTTCCTTATCGAGATGTTTTTCGGTTTCTCTGAAAAGTGACTTTACTTGAGTTGTCGCCATGTTCGTTTCCTTCGTCGTTCGAGTGTGAACCTTGGCTAAATTAGCGTTTTTGAGCCTGAAAGTCATTTATTTTGTGTTTTGAAATCAAGGACTTAGCCTAAAAAGACGCTGTTTGGGAGCGTCAAAAACCATCCAGAGGCGGGAAGAGGGGGCCTCCACCTTTTTTCATAGGGCCTGGGCCGTGGTGGACAAGAGGGTTTCTCAGTCCTAGAACATCCCCCCAAGGGGAGTTCAAAGTGGTTCGTTTATTCTTAGCTATCAGTTTAATAGGTGTGTTGTCTTGTTCTCCGCAAGCGCCTTCAAAATTTTCTCACACACCTCAGTCCGCAGTGGTTTATGGCGAGGACAATCGCCAAGATTTTTATGAAATTCAGGATCCACTTTGGAAATCGCGGGCCTTATCAACTGTGGCTATTATTTCTGCTGAAAAACTTCAGGATGTTGGCGCTAAATTTCGTGTGGCTTCTGAAATTCTAGGTGGCTCTTACAAACTTTGCCAGGGCGAAAACTATTTTGAACAACCTGTTGTCGCGAACTGTTCTGGAGTTTTGGTTGCGCAGAATATTATTTTAACGGCCGGTCATTGTATCCTCGATGCCAACGATTGCCGCGATCAGCGTTTTGTTTTCGATTACACTGTTCAAGGTCCTCGCCAGTTTCCCCTCGAGCTTTCTAAGCAAAATGTTTATACCTGCAAAAAAGTGGTGAAGCGGGGCTTTGATAAAAAGAGCGGCGATTTTGCATTGGTTGAGCTCGATCGCAATGTCACCGGTCGAGAGGCTGTGGATCTCTCGGAAGGAGCTTCTGTGGGGCTCAACGAAGAAGTCACTTCCATCGCGTATCCTACGGGATTACCCGTCAAATTTACGCCGGGAGGCCGTGTGCGCCAAATCTCTGGCGGCTATTTCGTCACGAATCTTGACACATTTTCTGGCTCTTCAGGTGGTCCGGTTTTCAGAACTCAAACAAAAGAACTTGTGGGAATTTTAGTTCGTGGAGAAAAAGATTTTTCCTGGGACAAAGCTCGTGGTTGTCTAGTGGTGAATCAGTGTGCCGAAGGCGGCTGCCGTGGGGAGGATGTGATTTCCATTCCTCACATCTTGTCTTTGATTAAGTAAAGTTCTTTGAAACTGATCACTTAGAGCGGTGGTGCTGAAATGGCTTGCGGCTCGATCACAGTGTGAGTATCCTGACAATTGGGTGATCCCAAGCCCCCTTTCCCGAGCATCCGGCTCGGGAAACCAAGGATTGAGGGGCAGTTCAGGATCCTCGAGAGTGTCATTGGTTTTTCCAAGATCCTTCGGCAAGCTTTAAGGTGTGTTCTTGAACATCCTTTGGCCAGGCTGAAATCATCTTCTCAAACTTCTTTGAGTCGTTCGCATAAAGAGCTCGGAGGGCTTCTTCAAAGTTTGGCAAGTCTCCTGCCATGACTGTCATAAACTTGTATGTGGCCTCTTGGGCTTGTCGCAACTGATCTCTGCCGACGTTTTTCTTTTTGGCCTCTTCAATCAGTTTTCTCAAGGTGACAGAGGCGCCGCCGGGTTGCAAGGCCAGCCATTCCCAATGTTGAGGGAGCAGAGTGACCTCTTTGGAGGTCACTCCCAGCTTAGGTCGACCCGGACCGACTTTTTTCTCTTCTGGTTGAAGCAAGGCCTCGAGTCTTCGCGAGACGGCTTCCGCCGTGCCACGAAAATCAATCTCTACCTGGGCGCTGGTGATATCGTCGAAAATCAGAATCGCTGCTTTGCTCTCTTTCTTCATGAACTCTTTCACCTTCACGGCCACCTTGATCAGGTCCCCAGAGGCGATTTTTTTTGAATCAGCAAAGGCCGTGCATGAACGATCTAATTTTTGTTCCATGTTTTCCTCCTACGTGGCTCTCTTTTGCGCCACATCTCGGTTGATGAAGTACATCATCACCAAGGTAATTATTGAAAGAGCCACCATCACGTAGCCAATGACATCAAAGTGCCTGATCATGCCGGTGCTTTCTTGCACGACAATCATTCCGGCGATGATAGATCCCAAGCCACCGGCCAGTTGCTGCAAAGACGAACCGATGGACATGAAGGACCCGCGATTCGCAGCATCTGGAATCGCTGACATCAAGGCTTGGGATGGAATCATGCGCGAGAAAATACCAATGAACATCATGGTGTTCACAAGGATCACCAAAGGCAGGGGAGTGATTCCTAAGTGGGTGTAAATCAAAATCATGATCATCCCGAGCACTGTGCCGAAGATGAAAGTGGTGAAGGCACCAAAAGTATCACTGGCCTTTCCCACCAAGGGACCAATCAGGATCGATGCAAAGCCCGTGATGAAATAAATCATAGGCAAGTTGTCGATATGAATGCCCATGTTGTTCACGGTGAAGGCGCTGGCAAAAGGCATGATCATAAAACCCCCGACAGACAGCAGGGCGGTCGCTGCAAATGCCATAATATATTGGGGCGTTTTCAGAGTGTGGGCCAAATGAGTGAAGGCCTTTTTCTCTGTTTGAAGTGCCAGATGTTCAGTGACCGGCTTCATGTAAAACACGATAAAGCCCCCTGCAATCAAACTCACAAGGACGATCATCATGAACGGCGCATGCCATCCCCAATGATTGGACAGATACAATCCCACAGGAAGACCGAGGATTTGGCTGGCTGCGAAGGCCGTTTGCATAAAGCCCATGACTCGTCCCCGTTGTTCCAGAGGAAAGATGTCCGTGGTGATGGCAAAGGCAATGGAGCCGATGACTCCGCCGAACAGTCCCGTGACGATGCGAGCGCCCAAGAGAAAATGATAGTTGGGAGCAATGCCACACAGGAAGGTCCCCAGCACAAAGCCGCCATAGAAAAACAGCAATAGCTTCTTGCGATCGAACTTGTCAGCAAAGCCCGCGGTGAGAAACCCAGCGATGGCGGCACTGATGGCATAGGCCGAAACCACGGCGCCGAATTGCGAAGCGGTGATCTTCAGGGATGGCATCAGAACAGCTCCGAGAGGAGACAAGATCATAAAATCAAGAATGATCGTGAACTGCAAAAAGGCCAAGAGCGCGATGACAAACTTTTGATATCCTGTAAAGGCCAAGGGTTGAGGTTTTATTGTGGCTTCCATTTGGTTACCTTTCATAGTGTTGAGACCTAATAATACCCGGATATAATAGAATGTCAATATTACCAGGGTAATATTATTTGATAGAAGTAAGTGTTGGAAATTATTTGGTAAGTTTGTTGAGGTTCGGAGGTACGCCGTTGTTTTTTGCCACGCGGTGCGTGGCAAAAAACAACGGCGTACCTCCGGGATTCAAGCATTTTGGTGGATCAGGTTCGTCTATTCTCGGTTTGAGGAAATCTCAGAGGCCAATTCAGAAACTAGGCGTGAACGGGAGCTTGTTGCCATGTGAAGCAAGTCACTTTCAAGGGCCCTGAGTTCTTGCTTGGTGGCTTTGTTTTTTTGTAAAGCCTTGAGGGCCGTCAATTGAGGGTAGTCCAAAACAATGGCCATGCTGTTCGCCGTATGATCTTGATGATCATGGCTGTCCGTATTGTTAGGCATGTTTTGAAAGCAATTTTGTAAACTCAAGCAAGGGGCTTCTAGTAAAACCTCTTTGAGGAATTGGTAGTCTTTCTTGTTGTTCAAATTGCGACCAATGAGAAAGACAATTGTTCCTCGCTCATTGCGATTCTCTAAGGGCAATTGCTGATACATCTTGATCAACGCGGATTTGGCGTCGTCGCTGAGGACCCGCAGTTCGTTGTCCATGCGCGGGTCATTGTCATTTTTAGAAGAGAAAATCTCTCCAAGAATGCTCAATTGTTTTTGAACGTCGGGAGAAAGAGCCGTCTCGTTATTGGCCGACACTGCTTCCTGAAGAGGAGGGGGCTCCGCGGGTAAGAGAGCCTGGGCAGAGTTTGGCGTGATAGATTGTTCTGGCGACGCTGCCGTCAGACTGAAAACAACCGTCCAAAGAATATATCCTACAACGGCAGCGACAAGGAAAAGGGCCAGAGTGGCCCATTTGCGTTTGGTGCTCATTATTTATTGAGATCTTCGCGGATTTTTTGGCGTTCACTCAAGTTGCTGATGCGTTTGATGGTGTCGTCGCCAAAAAGCTGACCGTCTTGTTTTAATTTTTCTGTGCAGTTGTCACAGTGCTTTTCAACGTTCTTCAAAAGAACGGCTTGCAAGCCATAAGAGCCCATCACGGTATTATCACAAGCCGGTTGGCCTGCCATCTTTGCTCCAGAAATAATGCCCACGATGTCTTGGCCTTTTTCATCTCGGTAAGGAGTGGGGCAAGTAGCATGGCCCCAACCCCAGTTGTAACTCTCAGTGTGACGAGCTTCGTGAAAGATCATGCTGATGCGATAGATTTGCGGAATGTTGTTTTTGACGAAGTTCGGAGTGAGCCACATTTTGCTGGAAGCTCCATAAACACAAGCGGCTACAGAAGGTCCGCCTCCACAGCTGTCCATGCCGACTTCTTCAACGTGACTGTTAAAGAAAGTCACAAGGTTTGAGCCCGTCATCGTTTGGATTTCAAAAATTCTTTTGTAGATTTCAGAAGCCGAGTCGCCTTGGAAACTGCCAACAAGTTTGAGGTCTTCAATCATTTGAGATTTTACGGTTGCAGGAACATCAGAGTCGAATTCTAGAGCCATTGCAAAATTTGAAAAGCAAAAAGCCAATAAGGCTAAGACCACTTTCACAGTATCCCCCCGGTTTGTGTTGTGTGGCTTGGATCTACGCCTGTCCCCAGGGGCATTCAAGAGATTTGTGAAAGGTTTTTTTGGCGCAGTGGTCCAACTTCAAGGCTGGGCTCTGTCGACCCGCAAGGGGACAGAGCCATCTTCTAAGTCCTTGGGAAGAGTGGGAATTTAAAGCTTAGAAATCCAGCTTTCTTTCATAGTGACAAGTGTAGCCGCCGGGATTTTTTTGTAAATAATCCTGATGGTATTCCTCAGCAGAGTAAAACTCTTCCGCGGGCAGAACTTGGGTGGTCACAGGGGCCTTCCAGGCCTTAGAAAGATTCACTTTTTCAATCACTTTCAAGGCTGTCTGTTTCTGGGTTTCGGAGTTATAAAAAATGGCCGAACGATATTGTGTTCCAACATCATTCCCCTGACGATTCTTAGTGGTCGGGTCATGGATTTTGAAGAAGTACATCAAAATATTTTCGTAAGTGGTTTTGTCGGGATCAAATGTGACCTTCACCGATTCGGCGTGATTGGTCACTCCAGTTTTCACCAGATTGTAAGTGGCATTTTTCGTGGTACCGCCCGTGTAGCCGACTTCCGTACTGATGACTCCGGGCTGTTTGCGAAGAAGATCCTCAACGCCCCAAAAACATCCACCAGCTAATGTTGCAACTTCAGTTTTTGCCATAACGACCCCCGAGAAAAGAGAGATGAAGAAAAAGACTTTGAGGTTTTTCATAAGACCTACCTTGTCGATTTCTCAATGATAGCACAGGAGAAGGTACGCCGTTCTTTTTTGCCACGCGGCGCGTGGCAAAAAAGAACGGCGTACCTTCCCTGAGAACGAAATTAGAGGTTTTTAAGTCCAAATTAGGTGCTTTTGGTCCATTCGACTGTCTAGAGTTTGTCTAAATGGGAAAAGGGTTCATTGAGAATGAAAAAGACCTCAAATTCCGCGGACCTAGTGCTATAGCTGGGGCACTCTTTTCTGAAGGAAAAGGGGGAAGGCTCCTCAATGAGAACTTTTCTTTTAAAGGCCCTGACCTTGGTTGCAGTTTTTGCGGTTTCGCAAAGTTATGCTCAACCTGAGATGGCCTCTCTGCCTTCGGGGTTCTGTTTGCAAAACTTCAATGCCTATGGTCCCATTTATGCGGCGGATGTGAAGGCGCGAACAGAGGCTTTGAGTCGAGAGCTTACAAGTCGTTCAGCTTGTGACGTGATTCATCTTCAAGAAGTTTGGAACAAGTCCCATATCAATCAATTGGAAGCAGAGCTGTCTAATCGATATCTGATGAGTACACCCAATAAAGAAGCCCGCATAGGTTTGATGTCTTTGTTTCAATCCGACATGGGTGAAGAAAGAACTTACACCTTTCATGTGAACAACGAAGACGGGGCCTTGGATCGCGTGCGTGAGCTGCTGAACGTAAAAAAAGCCTTCCACGTGGTGAGAGCGGATCCGAGATATCTAGATGAACAAATTTATTTCGTGAACACTCATCTCCATCCCACCTCTAGCGCGGTTCGTGTCACTCAGTTGATAGAGCTTTTGGCGTGGCGCTTAGCTCATCAAGATTTGAAGATGGTGCTGTCTGGGGATTTGAATGCGGATCCAGACTCTCTCGAAAGAGGTCTGGCTCTGACACTCTTGGGTGCCCGCGATGGTTTATATGAGCATGTCGGGGACTATCCGAAAGGCCTTTGCACATACTGTGCATGGAATCCGCGAGGCTGGCTCTTTACGGATCGCGTTTTTGACTATGTCCTATTCTCTAACGTGGGGGCCTCCGAAACCAATCTGGTGGTGAAGTCCGCGCAAATCAACTTGAGAGGCACTCCAGGCCAGCCTTTGTCCGATCACTATGGTGTGCGCATTGATTTTGAATTTAAAAAAGAGCGTTTGGCTCAGGATCGCGATACTCAAAATATCCGTCGTGAAACTGCGGCAATGTATTTAAATAGAGCTCTGAAGGTTCTGGAAGAAGAAAATCTGAAGGCCTTTAGGCCCTATATCGCAAAGATTAAAATTTTGCGCAGTCAACTCATGTCAGGTGAAGGCGAGTTCGCCGAATACTTCGAAAAATTCCGTTAAAGAAGGTACGCCGTTGTTTTTTGCCACGCACCGCGTGGCAAAAAACAACGGCGTACCTCCGGGATTCTTACTTGAAGAAGAGGGGGACGACTTCGATGGCGATCAGCGCGATGATAATGATCTCTAGAAGTTGATTCTTTTTTTCGTTGGATTCACTCACGAACAACTTGGAAATCTGCACCATGTTTTCTAGTTTCTTGTCGACACTTTCTTGCCAATCTTTGAAACGTAGACGTTGCGAAGCTGCACGGAAGATCTTAGCAAGGTAAAAATCCCCCACGACTTTCATGCTGTTCTCCACACTTTCTACAGTGTCTGAGATGTCCAAATATGTTTGTGCCGCTTCTTTAGAAAGTTTTGAATAGTAATCCTGGAAGATTCCTGAAAAACGTTTCTTTTCTAGGGCGGAATACAAGTAAGTGAGCTTCTCATCCAGCATGTCGTCGTAATAACGCATTTCCAAAAGCTGACACAGAGAGAACTCGATCACATCCACGATATCCAAAGAGCCTGAGGGCTCGATGATCAAAGCAGAGTTCCAATCGATAACGGCAAGGTCGTCGTTGCTGTACTGGAAGGTGCTATCCAAAATGGTTTTTTTGATTTGGTCTGACAATGTCTCGTTATTCTCGGAAAGAATCAAACGGAAGACGTCATAACGGTTGAAGATCTCCATGGCATTCTTTTCGCAGCCATCCAGCTTACGGAAGAAATAACAAGTGTAGTCTTCATAGGTTTCCCAGCTGATGGTTTCCATGCGCGCAGGGTTTAAGCTTTGAATGATCTGTTCGACTTTTTGCTTTGCCAGCACGTGAAGGTTGTTGTCATTCTCTAGAAAGTTCCCCATCTCAATGAGGCGGTTCCAAGTCATGCCCTCAGGAATTCCAAAAGACAAAGTCACCGACAGAGCGCCGAAGTGCCAGATCTTTGCTGAGATCTCTAAGTCCAAGGGATGTCCCAAGGCATCGTACTTGCTCGTCTCAAGAGTCAAAGACAGGGGGGCATTGTTGATGATCATGGCTTTCGAAGTGCGATTCAAGCGAAAGCGCTGAGCTGAGTTGGAAGATTCAAAGATGCTTTGCACTTTGCCCAAATTGACATCGGGGCCGATATCAAAAACGCGATAAATCAGAATGCGACCGTTCATAAAATACGTCCTTGGTGTTAGTCGAGATGCTCTGGCGTGAAGGCTTCAGGAAAAATCTCAGCAAAAGTGAAGCTCTTCATTTTGCCTTGAAGGTTCGCGGTGTGAATCAGAGTTTTAGCTGTGGCAAACTCAGCGATCACTTGGCGACAAAAACCGCAAGGAGGCCAAGGTTTTTCGGCATCACTGATCACCATCACTTCAACGATGGGCTTGGCAGCGCCTTCGCTGACGGCTTTGAAAACTGCTACGCGTTCAGCGCACACAGTGCCGCCGTAAGAAGCGTTTTCAACGTTGCAGCCCGTGAAAACCTGGCCGTCAGCCATGAGGATGGCCGCTCCAATCAGAGCACCAGAGTAGGGGGCATGGGCTCTTTTTTGAGCAACGCAGGCCATATCATAAAGTTTCTTTTGAATTTCTGTCATAGACCACAATTCTCTAGTATTTTACTCAAAGCAATCAAGGGTAAACCTTGAATCGCTGTAAAATCTTGGCTCTCGATTTTATCAAAGAGCATGATCCCATGCTTTTCGATCTTATAACTTCCAGCGCAATCCAAGGGTGTGTCGAGGGACACGTAACGCTCCACCTGAGCTTGGGACAAGGTCTTCATGTGCATCCGCGTAATGTCCGTGTGAGGAATGATGCGGTCGCCATCAAAAACGCAGATGGCCGTGATCAACTCATGAGTCTTGCCTTGCATGCTCATGAGCTGCTGCACGGCCTTTTCTGGAGTATGAGGTTTCCCGAGGATACGCCCTTCGAAAGCGACCAACTGGTCTCCTCCAACAACGACTTTGCCCGGTCCCTTTAAGCTTTGTGCCTTCAGTAAAGCCAACTTTTCAGCCAAGGCTTGGGGGGCTAAGGAAGGATCTTTTTCTTTGTCTTCATCAATCAAAGGAGCTTGAGCTTTGAAGGTGTAAGCCAAACGATAAAGCAATTCTTGGCGGTATTTTGAAGTGCTGGCGAGGATCAATTCCTTGTGCGACATCCGTCCTCCGTGAACCTGACAGTCGGTGGTGTAAAAACTATAGAAGAATCGTGAGTGAGGGTCAAATAATGCAGATGATTTTCTCGAGGCAGAGTGCCAGCGCACTAGCCAAGGGGGAGGTTTTGGGGTACAAACGCTCACCTATGACAAAATCTTCGCTTCCCGATGTCGCTATAGAAACAAGTCAAAAAAACTATCCACCGATTGATTGGGTGGGGATGGGTGATATTGAGTTGCCCTTGTTGCTCAAACAAGCCGATGGCGTCTATAGAATTCCTTCTCGTGTGGAAGCCAAGGTCAGCTTGGATAAAAAAGCCGAGCGTGGCATCCACATGTCTCGTTTGTTTTTGATCGTTCAAGAGATTCTTTCGAGAAAAGAATTGTCCTTTGCCATTTTGGGTGAGGTCACTGCGGAATTTTTGAAAACTCACTTGGAGCTGAGCAGCCGTGCTCGCGTGAAAGTGCAATTCGAAGCGCCGATCAAACGCCCGGCCCTAAAAACTTCCAATGAAGCTTGGCGCACTTACCCTGTGACTCTCTCTGTAGTGAATCACGAGGGACAAAAGAAGAACTACGTTGAAGTTTTGGTGACCTACTCGAGCACGTGCCCGGCATCAGCGGCTCTCTCTCGTCAGCTCATTCAGGATAATTTCCATAACAGCTTCCAAGGTAAAAACCTGGACTACAAAGAAATTCACCAATGGTTGGGAAGCACTCAAGGCATTATCGCGACTCCTCATGCTCAACGCAGCTTTGCTCGCGTGAAAGTGCAAGTGGGCGAGGGCTATGATTTCGTGAAGCTTTTGGACCTCGTAGAAGAGGCTTTGCAAACGGCAGTTCAAGGAGCGGTGAAGCGAGAAGATGAGCAGGAGTTTGCTCTTCGTAACGGTCAAAACCTCATGTTCTGTGAAGATGCTGCCCGCCGTGTGAAAGCGGCTTTGGATGCTCAGGCCGAGATCTTGGACTATGTGGCTCATTTCAGCCACGTCGAGAGTCTTCATCCCCATAACGCGGAGTCCTTTATCACTAAGGGCCGGGAACTACAGGCTTTCTGAAATACAATTGAAAATGATTCTTAATTAAGTGGACTTTCCTGGCCCCAGTAGCCTATAACGGTTCCTGAGGTGCCCATGGCTCGAGATTCAGTTCCACTTTTACCACGCCAACACGATGACGATATCATCGTTCATCATGATGATTTTGACGAAGCCGAGCTTAAAAAAATCATCCGTGCTCTGAATCTTAAAGTGACCACCCAACGCATGGCCATCTTAAAGACTCTTCACGAGGGACGTCGTCACGTCACCGCTCAAGAGCTCTATGAAAAACTCAACACTCATCATCCTGATATTGGTTTTGCCACTGTCTATCGCTTCCTTCGCACTCTGACAGAAGGTCATTTTGTGACTGAAGTGCGCATGGGCGGCTTGCCGGCTCGCTATGAACTCACCCCGAAAGGTCATCACGATCACTTAACTTGTGTGAAGTGTGGCAAGATCTGTGAGTTTGAGAATAAGGCGATTGAAGGCTTGCAAGAGAAGGTGGCGAATCAGTTTGGCTTTAAGCTAACTCACCATATCCTAGAACTCTACGGAGTATGTCCTGACTGCCAAGCGGCCGGCCGCTAAGCTGCTTCCTTAGGGTGGTGGTGCCTAAAAAGATTGCCGCTCGATCACACAGTGTGAGCATCCTGACAATTGGGTGATCCCAAGCCCCCTTTCCCGAGCATCCGGCTCGGGAAACCAAGAACCTGGAGAGAGACTGGCTTTAGGTCTAGCCTTTTTTCCTTTTGGGTTAAGTCTTATTTTAAAACGACCGATAACGGAATATGACTTCGACTTTGAAAAAAGCAGGCGTTATTTTGCTTGCTCTCATCAGCTTTGGTTTTAAAGGCAACGAGATTATTGAACTCGAAGGCTATCTAAATGCGCGCGGTTCCGCGAACTTTTTGAAATCCACTAACAATGTGAAATTTGTTTTGCCTCCGGGGACGAAGGCCAAAATTACTGATAGCAAAACCTTCAATTCGGGGAATGCAGGGTTGCTTGTGGAAGTTCTGGATGGGCCTAAAAAAGGCGAGCAGGTTTGGGTTTACTATAATGAATCCAATCCGACCATGAAGCTTTATAAAGATGAAGCTTCTATGGACTCTGATACTCCGACAAAAAAGATAGACGAAGCTAAGAATGCCAAGACGACTCAGGACACTCCTGCTATTCGGGCGCCGGCTTCAGTTCCTGACATAGATAAAAAGGTCTCTAAGGCTTCCGCAACTGTGGATGCTAAGAATGTCATCAATAGGATCGAGACGGCGAACAGCGCAGTGAAAGATCATGGCAAGCCCGGTGGTCCTTGTGCTGATTGTAAGGTGTCTCAGGTCTATGCTCGGGATCTTCCTAAGAAAGAAGCTCCGATGAGTAAACCTGCACCTCGGTCGGAAGCCCCTGCAAAAGCTCCTGTGGCTTCTCAAAAATTCACACCGCGAACGTCTCAAGATACTCCTCGTTATCAAACTCCAAGTCGGACCATGAATCCATTTGGCGTTCGTTCGAAGCGCTGTCAAACTAGAGTAGGGGAGTCCTTTGAGACTTGTATTTATGAAGGGGAGTCGCTCCCTGGAAGCTTTAAGTTTTCTAATTATGGTCCCAATAATATTGTTCAAAGTACTGGTGCAGGCAAAAGTCGAGACTGGGAGTTCAACTTTCAAGGAAATGCTCGTCAGGATATTTACTTTTCGATCACGGACTCCGTGAGTGGTACAGTGAGCCAGCTCCAAGAAAGCTACTTCATGGTCTTCCCGCGAACGACAGTTCCTACGATTCGTGTAGAGGGAGGACGTCAGATTGTGACCCTACCTAATGGCGAGACCGTGACCTATGATGCCAACACAAAAGCCGTTATCGGTGGAGTTCTCTCTGAAAGCTCTGCTGTAGGAGCTCGTCCTGCTCAAGTGAAGTACCACGGCAATGGTGTGATGCTTCGAGTTGACGCTAGAGGAAAAGACCCCAGAGTGGGCGGAACGGCGACGATCACTAAACAGGGTAAATCATGTTCTGTTCCGACCAAGCAGTTATGGCCCAATCAATCTAGTGAAGGCGCTATGCACTTTAAGTACTTCTCGGATTCGGATTTCAACGATTTCCTCAAGACGAAGTGCGGCTTCGGTCTGTAAATTAACGTCTTGCCGATTTTCAAGCCCATACCGTACACTAAGTCCCTATGTCGAATCATGAAGATGGAATCGTCGTTAAGGGCGCTAAAGAGCACAATCTCAAAAATGTCAGTGTCACTATTCCGCGGAATAAGATCACGGTCTTTACCGGTCTGAGTGGCAGTGGAAAGTCGTCTCTGGCTTTCGATACCGTCTATGCCGAGGGTCAGCGCCGTTACGTGGAAAGTCTTTCGGCTTACGCCCGCAACTTCCTCGAACAGCTTAAAAAACCCGAAGTGGATTCTGTGACCGGACTTTCTCCGGCGATTGCTATTGACCAAAAGTCAGTGAGCACCAATCCTCGCTCCACTGTGGGCACTGTGACCGAAATCTATGACTACCTTCGTTTGCTTTATGCGAAGGTCGGAGTTCCGGAATGCCCCACTCATCATATCCCTGTGAGCAGTCAAACGCCTCAGCAGATCATCGATGAGGTTCTTAAAAAAGGAGCAGGAGCTAAGTTTTATATTCTGGCTCCCATGGCATCAGGAAAAAAAGGGGAGTTCCTCGCGGAATTCCAACGCTGGGCTAAAAAAGGTTTCGTGAAAGCCAAGGTCGACGGCAAGTTGATTGATTTAGAAAAAGCCACGAAGCTCGCGAAAACCAAAACCCATGATATTGATCTGGTCATTGATCAGTTGATATTGAAAGACAGCTTGAAGCATCGTCTTTCTGAAAGCATCAACACCGCTTTGTCCATGGCCAACGGCCGCGTGATCATTGAAACCCTGGATGGGGAGCGTGTGTCTTACTCGTTGCACTCAGCTTGTCCTGAGTGCGGTTACAGCTTCCCAGACATTGAACCCCGCATGTTCAGTTTCAACAACCCTCGTGGAGCTTGTCCGACCTGTCATGGCTTGGGCACCATTGATCTGGTTGAAGAAGAAACTTTCTCTGACTCTGAAGTGGGCGGAAAGAAACTCGATAAAGTCGTTTACAAATACAAGGGCAAAAAAGCCTCTGATGAAGACGACGAAGAGAGCGAAGAAATGGTTCTCAACGATTGCCCTGATTGTCATGGCACTCGTTTACGTCCTGAAGCCTTGAATATTCGTATTGGCAATCGCACCATCGCCGAACTTTCGGCCTTGAGCGCTGATGAGTTGCGCGAATGGATTTCCACTTTGAAGTGGAAGCCCAAGGATCAGTTGGTGGCCGAAAAGATAGTTAAACAAATCGTCTCGCGTTTGGATTATATGATCCGCGTGGGCACGGCTTATTTGTCTTTGAGCCGCACATCACGAACGCTTTCAGGTGGAGAAGCTCAGCGTATTCGTTTGGCGACCCAAGTGGGATCTTCTTTGATCGGTGTTCTCTATGTGATGGACGAGCCGAGTATCGGTCTTCATCCTCGTGATCATCATCGCTTGCTCGAAATCATTGGTGAACTCAAAGATCGTGGGAACACGATCTTGCTGGTGGAGCATGATGAAGACACCATTCGCTATGCCGACTTTGTCGTAGATCTTGGACCTCGCGCTGGAAAGCTCGGTGGTCAGTTGATGGCTCAAGGAACTCCTGAAGAACTGGAAAAAAATCCCAATTCTTTGACGGGAAAGTATCTCAAAGGCGAAGTTCGCATTCCAGTTCCTAAAGAAAGACGCAAGGGCAACGGCAAGAGCTTGAAACTGATTGGCGCTACTGGCAACAATCTGCAGAATGTGAACATGGAAATCCCCTTGGGCACATTCACGGCTGTGACGGGTGTGTCGGGTTCTGGGAAAAGTACACTCATCATCGATACACTTTATAAAATCTTGGCCAAACATTTCTATAAGGCGGGAGCTATACCTTCGCCATTTAAGAAGATCGAAGGCTTGGACAATATCGACAAGGTTATTGATATCAATCAACGACCGATTGGCAGAACACCCAGATCAACTCCAGCGACTTATGTGGGCTTGTTCCCAATGATTCGCGATCTCTTTGCCCATTTGCCAGATTCGAAACTTCGTGGCTACGAGCCCGGTCGTTTCAGCTTCAATGTCAAAGGGGGGCGTTGTGAAACGTGCATGGGGCACGGTCAAATCCGCGTGGAAATGCATTTCCTCAGTGACGTCTTTGTGACCTGTGATACCTGCTTGGGCAAACGTTACAATCGCGAGACCTTGAACATCAAATACAAAGGCAAGTCTATTGCCGATGTCTTGGATATGAATATCGAAGAGGCTTTGGAGTTCTTCCGCAATCACACTCAGATCGCGCGTAAACTTGAGACTCTGCATCGCGTGGGCTTGGATTATATGACTCTGGGCCAAAGCTCCACAACCTTGTCTGGCGGGGAAGCTCAACGGGTGAAGTTGTCCAAAGAGCTTTCAAAGCGCGGAACTGGAAAGACCTTGTACATTCTGGATGAGCCCACAACCGGGCTTCATTTTGACGACGTCAAAAAGCTGGTGGAGTTGATCCAAGATTTGACCTCCCAGGGCAATACACTCTTGGTGATCGAGCATAATATGGAAGTGGTGAAGTCCGCGGACCATGTGATTGATCTTGGTCCCGACGGTGGAAAAGGGGGCGGTTATATCGTCGCCACAGGCACTCCGGAGCAAGTCGCAAAAGTCAAAGAAAGCGAAACCGGGAAATATCTGAAACCTGTTTTGAAATAAGATATTCTCCTTGATTACCTCTTGAGAATGAGTCAAATCTTGAGGGGTAGGGGATCTTCACATGTTTAAATACTTCACAGGCTCTTTTGTTTTCACTTTCATTGGTTTGATTGGCTCTTTCTTTGTGGGTCAATATTACGGCGGCAATGTTCAAGCTGGATTAGAGGCTTTGTTCATCGCGTCTGTTCTTGCCGTTCTTGAAATTTCACTTTCATTTGATAATGCCATCGTGAATGCCGTGGTTTTGAAAGAGATGACTCCCGTTTGGCGTCATCGCTTTTTGACTTGGGGTATGATCATTGCCGTTTTCGGCATGCGCTTGGTCTTCCCCCTGGCCATCGTTTCTGTCATGGCAGAGATCAATCCCTGGGCGGCTTTGGTTTTGGCGGCCACTCGCCCTGATGACTATGCGAAATTAATGCTTGAAGCTCACACTCAGGTCTCGGCCTTCGGTGGGACCTTCCTTTTGATGGTGGCTTTGAAGTACTTCTATGATGGCAACAAGCACACGCACTGGATCACTCTGATTGAAAAACCGGTGAGCTATCTCGGTAAAAAAATTGAATCCATTGAGATCTGCTTGGTGTTGGTGATCTTGATCAGCTTGGTGGTTTTGCTTCCAGCCAGCGATCAGTTGCCTTACTTGAAGGCGGGCATGTACGGTCTGATCACTTATGTCATCGTCGATGGTGTGGGCTCGTTCCTTGAAGCGTCGGACGACACGATGAAAGACATGCACAAGGCCAGTGCCGGCATGTTCCTGTACTTGGAAGTTCTCGATGCCTCGTTCAGCTTTGACGGTGTGGTGGGAGCCTTCGCAATCACTCACAATCTCTTCATCATCATGATTGGTCTGAGCATCGGGGCGTTCTTCGTGAGAAGTTTGACCATTATGTTCGTGGAAAAAGAAGCTTTGACGAACTTCTTGTATCTGGAGCACGGGGCTTTTTACGCCATTGGTATCTTGTCGATGATCATGTTGACGGGACCTTTCCTGCATATTCCAGAATGGATCACGGGCTTGGTCGGAGCCGTGGTGATCATTGCGTCCTTTATCTGGTCTTTGCGCGCTCGGAGAGAATCTGAAGGGCCGACGCCAATAAAATAATCAAAGCTCCTGAAGCTTGAAACAGACTGAGCCGCTCTTGCAAGAGGAGAAATCCAAAGAGAGCGGCCACTGGCGATTCTAAAAGAAACAGCATGCTGGCTGTGGAATCCGTAAGAACTCTCTGTGATCTCACTTGCAAATAAAACGCAATCACACTTGAACACAATCCCAAGCTTAAAATTCCCGCCCAGGCTTTCACATCCGTTGTCCACATCTGCACTTGATCTTGAGTGAGCAACAGGGGCGTGAGGATGATCAACGCCCAAATGGATTGAAAATTATTGAAGCGAAAAGCTTCGCCAATCTGAGTGGAGATTCTACCAATATAGATAATATGAAAAGTGGCAAAGATGGAACAGCCCAGAGTCCAAAGGTCTCCGGTGTTGACGTTTTCAAACTTGGCTCCCATGAGAATGAAAGTGCCTAGTAAGGCCGTGAGCGCGAGAATATAGTTGAACCAGTGGGATCTGGTTTTAAAAAAGGCGGTGTTCATGAGGGGAACAAAAATCACATAGAGACAAGTGATGAAGCCACTTTTGGTCGCTGTGGTGTATTTCAGTCCGATGGTTTGCAAGAGCAGCATTCCTCCCAGAAAAAGTCCGGCAGGAAAGGCTTTTTTAAAATCATGAAGAGCCGTGAGGCGTGCGGGGCCTCGGGCAATCAGGAAGAGAAGCTCACCCAAGACGCTGGCAACAATAAATCGCCACACCAGGGTTTCTACGGGAGTGAAGGCTCCCAAGGACCAAACCGCAGCAACAAAACCAAAGCCCCAGAGAACTCCCGCAAAGGTGAGTTCCGCGACAGCTTTGGTTTTAGTCAAAGGCTTCAGCCCATAGACGAGTTTTTTCGAGGCCGTCGATTTCGAGAAGTTGATGTTTCACTTCTTTGATCATGCCGCCGTTGCCGCAGAGGTAAAATGTTGTCGGGATGTTTTTATAGTCAAACTCCGACAAGAAGTTTTGAATATATCCTTTTTTTCCTGTCCAACTGTCCTGTGGACGACTGAGGACAAATTCGTATTTAAAATCTTTGAGCTCTTTAACGAGAGCATCAAGATCGGGTTGTCCGTACATGTCTTTTTCAGTGCGAACACCGAAAAGCATGCGGTACTTAAGTTCTGGATACTGCTCTTTCTTTGAGAGCAAATAGCAAAGATGCTGAGAAAGTCCAGTCCCGGTATTGAGGAAAACAATTTGTTCTGTGGGAGGTTCTTGGAAGAAGACCTTACCAAATGGTCCGGTGAAGTTCAGAGTTTCTCCGCCTTTAAGATTCCAAACAAAGTTAGAAGCCAAACCATTGTCGACGTACTTGAACAACAGACGGAAACCATTTTTGATGCGGTCATCAGAGGCGATGGAGTAGGCGCGCAGAGCAGGTTTTGCTTCACCTTGTGGCACATGCAACATCACGAACTGACCGGCTTTAAAAGTGAATTCAGCTGGGGTCTCAGTTTTGATCACGAGTTCACGGACAGAGGGAGTGTGGTCAATAATTTCTGTCACGTTCATGTGATAAATAGTACGGAGAGACGACATGAGAGCTCCTATTTTTCGAAAGACTAGACTCTTCATAAACCGAAATTGTGAGACAGTCCAATAATTTAGCTTGTTACGAAACCTCGCATTTTATAAACTTGAGGTAACTCAAGAGGTAACCGTGAAAATAGCACAGCATTTGGTCGTTTCAGTATTGCTGCTCGGAAGTCTTTCGGCTCCAGCTCAGACACAAGAAGCCCCTCAAGAAACTCAGCAGGAAACTCCTCAGGAGGAGATCCCTGCGCCGCAGAGATCCCTTCTCAAGTCAGCTGCAACAAAAGATTTCAATAAGGCTCTGTATTTCGATCAGGTCGATAATGGTGTTATTTTGCCCCCTATGGAGTTGGATTATGATCTCACTCTCAATCAAGGCAAAGTGTTGCGTATAGGAAACATGGGATTTAGTGAAAAAAGTTTCTTTTTCGCTCTGCAGCCTATGGGAAAACTGCATCCTCAATTGCCACAGGTGCTCTCCGAAAGTGAAGCCAAACAGTATGCTCTTGTCATGGCTTGGCCAGAAAAACTTTTCAATGCGGGGACTGTCGAAATGATTTCCCGCACAGGGGCTGTGCTTTGGAAGCACACCTTCACGGAAAGCGATCGCAAAGCCTGGAAGGGCAAGCTAGACAAATGGAGAAAAGAACTTGTTCAGAAGGGTGTGCCGGCAAAGGAACTTATGCGTTCGGGCATTTTTGGAACTCAGTTTGCTGTTGTGGATTTGGAATCTGCCAATGCGCCGTTCTGGGGGCAAAAAGAGTCTTTCCGTTTTTGTTTGAGCCAAACGGAAGGCCGTGGTCAGACAAAAATGTGTTCGCAACGTTATGGAGCCAAGTCAGCGGGTCGCACCGTGATGATGGGGCGAATGAAGTCGGATCCCATTCCGGCCCGCGTTCTCGTGCAAAATGAAAATGCTCCCTTGAAAAACTCTGTGCCTGTGGCTTCGGACATGCCGAGCACTTTCTATGCTGAGTTGGTGACGGGGGAGAGCTACGAGTTTGTTGCTCAACCGAACAAATTGGAGTTGATGGATATTTCCGATACGAAGAAGCCAGGGGTTTTGCGTATTGTGGGCTATGACACTCGTCCAACAAGCCATTCTGTGATTTTGAATCCAGATCAGTACGGATCATTCACAAAGATGTTGGGTTTTGAATCCACCATCGGTGATCCACGCAAGTTCTGGGCAGCAGCGGTCAAAAAAGATGATCCAAAGGTTTACCTGCCAGGTCAAGGTGGCGGTATCTTCAAACAGAAGTTTGATCTTTCAGAGATTCCTAGTCGACAAGCTCGCGTGTATCTCGACAAGCGCACTCCGACAGGAACTTACATTGATGGTATTAAGTTGGAAGGTCGTAAACAGCCTGCCGCTGCGGTTTCTTCAGAACAGAATTCTGCGAAAGAGAACAGCAAAGATCCAGCAAGATTCACTTGGGAATTCAAAGCGGGTGAGCGCGGCAAGATCAACCGTTCCTATCTGAACGTGGATTTCGAAGGCAAACAGTACAAATCATATTATGAGTTGTACAAAGGCTACCCTCGCGAGATTTCTGCACGCTTTATTGCGGTTCAAGCTTCGAGTGAGTTCGTTCTTTTGGGAGAGCTGGCTTACAACCAATGGTTTGAGAGCATTTTAGGTTCAACGAATTATTGGCTGTCTCGCCAACGTTGGGGTTTCAGTGCCAAGTATTTCCAGTCGTTTACGGATTTGAAAGTGAACACCGCTGGGGATAAGGCTCCATTGAAAGTAATGACCTTGGATCTCAAGTATCGCGCAACTCCAGGTATTTGGGGACGTGATGAGTCCGTGGGCGGCTTGGTGTCCTACCAAGATGTGACCTTCGATGAGATGAAGGCTCCGATGTTGGGTGTGGGGGCATTCTGGGCTCGTTCAATGCCACGGGTGTTTGACAATCTCTTCAACTATATCCCTCTCTTCAGATATCCAAAATGGGTGGACATGGAGTTCATTTATTATATGAATTCTTTGAATTCCGATGTGAAGTTGGACTCTTCAATGTCATTGAACTTCCATGGTAAAGTTCTTTGGACAGACACATGGTTCGGTGAAGCTGGATTCGGCATAAAGCGTTACGCGTTCACGGATTCTTCTTTGAATCAAAAAGCCGAACTCAACACATTCTACGGAACAATTGGCGTAGGCCTCAATTTCTAAAAAGTGCTTGAATGCAAAAGACCTTGGTTTCCCAAGGTCTCATTTGTTCAAATAATGCGATATAGACGTAAAAAACTACCAGGCACCTTTTAACGGCAGCTGTAGGAGCCCACTGTGATTTCACCGTGGTATTGTGCCAGTTGCTCTGTGTTGGTGAGGCTCAAGCAGAGACCTACGTTCTTAACATCAGCAGCAACTTTGTGTCCTTTTGCCAGCCATTCGCTGACTTGAGTGTTGATTGTTGCGCCGGATTCTCCAGTGAGAGTCTCGAAGCTGCAAGTTTTCGCCGCAGCATCAGGACCTGGAGTCCATGGGTTTCTCATGCTTTCTGCTAGGCAAGTACGAAGGCCTTCGCGGTATTGATTGGCGAGAACATACTCCTGCGGAAGTTTGTAGAACGGATCATTGTTCACTTGATCTGCGTAGTCCACAGGGTACACAAAGTTCGGGAAGCTTGAAGTGTTTTGCATACAGAATAATTTTGCCGCATCATAAACTTCGATTCCAAAATAAGTTTTGAAATGATCAGAGTAAGGCGGTTGGTGCCAAGTGCCACCGAACATCTTATTTAATAGGGAAGAGTTCCCTGCCATCAATTGAGACACCGTGCTGCTTTGACCCGCTGTTGCTGTGGAGTCTTTATAAAGAGCTGCCGTACAACGATTCAATTTAGCCAAGTGATCAGCGCGCACTGGAGCTGTGTAAGAAGAACCATAATTTGAATTACGGATTCCACAAGCCTGTGTCATCGACGCCATCAACTGGCGAGCTTTCAAAGACATAGGGGGTTCTTGTGGAGGAACTGCAGGAACATCACACTTCATGCATGATGTGACAGATGTAGAGCTGTCAGCAGCACAGGCGCCACTCGTGCGAGTGTAGACAGGAGGAGTTACAACAGGTTCTTCAGGCTGTGTCACTTCAGGTACTTCTGGAGCCTCAGGGACTTCAGGAGCCTCAGGAACCTCTGGATTTGGTGGAACTTCTGGATTTGGGATCTCCGGATTAGGCACCTCAGGATTCGGTACATCGACCTCAGGGCCTTTTGGATCAACTGTGCTTGGAAGTTCAATAGAAGACTTACCTTCGAGATTGAGTTGTTTAAAACGCATTCCGGGGTCACAGGCTGCGAGGCCCAAAAAACTGAAAACAATCACTGCTCTTGATGCCAATACTAATGATGCCGACTTCATATAAATCCTCCAAACGAGTAAATAGGCAAAGGTTGTGCCATCAACATTGTTTGTTGGATTTGCGCAGCATCTCACTGAAGTTTCAGAGGAATCTCATCCTGAAACACGGCAAGAATGTTGAAGACTTTTGTCTAATAAAAATAACTGATCAAAGTTCATTCGAAAAAAAAGAAACTCCACTCACCAAGAGATCGACAGTTCGAAATGAACTCGCCATTTTTGTGAGAAGAATCCTAGAATTTTGTTGCAAAACTCTGCGAAAAACTATTCTGAACGTGAAAAAGAGACTTCAAGGTTTAAGAAAATGACTGAGTGCTGGACATGCAAAAAAACAAAACCCGAGACGAAGGTCTGGGTTTTGTTTTTGAGTAACGGAATTTATGGACGCAAGTTTTTAGAATTAAACTGATCCCGTGAATGGTATGTGGAGGTATTTAAAGAGATTGCGGCTCGCTCACAGCGTGAGCATCCTGACAATTGGGAGATCCCAAGCCCCCTTTCCCGAGCATCCAGCTCGGGAAACCAAGAATTTAGGATGGCTCAACCAACACACTAAGCGATCAGCTTCTTTTAAAATTCCCTAACTCCAATAACTTTTTTTCCATCCTGATCAAGAATAAGAACAACGGGTTCTGAGGCTGACATTTTGGCTTCAAGAGCCAAGCAAAAACGGTGAGTTTGAAATTCTTGATCGTAGGTTTCGAAATATCCAAAGCGAGGTGCATCCGTTGCGTTCTCGATAAAGATCACCGTGCCATAGGAAAGCACGTGGTTGTTGAGGCTTTGAATCCCGCATTGAAGTTGAAGAAGTGTGGCGATAACTGAAATCATGAAGGCTTTGTAATGGAGTTTGCGCAGCTTGGCTAGCTCTCCCGAGGTCCTTGGAAAAACCTTTAAACTGATCCACTGGAGTGGTGGTGGGCCATCCCCTAATCTTTGGTTTCCCGAGCTGGATGCTCGGGAAAGGGGGCTTGGGATCTCCCAATTGCCAGGATGCTCACGCTGTGGTCGACCTGCGATCTTTTTAAGTACCACCACGCTAAGGGTGCAGTTCGAAAAACCTTTAAAACTGAACACAGTCCCAAAAAGCCCCTAATTAGGGGTGTGTGATTCTCGAACACTCTTATAAATAATACCTGTTCAGGGCCTTCATTCGCTTTGGGGTGAGGGTTATTTACATTTCGGCCCTGTCATGGTGGCTCGGACTTTGCTCTTGCCGACAGTGAGTTTTTATCTTGGATCCCTTTGACACCAGAAGGTGGGTTTTGCATGTCCCTGAAAATAGTCATCATCTGTGCTTTTTTTCTTATGGCTCTTTCCGTAGCCAGCGCAGAAAGCGTGTCGCTGCCCCTGAACTCGGTGAAGAAACCCGCCAATGATCTGACCTACTCCAACGGTCAAGGTATCGATGCAGGGCAAGCTGCGGCTCTGGCGCGCAAAGGGGAGGACTTGAGCCTTCTCAATCCCGAGGACAATAAGTTCTGGCAAAACAAGAAATATTCCGCTCAAGACACATCTGAGTTGGCTTACCCTCAAGGGAAAACAGGTGTGCGCTTCCTTTCTGAAGAGGCGGTTCTGCCGAGCATTTTTACTTACATGTCCCTGGTTCAGTCGGCTGAAAATCCAAATGTTTACTTCCGTTTGAGCTTGAGTCGTTATGCTCATTCGACTTTGATGAGAGCAGCCTTCCTAAGAAAACTCGGCTACTATGTGCCCTCGCCAAAATATTATAAAAATCTGCGCCTGACATTTGCTTCAGAAGCTCAAAAAGAAGAATTCATCACGAATGCCGAAAAGAGCATGATCGTGGATATCGATGATCGTGGTTGGATCATCGAGAACAACAAAGAGAACCATTCTGTGGTGTTCTCGGATGCGGTCCTTGAAACGACCTCCAATGATTATTTCGACCTGTACTGGGCGAGTGCGCCGAATCCAAATAATCCTGCACAACTGCCCATCGTGCAAAGATACTCTCGCTTCAGAGCTTATCGTGCTTTGATCATCCCGTTCGCGATGGTGGACTTGCCAGAGAGTGTGAACCGCTTCTCGCCAAAATTTGCTTCGGTTCTTTCTTCTCACGTGGTGATTAATCACCCGGCGGCAGAATCTTTCTCGGCCTGCACCTATGAAGATGCAAAATGGCTCGTGCGCCGTTTGCAACAGTTCACACGTCAAGATTTTGAAGAAGTGGTGAAGGCCGGAGCTTTCCCTCCGGAGCTGAATGATCTCATCGTCACCAAGCTTCTCTATAGAGCCAACAATGCCTTTGAGATCTTCGGCCTTGAAAATCGTAACCTGGGTAGACTGCCTTCTTTGGACATTAATTCCCCAAGCGGTCTGGTGAAGAATGGCAAGGTGACTCGCGAGCGTGTTGAGGGTTATCCGCAACGTTTTGCTCACGGCGAGCGCGAGTCACCATTCCAAGATGGAGATCTTGAAAGATATTTCGCTATCCGTGGAAAATCCATGGGTATTGGGACTATCTTGAATCATATCAATAAGAAGCTTGAGCTGTGGAATATGTCGGACGCCTACGCCAAGCGTGGAACGACGATCCAGACTCGTATTATGGATCATATCCGTAAAAAGCCTTTTGAACCCCTCTATCAAGATGTGGAGGCCTGGGGCGGTCCACTGGGTGGATTTAATATCGGAGCCACTCGCAGTGTCTCTACAGGAACTTACTACGGAAGTTCCGCGGCGATTCAGCTCGTGGACAACGTCACTATCGCGGCTCAGTTGGGTTACTTCATGACCTTGGATGGCGTGCCTAAAATCAGTCCGATGGCGGGAGCCAATGTCATGGTGAACCGTGACTACACCCACGTTCGTCCTTTGATGTCGATCAAAGAAGGCGATAAGGTGTCCTGGAAGGATATGGTTATCCCTCTTTTCATGAACAAGCTGAGTGGCCTTCTTGATAATGAGAAGACCAAGGATAAAAAAGACTCTGTGGATGCCTTTTTGGCTGAGTTGCGCGACGGTGAAGTTTTCACCATCACAGACTCTGTGGCGCTTTCGACCTATGCTCAAGTGGGCTCGTCTTTTGACACCTTGATGGGGATCACACCGTTGAATTTCATGAATACGGTTTCATTGGGTGCAGATGCCAGCCGCGTGATTTTGCGTCAAACCAGCTTTATGAGAACCAGCGAAGGCATTCAAGTCTTCGTTAGAGCTCAAAAGAGCTCGATCTTGGGCATGAGTTTGGATGTGAATTACTTCATCAATCTTTTGCGCGTTAGAGCTTCTATGAATATTTCAGAGCTGCGCACAGATGCTTTCGTTATTGATTACAATCCTGAACTTTCGGAAATGATCGATGCCAAGGCGGACTCGAAGTTTGCCAAGGACTTTGCTCAGACAAAAAAATCATTGAGACCGACTCTTCATGCTTTGTTTAAAAGCAATGACACGGAATTGTTGTACTCGAAATTCCCTCATAAGAAATTCGAAGTGGATCACAAGCTCAAAACCAAAGAGCTTCGTTCGAAACTGTTGGCTTCTCGCGTGAACTCTTTGGATGAAGAACATCTTTTAAAAATCAGATACCCAAGGGACCCGGAAGCTCCGGAGTTGAATCCTAAGGATGAAGAAGTGATTCTCTTTGCAAAAAAACGCGGAGAACTTGTTGGCCGCGATATCTTGGGTTTCGCCTTTGATTGGATCGAAGGGATTTTGAACAAGTGGGCGGGCAACTCGAAGGTGGCCTTGAACAATGCTCAAGATCCAAACCCGGCCAACTCTCCATTTGGTAAAGCTTATTGGAGAATGGTCACCACGGAATCTGATTTGAGTGTGAATAACACCCAATATCCTTCCGTGGCGGTTCTTCAGCACGTGTGGGGTGGTTGGCATTTGAACCGCAAGGACTTCTTGAAGCTTCTTGATGAAGTCCAAGGTCAGCTGCAAGGAACGAAACTTTCTAGCTACCGTTTGATTGAACCCGAGGCGTTCTCGACAGTGAGTTCCATCGACTTCTATCGTGTGACGGCGTCTTTGTCTGTTCTTCCGGGCGGCCTGGAGAAAGTCCGTGATCTCCTCTTGCAACCTGGGGCGGCGGGGAAACCTGTGCCTAAGGCGCAGTTTTTGGGACGTTTGTTCCAAAAACTCAGTGAAAAACTGGGCAGTGGTAAGGCTCGTCCTCAGGATAAAGAAATGTATAACGATTTGATGCGTATTTTCGGAAACGGTAATTTGAAAGCCGGCCAGGCCAAGTACAATTACGACTGTCGTGAGTACTATCGCAATAGGAGCGGTGATGCTCAAAGTTATGAGCAAACGGGTTTCTGGTGGAATGGTACCAACTATGAGTGCTTAACTCCATGGGTGACTGAGCTTCTCGATTTGTCAGCAAAATATCCTAAGGACAAACAAGCTCAAACCCGTTGGTTGACGGATGTTCTTTATGTTCTTGATAAGCAAATTCCTTTGCCCCAAATGTTGAAACTTTTGGGTGAGGAAAACTATGTCTTCGTTGTGCGCATCAACGGTTTCAGAACTGGAGATGAGGACGGAGACCTTGAATACTTCTCCAACACCTTGGGCGATCCTCGTCAAAACTTGGAATACGCCAATGGTTTGATTCAAATGTTTGCGACGAAAACCCGCATCTCACCAATTGAGTTGGATCGCACTCAAGGGGGCTTCCGATGAGAATTTATATCTTAGCTGCTTCAGCTCTGCTTTCGTTGCAAGCCCGGGCCGCTGACCCTTTTGCTTTTTATCAATGGGGAATGTGGAATCAAGGTCAACCGCAAGTGATCGACCTTGATCCTTTAAAGACATACAAGATCCCGGCAAGGGTTAAAGAAGATATTCATCTTCCAGCTCCGTTGAAGGCTCCAAAGAAAATCATCGTGGCGGTTTTGGATACGGGGGTTCAAAAGGATCATCCGGATCTTAAAAATATCATCCACAGAAAAGAATCTGAATGTAAAGCCTTGGCCAAGTTTGAGGCGTGTATTCAGAAAGGTTTGGAGGACGGGGAAGACTCAAAGAAAACCCGTCAGCAGTGTGAAAAGAAATGGATGGATCTTTCCAATCCCGAAGTGGACCAAGATAAAAATGGCTATCCTCTGGATTGCCAAGGCTGGAGCTTGTTAGGCGGAACGAACGCCGCAGGAATCATGGGCCGTCCTGACTTCACGGACACTCAAGGTCATGGCACTCACGTGGCCGGCATCATTGCGGCCGAAGGTGACAACGGCATCGGTATCCGCGGTGTGAGCAACAATGTGGAGATCCTTCCTGTTCAGGTGCTAGGTCAACAACCAAGTGAGCCAGTAAAGCCTCTTTCGATCTATGACTCTCCGAAAGAAGAAGGACGTGAAAATCTCAACCGTTCCCTGGGTGATCTGGTGGCTCGTGGTGTGATTTACGCCATGAACTCTGGCGCCCAAGTGATCAACTTCTCAATGGGCTGGCCTCAAGCCACTGACTCTCAATTTATGAGAGACGTGATTAAAGAAGCCCAGAAACGTGGAGTGATCATCGTTGCGGCCGCCGGGAATGACTCAACTCGCGCTCTATTGCGTCCTTGCGGTTACGAGAACGTGATCTGTGTGGGGGCTACCGGCCCAGACGGGGCTGCGGCCCACTTTTCAAACTTCGGAAGTGGCGTGGATATCATGGCTCCGGGCGTGAACATTCTGTCTACTTATCCTGATAGCAAACGTCCTGTGCGTTTCCGCTCAACCTGGGGTTACGAATTCTTGTCGGGGACTTCTCAGGCCACACCTTTCGTGGCGGGAGCCATTGGTGAGATGTTGGCCCGTGGCATTCCTGCCTCTGAAATCTACCCTCGTTTGCTCGTAGGAACTCGCAAATTGCAAGACAAGATGGCTTTGATTTCCGGACCGCCTCATGAGGGGGGCGTGGTTTTGTCTCCAGAGAAGTTCGTTTACGAAAAATACTCTGCTGCGGGAAATATGGATTTGATCGCTTCTTTGAAGGCGATTCCAGAGCCGGTGATTGTTCCGACTCAAAAAGAAAAAATTGAGATTCCTTGGGATCGCAGGTCTTCGTCTCTCAAAATGGAAGTGAGCTTGGTGAACAAGTGGGCTTCGGTGAATTCTGCAAAGGTTCGTTTAACGCCGAACTTTGCGAAGCCTCATCCCGAAGCGATTCGGCCTGAGCTTTCCAAGGTGACGCCAAGTGCGCCTTACAAAGCCACTTGGGACAAGAATGAAGTTCGCAAGTATTTTGTACAGTTTGAAATCAACGATGCGGCAGATCCAGCCAACTCACGGATTCCTAGTGAGTTGGATCTCACTTTGGATGTGGCGATCGATGGTGTTTCAGCACGTCGCTTTGTTGTTGAGAGTGAAATCACAGTGGAGTTAGGACCTACAACTCAAGGTTCTGACATTGAAGTGTTGCCTTTGCGAGGCATGCCCAAAGCCAGAACCACATTCTGGCCAATATACGACAGCTTCGATGGGCGAGTGTCTAAAAAGGATTACTTTACTGTGGCTCAAACGGGCAGCACTTGGCAGTTGTGGCTGGTTTCTCAGGACAGCCAAGGGGCTTACAACGTCACGGGTGGAGTGAAGATCCGTCATGAAGGCAATGCTGACAACGTTCGTGAGCAAATCCTTACACGCATCGACCTCGAGAACGACGGTGACGTGGAATATGTTGTTGGTCTTTATGAAGACAACAGTGAGTCCGAAGAAGAAAAACCTTCAACAATGACCTTCTATGTTTTCTCAGAAGACATGAAGCTCATCGAAACGATCAAGTACGGCGCTGAGCAAGCTCTGGCTCCTTATCGTGTTTATTGGCAGATGATCAATGGTCGCAAGTCACCAGCTTGGGTGGGCGGCGGTAAAGATCCAGATCGCAAACGAGGTATCCGTGATCGTTGGGAAAACCCAACGAATTATGAAAATCAAAAATTGCGTTTCTATTTCTTGAACGAAAAGAACCAATTGAAGGCGGTTGAAAAGTACAAGGACTATAACATCATTGATATTATCGAGCCTCGCCAAGAACAAATCCTGGCGGGCCGTGTGCCTGTTCTCTTGGCCAAGAACTTGGGAACGGAAGCCAAGCCTTCTTACCTTTATTCTTTTGCTGTGGCTGAGATGGTGGAAGGAAAAATCGAGAACTTCATGGAGCTAGATCTTTTCGGAGATCGCGCCACTTACCGCAATATGTTGGACACTCGCGTGGACTCTGTGGGCTCGCTCGATAAGACCGACAACGAGTTCTATGGCACCTTCTGGTTCGGTGAAGGCACTCATCGTCAACAGCGCGTCACGCTCTTTGATACAAAAAATTATGACCTCACAGATCAGCAACTGAGCGCGGAGCGGAGCCAATTTGACTCTGCTTTGTGGGTGCGGGCGGTCTTTGCCGGCGCCAAACGCCAAGGGGCCTTTGTTTTGACCAATAGCGAAATTCAGTATCATGATCTCGTGACGGGGAAGGTCGTGACGAAGAGTTATGAGCGTTACACCTTCTATCCTGGCCAAATGATGGACAACCTCTACAATCCATTGACTCTGGTGGATTCACGCGACGCATCGGTGCGCTTGCCAGCGATCTACACCACAGAAACTTCGGGTCTCAGCCGTGGTGTCAAAATGTTGGTACCGGTTTTTGCAAAGGATGGTTCACCAGTAGAACTGGTGTCACCTGCGAGACTGAGATTTAAGTCCGCAGTAGGATGCAGCCCGATGGATGCCCCTGTGTTTAGCGGCAAACAAGAGGCCTATAAGTTTGACTATTATTGTGGCGACAAAATATTACGTGTGAATTTGAAATATTAAGAGATTCCAGAGGAGGAACTACCATGAAGAATGTTTTTAGAACGATGATGACTGCGCTAGTGGCAACTTCATTCGCGGCCTGCGGTGGCGGTGGCGACGGTGGTGGAGGCGGCGGCGGCTCGAGCAGCCCGGACGTTTTGTACTACCCCTATGAGACTGTTTACGGAGATGTTTGCAGCACATTCCAAGCAACTCCCGGTTGCACATTCTTCTCGGACACAGGCCGACGTATCACTGTGACTGAAGACCCTGACTACAACAAGTACCATGGTGGTTCTATGGACCTTTGGTATGTGAACTTTGATGCTTACGGAAAAGGATCTGTGTATGACAGCCGCGGTGTTTTTCAATACCACGCTGACGTGAGTGAGTTCGCTGGATATGTTGGTGGAACACAGATCGGTGTTGGTACTTCAGGTTTGAACTGGGAAAACGTATCCATGGGTCAATACTGGCTTGGTAAAAACGGCGTTCTTTATAATGGCGTCACTGGCGAAGGCAACTACGGTCAAGCGATCAACGACAAGACTTCGACAGAAGCTTCGGATTCAAACTTTGCAGCTTTGAACTCGGATGCTAACAAGCTTCTTGTGACTAGAGCTGCTGACAAATTGGTTAAAGAATACGGTTTCTCAAAAGACAAAGCGGTGGCTGTAGCTTCTTCTTTGAACTCTTGGGCGGTTTCTTCTGCTGATCGTGGTACAACAACATCTAAAGACATGGACAAAGCTTTCAGAGGCACTTTCGGTGTTAAATTCTCTGATGCCTTGGCAGCTGTTAAAGATCTTCAATTCGGTGACAAAGCCGGAATGCAAGACCTTACAAACAGATCTGCAGCGGCTTTGGGTATCAAACCCCATCAAGCTCAAAAGTTCATGAAAGGCATGTACAAAAAAGCTTTGGCTAACTGGGGCTACGACGAAAACTCTGTAGCTTGGTAATCATAGCTTTCATCTCTGAGACATTGACGTAATAAATTCTCGAGTGAAAAACAAAACCCACAATTCGCAAGGATTGTGGGTTTTTTATTTTTGAAAACTACTGAACTCTTTTATAGTCGGGACTGGTGACTGAAGTGGGGCGAGTGGCTTCTGAAACTCCGGTCTTCACATTGTCGAAAAGGCCAAAGTTGAGCTCTCCCTTTTCGATGCCCGCTCCTGGAATATCTACGGTCCAAATCAGAAAAACATCATAATAAGTCATACCGATGGTCGGCATCTGAGTTCCGGTGCAGTTCAAGCCCAGAATTCGTTGCGGCACATTCATAACCCAGTTGCTTAGGCCGCAATGAGAGCTGGAGTTGTAAGAATTGGCAGCTGTTTGCGTCAGGGGAGTCAGTGAGAGGTCAGCATAGGTTTTGTTGAGCTTTCTTATAGAAGAGGTCGAAGAAATAACGTCGCCCAGAACATAGGTGCCTTTTTCAACAAGGTGCACTCCAGGAGTCCCGCAAGTCGTGCCACCAACATAGATGGTGCTCTGTGCTTGATAAGATCCACCATTAAAAGTGATTGTCCTTGATTGATAGACGCCGTTATTGCTGAAGCATTCTGCAAGCCACTGAACGCCCTCAAGATTTCCTGACGAATGATCTGCCTCTTCTTGGGCGCAGGCACCAAGAAAGAATGGCGTAGAAAAGAAAAGCAAAAGCATCTTCATGGAGTCTTATTCGGAGACCCCTTTATTAAACTTCAGTTAATTTATTTTGACAGGGAGATTGTGGCTCGATCGTAGGGTGAGCGTCCCGAGCGTCCGGCTCGGGAAACCAAGGACTTAGAATGCTCCGCCGTTACTTTGGTGGAACAGTTTATTAAAAATAATTTGCGATGCCTGCGCGAAGCAAAATACCAGAGTAGGTTGTGTCCCCAGCATTGCCAGAGTATTTGGCGTATTCGAAAAGTCCATCAAAACGAAGGGCAAAAGAACTAGAGACGGCGAACCATTTCACAAAGGGACCAACGGCGAGATTCATCACACTGGTGGTCGAGCCCCCGCCACTGTCATTGGAGCCGAATTCCGCAAAGCCTCCCAAACCGTAAAGAAAAACTTCTCCAGCAGCATTGGGGATTAAATTGTAGTCCGCAAAAGCGCCACCCTTAATCAAAGAGGCTGTGTTGCCAGTCACTGCGTTGCTCGAGGTGTAAGAGAGAATCGGACCAAACTCATAGCTTCCCATGTTCCAGCCATAGCGCGCTGAGAGGTCTATGTTTGTGGTGTTTTTCGCTCCAGAAAAATCGGATTTTCCATTTTGCAGTGAGAAACTCAATCCTAAAAGATGCGCGCGAGATCCGCCATTGCTTGAAGTGGACATGTCACCAAAGGCATCCTCGCTGCTGATCTCATACACATTACCAAGGCGCAGGGGAGCGCCAGAAAACTCAATAACGGCCTGGTTGCCTTTCACTTTACGGACCTTGATCTTTTGAGCGAAAGCTGGAGTCGACAAAGTGAGGGCTGTTAAAATCAGGATGAATTTCTTCATGCTTTGAGTTCCTTTGTGGCTAGAAGTCTAGATACTATTTAGTGTTCCTATCCTCTGGACCTGAGTCAACTCCAAGTTGTTTTAAAGTGGGACAAAATAACTCTCATATATTTAAGTTTTTATTCCGGCAGACCGAAAGCTTTATATAGGGGAACCGCTACCGGAGGCCATTTCTATGTCGAAATCATGGGGTGACATACCACCATGGGCTTATGAAGCCGCACAATCGCTAATGCAGGCCTTAAAGGTCGTCGATCCCGTGACCTATGCTCACTGCTGTCGAGTAGGGGAAATGTCCCGTAAGCTCGCTCGGGACGCTGGATTGAATGAATACCAACAAAAGCTCGCTGAGTTCGCAGGTCTCTTCCATGACATTGGCAAGATCGGTATTTCTCAAGACATCATCGCCAAGCCAGGAAAACTGGATCCCGATGAAGTGGTCATTATGAAAAGCCACCCTGTTCTTAGTGAAGAAATCATTCAGCCTTTCGCGCGCCATGAGTTTTTTAAACAAATTCTTCCAGGCATTCGCGGACATCATGAGAGAGTGGATGGTACGGGTTATCCAGATAAAATACTCGGTGATGATATCAATATTCTCGCGCGCATCATCTTGGTGGTGGACACTTACGATGCTATGTCGCAAACGAGAGCTTATCGCAAAGGTCTTCCTGATGAAGTGGTGTATGCCGAACTTCATCGTTGCTCCGGAACGCAGTTTGATCCGCAATTGGTAAAAACTTTCTTGCAGGCCCACGAGACTTGGAAGGACCAAGAAGTAGATAAGGACACGCTCTATCACTTGATCAAAAAAGTAGCTTAGAGATTTTTGTAAAATACTGATAAAGACAAAACTAAAAAAGGCGTATCTTCATACGCCTTTTTTTTCTATTGCTGTTTGTTCGTGGATTCGAAGATCTTGTCAGCGGATTTAGCGACAAAACCCTGATAGAGCTTGCCATTGCTGAGAGGGTATCTCTTCGCAAACTCATAATAACATCCTGGGATGTTGTGAGTGCCGTCAGAGAACTGCACCGGGATCTCAGAAGCCATTGTAGAGCTTTGCTCCAAATAGTCTGCGGTGGTTCCTTTCACTTCGCCCCCGGAAGCATTCAAAACATATCCTTTGGATTTTACGAATTTGTTCAGTTCCAGGATGTCTGTGAATTTCTTCAAGGCATTGATGTTCACTGTGAAGTGATTGGGACGGAAACCATAGGCCGCGACCCAAGAAGCGTATTCACTTTCTTTCGCCAGCTCTGAATAAAGTTTATAGCTCATATCCCAAGGGCGTCCACACATGGGGAACTTATCATCTTTGATCAATGACTCTGGAACGGTGTCGATGAGTTTGTTCACCGTTTCGCGAATGAATGGAGAGACTTTTTCAAGTTCCAATTCGCTGATGAAGATTTTTGGAAGTTCTTCATTGGGATGCTCATAGTGTTTGGCGTAAAGTTTTTTCTCAACGAAAGTATATTCGCCTTTTTCAACATAGCCGTGTTTTTTGAAGTGCTGAGCCAAAGATTCAATTCCCAAGCGAGGATGATTGAATGTGCGCAAAGCGATGTGATCGTTCAAGACGGTTTCACCTTCAGCAACGAAGATGTCGTGGATTTTTTTAGCCGCCGGATTGATTTTGCAATAATCAACCCACATGTCATTGAGTAACTTCTCTAAAGTCATGATTCTCTCCCTTAAACAAAAAGCCTAACCCCAGACCAAAGGGTCGTGAAGTCTTATTTCGCTAGTCGGGAGGCGTTATCTATTGGAGGACTTCGGGATATGGCCGAGAATGAAAACCTATGTCATACCTTCCTGAGATTCAGAAAATAGAGCAAAGGGCGAGGTCCCTGGGATCGCGAGTGCGATTCGAAACATTGGCGCACTCCGAATCTGGAGACGTGCGTTTTCCTATTCATAAACTGACATTTGGCAGCGAAGATCCTCAAGCCCCGGTCCTAGGTTTTATCGGGGGAGTGCACGGCCTGGAGCGCATCGGTTCCCAGGTTTGCGTCTCTTTGTTGAATTCATTTTGTGAACTTTTGTTGTGGGACAAGAGTCTGCAAGAGACTCTGAAACATGTCCGCATTTTTTTCATTCCCACAGTGAATCCCGTAGGTATTTATAAAAAGACTCGCTGCAATCCAAACAATGTGGATTTGATGCGCAATGCTCCTATCGAAGCCGAAAATCCGGCAAGACTTCTCGGCGGACATCGTTTGAGCACGAAGCTTCCGTGGTATCGCGGGCTTGAAGGTGCTCCGATGGAAATTGAATCCCAGGCCCTGGTGGATGCAGTTCAAAAAGAAATTGCCGGTAGCCCGTTGGCACTGACAATTGATTTGCATTCTGGTTTCGGTTTGCGAGACCGGTTGTGGTTTCCCTATGCTAAAACCACTTCGCCGTTTCCTGATTTGCCTTTGATGTATTCTTTGAAAGAGCTTTTGGATAGCACTTATCCTCATCACTTTTATCAAGTGGAGCCTCAGGCCAAGAACTACACCACTCATGGTGACATTTGGGACTATATCTATGAAGAGCATCGCAAGAAAGCTCCGACCCAAAAATATCTGCCTCTGTGTTTGGAGATGGGCTCGTGGATGTGGGTGAAGAAAAATCCATGGCAGATTTTTTCAGCGGAAGGACCTTTTAATCCTCTGATCGGACATCGTCACAAAAGAACCTTACGTCGTCACAACACCTTGATGGATTTCTTGATCCGCGCCATGGCGTCTCCAGAAGCTTGGGCTAAGGTGAGTTCGGCGCATTTGATGGGCTGTGAGTTGAAGGCTCGGGAGTTGTGGTATGGGCGCTAAAAGAAATTGGATCCTGCTTCGGGGATTGGCTCGGGGTCGTGGTCATTGGGGCTCCTTCGCACAAAAAATGGCGGAGCGTTTTTCCGAAGATCGTTTTGAATTTTTGGACTTACCGGGTAACGGTGAACGGAACGAGGAGGAAAGTCCTCTGGCCATCGCCGATTATGTGAAAGACCTGAGGGCCCGCTCTGAATTTGTCAAAAACGGAGAGAACTTTCATATTCTCGCTCTGTCTTTGGGAGCGATGATCGCGGTGGAGTGGATCAAAGAGTATCCTCATGAAGTGAAGAAGGCTTACTTGGCTTGCACCAGCTCGAGTAACTTTTCCAGTTTCTATGAGCGCTTCCGTCCTGTGAATTATCTCAAAGCCGGGCAGATGATATTGGCCAAAGAAGCTGCGGGAAAAGAGAAAGTCATTCTGCATATGATCGCCAACAACAAAGAACGCATCGATGCCGAGTTCCTGACCATGGAAACTTATTCTCGTCAGTATCCCGTGAAGGAGCGCAACATGATTCGCCAGTTGTTCGCGGCCTCGCAATATCGGTTCCCATCTCAAGCTCCCGGTGACATTCAGCTCATCGGCAGTTTTGGGGACCGCTTGGTTTCGCCAAATTGCACGTTAAATATTGCTAAGAAGTGGGAGCTCAAAGCTAATATGCACCCATGGGCTGGCCACGATATCCCTATTGACGATCCGCAATGGCTCATAGAGCACTTGCTCTAAATGCCTTGTTTTCCAACAGTTTTTCGAGGGTATAAATTTCAAATTTGGTGATGTTTTTTTACTCTCAAACCTTCTATATTTGAGTTGGTGTCAATAGACACGGGGTGCCGTTGACTCCTCTGAGCTTTTCTTATTTTCTCTAGCTGGACACTGGGCAAACGTCCAGACCAGAGGGATGCGTGAGGGGAAAAACCTATTTAGCTGTCGCTTTTCTAAGCGTGATAACAGCATCAAGTTTGAAGGCTGAGCTGACGAGCATGGAGATGCCGCCGACACCTGTGTCGACAACATCTTCATCTCAAGGTACAAGTGCGCTCCAAGACCCTGCGAAGAAACCCAAAGGCACAGTTTATGGCCAAATCCGTATTGAAGGGATGCAGTACTTCACCAGCATCCCTGAAGCTCCTCAACTCACATACAGTCAGCTGCTTTCCGCGCGTTTGTCGGGCTTTAAAGAGGCCGGCTGGTTGGAAATGGCGGCCGACGTTTCAGGGGGGACTTTTTTCTCGCGCGGACAGTCTCATTTTGTAGTTCATGAAGCTTTTTTGGCTTCTCGTGGAAAAGACTTTAAAGTTTTTGCTGGGCGAAAGAAGAAGGACTGGAGCGAGATGGATTCTCGTTGGCAGATGGGCTTGTGGCAGCCGAACTTTTCTATCGATGCCCTTCGCCCAGAGGCGCAAAGCCTTGCAGGGGTGTTTGCCGATTACAACACAGAACAAACTGAAATTCTTGCTTTTGCCACGCCGATTTACATTCCGGCCATGGGCCCTGAAATTCGTGAGGAAGATGGGGGCTTGGTTTCGAACAGTCGGTGGTATCGGGCGCCTTCGCGAGACTATGATTTCGGGAATCGTGTCAATACCATCACTTACAGTTTGAGCGTACCTGATACATTGAAGCTGGTGAACAACGGTGGCGCAGCCCTCATGGGACGCATGGGCTCTAAAGAGCGCGGACTTTGGGTTGTGGCCAGTGCCGGATATTTGCCGGTCAATGAGCTGCTCTTGAAGCGCAAAGTGGAAAAACAAGCCGCCTCGGATGAGATGATTGCGGTGGTGGCTCCCACGGTCACTCATCACATCATTGCTTCTGTCGACGTGGGATATACTGTGGGGAACGTGAAGACCTCTGTGTCTTACATGGAAGACCGCCCGGATGAAAAACGCCCGGATGCCCATGAGGTGGATTGGGCGATTCAAAAACTAGAGCCGATCAAAGCTTATTCAGTGGCCACGGACTTCACTTTGATGAATGTTTTTTCTCGGGATTTGTTTTTTCAATTGAGCTATCTCAAGGTCAATGGCGCCGGCATTCAAGATATCAATGCCAATGGCCAAGATTCTGACTTCACACTTTTTAATCAGCGTCTGAAGTTCACTGACGCCGTCTCTTTCCGCGTGGAAGGGCAGTTGATGAGCATCATGCGTCGCCCTTTGGTGACACGGTTTAAATATCTTTATGACTATGACCAGCAGGGCTCTTTGTTGAATACAGAGTTCTTGTTTTACCCCACCCAGAAGTGGGCCTTTCTCATGGGCGCGGATGTCTTGGGCGTGCAGGATGATTCCTACCAGCCATCAAGTTTTCTCAATCAGTACCGCGCCAATGATCGGGTCTATGGAGGCATGACATATGTTTTCTAAAAGCATTTTGCCCAAAGCTTTTGTCTTGATGGCATTGGCTGGGACCCTGAGCAGTTGTATTGGTAAAATCGGGGAAGCACCGCCTCCGCAAACCCAGCAAAAACTTGAAGGCACTCAGTGCCTGTCTAAAACTCAGCCCGTGGTTTCTGCCTTTTTCAAAGGAGAAGCCACCGTGGCCCAGGTCGAAGAGACTTGGGATTGCGTGGCGGCGGCTATTGATAGCTTCAAGCGCTATGTTCGTGGCCGTACGGAAGATCGCTACACCACTCAGGAGCTAGCGACATTTCTTGAAGATAACTTTTTGGAATTAGAGAGCGGCGAAAAGATCTCCGTGGGTTTGCAGCGGGAGTTCATGAAGTTCAAACAGCTTTTAATTGGTGGCAGCGCCGATTACGTCAGCCGGGCTGAGCTGGACAACGCCAAAGCCGTGGTTCTGGAATTGCGCACTATTTCTATTCGTATGAATCCCTATATGAAGGTGATTTCTATGAATTGGTCAGCCACAGATTCTAATAATCTGAAAGCCGACATGAAGTACTTCGAAGACGCCAATCTTGAATTGCAAAACACCGCGCGCACCATTGCCAATGTGATTGAAAAGAATGGCCATGAGTATGTGCTCTCTGACTTTGTGACCTTCATGAAGGAAATGTCGATCTTCCTGGGGCAAAAGAGCAAGGTCAGTCGTCAAATTGAAAAATACATGCCTGTTGTTAAAAAAGTAAAACGTGCGATCGCTGGTGGAGATGAGAACATCATCAACCCTCGCGAATGGCGTCGCTTTTCTCTGCTTGGCGCCCGCGGATACGTTCAATATCTGCGCTATCATTACTTTATCGATTCTGTTCCTGAGACGGGAACGGGTTATCGCCTAGCTTATCTTTCTCGTACGGTGGAAGATATTTTTTCTGTGTTCTATGACCTGGTTGGCGAAAAGCCAGAGGGCGTGGTGTCTCGGGATGAAGTGAATGATCTCTTGATGACGCTGTCTCAAGTATGGCCTGAGTTCCGCATGTCCCCCAATTTGGTGCTGGAAGTGATGAAGCTCAAACAGCTGTTCTTTGGTGGCAGTGTGGACACGTGGACAGCTCAAGATTTTGATAGAGCTCGTCTGAAAGTGGATCGCATCAAAACCCTCGTGGAACGATTCCTTCCTTACTGGAGTGTTTACGGCCTGGATTGGGACACATCAACCATGTCTCCGGAAGAGGCTCAGCAGTTTTTTCAAGAGGCTCAATTTAATCTTGAGGCCACGGGCCGTGAGGTGGGGGCTTTGCTTGAAAGCTCTTACAACCTTGAAGACCTTGAGCGTTTGGCTCAAGAGATCGATGCGCTTTATCCAGCGGACACCGGAGCTGAAATGGCTCCGGTCGTTCGCAAGTTCTTGCCTCTCTTAATTGATAGCAAAAATATCGTCTTCGGGGGTGAAGATTCCAGTATGAAACGTGAGCAGTGGAGCCCATTCCTGGCGTTCTCGGCGCGATTCTATTCTGACTATCTTTATTATATCTATTTTATGGGCGAGGCTCCACTTCATAGCACGGCGGGATTGGGGCATTTGTCGGTCCTCGTCAATCAGACTCTGAACATCGTTCGTGATTTGTTGGTGACCAAAGAAACCCCTCGTATCGAGCGTGCTGATGTTTTGCGTTTGTTAAAACATGCTGTACGCATGAAGGTTCTGCCTGCGACTCTGAAGCAAGAGGCTTTGGATGACATGGTGGACGTGGTTTTGAATAATGTTTTGATCGACCCTGCGAAGCGCTTAGCTGGTGTGAAACCAGAGGCCCTGACTTTAGAGTCTATTGAGGTTCTTCGCGATGAGTTCCAGGTGTGGATCAATGGCGAACTCTTTATCGCGACGATCACAGAAGAAAGTGGCTCTGACACGGGATTTACTCCTGATGAAGTTCTAAAAAAGCTCGCTTATTTCGGTGAACAAGAGACCTCTTCTAAGAGTATGAAGATCGTCGTTTCAGAATTGGCCCGCTCGGTGAAGAGCACCGTTCCTATGACGGTGGATGGGGAAGGGCGTTTAATCATCTCCACATCTTTGGTGCAGAATTATAACTCGAAGAGTTTGCGCCAGTTGAACTTGAACCGAGCCATCGCGCGTTTAGCAACGCGAGCTTTTGCCAAGGATGAGGCCCGTATTTCCGAATACTCAGGCTTGAAGTTGGATGAGCTTGAGGGCGCCTTTTTAAAAGTGAAGCCTCTCTTTGTTGAGATGGGCTTATTGGAGCCTTCAAATACTACTTTTGCGAGCTCTCGCTTCCGCGAGGCCAATATCTTTACTCCTCATGCGGATGGCAACGTGTTGGCTTCGCACGCGGAGTTTACGGATATCGTAGGAATGATCTTTTCGGGTCTTCGTTTAAATACACTTTTGAAAGAGCCTCTTTTGAAGGATTGTCTGGGCGGACGTGCACAGGTTCCAAGTACCACTTTGGTGAGTGTAGAGTGTGCGAAGAAGTCTTACCGTCAGTCCATGCCAGACGTGATGTCTTCTATGCCTGAATATCTGAACTTCATGAAGAAAACTTCAGAGTCCAGGTGGTCCCGTTATATGTCCAACGTTTTTAAGGCGGCAGGATATGTGCCGAATAAAAAAGGCGAGGCGAAGATCGGCGATATTTCTTTGGCTCCTCACGTGATTCAGTACATTGAGATGGTTTATGCGCGCTTTGATAAAAACAAAGACGGTTTTATTTCGGCGACCGATGCTGTGCGCGCCTTCCCTGCCTTTAAGGGAATCATCAAAGAATTGGCTCAGAGTAGTATCGACAGCGGGGACTTGAAAGAAAAGCATCTCGTAGATCTTTTCACTTTCATTTTGCGTTATGGAAAGCCGCCGGAAACCCTGGTCGAGAAAATGCGTTTTGCTTTCTTCTGGAGAGACAAACGAGACAAGTGGGACACTTGGGCGGATCGTTCAATGCTGGCGCAGATTTTGGGATACATAGCGGATCAAGTGGCAAAGTCCAATAGTGCAGCCAAATTGTCTTTGGATCGCACTCCTTCAGAGCAAGATGTGCAAAATCCTGGGCGTCTTTCATCAGAGCAAAAAGCTCTTTTGGAAGAGGCTGCCAAGCCGGTCCCGCCTCCATTCGATGAGTCTATTTACGACAATTACTAGAGCTGGGGCAGGGGTCGTCGGCGCCACTTCATACCTTGGGGAGCTTTCTCCAGGGAAACGCTAAACCGCTTCAGGCGGTTTTTCTTTTTGTCGGGTTTGAAGTTGAAGAGAGGTTCTTTATCTTCTTTCCAAGTGTTTTCTGAGTTCTGAGTTTCGCCAGAAATTTTGTCGAGGGCAGGTTTAAAGTATATAAACTCAGGCGAGAGGCCGCTCAATATCAGAGTCATACAGAAGACCAAGGTGGCTCCGCTGAGGGCCTTGATGCGAACATCAACTCGGTCCATGATCAGGCCCAGGAGCGGGGCCAGAGAGAGAATGATCAGTATTTCAGAGGAATTGCTCTTATGGCCTGAGGTATGAACAAAGAACTTCAAAAGAAAGTCGAGAAGAAATCCACCGGCAGTGAAGACCTCGAGTCTGAAAAGATCAAAACGCAATTGCATTCCGAGTCGTTCCGCTTCGACCTGTTGAGCTCGGTACTTTCTTCTGAAGGCCACTGCGATGATAAGGCCGGTTATCATGATGGTGCTGAAGTAGTACCAACTCACATCGATCTTCCCAATGTCTTCCACGCTCTGAAAGCCAATAAAGAGCTGAATGAACGCCGCCAAAAATAATAGATACTCCACAGCTTGATCTCCGCAAAAATATAAACAAAAAGTATTTTTTACGAGGAGTGCGGACTTTACAAGGCCGGATTCGTTGGTATCTGACGGAAGTCTTATAGACTGATCTCTTGGCGTGGTGGTGAGCTATCCCCGAAATCTTGGTTTCCCGAGCTGGATGCTCGGGAAAGGGGGCTTGGGATCACCCAATTGTCAGGATGCTCAAGCCGTGATCGAGCCGCGATCTCTTTAAATACCACCACATCGTGGGACCAGTTTCGAAGTCTTAGAGGGCGACGATGAGGGCCCCGATTTGGGCTGCGGTGACCGTGGCAAAGTTCATAGTTAGGCCAATGAAGTTTCCTTGACCGCCATAGGCTGGCAGTGAAGGGCTGACATGAGCGATCAGTGAAGAGTCCACATCGACGTTGGCGATGGAGTAAGTCACAAGGTCACGACGCCAGATCAGGATGCGGGCTCCTGAGGGTGAATTCTTCACCTGGATAACAACATCGAGGTTGGCTGGATAATAGAAAGCAAAGCGAGCGCTGTCGATGGTCGAACTTGCGGATCGCACAGTGATATTACCTTGAACCGTGGCATTGAAACGAGTGAAACGAACTTCAACGCCGCTGTTGTTCGTGATGTTCAGGCTGTTAGAATAAAAGACGACGCCAATATAGCTTCCGGAAAGAGTATCGAGGGAGCCTTTGAGTTTAAAAGACTGATCTTGGCCGATCATGGGAGAGTTGAAGCGAACAACTCCAGAACCGGCGAGAACTGTGGAAGTTTTCTCGCCGAAAAGATCATTCACTGGCGTGTAAGCATCAAGCCCTACCGGAGCATCCGTTGAGTTTCCTGGGCCGCAAGCGGCAAGGCTCAACACGATCAGTAATGATGAAGTGAATCTTAAAAGGAGTTTTTCCACATCATGGACTCAACGGGAAGAGGTTTCTTTTCGTTGTACTTCGCTGATGGCTTAACATTGTATGAAGTGAGGACATCACCTTTAACGTCAAAGTAGATCAGCTGTCCGATGGGCATGCCTGCATAGACACGAACTGGTTGTTTAACTGAGATTTCAAGTGTCCAGTAATTGCAAAATCCCACATCGCCCTTTCCGGCAGTGGCATGAATGTCAATTCCCAGACGACCGACGCTGGATTTACCTTCAAGGAACGGCACGTGCTTTAACGTCTCGGTGTATTCGAGAGTCACGCCCAAGTAAAACTTCTCGGGCAAGAGCACGTAGCCTTCTTCAGGGATCTCAAAAGTCTTGATCTTGTTATGAGCCTTAGCGTCCAGCACTTCATTCTCGTAGAGCGCAAGCGTCTTACCTAAGTGAACATCATAAGAGTTCGTTCCTAGGCAGTCTTTGCGGAACGGTTCCACCTTAATGAAACCTTGTTCCATATTCTCGAGAATCTGCTGATCCGTTAGAATCATTACTTAGTTTCTCTGTGAACAGTGTGCTTTTTAAGATTTGGGTTGTATTTCTTCTTTTCCATACGACCTGGAGTTTTTGTTTTGTTCTTAGTCGTAGTGTAACGAGAAACTGGTTTGCCTGCTGCTTTCGCTTCAGTGCACTCAAGTGTTACGATGATTCTGCCTGACTTTTTAGCCATGTAAGTCTCCCTATAAGAGGCGTCTGCGTATTGCCATGCGCAATTAGAAAAAATGACAATACCTTTTCAAAGGGGGTCAAGGTATCAAAGGAGAAATGAAACTTCAACAGACAAATTGAGGTCAAAGGGGGAATCATGCAGTCCTTGAGCATTTTCTTAGTCGCAGTCGTCGTTTCGGCCTGTGCTCATGCTGTCCCAAGTCATTTAATCCGCGGAAAAACCGGGGAAACGGTCACTTTGGCTGATTCCTTGGCTGAAGTGAAGCCTGGAAGCATTGTCGTGATTGGAGAAAACCACGGATTCAAGGCTCATCAGGAGCAGCAAGTCGAAATCATGCAGACTCTCCGGAATCAAGGCCTCAAGGTCTCTGTGGGCATGGAGTTTTTTACATACACTCAACAGAACCTCGTAGAGCAATACCATCAAGGCTCCCTGGCTGAAACGGACTTTTTGTCGGCAATTCAGTGGGGAAGCATCCCTTTCGATCTTTACCGTGATCAGACGCTTTTCCCTTCTGTTGAGGAGGGATCCAAAACGATAGCTTTGAATGCGCCACGCAGTCTTACGGGTAAAATATCAAAGACTGGTTTAACTTCCTTGAGCCCTCAGGAACTGGCGTTGATGCCTCCACAATTCTCTGTAGGAAGGGATTCTTATAAAGAACGCTTTTTGGCGATGATGCCTCATTTGCCGAATCCAGAAGCCGGGGAGAGATACTTTGCCGCTCAGTCCACGTGGGATGACACCATGGCATGGCAGGCGACGAATTTCATTTCGAGCCATCCAGATCAGGTTTTGGTCATCGTGGTGGGGGAGTTTCACGTTCAATACGGTGGCGGCTTGCCAGACCGTTTGGCGGTTCGGGCTCCCACCGGGACTCCTATTTTGACCTTCTCGCAATTCAACACCCTGGATCTCACTCAAGAAGAGGTGGATCAAGAAGTGTTGCCTTCACCGAAGTATGGTCCTCGCGCGGATTATATTTGGTTGGCCCCCGCTCAATAGTCTAGGTTCATGAAAGTTTGTTTTGAACTTCGCGAAGCCTTTTTCATAAAATAGAGGAACTCAGTAAAAGGAGTTCCTGCTTATGTTTCCTCATGAAACCCGGATACTTGTAATCGACGACATGCCCTCTATTCGTGATCTTGTGAAGAACACGTTGAAGGCTATGGGATACAAAAATATCCAGGAAGCCGGTGACGGCGAAGAGGCTTTGCAGATTCTTTTGAAGAGCAATGCCAATCTTCCTATTCAGTTGGTCATTTCAGATTGGAATATGCCGAAAATGAAGGGGCTGGATCTGTTGAAACAAGTTCGCGCCACGGCAGAGTGGACCAATTTGCCATTCGTTCTTTTGACGTCAGAGTCTGAAAGAGATCAAGTGACTGAAGCCGTTCTTGCGGGAGTTTCCCAATATATCGTGAAGCCTTTTTCAGCGAAGGTTTTTGAAGACAAGCTCAAGGGAGCTTGGCAGAAGCACAACAAATAATCTCGAGAGTGAAAATAAAAACTAATCCCTCAGTGTGATGGTACTTTAGAAGATCCTAGCTCGATCACAGTGTGAGCGTCCTGACAATTGGGTGATCCCAAGCCCCCTTTCCCGAGCATCCGGCTCGGGAAACCAAGGATTTAGGGAGTCATCCCAGTCCAAAAAAAGTTAGGCTGCTGTGGCTTTTTTCTCCGCAGGGAGGGACGTCAAGTAAGGGACTTCTACAATGAGAGATGTCCCCTTTGTGAGCTCCGACTCTACCCAGGCTTTTCCGCCCAATTGTTCCGCAGCAGTTTTGATGGCATCCATTCCCACGCCGCGACCTGAAGTCTCTGTGACTTCTTCACGAGTGGAGAACTGGCTGTCAAAGATGTGTTGGATCACTTGATGGTCTGTTTCATGGGCCAAGGACACGCCTTTGGCTTTGAGCTTTTTCCGAATGCGCTCGGGGTTGACTCCGCCGCCATCGTCTTTCACACAAATAGCTAGATACTGATGACCACCGACAGTTTTTGTTTGGAAGCTGACTGTGATTTTCCCGTGGGCGTCTTTGCCGGCATTCTCGCGAACGCCGGGTGCTTCGATTCCATGGTCTACGGCATTTCTAAAGGCGTGCACGAAGCTACCAAAGAGAGGCGTGTAGATCTCTGGAAGAACCGGCAGTTCCGCATTTTCGATTTCAAGAGGGAAGAGCATCTTCTCTTGTTTTTCGGCAAGGCGAAGAGCCACATCTCCATAAGCTGTGAAGAATGAACCCACGGGTTCCATTACCAGTTCTGATAACACGATCTGGGCCATACTGCCGCCACCGGGAAGTTTGCTCACACGCTCAATCATGTCATTGAGTTTTGAGTAAGGCACTTCGATTTGACGGTCTTGAGAAAAGGCTGATGTTCCCAAAATACCTTTGCTGCTTTCCAGGAAAGAGTGGAAGGCGTGATCGACTTCCTGGCATTTGGTATTTAAATCGGAATAGCTTTCAGCTGAGCTCTTCTCTTGGAACTTCGCCAAGAGAGTTTCGGCCTGATGGCAAGACTCTGCCATTTCCGAAATAGAGAAGAGAGCCGCGCCGCCTTTGAGTGTATGTAAAGCGCGGAACAGAGCTTCTTGGTCGAAGCGATCTTGAGGTTTTGAAAGTTCGTCGTGCAAATCCGCCAACATGTCTTGAGCCTCACGCACAAAACGAGCGATTTCTTTTTTACTTTGCACCAGATGAATAATCAATTTTGCAGATTCTCTTTCGCGTTCAGCTTGTTGCTGAGCCTCAACGAGAGAAGTGATGTCCGAAGCCACAACCACGACACCTTCCATTGCGCCTTCATTGGAACGCAAAGGATGATACTCCAAGGATATAGATTTTCCTTTGGAATGAGGGAAGGTTGTGGGTCCTAGGGGAGAGAGATCTTCAAAAGGCAACATTTCCATGAAGACCGTGGTCATCCATTTTTTGAAGCCTTCCACTTTGTTTTCAGGAATCTTCAAAGTCTCCCAAATAGGAAGTCCTTGAGGATTGCATTCGATCGTGTTTTCACAGGCCTTGGATGTGACATCCAAAACTTTGCCGTCCGCATTGAAGATAAAGAAGCCTTGGCCCAAGCTGTCGAGGAGGGCACTCATGGTTTGATTGAGACGAGAGAGCTCTTTTGTTCTCTCAGCAACCATCACTTCCAAATTTTTTGAATAGTCTTCAAGTTGTACCTTAGCATCTTCAAGAGCCTTAATGACATCTTCTTTTTGCTCAAGTTCCGCACGGTATTTCTTTTGAAGACGTTCTTCCAAAGTCACATCGCGAACAAACACCACCCAAGCCTTGTCACCCATTTGGTCGAAGACGGGTTGCAGGGTGAGTTGGATTTTGCCTTCGCCGCCGAGGGGAGTTTTGAAGCTCACTTCTTTGTAAGGAGTGGGGTCGCAAACGCTGATGAGACTTTTTAAGGTATCAATGGGTTCACTGAATTCAAAGAGTTCCAGGAATTTCATGCCACGAGTGATTTTACGAATAGAAAGTCCACACACCGTCGCTGCCGTCTCATTACAATAGATCACCTTTTGTTCTACATTGAGAACAAAAACGGGTTCTAAGAGAGTGTCGAAGATGTTGTAGTGAATCCTCATTTTACAAAAATCTCATTCTTCTGATGGTAAATGGTGAATTCACGTTGTGAGGCCCAGTCGGAAGACTCCTGGTCATCCTTCGATTCGGCGCGCACTCGCCAGAAAATCTTTCCGAGGGGCACACGTTCCTTAATGAGGAAACGGTTGCCTGGAAGAGTCTTAGAAATCAGGATGCGCGAGAAATCTGAGCGGTCAGAGACTTCCACTTTGTAGGATGTTGCTCCTTTGACCTTTTTCCATTCGAGCCAAATGAACGGCTCCATTTCTTTTTGCAAGAAGATAGAAGCATTATTGAAGGGCTCCGCCAATGTGGGCGAACCCAAGGGGCTGCGGAAAGAGTAAAGCACTTCTTCGATGTTGGAGAAATCCGTCACGGGTTTATTGTCTTCATCCAAAGCTTGAACGCGAACACGGTATTTGCCCGGCTCCGGAACTGTGATCTTTCCAGACGTGCTGGTGTATTCCAGTTGAGTCGGGGAAGAGAAATCTTCGGACTTGTCCATTTGCACGAGATAGCTTTTTGCGAAAGGAATCTCCGTCCAACTGATAGGAACTTCGCGCGGGGTGGCGGTGGCGCCGACGCCGCGAACGACATCAAAAGAATGAAGCTGTGGACTGCTGGCCGTGATGTCGAGAACACCGACTTCACTGGCTTCACTGATCAGACCATTTGGATTTTTGGCGTAAACACGGAAGAAGAATTTGCCCGGGCGGTATTGACTCCAATCTGCTTTGACAGATTTGAGTTCATAGCGCGCGGAATTTTCGAACGTCATGTCCTTGGCAATTTGCAAAATATAAGTCGCTGACTTGTTCACCGGTTTCCACTGCAAAGTTGGAGCTTGGGCTGTGGCCGGGTTTCTGTCATTCGGGGCTGGGGACTTGAAGGTCACGCTTTTCGAAACAAGAATCGGAGCTGTCGGACGCTCAGTTCCTTTTTGAACAGTGAGGCTCAGAGCAAAAGGCACGGGCTCAGACCAAGCCGAAACATTCTGTCCTTGAGTGGTGCCGCGAACGCGAACCCAGTAAGCGCCGCTCTCCAAAGGAGGCGTGGCCGCCTCGAGTGCTGTGGTGGTGTCTTCTTTGACGACATTTGTAAATTCGGCGTCCGTCGCCAATTGCCATGTGAAGGACTGCAGCTGGCGCATGGCTTTCCATTGAATCTGAGCGGAGGTCAGAAGAGGTCCCGTCTTCGGTTGCGCCACTTCCAGATTCAGTTCAGCTTGGATTTCCGGATTGATAATTTGTGGAGCTTGCAGTTGGCTCACTGAAAATTTGGCTGGAGGCGTGACCACGGCCACTTCGCCGTTCTTGTCATAGGCCTTCACGCGCCAGAAGTATTCGCCCGTTTGCAGAGGGTCGATGACCGAAGCTTTCGTCTCATTGGAGTATTGAGATGTTGCTATGGAGCTGAATTTTTCATCGGCAGAGGTTTCGAGTTCGAAGCGAGAGACATCGCCGGTGCTTTTCCAATCAAAAGGCAGAGGATCATCGGGATTGATGCGCAAGAAATCATGAGGTGCCTCTGTGTTGAGAGTCACAACAGGTTTTTGCACGGTTTGAACTTGCCCCGTTTTTGAAATATTGAGGGCAGCGCCTTTCGTGATGGCTTTTTTATTCAAGGCCGCCTGACCTGAAAGAAGTTTCAAGTCCACGTTGCCGCTGTGGGATTTTTTAAATTCAATCTTGGACTTCTCTTGAGTGCTGGGATCATTCTCAAGTTTGAATTCCTCAGCCCCTGACTTCACAGTCAAAGAAGAACCTTGAGCCAATTCACCCACGAGGTCTCCGTAACGAAGGTCTAGGCTCATCTGACCATTTTTAACATTCAGTGTGATCAAAGAGTTCGGTCGGATATGAATGAGAGAACCATCTTGAAGTTGAATGGCGGCTTCAGAGCGATCTCCAGTGAAGATCGAATCGTTCTGAAAAACTTTGTCTTTATTGTCTGCAGGGAGCCAGCTGAATGTATCGACATTTTTTCTGCGCACATCATTTTGTGAATTATAGACAGCGCCGATCAATTCCAATTGGCTGTTTTGCTCGCGAGGGAATAAGAGGGAGTCATCGTATAGGAAATACGAAAACACCATGAGTACAATCACGGCGCCGAAAAAGATGGTTTTCTCTGTACGTCCAAAAGTAGGCATAGGACTCCTCGTGGCACTCTTCGGCAGAAAAAGCTTAATGGTTTACGGACCTTAGCCCAAGTCTGCGGAGAAAACTTCCACCTGACAGTGGGAGGAGGCATACTTAATTTGTGAAAAAACGTGGCATATCAATAAGATATAAGATGCTCTTCCTCTTAACTTCGATTCCTCTCATCACGCTGACTATTTATCTGGTCTTGGCGATGAACATTTTTAAAGAAGACAAAATCGCCTATGTTTTTGACTCTTCGAGTTCGATGTCGGGAACCATGGCGGCTCAAATTAAGACACAGCTCAATGGTGTGTTGAGTTTGTCGAAGCCGATCCTTCAAGACTATCTCAATCAACAGAAGTTCACTGTCACATCGGATTCGATTTTCAAAAATGAATATAATCTTGAAACGGTGATGGTGTTCAGTCCCAATGAGCAGACCGGTCGCTATGAGAAGGTTGCCGCTTTAGAAAAAGTTCCTGAGCAAAGCAATGCTTTGATTCAACAACTGGGCGAACGCTTGAATGCTTACTTCACGGAAGTGGATGCTGTGGGGCGCGTGGCAAAGGTTCCTTTCAATGATGATCGCTTTCTGATCTTTGAACGTGTGAAAGATGAGACGGGCAAGCGGCATACTATTTTCGCGGTAATGGTCCGTATGAGTGAAGCCGCAGAGATGTTCAAATCAGGTATGTCACAAAAGATGTATTTGGTGGCTCAAGATGGTTCCGTGCTCTTTGGTCCCCAAGAAATGTTGGGTCATAAGATTCAGGAAGTTGTGACGCCGTCTGTTTTAAGCAATAGAGAAAATCAAGTGGCGCAAGGGGCAGAGACTTTAAAAGCTCAAAATGGGTCTGAGCTGCTCGTGTCCTTCTCAAAGGCGGGCTTTGGAGATTTGATTGTTGTCACGACCGTAGAAAAGGAAAAAGCCTTGGGAGCGGTGCAGATCTTGATCCGTAAGTCTTTGATCTTTTTTGGTATCTTGCTGGCCTTGACCGTGATTATCAGTCTTTTTGCTTCGAATGGTTTGACTCAAGCGATCACGCAATTGTTCTCGGCGACAAAGAAAGTAGCTGAAGGCGATTTCAATATTCAGGTGAAGGTGAACTCTTCAGATGAAGTCGGAGAGTTGGCAGAGAATTTTAATATCATGGCCGCCGAAGTGGCGCGTCTATTGGATCAAACGGCTGAAAAAGCCCGCATGGAATCTGAACTGCAAACCGCGAAGACGGTGCAAGAGACTCTTTTTCCAGAAGCCAATGCGAAGATCGGGCCTTTGGCGATTTCAGGTTACTACGAGCCAGCTAGTGAGTGTGGTGGCGATTGGTGGCATTACTGTCAGATCGGTCAAAAGATTTTCCTGTGGATCGGCGATGCCACAGGTCACGGAGCTCCGGCGGCGTTGATCACCAGTGCTGCGAAATCAGCTTCGACGATCATTGAGCGTTTAAGTATTTCTCCGAACAAGGCCTTAGAGCTTTTGAATCGCTCTATTTACGATGTGTCTCGCGGTCGTATCATGATGACTTTTTTCTTGGCGTCTTTTGATTTGGACACCGGAGAGTTGGTGTATTGCAACGCCTCTCACGAAGCTCCTTTCTTGATGAAAAAAGGCGATGGCCCTTTGAAGAAGAAAGACTTGATCCCATTGAATGAAGTGAACAATCCAAGATTGGGCCAGGCGAGGGATTCTCAGTACGAACAAACCAGCATCCAAGTTGATCTTGGTGACTCTGTGTTCTTTTATACAGATGGCATTCCAGATATTCAGAATCCTTCTAAGGAAGCTTGGGGAGAACGCGAATTTATCAAGACTTTGATTGCCTCAAATAAAGACTATCCTTCCGTCGAGGAAGCGGTCATCAGGTTCTCAAAGGTGTTTCAAGCGCATCGTAAGGGAGCCCCCCTCATAGATGACGTGACCTTTTTTGTGGTAAAAAACGAGGGTGTCCTTTAAATTAGATTGTTAGGAAGAGTTCCGGGAGAATTGATATGGGAAAACTCGATGTTAAAATGGCTAAGGCAGGCGAAAAGCTTGTTGTGAATATGGCCGGCACGATTGATGAAGACGTTGATTTTGCGCAGTTCAACTTGGGTGGTAATCCCCAAGTGGAAATTGAGTTGAGTGGATTGAAAAGCATCAACTCTTGCGGTATCCGCGAATGGATCAAGTGGATGGGCAGTGCCGGTGGCGCGCAAATCACTTTCAATAATTGTCCTAAGGTGATCGTTGATCAGATCAACATGGTGGATGGTTTCTTGCCTTCGACAGGCAAAGTGATGTCTTTCTATGTGCCTTATTATAATGATGACTCGGGCTCCGAAAAGAACGTCCTGTTTAAATATGGGACAGAATTCACAGACTCTGAGGTCAATCCTCCGGCCGCAGTCAAAGATGAAGACGGCAATGAGATGGAGATGGACGTCATCGAATCCAAGTATTTCAAGTTTATCAAAAAGTAATCATATTTAGGCTGGACCTGGGTCCAGCTTTTCCCCTTTAGGTCTTAACACCTCCTTGATATATACCGAAGAGGTGATGTGGACGAAAACAAGTCGAAGATCCTTATTTTGGAAGATGATGTCTCATTAGGGACGGCTTTAAAAGAAATTTTAAGCCGCGATGGTCATCATGTGCATTTGGTCAGTCGGCCCGACGAGGCGTCCACTATCATTGCATCCCAACAAATTGATTTTGTTTTCTGCGACTGTTTGCTACCGCAAATGACCGGTGTGGATTTTTTAGAAGGGGTTCGCACGAGCTTCCCGAAAGCCAAATTCAAAACCATTTTGATGAGTGGTATTTACACGGACAAACAGTTCGTGCAAGAAGCCACGCAAAGAACTCAAGCTATTGCCTTTTTGAAGAAGCCTTTCGAGATCACGGAAGTGTTGAAGCTGGTTAAAAACGAATCGACACCGCGTGAAGAATTTAATGCCCGTAAATTACTGTACGGCATGTTTGCCAATCCGAAAGTGACTCCACGCCAAAAACGTAAGGTGATTGAATCCATTGAAGAGATCAGCGGCTTTGATTTACCTTTTGTGTATTCACTTCTTGTTGAAACCAAGAGCAGCGGTTATTTAAATATCTACAATTCCGATGGCTCGGTTTCTGGGATCTCTTTCTGTAATGGAAATATCGTCAGTGTCGACGTGGATGATCGCACCACCTTCTTGGGTGAGATGTTGATTCAGAGCGGGTACTCCACCCCCGAGGACGTGCAAGCGGCCTTGCGGGATAAAAACAATCGTCGTATCGGGAACTATTTGATTCAAAACAATCAATTGAGTCCCCATGCCTTTGACTTGATCTTGATGGAGCAAATGAACATCCGCTTGGTTCGTACCATTGTGGATGAAAAGATCCGTATCAACTTTGCCACAGCTGAAGTTGAGATGAGCAGTCCGAGCATCGACTCCGAAACGCTCTTGATGTATCTCCATGACTGGATTGCTTCGAAGCTTTCTATCACCTGGCTCAAAACTCTGTATCGTATGTGGGCGGGGAATGTGATCGTGAAGAATGCAGCTTTCACAGATGATGCTCAAGCCACAGAGATGTCGCTGGTTCAGTCTTTGGAGGGCTTTGTTCAGAAGTTGGATAATCGCATGACCTTGAATCAGATTTTAGATATCAAAGGTTATAATGAAGTGGCAGTTTATAAGGCCATTCACTTCCTTTTGACCCGTGGTCTGATTGTTTTTGCCGATAAAAAATCTTTTGCGACAGAGCAAGAACAGCTTCAAACCCTGAAGAAAATTTGGGTGGAGATTCAAGATAAGAATAGCTTTGATATGCTGACCTATATAGAAACTGGGGCCATGAGTTCAAATGACTCGGTGGGAGCCCAGGAAGAGTTCTTGTCGCTCTTAGGTGACCAACCGAAGGACCCACAATCTGAAGTCTATAAGCTGTGGGAGAAGATGAAACAGATGGCTGTTGAGGCCGTAGCGACGACCAATGACACACAAAGAATCAATCAGTACAAACAAGCGACTCAACGCTCTGAAGCGGAAGCTAAGGTTCGTGCTGCCACTTTGATGGAAGAAGTGAAGAAGTCCTTGATGATGAATCAATATGCTAATGCCAGCCAAAACCTGACGGAGATTGCAAAGCTTTATCCGCAGATGCCTCAGTTGCATATATACAGCTCATGGCAAAAGCTGGGCATGATGGATCCGGCGAAAAAACAATTTATTCTGAAAGACGTGGAGCTGGAGATTCTCCAAGTTCCCGCGGATGAGCGCTATGATGTGCTGTTCTCTTTTGTGATCGGCCTTTTCAATAAGGGCAAAGGAGACCTCGGAGGGGCTCGTAAATCTTTTGAGAAAAGTTTGGCTCTAGATCCTTCTTTTATGCCAGCCCGTCGTGAATTATCGCTCTTGAGTGCCTCGTCGAAGAAGCAAGACGTGTTCACTATGGACCTCAAGGAAATGGTCTCGGGATTCTTTAAGCGCAAATAGAATTTGCAGATTTTCGCCTCCGTTCGAGTCAGACATCCTGTCTGTGTTTCCCGCGGCAAAGCTCAGCCAATACCTTAGACTCCCGAGAGTACCCTCTCAGGAGTGACCAACGAGCCACAAGTTAGCTTACACAGGAATGGCCCTATCGAGGCGGTATGTTCCCAGAGTATTAAAACCGGTAAGAAACTCCGAACTCGCCGACAAACTGCATTTCCGCTTTTTCAGCGACGTCGAACTCATAGTTGTTTAAACCGATACCGTAACGAAGAGAGGCTGACGGAGTGATCTTGTTGTACAAAAGACCTTTCAGCTCGTAACCGGATTTCAGTTTCACATCGCCCCCTGAAGAGCCTGCAAAGTATTGCAGCTTCAAGAAGGACCAGTCCGAGAACCGCAACCAAGAAGGGGATTGGGTCATCCAGAAAGCACCCAAGCCCGGAGCCATGGTGCTGCCGCCCTCAGTTTTAATCATCTGAACAGGCAGGCTTAAGCCCCAGGTGGCGTCTTCCAGAAAGAACCCTGGAGTTTGTCTCCAGAGCAGCTCCACAGTGGTGAAGTCGGCTTCAGGCTCGCCTTCTTTGGTGGTGAGATGTTGCGCCTGACTCACGGACAATCCCCAGCGGAATCGTGTGGCGTCAGAGTCGATCAGCAAGAACTTTTCAAACCACCATTGTAGGCCGATATCACCGAAGGCAATGCCTGAAGGTGTATGGTAACGAGCTCCCACATAGAGTTCAAAGGGAGTGCCTCTGAAGATGTCATAGCCCACGACGAATTTATTTTCGCCCGTCTCCACATTGAGATAGCGACGCGTGTTTTCGCCACGAGGAATTTCCGTGAGAGTCCACGAGAATTGATTCTTGGGCAGGGGTTGCAGCTGCGAGTTGGCGTCGCCCAGAGGGCTGATTTTAACATTGGAAGGGGCCACACCTTGAACACGGATGGAGCTGCCATAAATGCGAGAGGCGGCCTTGGGAGAAAGGAAGGGGCGATCCTTCTCTTTGGGAAGAGGGCCACGAATGTAAAACTCTTGGCGCATCGGAATGTCGCCTTCACCCTTAAGATAAATCACCGGGCGGCTCGCGGGAATTTCAATCTTCCACTCTGTAGCGGAAATCTTTTTTACTTTGGATTCATCCACTGGCTCAGCACCTGAGGCGGTGAGGAGAATTCTTTTCCCTTCGGCATCGGTGATAACATCTTTGAAGTCCACGTCTTTTTTACGAGTATCCACTTCCAAGAAAGCACCGCTTTGAGTTTGAGCTTTGAAGGCCACGGTCTCAGATTTGTCATTGAGATAAATGATCCCTTGATTGCCCACGACTTTGCCGTTGATTTCAACCTGCGCTGTTTTCTTTGTGGAAGAGCGCGCTTTGATGGCCATTTGACCTTCTTGGGAGCTCATGTACAGTTCTTTGGAGCAAAGATACAGGTGAGTTTCTTCTTCCTCACGGAAGATACAGAAGGTCATGAAGGGCAGATACTTCATGTCTTCAATCAATGAGCCTTCGATATCCTGAGTTGTGAACTCGGCAATATCAGAGCGAAGGTCTTCTTCGCCCTCGATGGTGGCACCACGATTGATTTTGATATTTTTAGAATCCAAGGTCGCATTGTAAATGGCCTTGCCCGAGTTGTTCTTAAGAGCCAGGTTCCCGCTCTTCATCAATCCTGCGGGCCAAGAGAAGCGAATGCGAAAGTGGCCTTTTTCTTCGCCAGATTCCACACGGAAAGTCACCTGAGTGGCGTCAATTAGAATGTCACCGACCTTCAAACGATCTGCATCCACCAATGTGTATTCAAAACGTTGAGGCAAAACTTGCAGATTGTTTTTGTCCGCCTGGAAGAGCAAAGGTTTCAGAGCCGGCGCCTTGGCCATAGCTCCGGAAGCACAAAGTGCTACTTGAAGACAAAGAAGAAGTGCGCGAGGTGTTTTCATACCTGATATTCTCGCGACTTTATTGGGAAAATTCAATTAAAGAAGTTCGCTCTTGATCTGTTCAGCACTCTTATGGGCCATAATTGCGCGGATCACGGCCAAGGATGTGGTCATCTTGGAAATGAAGTCCTCATTGTGAGAGATGATCACGCGGCGAGGGTGTCCTTCCCAGGCATTTTTGATCTTTATATTCAGATCCTGCGCCTCTTGGAAGGTTTCGGTGCGAATGGGATTGCTTGTATCATAAAAGTCAGGAGCTGCTGTGTCCAAGTGGATGACCCAGTCATAGCGTTCGAATTCTTGTTCTTTGGTTGAGCCCATGGTCTTGAAAAAATGAGCCTCATCTTCAGGCCAGTAAGCCACGCTATCCAAAGATCCACGGTCGCAAACGATCAGCTGCTTTTGGCTGATCACGCAAACCAGGTCTTCGAGTTCTTTTTGTGTGAAATAAATAGCTCTTTGGGCATGAATGACCGCCTGAGCTTCTTTGAAGCGGGGAAAGCCGCCGCGATAGAGAATGCTGGCGGATTCAGGGACCACAGCGCACTTTTGTCCAAGTTCTTTCTTTAGGGCTTCGATAAGAGTGGTTTTACCCCCAGAAGGGCCACCGGTGATAGCGACTTTCACGTAGTTGTTCATGAAGCCCATTAGAGCATATAGCGCAGTCGAAAAGCAAGTTTGTAAAAGACGCGACCTAAGAAGGTGGAGGCCGTATAGTCTTCCACAGTCATCTCTTGAGAGTGGCTCAGATCGATCTCCCACTGTTTTAGCATGCTCTCGCAGCTTTTAGCTCCAGGGAGGATCACTTCAACCTCCAGGTCATGAATCAAACTGCGATGGTTCAAATTGAAAGAGCCCACAAAAACGGTGTCATCCAAGATCATGGTCTTTGCGTGCAGGATGCTTTTTTTATATTCGTAGAGCTTCACACCCTTTTTTTGTAACAGGTGAATGATATTGAAGGCGGCCCATTTCACCAAGGGCACATCGGATTTTCCGGGTATCAAGATGCGCACGTCAACTCCGCGCTTCGCGGCTCGGGTGAGGGCTCTCAAGATTTTTCGCTTCGGTAAAAAATAAGCCGTAGTGATATAGATTCTTTTCTCGGCTGTGTTGAGGCGGCGCAAAAGATCGAGATAAAGACGTCGTCTCATTCTTTGAGTCGTATTTAATCGCAACAAAGAGGTGGCCGGATCCACGGAGGGATTCCATTGAAAGCGCGCCAAGAGCCCAAGCAGCCCGCGATGAATTGTTCTCAAGTAGGTGATGTGAAAGGCGATGGATAGGCGAGCGACCAAAGGACCTTCTACACAAACACCCGTGTCTCTCCAGCTCTGTGGACCTACATGATGTTTCGTGAAATTCAAACTGCCCAAGTAAGCGCGTTTTTCATCGACGATGGTGATCTTGCGGTGAGTGCGGCGATTGAAACGCTTGAAGTACTTACTCAAGGCCCAGAAGTATCTGAAAATCCACGCCAGGGGCGAAGGCAGAGGTTGGAATACCTTGAGATCGATGTGATGTTTTTGACAGAAGCTGCGCAATTGCGGAATCCATGCATAGGTGCCAAAACCATCGACTACAATCTTCACATCGCAACCGCGAACTCGAGCTTCTGCGAGCTCTTTGAGGACGGTTTCTGTGAAGGAATCTATGTCAAAAATGTAAGTTTCGACCGTGATGCTTTTTTGAGCATGGCGGATGGCCTCGATAAGGCTTCGATAATACTCATCTCCTGAGTAAAAAATCTCGACATGACTCCATTTTTCCATATTGCTGCATTGTTCAATAATTATGGAAAAAAGTCGACATCAAAGCCAAGTGCCGGGCAAACTTCTGTTATGACAAGCTGCAAATATGTATTTTTCGCTCTATTGGTTATTTTCAATGTCCCTGTTCACGCCAAGGCGGCCATCAGCAAAGGACAGACAACAGTTGCTTATTTTTCACTCACTGGAAAAGAGCACTTTGAAAATAAGGTGAAACCTCTTTTTAAGGACAATGCGAGTCGTTGCAAGTCTTGTGAGATCGTCAACATGACCCCTTACACCAAAGAAGGGCAAGTGGATGTTGAGGCTTTGGCTCAGGCTATTCATGCTCTTCCGCAACAAACCAGTTTTGTGTTCATGGATTTCAATTTGAAAAATTCTGATGAGAATAAAGCCATTGTTGAAGCTTTGAATCACAAAGCCATGGCTGGCGTGGTTGTTGTGGCTTCTGCGGGCCAACCTCAGGGGGCTGAAGCCTCAAGTCCATTGAGTCGCACTATTTTGGGGCAGGTTCAAGATGCCGTGATTATTGGAGAGCTGTCTGAAAGAGATCGTTTGATGCCTCAGGGGTTCTATGGCCCTGAAATGTTGACAGCTGTTCGTCCTCCGAAAGATATGATGGGACAAGGTTTTGGACCTTTGATCTTCGCATCTGCTTTGGCGGAAAACTGGCAGAAGCGCACTTCTGAAGAATGGGTTTCTCACTTCAAAGAGAAGAAAATGAAAACTCGCAAGCTGTGGTTGGGGCTGAACGATCTTTTTTAGAAGGTGCCTCGGCCAGACTCGTCCATGTTTCTCTCTTGAGTTCAGGTCCATGGATTACGAACATGTCGGTTTAGCGATGAGGACTTCTTAAAGAGTTTTTAGCTGCTGTATAATATTGACTAGTTTAAATTCATTTCTTTCAATTCTTAGAGAGCCTCCGTGTGGATCTCGGATGGTTGTCCGGGTCAACTTTCCTTCCGGGAAACAGCGTCTCAAAATGAGATTTTTCCTAGCTATATAAACTCTCAACAGCTTATGGCGAAATTTGTTGCCAGCCTCTGATTTGCCACCTTAAACGCACTCTGTTTTAGTTCAAGGGGCATGAATCTTGATACTTAAAACCTTGAGGTGGAAAACATGAAGTCTGCATTTTTCGCTCTGATATTGCTATCATCTGCGGCCATGGCTGGGGTGGGAGAGGATTTGCCTCTTTCCCGTGTGCCCGTGGCGGCCTGTATGCTGGCTCTTGAGACGAAACCTTTCATCGACGACCGCGTGTCTTTGGAAGAGGTTTGCAGTGGTGTGATGATTTCACCGGTGGAATTTTTGACGGCGGGCCATTGCGTAGATCATATTGATGTTTCCAAAGCCAAAGTTTATTGCCCTTTGAATGGCAAGGCTCTTTCTATTGAAAAAGTCGAGCCGTCTCCATTTCATGTGAAGCAGGGTCAGGATTTTCCTGATGAGCAACGCTGGAGAGACGTGGCTAAGATCACTCTCAGTTCTCCAGCCCTGGCACCTTCAGTTTCTATCGTTCGCTCAGAGCAAGAGACTAGAGAATTGTTGGCTTCAACTACTGAATGCGCTTTCTTTGGTTTCTCTCAACGTCTGGGACAAGAGCTGAAATCTCCGATGTATGCGCAAGGTGTGAAGGTGTCTCCAAAGTCCTTACGGATTTCTGAAGAGCATACGATTTGGTTGCAAGGTGATCGGGGTTCTGTGTCTCGCGTGAGTCAAGGCGACTCCGGTGGAGGCTTGGCCTGTTTGCAAAAAGGTCAATGGAAGTTCTTTGGAGTGACCTCGGCAGTGGATTTATATTATCGCAGCATCTTTGCCAACTTGGCTTTGCATGGTGAATTTATTTTGCCAAAGAAGAGCTTAGACTATCCTGTTGACCATGGTGTGGCTGCTCAAAAAGCTGTGAAAGAAAAATTGAAGGCGCAGGAAGTGGCGACTTGTTGGAGTTCTTTAGAAAAGGCTCAGCCCGGACTTAAGCGACCTGCTGCGGTTTCTCTGGAGACTTCAGAGGTGCTTTGTTATCAAGAGCGCCATCGCCTTTTGTCGACAAATCTAGGACGAGTTTTTAAGGTTCAGAAGTTTACACCTGTGTTTTTGGATTTAACGCCATCATCACTTAATATTCGTGGTTCAGATGGAGAAGTGATGGCGGAGCAAAATCGACTTGTCACTCAGGGAAATCCTTTTAGTCTGGTTGACCTAGGATTTAACCGTTTCCTCTTGAAGAAAATAGAAGGGGACTCCGCCTATGGAGACCTTCGAGTCCTGGGAAACTCAGATGGCTTCGGTTGCATCTCGATGTTTCTTTGTCGAGAAGGTGTTTACAAAAACATCCGTTTGCCATGGCATCGTATAGACATTGCACCACAAAGCTCATTTTAGAAGGTACGCCGTTCTTTTCTGCCACTCGGCGCGTCTAGATAGAAATGATTGCGAACTGCACCCTTAGCGTGGTGGTACTTAAAAAAGATCGCAGGTCGACCACAGGTGAGGATGGCCCACCACCACTCTGGTGGATCAGGTTAAAATGATTTCGTGGGAAGTGTCTTTTTGCTGCAGCGTGTGGCAGAAAAGAACGGCGTACCTTTTGGGTTAGCGGCCGGGGAAGAGGACTATTTTTTCTTGGAATTCTTGGGGGATTTTTTCGCTCAGTATTTTTAAGACGTCTTTGGTTGGATAGCGGCTTGAGACGTGAATCAGAACAATCTGTTCGGACTCAATGTCGCCTAAGCGAGGAATGATTTCATCCAAATGAGTGTGGCCCCAATTACGGGCATGTTCGACGGTTTTTCTGTCGTCGAGATAGGTTGATTCCAAAAAGAGAATCTTGGATTTGCGCACCCACGGACGCGAGTCTAAGAATTCAATTTGCGTGTCTCCGGTGAAGGACACCACGGGCATATGATGTATTTCGTTGACCTCTTCGCCTTTGCGACGAAGTTGCACAATATCGTCTTGGGCCAGGCCTATCAGATCTGAACGCAATTTCTTTTGCACTTCGAAAAGTGTGTAGCCAAAAGATTCGATGCGATGAGTGGTGGGGAAGGCCTTTACAAAGTACTGGGCATTCAGTGGGAACTCATCATCGGCCTTCACGGGAATGAAGTCATAGCCGTAGGTGTGGCCCTCGATCTTCTCCCAAATCTTCATGATTTGATCCATAGGTTCCACCAAAGATGTGGGCATATAGAACTTGGCCTTTTCCTGATTGGTCATGGCCTTTTGAGAAATGATGTAGGGAACTCCCGCCGCATGGTCGAGATGACCGTGGGTGATAAAGAAGTTTTTTAAAGTTAAAAGATAGGGATAGCCTTGAGCCACGTCAAAGGAGAGGGAAAGTTCAGGCATGGCAATCGCGGTGCGGATTCCCGACAGCGACAGACCATAAAACTTATACTTGGAATAGTTCCAAGCTTCCCCCGCAATGACTGACATAGGCTCCTACATGCAACGAGCCACGAGATCGTGACCGATCCACGCGACGGGCTTTGCTGGTTTCCAAGAATCGTGCAACATCACATAGCCGCAAGACTTAAAGACCACTTCACTCAACACGGCTGTGATGAGGTTCTTGGTATCTTTATGCATATTATACAAGTGCTCAGAACTTTGCAGCATGTACTCCATCTGTTCTTTGCTGGAGTTTTGTGGCCATAGATCGTATTTGCTGAATGCCAAAGTCAGTGGGTTCGTCAGATAAGCATCTGTGAACTTGATGATCTCGTCGAAAGTCACTTCATCTTTCAATAAAGCTTGGCAGTCCTTCAAAACTTTTTCAGCATGAGCATCGCCAGATTTTTCTTTTTTGATCGCGTTCACCAATGGATAAAGAGAAACTTCCACACCTTGGAAAACAGAGCTGGAGTTCGTCAAGATCTCTGGGCAGTTGTAAACGCAGCAATGAACGCCTTTGGCGTAATAGTCTTCAGCGACTTTTTCCAGAGCCATCTTCGCCCAGCCCTGGAAGTAAGGCGTGTAGGTTTGCCATTTGTATTGATCGTGAATGGTCACTTCAGTGCCGTGGTAGCCGTAAGCCGTGTAAGACACGTGAGAACCATTTTTTTCCAACTTTTGGCGCAGTGGAGTCGAAAGATCCAACAGGTGGCGGAAAGTTTCTGCCGTCACATCATCAAAGTTTTTCATACAGAACTGGCCGATTTGAGAATCGAAAAGTTGCAGAGAAGGCAAGTGTCTGTCGCCTGTGCCTTTGAACGCGCGGTTCAAAAGGGGCATGATGATTTTCGTGCGCGGCACGCCACCGGCCATCAAGTGAGCGAACAAAACGTTGGCTCCGGCAGGGATGTGCTGTTCAAGCTCTTTCAAGAAGGCTTCCGTGTTTTTACGGAAACGAGCAGTTCCACTTTTACGAGACTCTTCGATAGAAGTCCAATTCAACTCAGTTTTATCCCAGTCACTCAATTTGGCACTGGCCATTTGATCACAAGGAGTCACGCCCTTAGAGTCAGGCTCCATGTCGAATCCAGCTTCTAAAGGGACGTTGATGAAAGGTTTTGGAATGTTAGCTGTTTCTTCCGCATTCAAAGCGCGAAGAGAACCGTCTTTTTCACGACGGCCCACAGTGGCGCGAACAATTGTCATTCCACGGTGTTCGGCTTCCTCAACCAAACCATTGGCATAACCACGGGCGAACAATTCGCCGAAAAGAACAAGAACGTCGCCTTTTTTGTAAGGGCTCAACGCGGGTTTCTCTTTGAGAGGGAAGAACTGGGTCATAAAAAACTCCTCAATATGCTAAATTCCAATATCAAACCGACCCTCCGAGGGTATTTTTGCGGCGACCGAAAATAGCGGCGCAACGCAGGATAATCAGCCCTGGAGACGGGCTCTCATACTGGTCTGCCCCATAGAGTGGGTCAAGCTTTTGACTCCCAATGACTCAGAATGTAACCTGCTGTTGCGGCCCCAGATCAGATTCTTCCGCGTTGCTGCGTCGTCGGCGTACGTTGAGTACGCCTTCCTCCTTGCGCCTTGAAGAATCTGACCTGGGACCGCAACAGAATATAAAAGGATTATTAATGCGTGTTGTAAGTATGGTGCCTTCTTGGACAGAGACGTTGCTTCGAGCTGGGGTTCAGGTTGTGGGGCGCACGCGTTTTTGTATTCATCCTGCTAAAATGATCACCAGTGTTCCTATTGTGGGTGGCACCAAGGATGTGGATTGGGCTCTTGTGAAAGATCTCAAGCCGGATTTGGTTCTCTTGGATAAGGAAGAAAACCCTCTCGAGATGGCTGAAGAGTGTCCTCTGCCATATTTGGCAACCCATGTTAATTCCTTAAAATCCCTGCAAGCTGAATTGGTCCGTTTGGGTGAGCATTTTCAGAATGCTCAGCTCATGGAGTGGGCCGTGGATGCCTATGATATTTTGGAAGCCCCTCGGGCTCAGTGGAATCAAAAACAGATTCCGGGCTTTATGGATTGGGTGAGGGCTCCGTCAAAAAACTATGACTCCGTGGTTTATATGATCTGGAAAAAACCTTGGATGTCCGTGAGTCGTGAAACCTATATCGGTTCCGTATTGGAAGCCCTCGGAGCCAAAGTGGTGGAATTTCCTGAGGGCGAAAGATACCCCGTGGTGGAGATCGAAGATTTTAAAAGTTCACTGTTTCTGTTTTCTTCTGAGCCCTATCCCTTTCATAAAAAAATAGGGGAGCTCAAAGAGTTGGGATTAGAAGGAGCCATCGTCAATGGGGAGTCTTTTTCGTGGTTCGGGATTCGCAGTTTGGAGTTTTTAAAAGAGCAATTGCTGCTGAAAAACTCGGGAGTCGAGAAGTAGCCATCCTCCTTTGAGGATGGCTATGGAGGTTACTTCAAAAGATACATTCCTGGGTAAGAAGGATCTGCGGACTGGAACAGGCCCGTCATCATGTCCACGGCTTCAAGTTGAGGATCTTGCTCATGGTAAGTCGCAGAGCCCGGCATGAGGGACTTGCCTTTGATAGCCAAAACAAAGCGTTGGTAGTCATTCGTTGAGCGCAAAGCCATAAAGAAATTTCTATTTCTTGCATCAGCGCTATCTTGTTGCTGAGCACTGTTGCCGATCTCCTGAGCCACCAGATAGTAATTCTCTGTCTTAACGATCGGCTCTTGGCGCAATTCACCTTCACACAACATCAGACCACGAGTCACTCCCAAGCCCAACTCTTCTGGAGACAAGGCTGTATTCAATAAGCTCACATAGTCTTTGCGACCTTTAAACCAAGAAGCATTTTGGTCCTTTATGAACAACAATGGATTCACACGAACCACGGCACACTGCTCGTACTTTTTAAAGCGCAAGCTGAAGACGTTTTGTTCTACGGTCATTGTCGTATTGCCATTCACAGAGATCGAGTTGCTGTTGGTGTTGGAATCCGCAGTCACCCAAGACATTGTGTAGGCATAGTCAAAAGCCACCGAGAACAAATCCAAGAATTTTTTCGAAATACCAGCCTTTGTCGAAACACTGTGGGAAACCGCAGAGGACTTTGTATGTGCCGTATTCAAAGAGAAGGACGTGCCCACACCCAAAGCATAGTTGTAGCCATTTTGGTATTTCGCATCGAGGTCTTTCACCAGCAAGCGGCGATCCACTTGGAAGAACTGACCTGGATCTTTTTGCGCCATACGAATACATTCCATACCCAAAGCGGCACGGAGGTTTCTTGTGATCAAGCTGCCACGATCTGCATACATCTTTCCGAAGTAGTCATTGGCCCACAAAGTACAAAGCTTCTGAGCTGTGGCTTTCGGGATTTGACCGGAAACGATCACTTGTCTGACAGACTCTGTATCAATTTGCAGATCTTCACTCAAGCGATCTGGAGCTTGACCGGCCACCGTTGTGATTTTCAAAGCACTGCGGATAGGATCCTTCGTGTTTTGAGTTGTCTTCAAGTTCACATAATCAAGATTGTTCTCTTTTACGAACGTCGCTAACTGACCTTTTTGTTGAGAGCGCGCCATGCGGTCTGCCAAAGCCACTTGGCCTTGCGCAATGATTTGATCAATGAGGTTCTTGCCATTCGAGTTGTTTGAACCTTTGCTATTGATAAAGAAAGCTGTAATGCCTTCCGCGTTCACCATGCTCAAGATCGAAGAGGCGTCTCTTTCGTTCAAGATGATGGCGCCTTGATAAGTTGGAGATTCCAACTGCACGTTTTTCGCAATGGCTGAAGTCAGAGACATGTTTTTGTCTTTGAGCACGGGACCGCCGTCTTCAACAGACAACAGAGACTCGTCAGCGGGATTCATTTCCAGCAAAAGGGTGTTGCGATTGCCAAGAGCTTTCAAATCATATGTCGCGAAAGCCATGTCCGCATTCACTTGGCCGTTCAAAACTTGAACGAGCTTCATGTCCGAGGCCACAAAGGTGTTGTTGCTATCATAGTCACGATTGCGAACGATGGCCGCTTTCAAGACGTAAATACCATCGCGAAGACGTTGTTGATCCGAGTAACCTCTCGATAAACTGCTGTATGAGAGCAGAGTCGCATCAAGACGAACTTGCATGCGCTTCACCAAGGACATACCCAGGTTGTTGTCGATCTGGTATTGGTAAGACAAGGTCTTGTAAGAGAAATTGTCCATCTTCAAAAGAGGATTCGGACGTTTCTCGGCCTCACAATCCACAATGTTGTTCTCAAGGGCACTGGCATCACGAGTGTCACGGGCAAAGAGATCCGTGTTGGATTCCCAAGGATTGATCAAGATCTCAATGCGTTGGTTCATACCAAGGTCTTTGTTCACGATCTCAACAAAACCTTTTGAGTACTGTTGGCAAGCCATCATTTGGAACTCAACAGTTTCACTCCAGTTGATGCAAGAGTTGTTCATGGTCTTGTTGTCTTCATACTGAGCCACTTCATCGGCAGTTTTACGGAACTTCGTCACCGTGAAGGTGTGAGCTCTGGTGTTTCTTTGATCCACACCATGATTGATACACGCGCGCACATTGAAGTTGATCGTACGTGAGGTGGTCGTCTCTTTGATGATCTTTGCAAAACGGAATTCCAAAGGACGAACTTCGATTTTTGGAGTTTGATAAACATCTTCGTTCACTTCGTTTTTTTCGCTGATAGACAATGAAGAGGCATCCTCTTGAACATAACTGTCCAGAGTGAAGTTCGGAGTCTCGGCCACCAATGCATTCACGCGAAGGAAAGAAGCCCCCTTCAACTGATCGTATTCACCCAACATGTAAATACCTTCAAAAGGAGTCAGTCCTTCTGGAGGATTGATCGGAGCGAGCTTCAAGCCCAAGATCACTTGGCCACGAGTTGGAATCACGGGCAAGAAGATCGGAGCTTTAACGGCCATTGTACCGTTATCAATACGAGCCGTGGTTTCTTCACTGCGACCGAGCAAACGACGAACTTCTTTGCCGTCGTGCACATAGCTGTGAATCATGCTGACCTCAGCCTTGAACTGACCACGAGTCAGGGTCTTCAAGATTAAATCGCCATTCATTTTTCTCAATTGAATTGTTGGCGCTGTGCGAGCCTCCACCAAAAGAACGACACCTTTTTGCGTCAGTTGTTGCTCGGTCACGAACAAACGGCCATCCTCAACCCAAATAGGATGTGGAGTGACTTCACCAGAAGCATTCATGCCATTTAAAGCCTGGCTTACCAAAGCGCGCTCTGTCACAAGACCTGGAACGTGCTCCTTTGAAAGATCGATCACAGAGCGAAGACTTTCGCCATGGGACCAAGGGTTGATCGCCATAGAAACCAAACGGGCTCCGCGGTGCAAGCCTGTTGCGAGGATCGTGCGGTTGATTTGCACGTATTTAGAATCAGCCAAATAGTTGTAAGCGACACTCTCGGACCAGCTCAAGCAGCCGGCAGCATCCGTTGAGAATTTTTTGTTGAGCTCTTCCACTTGGAAAACATGACCCGCAATAGATTTGTATTCATTCGTGTCTTTCAAGCAGACTTTAAAGGCAAAAATACGAGCTTCTGGGAAAGCAAATGGACTCTTGGTTTTGTCTTCCAAAGAGTCACCACTTACAGCATCCACGGCAAAAGTAGCTGAAGCCGTTTTGCCACTGAGTTTGCCGTTTTCACCGGCCTCTTCTCGATCTTTTGGCGTTGGCAGATTACAAGCTGCCAGAGCCAAAATACTCAGAGTCATTAAGATGCGGATGAGAGAATTCTTAAATGCTCGCATAGAAGGTCTCCAACTTGATCATCAGTGATTTTTGGCGAGATTGATCGTTGTCCTTATACATAAGATCGGCATCTGTGTATTTGAAGCCGACTTTAAAGCCTTGCTTTTTGAAAGACATGTAGCTTTCAAGAGCGTAGCCCACGCGATTTGTTTCATAGTTTCTCGCATTGAAGTAAGCCACAGCAGCTTCTGGTGCGATCGAGAAATAAGATGTTTCCAGAGTGAGTCCCAAAGCTCTCGACATGAACCATTCCCCGCCAATCAAATATCTGCTGGCTGCATTGAGTGATGAAGGAGCCTTGTCATTCTGAAGATACTCTCCACCCACATACACATCCAGAGCCATGAGCACCGGGAAAGACAGGCGAGAAGAGGCTTCAATACCTTGATAGTCATAACGGAATTTGTATTCAGCTGTGGTGATTTCATCCACGTCATTGCCGAGCATATTGGAGTCTTTTGCTACGGCACTTGGCAAGTTATTGTAAGCGAAATAACCCACAGAAGACTTCCAAGACAATCTGCTGCTGCTAATCCAGTTCAATTTCAACGCGGCAGAATTCATTGAAGGTGTGGCTTCAAGTTTATTCGTGTTCGTGCTCATAGAAGTTGAAGTCGGGATAGCTGTTTCAATCAAGAAACCCGTCGCCCATCTGTCTCCTTTGAGATACAGATTGATGCGACCTGCTGGGAAGGCCAACTCATCCACCAACAAAGTGGTGTGAGAATAACGTTGATCCAAGGCTCCCGCCGAGAATCTCAAGAAACGGAAAGGCGTGTAGTGAGCCGCCACTTGGTGCAAAAGAATTTTATTGTCAGCTTTGTCGGCGCCATCCACGGATTGAACTTGTCCAGATTGGAGACGGAATGAAGGTTGAATATCCAAAAGCAGGGAAGGAGCCAGACGATACTCGCTCTTTAAATCCATGCGGAAGTCCACCATCTTAGATTGGCTTTGGAGATCGCTTCTATCGCGGCCAGAAAGGCTCACACGCCATTCAGCATCGAAGCGAGCAGGCTTTTCCTTAGGTCCGATCACGACGCTATTCTGCCCCTGTGCAAAGGCTTGCACCGACAGTATCAGACCGAGACAAAATATAGAGACACCAAAGCTTCTCATGCGTAGAACCCCATTTTGCCTGTAATGCTTCAAGTTCCATGCTTGGGAAATTTGGTCTCTTATGCATTTTATGGGGTTTAACGTAAAAACAATTAGCCACATGACAATTTTCGCCGGCCTTATTTTAATCTGAGTTCTTTTCGGGAAGTTTGTTCTCGGGGCTTTTTCTCTAGGTTTGGGGAGGGGTACCCGTGGGGGGCAGACACGCCATCCTTGGCTCTGCGGGCCTTGGGTACCGCGTCGTGTGGGGCCCGAGGTCTGCCCCCACGGGTACCCCTCCCCAAACACGAAGAAAAAGAACAGGAAACTTGGCTTGTATGAAGTGATTAAATCAAGGGGCTCAAGGGAGATAAGCGGACTGACGTCCGCGCTCTAAGAAAGCTCTCGGCAGTACCTTGGGCAAATTCCTTAGACTCCTGAGAGTACTCTCTCAGGAGTGCCACTTGAGGCAAAACTCTTCATTTTTACAAAGAAAAAAAACCAAGAACGGTGCCTGGTTGCAGATTTTGTCTACAGTGCAGCAAAGTAATGTTCGAGATCGCAGATATTGAGCGTGAGATCTTTTATCTGACGAAATTAATGCGGTGTAGACAGAATCTGCAACCAGGCACCCTTCGTTAGAGCCATTTTTCTATGTTGGAGAGAACTCTCTGAGTGGAATGCCGATTTTTGCCTATTTCCAATCTGATTTCTTCTTTGATGTTGGGCAGCTGCAGCTGATGTTTTTTCATTCTCTCTAAGAGAACGACGATGTCTTCGCTGGTATGGACGACTTGAACTATCATTCCCGAAGAGAAGTTTTTCTTCTGGTAAAACAAAGCTTCTCTGTTGTTTTGATGATGGGGGCCTACCAAGACTGGCAATCCTGCGGCAAGGGCTTCCATCACGCTGTGGACTTGCTTTTTGAACGAGCCACCAATGAAGGCCACGTCGGCCCAAGTGTACAGTTCTGCCAAGATGCCTACTTGATCGATGACTAAAACCTTTGCGGTGCCCCAGGAATCGCTTTGAGAATAGCGGATATGCTTTAGGCCGGCTTCAGTCAGTTGGGACTCTAGAGAGTTTAAATGAGTGGCTGTGGTCTCATGAGGAGCCAAGATGATTTTGCAGCCCTCTAGTTTTGCTTTTTTTAATGCCGGAATCAGGATGGTTTCGTCTTCGGGCCAGGTGGAGCCGGCGATCATGACGAAATCTTCCGGTTGTGGCATCAGACTGTTTTTCAAGGGCTTGGGATTTTCTAGGCGATGAAAGACCTGATCAAAACGAGTGTCGCCGTTGGCGATCACTGGAGTTTCCAACTTCAATGCTTCGATGTTCTTTTTGTCTTCTTCAGACACGCAGTGAATCACTGAAAGATTTTGCATGCTGTATTTGGTTAAGTACTTCGTGATGCCTGTGAGTCTCGACGAGTTGTCAGCGAAAGTAGCCGAGAACAATGCGGCGGGAATGTTTTTCTTTTTACAAACCTCTGAAAGCACGGGCCACACATCTGTGCGGGCGTACAAAATCACGCGAGGATTCCACTTCGTGATGAAGTCATTCAAGACAAAATCCAAGTCCCAAGGCAATGCGGCCCAGGCGTCGATTTCGTGGATGCTTTCCAGGATTTTCTTTGCCGACGGAGAAGAGTAAGTCACGAGGATCGGAATATGCGGATGAATTTTCTTAAGTTCGCGGATCACGGGGCGGGCGTATTCGATTTCTCCGCTGGCGGCGTGGATCCAAATCGGGCGGTTGATGGCAATGGCACTTTGTGTGTGGGGATGTTTTAAGTGAACAAAACCTTGGTTCTTGTCCAAGATCATTTGCTGCAATTTACCTTGGGCCAAGGGACGGAAGAGTTGCAACAACATCCAGGCCAAAGGCACGATCACCCATTTGTAAAAGTAAAAAATGATGTAGCTCATAGGTCTTGTCCCAGGATGGTTTGAAGTCGTAAAGCCACCTCATCTGGCGTGATGTCCACCAAACACTGATGATATTTGTATTTATTAATGCACGGCCCTTGACCATGTTTGCTGCAAGGGCGGCATGGCAGTTCGATTTCCAAAATTTTTGTCGTTGGACGAGACGGGAAACCAAAGGGGGCCGGGCCCATCAACGCGATCGTGGGCTTTCCCAATTGCTCCGCCACATGCATGAGTCCGGTGTCACCAGAGATCAGCACGCGAGATTCTTGAATCACCGCAGAGCTGACTTGCAAAGAGCACTTTCCAGCCAAATTTAAAACTCTATCCGGAGCCACATCACGGATATCTTCAATGAAGGCATCCTCAGGGCCACCCAAAAGAACAAACTTTTGCTGGGGAAGTTTCAAGATCAATTCTTTCCAGTATTCTTTAGGCCAACGTTTCAAAAAGAACGCGGCAGAGGGAGCCAGAGCCACCGTATTGCCATAGTCGCCCAGGATGGCCAAAGCCTTGGCGCGATTTTCAGCACTGGGAAAAATCTGTGGCGCTGGTGGAGCCAGTTTTGAGACGCCCCACGCTTGCAAAGGTTCGAGCAAATCCCGTTGTCCCGAGAAAGGCATCTCGAAAGTGTTCACGCGAAAACGGAAAAGTAAAAATCTTTTCCAGCGGCGGATGGATCTGCGAATAAATTTCGGGCCCATGCCGAACAATCCCAAAGGACGAAGAATAAAACAGATCACGCGGGAACGCAGATTGTTGTGAGCATCGTAAATATGTGTGAAGTGCTCTTGGCGCATTTCAAAACACATCTTAATAAGACCACTCAGGCCCGTTTTTTTATCGAAGGACCACACCTTTTGAACATGAGGATGACCTGATAATAAAGGCGCCATGTCTTTGCGAGTAATCCAATGGGTCTCTGCACCCGGAAATTGAGCCGCTAAGGCCGAAGGAATGCTCAGTGTCTGAACCACATCCCCGAAGCTTGAAAAGCGAATGATTAAAAATTTAGCAGTTTTTTTCTCAATTTGAGACATTGGGCTAAGACTAGCAAAAACGCCCAAAAAGGTCACTTGTTTAAAGTTTCGTAGCAGAGCTTTCTTAAAGGCGATCTGACCTGGGCACAATCCTTGATGAATATCAGTCAGATTAGGGAGAATCATGAATTTAAGCAGGCCTTTTGGTCGACAAAGCATCTTTAAAATCGCATGGGGCATTTTATGCCTTTGCGGGGCTTCTGTAGCTCATGCTCAGGTGGCTTCGGAGATGCGTTTATTCTCAGATTCCTTCGTCAGTCCGGCCTTTGAGGCCACCGAGAAAACAAGCTATCAGTTTGTTGGGGCTAATATTAAAAACGGCAACTTTTCTGACGACACCCTCAAGATGGATGTCTCTGGTGGTGTGGCCATCGGCGCTCCTCTTTTGAACTTCTTTAATATATCTGAGTTCTATGTTGAAACCCGTTCGAGCGAGTCAGAAACCTTTTATCTCGGACGCAAAAAACTCCTCTGGAGTGAAATTGATGCGCGCTGGGATCTAGGGCTGTGGGAGCCGCTCTTCAAGTGGAATCCCCTGGCTCCGGAACGCCAAGGTTTGACGGGCATCTTCTGGCAAGTGGATCGACCTTTTTATACGGTGACTTTGTACGGGTCTCCTTTCTTTATTCCTGATCAAGGGCCGAGTTTTGAGATTCAAAACGGCAGTTTTGTGAAGGGAAATCCGTGGTTCCGTCGTCCTCCGGAAAGCATTCGTGTTTTCAACGAGACGACACAAATCGATTATCATTTTGATCGCCCGAGCGAGTCGCAAGTGGTTATGCACAGCTCGTTCGGAGGCAAGGTCAGTTTTGGCGATCCGCAAAGCTTCCGTGTTCAGGCCAGTTATATCTATAAGCCGTCGAATCAGTTGGCTTTAGGGTATGACGGAACCTTGGATGTGGCTGCCGACAAAGGGAATGTGGATTTACAGCCTCAGGTGTTTTATCACTCTTTGGCAGGTCTTGATATGACCTACAAGGTGAAGAACTGGCGCTTTGGCGTGAGTGCCACCCATGATCGTCCGAATCAAGATTCTATTTTCGAGGAGCAATGGACTCATCCCACATTTGAAAATGCCACTTTGATTTCACCCTTTATCGAATGGGAGAACCCGGTCCTGGCAATCAGTTTCCAAAGACTTGATGTGAGCGGTGGTAAAGTCACTGAGGTGGGGGAGTTGGCAAATCCCAACCGTGCACCACTCATGAGTCGTTATCCCTTCCGTCAGGCGAATCAGATTTCAGGGATGACCCACTTTAATTTCGGTAAAGGCCGCCGTCTCTTTGTGAAGGGCAGCTACACTCAGAGTGATCTCAATGATTTTAGACTTATTCGCTTAAACACACGTTTGAAGTTCTCCAGATTGTGGTCGGTGTTTGGCGAAGCTCAGCTGGTGGATGCCGGAGAACTCACTGCTGAAAATCAAAATGATATCGCTCAATTCGTAAATAATGACCGCGTGATGTTCGGAGTTTCTTATGTTCTTTAAGAAACTTGTGAACACTTCAATTATGGTGGTGCTCGCATTGCAAATCAGCGGTTGCAGTGAGTTTCTCGACGGTAAAAAGGCAGATCCTGGAATCATTGAATTGTCAGATGATCGTTTTGTCTGTCTTAAAAATTTGCCAGAAAATTTAAAGAAATTTTCTATCGGCGAAGCCGATAATCAAGAAATTCAAGACAGCACATCCTGCATGCAGGGAGCCTTGTCCTATTTTCAGAGAAAAACCACAGGCTCCATCGCCGATGCCTATACTATCGAGGACATGAGAAAGTTTTTTGGGAAGTATTTTCTTAAAAAGAACAATGTGACGCCAGAGTTTGCCTCGGAGTTGATGAAGATTAAAAAAGCACTCCTGGGTGGTTCAGACAAGTACATCACCAAGGAAGAGATTTTGCGTCTTGTGGATTTGTTGACTGTGCTCAAGGAAGAAGCCATCAAGGTGTCTCCTCATGTGAAGGTCCTTGTGAGTCAGGCAGAACAAAGTCAGACAGCCTTTGATCAGGTGGCGGCGTCTACAGAACAATTGCGCCAAAGTTTGCAGCGCATTTTGCGTGGCACTCAGGTGTCAAAATCCGATTACAGTTTTGAAGACGCGAAAAAAGTTTTGGCGGGCTTTGCTCAATTCGTCAAAGGTCATGAACCTTTTGCTCCCTACGAGCGATACAGTGATTGGATGCCGTTGGTAGAGGCCGTTAAGAACGTCCTGATGGGCAAGACCGCTCAGTTCAACACTCTGAATGACTGGAGCAATGCTCTCGACAATTTGATGGATCTCTATGAGTTGGCTTTGAAGTATCACTATGTGATTCAAGATTTCAATGTCGGCAACAAGAATGAGCTTCGTCAGCTGAGTCAGTTCATGGGGCAAGCTTTGTCTTTGCTCGAGAAGAGTCATCAGATGAAGGTCCATGAGCGTATTCCTTTTGAAGATATCGACGCTCTTTTGGATGAGGCTTTTAAAAAGTTGAAAGTGGGCATTCGTCCGGTTTCGATCAAAGAGCTTTATCAAATGGCCGTTCTTAAAGTTTTAGAGCCGGGCCGCCAAGAAGATTCGCGAGGCTTGAATGCTCTGAAGAGATCCCACCTTTCGACCTTGCGCCGTGAGTTCAATATTTGGCGTTTGTCACAGTCCTTTGTGGATCATTTGCCGTTCTCGGACGAGAAACCAGATATTTCTCGCAGAACTCTCTTTGAAAACTTCGACAAGTTCGACCATGGCTATGTGATTTCTCAAGGACTGAGCAACTCCGTTTTAGAGCAGGTTGCCTTGAAGGACTCTTGGAGGGATTTCGGGCATCTCTTGAAGACGTCACGCACTGTGAATTTCAATAGCAAAGGCCGTCTCTTGATTTCTTATCAGCCGGAGCTCTACACGTACTCTTGGCAGTCATTGACGAAATTCAATCTCATGAAATCCTTAGCGCGCCTCTTGATGGTGGCCTATGGATCCAATACGGCGAGAGAAACCTCGAAAGGGGCGATCTCCAAAGAGGGTTTAATTTCTTGGTATGAAGATTTCAAAAACATCGGTCTGGACTTGAAGGCCTTTGATCCACGCAGTGCCAATGCCGGAGGACGCAGCTTTCTTGAAGCCAACTTCTTCACGTTCAGTGGTGATGGCGACGACAAAATGGATCTGCGCGAGACCTTCGAATTCGTCAGCGTTTTGATGAGTGCGGGCTTAGGGACATCCAGCGAAATTCAAAAATCCATGCCTCAGTGTGAAGTGGATCAAAGGGACGTCTTTGGTTTTCAAATGTTCGAAGAACATTGCTTCCGCACCTATATGCGCCGCAATTTTGCGACCTACTTTGATAACATGCCGTGGATGGTCGAATATGTGAGAGCCATGAACCATGATCAATGGATGGAGTTCTTCAATGCCTGGTTCCGCTCGTCTCGCGTGGCTCAGCCGGTGAACGGTTATGTGGAGATGGCGGAGATTCGCACTATGGTGACCTTGCTCCATTACGTTGAGAACGTCATGACCATTTATGATGTCAACCAGAATGGGACCTTGTCTTTGGATGAAGTACACGGCGCCTCTCCGCGCTTCATGTCTTTCTTGAAGACCGTGGCGCCGGGCAAATATGAATTTCTGATTGAAGAGGGTTTTGCTTCTTTGGTCTTCAATGGAGAGATCCCAGGGGTCGGTGGCCTGCTGGGCTTCCAGTTCAGTAAGGCCTGGGGCCTGGATGAGGCTCCTCGTGGGAACCTTTTGCGAATTCTACAAGTTCTGAAGGACGAATTGAATAAGCCTAAGAACTAAGCTAGAACGCCTTCATGTTTTGGCCCTATATCATTATATCCTATTTGACCCTTTTCACCTTCGGCTTGTGTGACAATATCCGAGGACCTCTGTTTCCAGAGATCCTCAAGCACTTTGCCGTGAGTGATACAGAGGGCTCAACGATATTTGCCTTTGGAGCCGCCGCAGGTTTCTTCGGAAGCTTGGCCACGCGAGCTCTGATTGCTCGGATGAATCGCATCCAACTTCTGCGTTTGGCTGCGGCCTTGCAACTAATGGCTCTTTTGGGTTTGGCTTTTTCCACACACTTTTCTGTCTTCTTGATTTTCAGCATCCTCTTCGGCTGGAGCCTGGGCTCTATGGGCTTTTTACCCAATGTTTTGGTGAACATTGGCGCTCCTCCACAGCATCGTCAACGGGCTCTTTCGGGGCTTCACTCCATGTATGGCTGCGCGAGTTTTCTCGCACCTTTGTTGGTGGCCGGGGTGGCATGGAGTGGATTTGATTGGCGCATGAGTTTCATTCTCTGTGGGATTTTGCCACTGAGTCTTTTACTCTACAGTTTGAAGGTGCCCGCGTTTTGCCCTTCTCCAGAAGAGGAGCCTCAAAACACAAGACCCTCCGGCTTTAAAAGTTTGAAAGCCCGCAAACCGCAATTGTTCTTGGCTTTGATGATGAGTTTTTACGTTGTAGCAGAGATTCTGATATCGTCGCGCTTGGCTCTTTTCATGCGCCGCGAGTGGGGTTTTGACCTTGAACAATCCAGTCTCTATCTGACGGCCTTCTTCGCCTGCATGCTGGTGGGGAGAGTGATCTTCATATTTGTGAGCTTCTCTCGTCCTTTGGTCTTTCAACTTTCTATCTCTTTGCTCGCAACGGCCCTGAGTATGACTCTGGGGGTCTTTGGGCATCCGGGCTTCTTTGTGCTCTCCGGTTTGACCATGGCTCCCTTCTTTCCTCTGGCGGTGGCTTTTATTGCGGCAGAATTCCCCGAAGATCTGGATTCTGCCATGTCCTTCTTGATCGCAGCGGATTTTTTGATGCTTATTTTAATGCATTTGTCCGTGGGCTACCTCACAGATCTCTTTGGGATCTCTCGGGCCCTTCTTGTGGGACCCTGTGTCCTGTTTTTATCGTTTTTAATGTTGAATAGTTTCCGTCCTCTTTTTAGAAATAAGACTGCATGAAGTTTCTGCTGAATTTTATCCTTATTCTGAGCTTTTCTCTCTGCGCCTTCGCTGAAGACGATCATGTGCCTATCATCCTCCGTGAGCCAGCATCAGCCCGTAAGAATAAAAAACCGACAAAAACAGTGGATATTCCCTATGTGCCCTTCGAGGCTTCGGCGCGCATTGATGCGGTGACCGACTATAAGTCCTTGAAGGCCATCAGCTATGCCGACGATTGGGCCATCGGAGAGATCGTGGTGGCAGAGTCGCAAACGCCTTCTATCGGGATCGTGGGCTTTCTTGAAATCACGGATGTGGTGAGCAACAATGATGGCACTTACACATTGACCTGCGAATTGATCCGTCACTCCCGTACGGGCTTTATGCAAGTCGGAGACAAGCTTTTCCATCTGGATCTGACTTCTGAGAATAAACGCTATGGTGGTACAACAGACCTCTTGATTCGCCGTCGCGCGAAAGGCGTTTCGTCCAAGTACAAACCTCTTTTCACTCAAGGTGTGGCCGTGGGTGAAACCGCAGAAACCCTGTGGAAAGGGGAGTACCTGATTCACTGGTTCGGTCAAGTCAGTTACGGAGTGGGCGACACCTTTACAATTGGAACCGTCGTGCCCGCGGATCTTTTGGGAGCCGCCAACATGAACGTCAAATGGCGTTTCTTTGATTCCGATTCCAATGTGTTCGCGACAGGTTTGACTTTCGCGAAGATTCCCAATGAGCCTCGTTCGACTCTGAATCTGAATTTCATTTGGGATTCTATTTCTTCCACCAGCGTGGTGTCCCACACGTTCTTCACGTTGGCCCTTTTGAGTTTCGATCAAGCCGAAGACACCACCGCCATCAAGTCGTTGGGAACGAGTTCATTCCAAACGGGCTATGAGTTCATTCTTTCAAATTGGGACCGTGTCTTGGTCGGTCCTTCGTACAACTTCGAAAAGAAAGCTGTCGGGGGCTATTTGTCTTACTTGAAAATCTGGGACACCTTCCATTTGGGTCTGTCTCTGAACTCGACGAATATCGCTTCGTTGAAGATGTCTCCGCAAGACGGTTACTACTTCGCCTTCGACTCCTATTGGAGATTTTAACGTCATGAATAGGTTTTTTGTCGTTACTCCCATTGGTTTTGAAGAGACCACTCTGAAAGACCTTCAGGATATTTGGCCCGTTCTTTTAGGGAAAGACGCTCAAGCTCACAGCTTTCCATTTCCGAAAGTGGAAGTGTTGAAGGGTGGTCTTGAGTTTGAATGTGAAATGTTTTTGGGCCTGCAACTGAATTTCTTTTTGAAAACAGCCAGTCGCATTTTGTTGCGCATGACTTCTTTTAAAACCAGAGACTTTCCAAAGTTCTATCAAAAGATCAAAGGCCTTCCCTGGAATGAATACCTGCCTCATGGTCACGTGGAGTGGGTGGTCAGTGCTCAAAAGAGTCGTCTGAACAACGAAAAGCGTCTTCAGGAAAGTGCCGAAAAAGCCTTTGAAGATATTTTCGGTAAGCCCACAGTGAAAGAGACCTGCGCCTCGGTTTTTATTCGCATGGATGATGATCTTTGCACGATCAGCTTGGACACCTCAGGAGAACATCTTCACAAAAGAGGATGGACGACTCTCAAGGGGGAAGCTCCTTTGCGTGAAACCATTGCCGCTTATCTGGTCAAGCAGATGATGGTGGGAAAAACTTTTGAGGAGACATCTCAGGTCACATTGATTGATCCCATGATGGGGTCAGGAACTTTTTTGACGGAGGCTCGCAGTTTGACCAGTGGCCAATTCAAGCGTTCCTTCGCTTTCCAAAAATGGAAGAAGTGTCCTAAGTTGCTTTTGTCTTCGTCCTTGGCCTTCAATTATAAAATTCCGGTTCGTGTTCCTTTTGCAAAGTACGTGGGTTTTGATCTTGCCGAAGAGATGATTCCTGTGGCGCAAAAAAACTTCAGCGAAGTGGAGACTCAGCTCCAGGCCGTGCAGCGCAAAGACTTTGCTCCGGCGGCCACTCAGTTTATTGGTGAAAGCTCCATCATTGGTGAGCCCTTTCAGCTTGAAGGGGAACGGTGGGTGATCAGCAACCCGCCATATGGAGAAAGACTCACAATGGCTTTGGAAGAAGACGGCTTAGCCAGTGTCCTTTCGGCCCTGATTGCGAAGTTTAAGCCCCAAAGGATCGGTCTCCTGTATCCTGATCGAGATCGACTCAAAAGGGCTCCCAAAGGCTATAAGATTTTAGCTGAAATCCCTGTGAATAACGGGGGCTTACGTACGATGTTCACCATTTTGACAGCCGTGTAAATTTTCAGGTTTTTGTTAGAATTCCGAGCCGCGCCGCTCAGCCCACTGGCTTTTTCCCAGAGGAGCGGCTAGATTCCTGCTCATGAAAAAGACCGCCATTTTATCTTCTATTTTGATTGCCTCCACTCTCCTCATGACGGCTTGTGAGCCCAAAGACGTGGCGGTTATGCCTAAGGATAAAAGCCAAAGGCTGAAGCAAAATGCTCAGAATAAAAAGAAGACCGCAGGTCAGAAGCGCATTTACTTCCAGAATGCTGCGGGCGCTCTTTTCATGATGGACAAGCAAGTTGAAGCCTTGGAGATCATCACTTTGGCTTTGCCAAAAGCGGATGACACGAAAACTCAATACAGAGTGGGCGAGTCGAAATCTTCTGAAGGTCAACGAGGCCTGATCCATAGTCTTTCTATCAGCAGTGACAAAACTCCTTTGAGATATGTTGTCGGCACTAAAGAGTACTCTTCAAAGCTCATTAAAAATTGGGATGTTAAGACAGTTGTGTCAGAGGACCGCATTGTCGAGATCACGGCAACGGCTAAGGGCGGAAGAATGAGTGCGGACCTGGCTTCGGGGGGCACTTACATCAATATCAATGAAGACCTTATGTCGATTACTGTAAAGCCTTCGAATAAAGACGTGAACTTGCTTGATGTCGCTGTGACGTCTAAAGGTTCGATGTCCGGAAAAACTGCTGGTAAAAATATCACGAGAGACAAGTTTGATATGACCATGAACTTTCGTATCAATAGCGCCTCCTTGGGAACTTCAAACATCATGATTCGCGAAATGACGGGTTTCTTTAAGAAGAGTGACAAGCTGGCTCATCTCAACACGAAGATTGCAGGAACGACTATGGCACTGGAGTTGAGCGGTCTTTGCAACAGCCTCAGTGGACAAGCCGTTTATAATGATAAGTTCACAGTGGTTTATGATAAAGATCGCGTGATCTCTGGCAGAACCACTTTCAAGTTACCTGATTGTGGAAAGCGCTCTTCGATTGAATTGAGCCGGTTCCTTCCGTAAGCTTTTTAGAATAATACTGCGTTTGCTATAAAGAACTCCTCCACTCCTGAGCCCCCTCGGGACTGAAGAGAGTTCTTTTTAGTTTTCCAGACTAGAAATTCAGACGAATCTGAATCTGCGTAGGCCCCTCGGTGGAGTCGCCATCGTTGACATGAGCACGAATCTCTTCTCCAGCGAGAAGGTTCACGGCTTGCCCCGAGATATGTCCCGAATCACAAGAAGTGAAGGTATATTTACTGCCCGCACTTGCGCCGACAAAGGTGCAAGTCACTGAGCCTAAAAAAAGCGACATGTTAAATGTCCCGGCATTGCCTTGGGTCACGAGAATCTCTGCAGGAACAGTGACGGCCGTGGGGTGAGTTGTTGTGTGGGATGCATCGCTATGGACATCCGGTGAATAAGTCTTTGAAGCAACCAATGTAAGTGAGTCAGTACCGAAAGAAGTGATAGACGCGCTCAAATTTCCGCAACCATTGCTAAGGAAGCAAAACAAAAAGAGAGCCGGTTTGTTCATGAGGCTACTTCCTCGCACTTCTTAATATAAGGAACTTCGATCACGGCACGGAAGCCATACTTAGCCATCATCGCGATGGTGATGCGACGAAGACCTTCGATGTTTCTTCCTTGTTTGCCAAGAAGATGACCATAGTCGTCTTGGTGGCAATCGATTTTGAAGATTGTCGTTTGTGGTCCGACCTCATAAGAAACATTCACCTTTTCTGAGTGATTGAGCATATTGGTCAGCACTTGCTTTAAGAGTGTCTGGATCTCCGTTCTGAAACATGGTTTCATTCCTACTACTTTTAAGACGTGAACCTCTGACATTTTAATTCTCCTTCTTTTTTGTTTTGAGAAAATTCTCTCACAAAAAATCGTGCTACATTCGCTCGATTGATTTGCGAGGGAGCTTTCTGTTTTTTTTTATTCCCATCGTTTTGTGCGCAATGATTCGGGTGCTTTTGCTAAAAAACAAAGTCTAGTTTTGTAAACTTCTTCTTGTGCAGGTAGTCATTGCATGGGGGCACATCCGTTGAAGGGCGCAGGTCGATACAAACATGAGGGAAAAGTACGGTATAAAAACACCACTGGTGGAAAACCACCGTAAATATAAACTTGAATAGTGGCATCCATTGAAAACAAGTACGACAAACTGTTAAGGGGCGTCGCAATTAATATTAAAAGAATCCGTAAAGCGAAGCGGTTGTCTCAGAGAGATATGGAAGATTTCGGATTCGACCTCCGAAACTATCAGCGTTTGGAGGCCGGCTCTCACTCGCCCAGTCTATATACTCTTCACAAGTTGGCGATTGCCTTTCGTGTCGACATAGAAGAGTTTTTTCAATGATAAAATGCTCACAAAAAGAGCACCATCTTCGTCTAAAACAAAAGTATGTTTGGTCTGGAAAATTAAAAATCCGAGTTTTTACACTCAAGTAATCTTCACATCCTCCGATAAAAAAATATATGTTTACGGTACAAGTACACCACTAGGTAAATTCGGCGATTCTGAACGGTTTTCATCGTTCTGTTTCGGATTTGCAGGGCCCCCCTGAGGTAGATTTCACCGTCTTTTGAAACAATTAAAAACAATTTAACAACTTAGATTCATTCTTTAGAGGAGAAGTATGTTTACTAGTTTGAGCCTTAAGGCAAAAATGTTATTGGCGTTCGTTGGGATTTCTATGCTGCTGTTAGTGGTAGGAGGAATTGGTTGGTTTTCTAATAGACAAGTGGTGGCGATCTATGACGTCATTGCAACTCAGAACATGGCAAATGTTCAGTCCGTCGGCCGTATGAGATTCCGGGCTCAGGAAGCGAACCGCACTCTTTTGAGAGCGGTTATGTCTAAGAATCAAACTGAGGTTGAGAGATTCAGAAACCAATTCTCAGAATCGGTAACTATCTACGACGACTTTACAAAAAAATATCTTGAGGTGCCCTTTTTGCCAAATGAAGAGCCTCTTTTTAATTCTATGGAAGAGGCTTGGAAGAAGTACGTGGTAGCTGCCAACGAGCTTCTGAAGATGACAGGGAACCCAGAAACACAAGCTCTTCAAGAAAAGACTCTTGATGAAGTCATTAGCCCTATTCGACGTGACCATACAGAAAAAATGGGCAGCTTACTGGATTTCCACGACAAATCCGTTCGTGCGGGTCAAGAGAGTGCTGCGGCAAGCACTCGCCAAGGTGAGCTTCTTATTTCATTGGTCATTGGTCTTGGCTTTATTCTAGCAACAGCAATTGGCTTTATGTTCGCAACATCTCTTGCAAAATCTTTGAGCCGTATCAGTGGCGACATTTCAGGTGCTGCCGATCAAACTTCGTCTTCAGGCACTCAGCTTTCAGCAGCCAGTCAGCAGTTGTCAGCGGGATCTTCTGAAGCAGCGGCTTCTCTTGAAGAGACTGTGGCTTCCTTGGAAGAGCTTGCAAGTATGGTGAAGCTCAATGCAGACCATGCTAAAGAAGCCAATGCTTTGTCTGCTAAATCTCGTGATTCAGCTGAACAAGGTGAAAGTGAAATTACAAAATTGATCGGTGCAATGGAAGACATCGCATCGGGTTCTAAGAAAATCGAAGAAATCATCAGCGTGATTGATGATATCGCTTTCCAAACCAACTTGTTGGCCCTGAACGCAGCGGTTGAAGCAGCTCGTGCAGGTGAGCAAGGTAAAGGTTTCGCGGTGGTTGCAGAAGCGGTTCGTGCCTTGGCACAACGTTCAGCAGCGGCAGCAAAAGACATCACGTCTTTGATTCAAGACAACGTCTCTAAGAGTGAAAATGGCGCTCGCGTTGCGGGTCAAAGTGGTGCGGTTCTTAAAGACATCGTGAACTCTGTTAAAAAAGTAGCAGATCTCAATAGCGAAATCTCTGTAGCCAGCCAGGAGCAGTCTACAGGTCTTGAGCAGATCTCTAAAGCTATGAACCAATTGGACCAAGCCACTCAAGGCAATGCAGCTTCTTCAGAAGAAGTGGCAGCGTCATCAGAAGAGATGTCTTCTCAAGCGGTTCTTTTGGCAGATCTTGTGACGGATCTTCGTACGTTGATCCAAGGTAAAGTGACAGACAGTACACCGAGCGCTCTCAGAGCGCCTCGTGGAAATGTGGTGGCTATGCATAAACCGCAAGCCCCTAAAAAACCGGTTGCTAGCACGGCATCAAGAAAACGTGATGCTGAAAGTGTTCTTCCTTTGGATGATTCACGAGACGGCAAAATCGGCAATGTCTCTGGTTTCTAATTAAGGAGTGTTTATGAGTGATCAATATTTGACCTTTACGGTCGATAAACAGGCTTACGGCATTCAGATCAGTGCGATTCGGGAGATCAACCGCATCAGCGAGATCACGAAGGTTCCTGAAGCTCCTGCTCATGTGGCAGGAGTGATGAATCTTCGCGGCAAGGTGATTCCTGTGATCGAGATGCGCTTGCGCATGAAACTTTCTGCAGGGGATATCACCAAAGAAACTTGCACCATCGTTGTTGAAACGAAGGCCGGGCAGGTGGGTGTGATCGTGGATTCTGTCAGCTCCGTGTTGAGCTTGAATGACAAGGACATCGATCAAACACCGATCAGCCAAGGCGAAAGCACTTACATCGTGGGTGTGGGCAAGCTTGAAGGCAGCATGATCATGCTGATCGATATTGAAAAGTGCCTGGGTGCAGAAGCTGAGGCCAGCTACGGCCGTCAAGCTGCTGACTCTGAAGTTGCGGCTGCTGCATAACTGTTCTTTCTCTAAGCCAGCTCTTAAAACGGAGGAGCTGGCTTTTCTATTTGCGGACTGATCCATTTCGCAATGGACTCGTTTTGGCGTTCCAACCTTGAAACACTTTAATTCTATAAATATTGACTCACTATAAGGGCCTCTCCTTTAATGGCTTTGTTTCAAATAACAAAGGGGGACCTGATGAGAGTATTGAATTTGTTCTTAGTCGGTGCGGTTGGCACCTTGGTGGCTTGCTCGAATGGCGGAGGCGGGTCCGGTGGCGACAATGGTTTTGAGGACTATAAACCCGCTGAAAAACCAGCCAATGCGATTTCTAAAGCTGATTTGCAATACTATGTCACGGTTGCGAAAACCTCCACAAAAGTTCTTCCTGAAGATGCCGCTATTTATAAGATCGTTGTGAGCGGAGCGAAGGCACAGCCCGTCGCTCCTGACGCCCGCGCAGAAGCCTTGGCTAAATTGGATGGCAATGGCAAAGCGGCTCTTCAATCGATTCAAACGAATTGCACGATCACTGATGCGGTAGGTTCTTCTCAAGGAGATCAGGAGCTGCGTGTGGGAGCACAAACACTTGATACCGCGAAGATGTCTCTTTCAGGAGCTCAGTGCCCTCTGTCGGGTATGGTTCAAGAAGAGTCTCGCACCATCATCAAAGATCTCAAGGCCAATCAGTCGACGAACACAGCAGAGATCGATACTGAAGTGACACAAAGGTCATATACGGGACGTCGTGTGGACTCTCAGGAGTTGAGAGACCTCTCTGGTTTTGCGGGCATGGAGCTGCAAGTGAGCACCAGCGGTCGTGTGAAGCTGTCCATAGCTCAGGACAAAATGTCCATGGAGGCTCAGCTTAAAGGAAAGGGACAACTCCAGATCAATCTTGCTGACGGTGATATTGTGAAAGGACCTGTGAACTTTGAGGCCAGTGTTGCTGATGGAAAAATGATGGCTCAATATCTTTTCGATGGAACCACTCGCCGAGGCGCTTTGCGTGTGGTGGTGCTGGTCAATCAATATCAAGCGACTTATTACGTGAACGGTGTGCAGATGAGCCCTGAAGAGATTGATGGGCTTGTGCCTGCGGTACAGATGCAAAAGTTTCAAACGAATGTTGAGATAGCGGCGAAGAATCTTTTAAACTGATCCACAAGAGTGGTGGCGACCCCTCCCCTAAATCTTTGGTTTCCCGAGCCGGATGCTCGGGAAAGGGGGCTTGGGATCACCCAATTGTCAGGATGCTCATACTGTGATCGAGCTGCAATCTCGTAAAATACCACCACACTAAGGGATCAGTTTCAGAATCTCTTACAAGCTGTTTTGCAGACACTGTTTTGCACATAAGAATGAAGTCAGAAGAGCTGCCGAAGAGGCAGCTCTTTCTATTTGGAGAGCTTAGTTTCTGGCATAGGACTTGTACCTGTGACCCTTCGTTGAGAAAAAGATGAGCCATCTTTGTTTTAAGTTCTCGCAGAGAACCTCCCGAGAATAAATTGGATGGCTTGTCAAAAAATTAAACACAAAGGAAGAATGAATGAAAAATGCACTTACAGCGCTCGTAGCGATGACTCTTTTGGCCTCTGTTTCTTTGGCTCAAGACACTACAAGTTCTAAAATGGCGATGCCTGAAATTTATTCAAGCAAAGGGATTCGTGTTTCATTATTGAGACCTGCTCTTGATGCGAAACTTAAATTTACAATGGCTGGCGAGAGCGCAACTGCAAAGGGAGATATGACTGATTTTTTTGGTCTCGGCGTAGGTTATGCGAATCTCCCAGTAGGCCAAGTAGGATGGACAGGGAACGTTGCATACCTCAAGCCTGACGTTGAAAGTGGAGGCACCGCTATGTTGAGAGGTGACGGCAACGTGGCCTATACATTTACTCGGTTGGTAAATGTGAAGGGCGGATTGAATGTCATGAAAATAATTGGCAACTCACAGGCTGAAAAATTCAACGCAGGCATTGGCGCTCAGGCCAGTGTGGGGTTGCAATTGACCCGCAACTTCGGTCTTGATCTTGGCTATGTCATGATGAGAAATTCTGCAAAACTTACGGGCCAAGGATTGACATCTTCTAATATCGACGTAGAGCTGGAAACGTATGGATTTGAAATCGGTTTGAACGGAACCTTTTAATAGAGATTAGATATTGGAAATTGGATATTTGAAATAAAAAGAGCTTCCCTTGGGAAGCTCTTTTGTTTTTAGGGAACTGATCTTTTAGCATGGTGGTATTTTACGAGATTGCAGCTCGATCACAGTATGAGCATCCGGCTCGGGAAACCAAAGATTCAGGGGATGGCTTACCACCACTCACGTGGATCGGTTTCAGAATCTCTTACAAGCTGTTTTGCACATAAGAATGAAGTCAGAAGAGCTGCCGAAGAGGCAGCTCTTTCTATTTGGAGAGCTTAGTTTCTGGCATAGGACTTGTACCTGTGACCCTTCGTTGAGAAAAAGATGAGCCATCTTTGTTTTAAGTTCTCGCAGAGAACCTCCCGAGAATAAATTGGATGGCTTGTCAAAAAATTAAACACAAAGGAAGAATGAATGAAAAATGCACTTACAGCGCTCGTAGCGATGACTCTTTTGGCCTCTGTTTCTTTAGCTCAAGACACAACAAGCTCTAGAATGGCGATGCCTGAAATTTATTCAAGCAAAGGGATTCGCGTTTCATTGTTGAGACCGACCATCGATATGAAGGGTAAAGGGAAAATGGAAGGTAAGACCGTGAATCTGACGGGAAAGGTTGAGGATGTTTTAGGCCTGGGTGTGGGGTATGCGAATCTTCCAGTAGGACAAGTAGGATGGACAGGTAATGTGACCTATCTTAAGCCTGCAACTGGCGACGCTGGAATGTTGAGGGGCGATGGGAACGTGGCCTATGCGTTTACTCAGTTTGTAAATGTGAAGGGTGGATTGAATGTTATGAAGGTCATTGGCGGCTCATTCGCTGAAAATTACACTCCCGGAATTGGTGGTCAGGCCAGTGTGGGTTTGCAGCTAACGCGCAATTTCGGTCTTGATCTGAGTTACGTCATGATGAGAAATGGGTTAAAGCTTCCGGTCAGCCCAGGGTCTTCGTCTAAAATTCTCACTGTGGATGATCTAGAATTTGCTGGAGTTGAAATCGGTTTGAACGGAACCTTTTAATAGAGATTAGATATTGGAAATTGGATATTAGAAATAAAAAGAGCTTCCCTCGGGAAGCTCTTTTGTTTTTTGCGGAGGCTATTTTTTCTTCTTAGCCGGGGCTTTCTTTTCAGGAGCCTTTGCCGGAACTTCTTCTTTCACCGGAGTTTTGGCTTCGCTTCTTTGCTTCAAGCGAACATACATTGGAAAATGGTCTGACACGCCCTCTTGCTTGTCATAGTCCCAACGGTAGGGATACTTTCCACGTTTCAAGTGAACTGGGTTGTAGCGGATCACGTCGATCGTGCCAGTCTCCACTTGGTAGCTGCCGCTGCCCTCAGCCAAAAGAGCTTTGTTGTAGATTTGCGCATCCAGGAAAGACCAAGATTTGCGATAGTTGTGAGTGCCATCGCACTCTTTGCATCCCACAAAGTGAGAAATGGCTCCCACAGGGGCTAGGAAGCGAGCAAAGATCTTAGCCTCTTGTTCCTCATCGTGGGTGATGTTCAAGTCACCAGCAGCCACCACCATGGCTTCAGGGCCCTTGGCCTTGATCAGCTCCGCCATGAACTCCGCGGCCTGTTCGCGCCAGTAGCGTGGGTTGGCTTGAGAGGGGAAGTGGGCCACCATGAAAGTGATAGGGTCTCCGTTGGGGGCTTTCACCGTCACTTCGAGGATGCCACGGGATCTTTCCATCCACTTTTTATCTTCGTCGTTTTTAGGTTTCCAAGCGATCGGGTGTAACACAGGTTTGCCGACCACTGGGAAGCGCGACAAGAATGCCACGTCGATACCGCGATTGTCCGGGCCTTCGATCAACACTTGAGTGATGTAGTTGGCTTTTGTCAGATAGTTTTTATTCAATTGACCCAGAACATTGTCGTTTTCGACTTCAATCAACAACAGATTGTCAGGACCATTGCCGTCGACTCCCAAAACCACAGAGGCAATGTTCGTCATTTTCTTTTGAAGGCCAGCTTCATCGTAGTTTAAGCCCAAGCACTCATTGCGACGGTAAGAGGAATCCTGCTTTTTACAGGCTGCTTGAACTTCAGCCGTGTTCTTTTTTGCGAGAGGAAGGTAAGTATAATCTTCTTTGCCTTCGTCATGAACGGTGTCGAAGAGGTTTTCCACGTTGAAGGACATCACAGAGATCTCATTGTCGGCCTTCGGTGGGAGAGAGAATTCGCTCTTTTTGAAGCTGACCGCGCAGCCCAGGGCGAAGGTTAAAACAAGAGAGAGAATCAGGTTATTGAAAGTAAGCATTTTTTTCATGACCCCATATAAAATCAAAGGTTCCTGAGACTCAAGACTAAAGAGTTTTAGAATTCTGTTGAGACTCGGGGTGTTTAAAGTTTCCCTGTTGTGCGGCGCGCGGTGTTATGGCATAACCGAGCGGATTTTCTATCTGGGGGAGTTTCCATGCTTCGTATAGCCTTTGCGCTTTTGGTATGTTTAACGGGATCACTGGCTTTTGCTCAAGAGCGAGAGGAATCCTTGGTTATGTCGGCAGGGGCTTCGTCGCTTCACAAGTACAATGTGACCCTCTTCTCCATCGCTTCCATGAATTCTTATCAATTCGAAAACTCAAATCCAGCGGGCTCTTCTTACAACTATTTCGGTATCAACTATAAGATCGATGGCGATAGCAAAGTGGCTTTGCGTTTGCCTTTCTATTTCAACAACACAGGGACAGACCGATACAACAAAGCAGTCACCACGGATGCCCGTTTGGCGGATATCCATGTGGCTTATGTGATGTATGACCTGGGCTACATCGGTGATATCGACTTGAGTGGTAACGTGAAGTACTACCTGCCGACCAGCGAACGCGGCCAAGACTCCAAGAGCTTGGGGGGATTGCGTTTTGAGCTTTATGCTGAATATTATTTCACGCGCTTCTCTTCGATCACATACGGAATCAAACCTCAGATCAATTTCCACACTCAAAAGGCTTTCCAAGATAAGTCTGTTCCTGAAGAAGAGTGGGGGTTCCGTGATCCTCGCAAAACCAACAAGATCGCGGCTTTTGAGCACTTCATCGAAGTGGTCGCTGACGTGAATAGGATCTTCTCTTTGAAGCCTCGCGTGGCTGTTAAGGATGACTGGTACTATGCTTCTGCTGAAGAAGAGCTTGAAGGCAGCCAGGTGACAAAGATCCAATTGCAACTGGGGCTGGAGATTCGTGCGAAGCGTGGTTTGAACTTCACAGTGGGGATCGCCAATGAATCCAACTTGGGAACTTACAAAGGCAAAGAAGTGGCTTTCTTCAGACCTGAAAACGTTTCTTACAGCCTCATGACCAACGCGTTTTTGTTCTAATACTAAGGCCAGTCTAATTTAAAATCATACATCTCGCCGGTCTGAGGATCTTCGAAACTCAGGCGGCTGGATTGCAGTTCGATTCTTTCTTCTTCAAAAACCTTTTTTGCACCATAGGCATGATCACCGACGATAGGGTGACCTTCGAATCCCATCTGTGCACGGATCTGATGAGTGCGCCCGGTGTGCAGCAGGATCTCTAAATCCGCTTGGTCTGAACCCAGCAGTTGCACATCTAAAATTTCAAGAAGACAATTTTGCCAGCCCTCAGCCGGCTCTCGTTGTACCGTTTTAGGCGCCCGAGGAGAGGTCTCCATGTAGTGAGTCAGAAGACCATGATGTTGAGGCACACCTTCCACGCGACAGCGATAGATCTTGGTGACTTTCCGATCGGCAATCAAGGCATTGAAGAGACTCTGAAATTCCTTTGTCTTCGCATAGAGAATTAATCCGCGAGTTGGAACGTCCAGACGATGGGTGACAAATAATTTTAAACCCAAAGTATCTTCAGCATAGGCTTGGACATTTTCTTTAAGGTTGTCTACGGAGCCATGAACAGGCAGAGCCGAGGGCTTGTTGAGAATAACAAAATTTTTATTTTCAAAAATGACACGTTCAAGCCAGTTATAGTTATTGGGAGGAAAGCGGCGAGGCTTGGTGTGGACTCGAAGGTAATCGCCCTCATTGATCCAGATTTTTTCACGAAGGCGTTTTTGCTTAAGATAAATGCAACCTAGATCAAGCAGAAAATCTGTTTGTGCTGGATCAATATCCAAGGTGCTTAATAAAACATCAGTCAGCTCTCCAGACTGAGGGCTGATTATGTGCTTTACTCCGTATTCAAATCCTCTTTCGCTCTGCATACTATGGATTATGTGCTTAACATAGCCTTCTGTATATGTTCAAGTCACACAAAGTTCTTCATATTCATCCCTTAAGGAGAATTGAGTTTTGGATTTCGCACAAGAGCCCATCTTCCAGTGGATGTCGCAATTTGCTTATGAACCTACAATGGTTTATGTCGGCCTGGTTGGAATGATGTTGTTGTCATCCGTGGGCTTTCCCTTGCCCGAGGAAGTGACATTAGTCAGTGTGGGAGTTTTGGCTTTTATGGGGGCCAACCCCGAACACTTTCCGCCCCCCTTTCCGGGCGCTCCTGTTGTGAATGTCCACACCGCCGCCATATTGGCCTTCTTAGCCGTTATTGTAAGTGACACGTTAATTTACGGTATAGGGCGAAAATTCGGCAGGCGTGTCCTTTATCACCCTCGCATGAGCAAGATGTTCTCTGAAGGCATGATGAGAAAAGTGGAAGAGTGGACCCACAAGTATGGTGCCTATGCTTGCGGCATTTTCCGTTTCACTCCGGGCTTGCGTTTCCCAGGTCATTTGATTTGTGGTGTGATGCATTTCCCAGTGTGGAAGTTTTTGTTGATTGACGGTTTGGCAGCGCTTATTAGTGTTCCAACACAGATCTATCTCTTAGCTCATTACGGCGAGCCTATTTTGATGAAGCTCCGCCAATTCAAAATCGTGTTCTTCTCAATTTTGGGTGTCCTGCTGATCTACTTCCTCATCAAAAAGATTCGCGATAAAAGAGCCCTAGCCCGGGAAACCAGACTCGTCTAAAAGATGCCTGGTTGTTTTCTGTTCGGGCCGGCATAAAAAAAGGACCTCATTGAGGTCCTTTTTTACTTTGTAGACAACAACCAAGTGCCTTTTGTTAGGCGACCTTGTTTGGGATGATTTGTTCTGGGCCGACTTCGCAGCACAAGCTCAATGTGAAAGGCTTGTTGTGCGCAGTGGGTTCAGAGTCATTCCAGAAGATTTTTTCATAGCCATTTTGCAGACCGAAAATTTCTTCACGAACTTTGAAGAGCAAACCTGCCGGCGAGCCCAACAACCAATCCATTTGCACAAGATATAAAGCCTCTTCGAGCTCCACGTGACTGAGCGAAGTGAGGAAGTCCTTAGGAAGACTGTCCACCAAACGGCATGCATTGTGAGAGTATTTGTGGAAGGCTTTTTCCAAGGGATCAACCAAGAGCTTTTCAACACGAGCATCCGGAGAGCGCGGGGAAGCAAAAGGTTGAGACAGCTTTTTGAAATTCCAATACAAGAGGGCATCATTCACGACATATTCAGCACGCGGCAAATAGTCGGTGATCGCATCCACTTTCAATCCTTCATGGGAAGGGTCATCACAGTGAGCATTGTGGTCAATAGCCACAAGACTGCGCAAGTGATAGAGGAAGGAGTAAAGCACGTGAAGGCGTTCCACAAAAGAACGACTGAAATTCAAGCCAAAATTGTAAAGAAGGGGAGAACCGGTTTTATTTTCAAGCCAAGCGAAGGTATCAAGCACAGGTCCCAAAGCCGTAAGATCCACGCCCCAAGGAGTGATAGCACTTTCAAAGCACTCATTGAAGTGAGTTTCAAACTCCGACACGATAGAGGGATCAACCATAGCCAAGTGAGATTGCAAAGCTCGCACACGAGGCTGTGATCTTTCATAGAGTTCACAGTGTGGATTCAAGGCATTGAAAGCATCACAAGCCAAAGAGTAATCAATGTGTGGGTTGGCCACAGGGCTTTTGATGTAGTGATTGAGTTTGATCAAAGACAAACCAACAAGGGCATCGGCCATGTATTTAAACGGTTCCGTCGGTGGCAATTTCTTCCACTGCGCTTCGCTATTCCAAAATTGAACCTTCAATGGCTTCCAAGTGGAACCTTTTTCAAGATTGATATCAAAACCCAACTTCATTGGCTTGTGCTTCATACATACTCCTTCACAATCCCTCATATCGGCGCAACTTGAGACTTGTTCAAGTCGAGGTTTTCAGCACATAATCACTAGACGTAAGAAGGGTGCCTGGTTGCAGAATTTGTCTACGCCGCGATAAACGCGGCGTAGACAAATTCTGCAACCAGGCACCCCCTAGGAGTTGAAATGGTGGCGTTTGGGCGGTGGATTGATTCTCATGGGCACTTGGCCGACCCGCGATGGGATGGTCAGCAAGATCGCATCATCGAAGATGCTCGTGAGCATGGAATTTATTTCTTCATGCAAGGAGGCGTCGGTCCTGAGGACTGGCAGCTTCAAAAAAATCTCAAGGCTCGGCACTTTCATCACATCGGATTGTGTTTTGGTTTGCATCCTTATTGGGTGGCCTCTCATGACGAAGATGAATGCCAAGATGCTTTGGATCTTTTGGCGCCGCTCTTGCCCCAGTGCCTGGGCATTGGCGAAATGGGCTTGGATTTCAGACCCAATATCATGAAGGACTCTCAGGAGCTGCAGATTCACGTTTTCGAGCAGCAATTGGAGCTGGCCGAAGCTTCGGGTAAACCCATGGTGCTTCATCTTGTGCAGGCCCACGAGGAGAGCCTCCGCATCATGGATATCTGGGGCGTGCCTCAACAGAAGGGCATGGTTCATTCCTTCAATGGAAGTGCCCACAAAGCTCAGGACTTCTTAAAGCGAGGTCTTTACCTATCTGTGGGTGGCCCGGTCTGCCGACCTGAAAATCAGAAGCTTCATCAAGCAGTTAGGGAAATCCCTTTGGAATTTTTACTGATCGAGAGTGACAGCCCAGATCAGGCCCCGCCGCTTTATAAGGGACAATTGAACCCTCCTGAGAGTATTTGGGAGGTGGCAAGAACTATAGGGGAGTTAAAAGGGCTTGATCCTATGGAAATATTAGATATCACTACGGAGAACTTTAAACGCCTTTTCACAGGCGGCCACGCTCCGGAGTAGTAAGAATGGAAATCAATACGACCACAGCCCCTGAAACAGGGACATTGCCGCAACCCCCAGAGACTGAATACGTTTTGCATCGTCGTTTCGATCGTATGGGACGTTTGGTGGGCGACGAAGTGATGAAGAAGCTTTTCAAATCCCATGTGATGGTGATTGGTTTGGGCGGCGTGGGCTCTTGGGCCGCAGAATCTTTGGCCCGTTCAGGTGTAGGTCGTTTGACCGTGGTGGACTTTGACGAGATTTGCATCACCAATGCCAATCGCCAACTTCATGCGTTGCAAGGTCTTGTGGGCAAGAAGAAAGCCGAAGTCATGGCGGAGCGTTTAAGAAAAATCAATCCGCAATCGGAAGTCGTATCCATTCCTGAGTTCTACAATGCTGAATCTTCTGACAAATTTTTATCTTTGAAACCGGACTACATCGTGGATGCGATCGACAACCTGACAGCAAAGTCTCATTTGTTGGCCACGTGTCGTTCTTTGGGTTTGAAAGTGATCACGAGCGCAGGTTCTGCGGCAAAGATGGATCCGACACAAATCGAAATCGCTGATCTGGCGGCAACTCACACAGATCCGATGGCTCATCAAGTGAGAAAAATTCTTCGTCAAAAGCATGACTTCCCAGAAGGACGTCACTTTGGCATTCCATGTGTGTTCTCAGCAGAGGAGCCAATGCCTTCCGTAGAATTAAAATATGACAAAGGCACTGGCTTTAAGTGTGTCTGCCCTCAGGGACAGAACAATCTGCACAGCTGTGAGCATCGTCCAGTGATGTGGGGCAATGCGAGTTTTGTGACAGGAGCCTTTGGTTTGGCCATGGCTTCTTGGATTGTGCGTGATGTGAAAGCTGTTGTTGAAGGTGCACAAGTATGATCGTCTTCCTGTGGTTTACCATGGTCACTTTTATCATCCTTGTCGGCTTTGTGACTCTTGCAGTAGTATTTAGACATTACTGGAAAGAGAGCAGGAAGAAGGCCTCTCATGAAATACAAAATTCCGTTTCGGGACAAAATCCATAAGATCACAGACAAAGTCAGCCTGGGCTATTCTTTAGCCCGCAGTGCTCATTTTGCTGCGCAAAGCTTTTCTCTTCCCGTTTTTGAATTGCTCGCCACAGGCAAGGTTCGTAAAAAACCTGCCCTTGAGGCCGAGAAATTCAAATTTCTCTACACCGAACTCTTTCATCTTTTGCAAAAAGACAGCGAGAACATTTCCAAAGGACTTTATCCTTTAGAGGTTTTAAAACCGGAAAAGCTCGCAAAGCACTTCCTGCGTTATCCGAAAATTCTTTTCGACGGTTATCGTATCAGCAAACGTCGTGAAGAGAACCGCAACAAAGACTTTGATGAGGACGCGCAAGAACTTTTAAAAGACATGCCTGAGTACTATCAGCGCAACTTTCACTTTCAAAGCGGCGGCTATTTAACAGACACGTCGGCAGAGCTGTACGAGCATCAGGTCGAGATTTTATTCTCGGGCGCTGCGGATGCCATGAGACGTCTCATTATTCCTCTGATGAAGAAAGTTTATCCTGGCGAGGGAGAAGGACTGCATTTTCTAGAGGTGGCCGCAGGAACGGGGAGGCTGACTCGTTTTATGAAGTTGGCTTATCCGAAAGCCAAGATCACGGTTTTGGATCTTAGTTATCCCTACTTAAAGAAAGCTCAAGAAAATTTAAAAGGTTTCACTCGTCTGGATTTCATTCAAGGCAAAGGCGAAGATTTGCCATTTCAAGATGGAACTTTTGATGCGGTTTACTCGTGTTTTCTTTTCCACGAATTGCCTTTGGAGATTCGTCGCGCGGCAATTCGCGAGGGAAAACGTGTTTTGAAACCTGGTGGATGTTATGGTTTCGTGGATGCTCTTCAGAATGAAGACGCGAAGGAATTCTCGTGGGCTTTGCAACAGTTCCCATTGGATTTCCACGAGCCTTTCTTTAAGAACTATGTGCAAAATCCCGTCGAGGGACTTTTGATGTACGCCGGTTTTGAGAATATCGAAAAGAATGTGGGATTCTTCTCAAAAGCGCTGCTAGCGCAGAAGCCGGCGTCACCTCAGGTGTGATAAACTCCGGACGGGCGGACGAATTCTCGCTAGCCATCATCCATATAAATAGAATTAAGCAGGCCCTAAAAATGCAAAAGCGAACCTAGCTTTTGCCAGACTCGCTTTTGTGGAGTTCCTGCCCGAAGAATTGGGAGGATTCACCACCACTCTGGTGGATCAGTTTATAACGATTCTGCAACCTCCATCACCATTTTGCCTCTGAAAAGTGCAGTTATCTTTCACTCTTGAAATCTCTTTGTGTGATTGAACGTCTTTTCTTACAGGTCCTGTGTTTTCTTGCAGAAGTGTTTATCTTTGGTGGTTTTCTAAAAAATGCAAACCTATCCTCCCTATCCAGGAGCTCCAAAATTTTTTTAAACCAACCATCAAGGAGAATGGAAATGAAAAAAATCGCTTCAATGTTTTTGTTGACCGCTACGCTGTTCGGATCAATGGCTTTTGCAGGCCCTCAAGCCGTTGTTGAGTTCAACGATGCGGGGATCCCAGTTCTGCAACCATTGAATGGTTATCGTTGTGAGGAGCCAGTTCCTCAACCAACGGGCACGAGTGAGACATATCGCTATTGTGACAACGGCGGCAGAAAGTGCCCTCCGGGTTACGATGCTGTGGCTAAATACTGCTGGGGCGGCTGGGGATCTGGTTGGCACCGTTGCGGTTACACTTGCCAATCTAACGGCATGTACGATGGCGGACAGTAAGAGCTAAGCTCGGATTGTGAAGAAGGCCGGTAAAAAGGGGCGGTTCTGCCGCTCCCACAGGCCTTCTTCTCTATTTTAATTGACTCTCAGTAATCCAATCGCTAGTTTCGGTGGCTTTAAAAGACCTAAAAATCTGTACAAGGAGCCGCGATGTCTATCACGAATTTTATCGATCATCATTATCGTCATTTCAATGCTGCTGCACTCAAAGATGCGGCTAAAGGCTACAAAGCCCACATGGACAAAAAAGGTCAGATGTTGGTGACTTTGGCAGGAGCTATGTCCACTGCTGAATTGGGTCTTTCTTTGGCTGAGATGATCCGCCAAGGTAAAGTTCACGCCATCAGCTGCACAGGCGCAAATCTTGAAGAAGATGTTTTCAACTTGGTTGCTCATGATCACTATGTGCGTATCCCGAACTATCGTGATTTGACTCCACAAGATGAACAAAAATTGTTGGAAAAGCACTTAAACCGCGTGACTGACACTTGCATCCCTGAAGAAGAAGCTATCCGCCGTATCGAGAACGTGGTTCTCGAGTTCTGGCAAGATGCTGATGCAAAAGGCGAGGCTTACTTCCCGCATGAGTTCATGTACAAAATCCTTCTTTCTGGAAAATTGAATCAGTACTACCAAATCGACCCAAAAAACTCTTGGTTGTTGGCTGCTGCTGAAAAGAATTTGCCAATGGTTGTTCCAGGTTGGGAAGACTCAACTTTGGGTAATATCTTCGCTAGCCATTGCATTAAAGGCGACATCAAGAATTCTACGACTGTAAAGGGCGGTATTGAGTACATGAAGTCTTGGGCTGAATGGTACATGGGCGCTTCTAAGAAGAGCGAAGTGGGCTTCTTCCAAATCGGTGGCGGTATCGCTGGCGATTTCCCTATCTGTGTGGTTCCGATGCTTGAGCAAGATTTGGGTCATGAAGATGTTCCTTTGTGGAGCTACTTCTGCCAAATTTCTGACTCTACAACGTCTTACGGTTCATACTCTGGTGCGATCCCGAATGAGAAGATCACTTGGGGTAAATTGGCTCCATCGACTCCTAGCTATATCGTTGAATCAGACGCGACGATCGTTGCGCCATTGATCTTCGGTTATGTTTTGGGTTGGTAAGATCTAGAATAGAATTTAAAGATTCGAAATTGAAGAGGACGCCGAAAGGGGTCCTCTTTTTTTGTGCATTGGGGCTTGTTCCCGACGGAGTGGCAGTTTAGGATTTTGGGGCTGGAGATTTCGATGAGAGAGCTAGAATCACTTTTTATTTATCCTGTTAAATCTTGCCGTGGTCAGAATGTGAAACATTTGAAGGTGTTGCAGGATGGCCCTGAGGGGGATCGTCTTTGGATGCTGGTGGATGAAAGTGGAAAGTTTTTATCTCAGCGGGCCCATCCTAAACTTGCGACATTAGAAACTCACTTGGATGACCAGGGTTTAACCCTTGGCTATGGCAAACAGTTCTTCCGCATTAATTTGAACAACTCCTTTAAGCGCACTTTGCCGGTGACTATTTGGAATGACACTGTGGAAGCGGCCTTGGAGCCAGATCTCTATTCTCAGGCCATTTCTCAGCATTTGGGAGTGAACTGTCGCTTGGTGCGCTACACACCGTCTTCGCAAAGAAGAGTTCGATCTTTGGACATGGACTGGAAGCCCGAGGTGCGCTTTGCAGACGGCCGCCCTTTACTTTTGGTGAATACCAAAAGCTTGGAAGACTTGAATTCTAAATTGGCTGCCCCCGTAGGTACAGATCGTTTTCGCCCGAATGTGGTTTTCAAAGGTGAAAATGCTTTTGAAGAGGACACTTGGACAAAGATTCGCATGGGCGAGGTCGTGTTCTCTCAACCTAAAAAGTGCGCCCGTTGCGTGATGATTAACATCGATCAAAAAGAGGGTGTCAGCAAAGGGCCAGAGCCTTTGAAGACCCTGGCAACCTATCGTCGGACTGAAAACAAGATTGATTTTGGTGTGCTTTGGATTCCCGAAAATGAGGGGAAAATCTCTTTGTCTGACAAGTTGGAAGTGTTGGCTTAGTCGCCTCTTGGTAACGAGACTGTGGCTCGATCATAGTGTGAGCATCCTGACAATTGGGTGATCCCAAGCCCCCTTTCCCGAGCATCCAGCTCGGGAAACCAAAGATTCGGGGGCCATCCTAGTGGGAATAGTTTTGGGCGTCCAAGTCTTGGAAATTAATGAAATTAACTCAAATAAGAAGTGCTCTGTGCGGCCTATTTTGTCTCTGTCAAAGGCTTAGGCGCCAGTGAATGGGCCTCAATTCAAATGAGCCTGGTGTGCTTCGTGCAATGGACCGTCGGGATTGCAGGTGTGTCCATGATAGTACGTAGTCTGATATTAGTGATTGGGTTTCTTTTCGCCTTGTTGGTCAAAGTCGGTGTGGCTTGGGCAGGTGAAGAGTCCTTGTATTTGTCTTTTGAGCAAAGACTTGCGGTGTCCTATGCTTTATCGACCTACGGAAAGTCCCCAGATCAACAGTTGGCTATTGCTCAAAGAGCCGAAAATTATTTTAAATCTATGATCACGAAAACTCCCACCGTCGTTGAGGTGAAAAACTTTGCGGAGTTCATGTCTCACTTCCGTGGGGAGTGGCCATCCACTCAAAGTCTTGATTTGGACTTGGAGCTGATTGAAAAAAGGGGTGTTCGCCCTTTGCAATCCTATAAGGCATCGAGTCCTCGTATTCAAAAACAGATTGACCGATATATTGAAGTTCAGGCCCATGATCTTTTGAAAATTGTGGTGGAGGAAACGCGCTTATCCAAAGGCGTGAGCTATGCCGGAGAGCTTTTGGGACTGATGTGGCTTTTGGAAGAAGGGCATGACCTCAAGAGGGACGCCCTTCTTTTGTCGCTCAATAAAGTCGGTGAGATGATCGGTGAGCAATTGAAGCAATTGGAAAATGTCGGTGAGCGCATTGCCGAATCCAGTTTGGCTCAGCAGCAAGACACTCGCATGAAAATTCTCTTGAAGACCATGTTCAGCGAGTATTTCGGGCGTTTGGGATTGGATTCCAAAAAACTGATTGCCTCTTCTTATTTGGGTGGAAACCTGCGCGCGAGTGAGCTCGCAAAATTTGAGATCATGATTCAAAACAGCGGTCCACAGTTGCAAAAACTTTTGCAGGTGGTGGCTCGTCAGGCGGATTTAGGACCTGAGATGGTGCAGATCTTCCGGAATTTAGAGAATGCGGTTCGTCCGGTTCCTTGGGTGCAGGTTGAGAAACTCCTCGATTCAGAAAAGAAAAATTTCAGATTTACATACTTTGAGAAAAAACCGCTGGGCGTTGGCACCATGGCGCAAGTTCATCGCGCTAAGCTTTCATTGGGCAATGCCATTGAAGACGTCGTGGTCCGTTTTATTAAACCAGGTATCGCGGAGCGCGTGTCCGAAGATCATGTCATTTTAAAAGATGTGGCCAAAATATTAGATAGCCATGCGGATTTCAGAAACACGGGTGTGCCCCAGTTGACACCTTTGGTGGAAGATATCACAACCACCGTGCGCGCAGAGCTCAGTCAGCAAGACACTATTGCAAGACAGATTCTGGCCAAGAAACGTTATGAGAAAAAAGTCTTGGTGGAAGCTTTAGGCTTTAAAAGTTATTTGGAGTTTCATGTTCCGGCTCTTTACCTTTCCAAAGGTGAAAGTCAGTTCATGGTTCAAGAAATGATTTTCGGAAAGAAACTTGATAAAGAAGCGGGGTTTTATAAAGACGCCATTCCTGGTTTGAAGAAGTCCATTGTTGAAGCCATGGCCTTCAACTGGGCAAAGGAAGTTCTCTTTGGTGGTGGCTTTTATCACTCGGACTTGCATCAAGGAAACTTCATGGTGCAGCTGACGGATCCCGCGGTGAGAGTGAATATTTTGGATTTCGGCATGGGTGGGGTGATTCCTCGCGATATGCAGAACAATATGATTTTCTTAGGCGCAGGGTTGGAGCTGAAAGATCCTAAATTGGTAGCCGAGGCCTTCTGGCGTCTCAGTGAGAAATCGCGGAACACCCTGAAAGAAGCGCAGTTCTATTCTCTGGTGGCCGAAAAAATCAGTCGTATTAAGGCGGGCAAAGATCCCGCGATGGCTGTGGATCTTTGGACCTCATGGGCCATGGATCAAGGTGTGCGTTTACCTTATGAGTTCATCAGCTTGAATCGTGGCTTGGCCATTGTGAATAAACTGTTGCAAGACGGTGGAAGTGCTTTGGATGTGACGAAGATCATGAAGAAGTTGGCTGCACAAGAGCCCTTGAGTGTATACAATCGTTTGATTCATGAAGCCAAGCTGTCCAGGAAAGACTTTTTGCGACTGGGGTGGAGTGAGGTCGGAAAGATCATGAACTCTCTGGGAGGGACGCCGGCACAGGGTGTTGCTCCTCTATTTGCTCCTCTTTGTAGTTCGGTTTTCAACTGATCTTGATGGGTTCTTCACCGTCTTATCCTAGAGCGGTCAAAGAATATTGATCCCTTTTTGCTCCCAATAGAACGAAAAACACTCGGAAATCTCATTTTGAAACTCACTGTGTTTTGGTTTAGTGCCGATAAGAGATCATGAGCGCGAGTCGGTGGGGAGCCTCTCTAATTTCATCTCTTTGGATCAAGCTGTTGGCCTTGAGCACCGTGCTGTTTTTGTGTGCCTGCACTCCGCGAGAAATCGATGTTCAATTTCTAAAGAAGCTCGTCTCCAATCCTGAATTCGAAGTAACTAATGCCAACGATAACAAGCTAGATCCCAGTGCCGACCTTTTGACGGTGCCTGTGGAGGTGTCTTGCTCTGTTTTGGTGAGCAGCATTCAAGTGCAAAACCCGACCACTTCGATGTGGGATGATGTCTCTACGGTGGATACCATGGCTGATGTGGATTGCACTGATGGCCAAGCCTCATTCCGTTTGCCTTTGGACTTTTTGGGTTTCTCTTACAATCCCACGGACGCAGGGGAAGTGATGCATGACTTCTCTTTGCAATGGACATTTGTGGATCTTAGTAACGAAAGTCATTCAAAGAGCAAAACTTATAAAGTTCTGGCGCGTCCACCGCTGGTATCCTTGTCTGCCCCAGACATCTCTTTGGCCAACGAAGCGAGCTACCTGGTTTCTGGAACATGCTCGGGAACTGGCGATATCGAAGTGGAGGGTCCTTTTGATTCCTCACCTCTGCTCACGCAGTGTGCTGCGAGCGCATGGAGTGTGTCTGCTCCGGTGAGTTCTTCTGCTCCGGCTTCAGTCGAAGTTTCGATCAAGGCCTATGTGGGGCAAGATCCTCGTCGTGGTCCTTTTCAGATTCAACAGGCTCAAGTGACGGTGGATTTGATTGCTCCGACGTTGACACTCTCAGATCCGACGACCGATGCTATTTATTCCGGGGCGATGGTGGTTCATGTGAAAGGCAGCTGTTCTGAAGCTCTTCTCCAGGTGCAAGTCATGGAGGGAGCAACAGTATTGGCAGAAGGCATCTGTACGGCCGTGAACACTTTTGATATCGCGTTGTCGGCATTGCCGGATGGAGCTTACAGCGCCGTCTATGCACAGCAAAAAGATCTTGTGGGCAATCTTGGGAAATCAGGTTTCGCACAATTTCTTAAAGACACCACGGGGCCAGGGGCATTCACGATTTCTGGGGTGAAGTCCATGAGCAATGTGGATATGACTTCGGATTTGCGATTAAGTGCTCCGGGTTTGCGTGTTGATGTGTCTGCATCCACAGAAGCTCAGTATTACAGCGTTTCAATCACAGATCTTTCTGATGCCTCGGTTTGTGCCGAGCAAATAAGTTCAATGACTACTTTTGATTTTTCAAACTGCCTGCTCGTTGATGGCAATAGATATAAGATTCTAGCCTCGGCAGAGGATCAGTACGGCAATCCGACGAAGGCGTCCAATGATGCTGTGGAGTTCTTGGTGCAGTATGATTATCCCGAGGTGATTGCCGTCACCTCAACGACGGCCAATGGCGCCTACAATGCTGGGAAATCCATCGAGATCCGCGTGAAATTCAATCAAGCCATTACAGTGAATGGAACTCCAACTTTGAAATTGAATGCGGGACCAGCGGCTTCTGCAGCTTACTTTGCGACGGTGAATACCGACACCTTGAGATTGATGTACACCGTGGCCGCGGGTCAAAATGTTGAAGACCTGGATTATGAAACCACAGCCTCTTTGGTGGGCGATATCTCCAGTACGGCGACGGAGCTTGCTGCAAAATTGAATTTGCCAGCCACGGGCAGTGCCTCCTCATTGGCTGGAGGTGCGAATCTGATCGTGGACACCACTTTGCCACTTGAAGTGGGCGGGATTTCACGTGGGACGGTTCCTGAAGATCTTGTGACCGTGCCAAGTTTGAATTGGACTTTGAGTACGAGCCCTGATGTCGTCAATTATCGCGTGCAGGTTTATCGTGAAGACACGGGGGTCTCTGTATCTGAAAACGTTTTCAGTGCTGCGACGGGATCAATGCCTGCGCAGACGTTGCCAATAGGCTCCGCGCTCAGTCCCAATGTGGCTGTTCACTTTAAGGTGACAGCCATTGATCGCGCGGGAAATGAGACCACTCTTATCGGTGGAAATTATGTCACGACAGTGTGTCCGCTCTTTTATGTGCGTGTGCCTGCCTCAGGAGCTGTGCCGGAGTTTTGCGTAGCGAAGTATGAAATGAAATATCCGACGGGGGATGGTACGGGACTTGGCAATAATGCCAACTCTCCCCAAAGTATGCCGTCGTTCCTTCCGTGGACCGGTCTTTCTCAGACAGAGGCTGTGGGACGTTGTCAAAGTTTAGGGTCGACGAACTATGATTTGATCTCTTTAGAACAATGGCAAAGTTTGGCGAACAATGTGGTCAGCCAAAATCCAAATTGGACCGGCAATGTTCTTTATAGTGGACGTTTGAAGGCCGGAGTCTTTGGGCGCTCTGCGGCTGTTACGGGTGAGGACACTCTTCGTTGTCAGACCATGCCTTGTCTGCCATCGGATATGACGGATCGAGCACTGGTGCTGAGTACAGGGGCGGCCGTATGGGATATTTCTGGGAACGTGGGGGAGCTGGTGAAGCAGCTTGCAACCACAGTGCCGGGAACTTCGCTGAACGGTTATATTTCTCAGATGATTCCGAGCCCTCTGGCTGATGTCTTTGGAACGGATGGTTTTTGTGCGAATGCCAACGTCAGTCCCTATTGTGGTTATGGAAAATACTCGCCACTTCCGTTCGTTGATTCATTCGCTGTGCGCGGCGGAGATTTCTTTAACTCTGCTGATGACGTGGGAATCTTTGCGACCTTTGGGCTCGCAGATACCACCACTTCGCGCAGTTCAAATACTGGCTTTCGCTGCATTTACAAGCCGTAAAAATTCCGAACTGAGCCCTTAGTGTGGTGGTATCTTAAGAGTTTGTAGCTCGATCACAGTGTGAGCATCCTGACAATTGGGTGATCCCAAGCCCCCTTTCCCGAGCGTCCGGCTCGGGAAACCAAAGATTCGGGGGATGATTGCGCTTCTGTCATTTTCACGTGATTTGACGAAAATCATTTTTAAGAATAACCACGGTATCGCCCCGAAAGTTAGCCCAAAAAAGAGGCAACTGCTTAATTTGTGGGCATCGTTTGCGAGATCTGAATCTCCGAAAAATCCAAAATCTGCTTTTCTGCAAATTCCAAATTCCCCTCTGTGGTCAAAAAAAATTCCGTTGTTGAACCGTGTCAAAAAGCATTTGGCTTTACATCATACCGGACCATAGTCTGTAATCCTGAAGGAATCTTAAAGAAATCCTGAAGATCAGAGGGGGAACAGATGGAATTTTTCACAAGTACAGCAAAAGCGTTTCAACACGGCGGTTTTTGGATGTGGCCAATTATGCTCATTCAGCTTTCGTCTATCGTTATCATCATCGAGAGAAGCTACGCTCTCTTTGTTCGTCGTAAAATCAACCAAGCTCCTTTGGCTTTGAGTTTTGAAGAGTCTATCCGTCGCGGAGAAATGGATTCTGTGATCTCTAAAGCTCAGTCTTTGGCGACGGCAAATCCAGTGGCTCGTGCTATTGCTGCCGGTGCGACAGCAGCTCGCAACTTGGGTGGAAAAGAAGAAATCCAAGGTAAAATGGATGAAGTTCTTATCGAAGAGAACGCTCACTTGGATCACCGTACAGCTTTCTTGTCTATGCTCGGAAACGTAGCCACTCTGACAGGTCTTTTGGGAACAATCTCGGGGATGATCAAATCCTTCGCAGCGGTGGCTGATGCCAATCCTGCTGAAAAAGCAACTTTGCTTTCTGCGGGTATCTCTGAGGCGATGAATGCGACAGCTTACGGTTTGTTGGCCGCGATCCCAGCTCTAGTAGCTTACGCGATCTTGCAAAACAGAGCGAACCGTTTGGCTGAAGACATGAACCAAGGCGCTTTGAAAATTTTCAACTGGTTGAGTTACACTTACGAGCCCATCACGTCTTACAAAATTAAGCCGTCAAAAAACGATCGCGCAACTGTTGAAGTAAACTCTTAAGTTAGAGAGGGATGTGTTCAATGAAACACAATAAGAAGCACTTAGATTTTGAAGTGAATCTTATTCCGTTCATCGATCTTCTCTCCGTTTCCATCTGCTTTCTTTTGATTACAGCAGTTTGGTTGAACGTAGGGGCAATGAACGTGAAGCAGGCCGTGGGCGGCCAAGCGCAGGAGGACACTAAGAAAAGTCCTTCCGTTTGGATCCGTATGACAGCCCAAGGAGATCTGGATCTTGAGGTTCAGCAAAGCTCTTTGGTGCCAGCGGCAATGCGTAAACTTCGAGTGGCGAAAGCAGATAATACTGTAAATTGGAGTGGTTTGGAAAAAGCTCTGACTTCTTTGAAGCAGCTTGAACCATCTTTAAACACAGGTCTGATTCAACCGACGGCTTCGACTTCCTATGAAGACATCATCGATGTCATGGATAAGTTGAAGAAGAACGGGATGACGGACTTGGGCGTTTCTCCTTTATAGTGGGGGTCATGTGATTTCTAATAGCGTAGTAAAACAATCCGTACTTATGGGGACTCTGGACTCTCAGTCTGTGATCAATCCTCGTGGGGCGAAGTTAAAAAGAAACATCACGGCTGATCTTTTGTTGACGGCTTTGATCGATGCGTTCTCGATTCTTGTGATCTTCCTTTTGATGAACTTCTCCAGCACCGGAGAGGTTTTGTTCATGAATAAAAACATGGAGCTTCCGAAGGCTCATTTGGCGGACGTGCTGGATAGAAATCCAGTGATCAAAATCGATGAAGGCAAAATCTTTATTGAAGACAAATTGGTGACGGTGAATTCGGTCACAGGCGAACTTCTGGAGCTTCGTAAGAAGTACCATGAGATCCATCCGAATGAGGCCTTTCCTGGAATAGCCACAATTCAAGCGGACCGCCGTGTGAAGTATGAGCACTTGAATCAGGTCATTCTGGCCATGAACCAGGCCGGATACAGTGACATTAAGTTTGCTGTAGTAATGAAGTAGTTAGAGAGACAGAGGGGGTCTTGATGATGAGAAAAGGATTTTTAATTATCTCTTTGTCCATGGGGATGGCGGTCAATGCCCAAGCTGATGCCAATGCATCAACTCAAGATCTCCTAATTCAAAAATTAACACAGGTGCAATTGAAACTGGCTCCGGCAGATCCTGCCAGGGCCTCTGTGCTTTTGCGTCTTGCGGATTTGCATGCGGAACGTGCCCGTCAACTCTCTATGAAAGAGTTGAACGAGGGCTGTTCTGTTTGTACAGCCGGCCAAAAGGACCGTGAGAAGGCTCTGACTTTCTATACGGAGGCTTTGGCGAAGGTTCCAGCAACGAGTGCAGCTAAGATTCACTTGCAGATGGGCCATTTGTACGAGCTTCAAGGTCAAAATGCCTTGGCAGAAAAAAGCTATCAAGCCATGTTGGGAGCTTCGTCTTCTCAATTAGACATGGCTGAGGCGAATTTGTCTTTGGCGGAGATGGCTTTCCGCAAAGGCGACTTCAAAAAAGCTTACGATCTTTACGAAAAAGTTTTAGCCACTGAGGGCGCAAGTTCTCAAGGTTTGGCGGCTTACCGTAAAGCTTGGAGTTCTTTCCGTATGGGAAACATGGAAGCTTCCATGGCACAACTTCAAGACATTCTCAAAAATCCTAAACTTCAGTCACGCATGGCTTCTGGTCGTGGTGTTGCTGATGTTCAATTCCTCGAAGAGGTTTCTCGAGATCTTGCGACTTTCATGGCCGCTCGTGGTCTGAAAGACGGAGATGCAGAACTTCTTTATAATTTGTCTCCAGAGCAATTCAAGATGCAACAAGTGACCTTGTTGGCTCGTGAAGGTATGCGTTTGGGGCAAAAAGAAACGACTTTGAAAACTTGGGACTTTGTTTATCAAAAACAAACGGATCCCAAAGCTCGCATGGAAGCTCAAGCGCATATGGCGCAACTTTATTTCGATCTGAAGAATGTCGAAATGGGCGCGAGATCCTACCAAAATGCTTTGAGCCTTTGGGTGGGAGCGGGCTGCTCTCTTGAGACTTGTGAAGAGACCGCAAAAGGTCTTCGTCAATTCGTCGTGGGCTGGAATCGTCTTGAAACGACAAAACCTTCAGCGGCTTTGTTAACATCTTATGAAGAGTACTTCAAAGTGTTCTCTCAAGATGAAGACATGTATGTTTGGGGGGCTCAAGCGTCTTCGCAAGCAGGACAGTTTGCGCAAGCGTCTCAATGGACGGCTTCTGCGAATAAAATCATCTTGGCTAAATACAATGTTGAAAAAGACTCTGCTCAAAAGAAGACTTTGGCTGAAAAGCTAGAGAAGAATTTGCTTTTAGGGATCGAAGATGCGGAGAAGTCAAAAGACGAAAAGCTTTTGGCAGCCGCTCAAGACGATTACTTGCAACATTCTGTTCTTAAACAAAAGACTTTCGATGTTCAGTACCAAAAAGCTTATGCGATTTACCAAAAGGGTGATTATGCGGTGGCTGCGGATCAGTTGAAGATGTTGGCGATGATGGGACAAGGCTCCCGTCAAATCCAAACTCAAGCGGCTGAATTGTCTTTGGACGCTTTGGCGATCCTGAAAGACGATGCTCGCATGCAACAATGGTCTGCAGAATACGCTGGGAAATTCACTGAGAAAAAAGGTGAGTTTCAAGGTATTCAACAAAAGTCCATCCTGACTCAGTCTGCGAAATTAGCAGATGCTCAACCTGAGCAGGCGTTGGGTGCCTTGGCGTCTTTCAATGCGGCAGCGGCCACCCCTGAAGACCGCAAGGTTTACTTGAAGAATAAGATTCTTCTCAGTGAGAAAGTGAATAAAATCACAGATGCTCGCAATGCAGTTGAAGATCTTCTTCGTGAGTCCACTTTGACAGCGGATGAGCGTGAGTTCGCTTTGGGGCGTAAGGTGTGGTTTGCAGAACTAGAATTGGATTTCGCAACAGCTTTGGCTGCGGCGGAACAAATGAAGTTCAGCACCTTGTCTCAAGATGAAAAGATGCTGAAGCTGGCTCTTTACTCTGAGTTGGCGGATAAAAATCCTCAAGTTTATTACTCTCAATATTTGAAGCAATCCAAAGACGATGAAAAGAAAGCTTTGATTGCCATGCAGTTGGTCCGTTTGTCTAAAACGCCGGCTAAGGATCTTGAGACTTATAAGCCTTATTTTAAAAACAACATGGGCTTGTATGCGCGTGCGGCCTTGGACATCTATGCTTCCACAGGAGACAGAAAGCTTTTGGAAAAAGTGGCCAAGGACAAAGGCGCTTCTAAACAAGAATCTTTCGTGATGATCGAAAAGATCTTGTTGTTGGCTGACTTGAAAGCTTTGAGTCCGCAAGTGGCGGCTCATAAAGTGGATTCTAAAAACCAAAAAACTTTGGCGACCACTTTGAAAGAGCGTGTGAAGTTGATGGATAAAATGGATGCTATTGCCAACCGAGCTATCGCTTCCGGTGACTGGTCTGGTCAGCTTTTGAGCTTGGACTTGGTGGCGAAAGAAAATCATCGTTTTTATAACGAAGTGCTTTCTTTGCCAATGCCTGAGGGTTTGAGTGGGGAACAAGAACAGGAATACTTAATGTTGTTGTCTCAACAAGTGGCTCCAAATCAAAACACAGCCAACATGGCTGAGGCCAAGGTGAAAGAGTTCTGGAGTCAATCCGGTGCTTTGGATAACTACAAAAAATTTGCTGAGCAAAATACGACTTGGACGAAGTTCATCACTGAAGAAGTGGATGCTTTGGCAGCGGTGGCTCCAGAGGAGCAAAAGGTTTCTTGGACAGGGTTTGTGGCTGAAATCAAAGCGACAGACGCCAACCAACAAAAACCTTCTTTGGCGGAGCTTGAAAAAGCCCGCACAAACTTGAAACAAAATCCATTTGCGATGTCTGCTCTTCAAGAAGTTCTCGTTCTTGAAAAGAAGGCACAACGCAAGAGCATGGTTGAGTACCTCGAGTCACGTATCGCGACTTTAGGGAAAAAAGACACGGATCTGAAGGGGAAACAATAATGAAATACGCAGTTCTTCTGACTTTATTGATGGCTTCCATAGCGGGAGCCGCTCCTGAAGCGAAAAAAGCGTCACAAAAAGAAATGAACTTCGAAGACCTTTTGGTCAGCGGTCAGTACCATTTCTCTGATGAGGCGGTAACCACTGTTGAAGAAGACAAAGTTTTGAATAGTTTGATTGGCGTTAGAACAGACTTCAAGGATCGCATGAAACAATCGGCGACTTTGGGTGAGGTAAAAAACAAATGAATCTAAGACTTGTATTGGAAGACAATGCGGGAAATATCACTCGTCAGATTCCTCTGACGGGAAAGACAGCACAGCTGATTCATCGTCAGGACACCCGACGCCTTGAAGTCGTGAACGACACGGCGGCTTTGGTGCAAAAGAAGATCGCGTTCTCTAAGATTGCGGATCTTGATTTTGACGAAATGAAGTCAGAAAAAATTCAATTGGGACAATTCGGTTCTTTGCGTCTGGTGCAAGAAGTGGCCACTGTTCCTATGGACGGGGAATTGAAAGTTGAACAAAAGAAGGACTTGAAAGCCTCCTTATTGGTGGCTTTCTGCTTGTTCCTTTTGCTCATGTCTGTGGTGAAGTTTGCTCCTCGTGAAAGCGCAAAAGCTGACGAAGAAATAAAACAACAGATCGTGAGAATCTTGAAGACGGTGGAACAACGTAAGGTTGTGGCTCCGACTTCAAATATGATGGCGGATCCAACAGCGACCAAAATGCCAACGACTAAAAAAGCAGAGATGGTGAAACGCACCGGAGCTTTGTCTGTTTTGGGCAGTTTGAAGTCGGGTAAAAATCGTGGTGGTTTGAACTTGGGTGCGGTGAATACCACAGCAGGTCCTGGTTTGGGTGGCACTGGTGGTAGTGGGGGAGTGCAAACTTCTCTTTACGGGAAAGGTCTCACGTCAGCTCCACTTGGACCTGGCGCAAACATTGCGGGTGGCGGTGGCTACGGCACTAAAGGAAAAGGTGGCGGTCAAGCTGGATACGGCAGTCTGTCTTTGGCAGGTTCCGCAGGTGGCGCACCAGTTCCCTTGGGAGCGGAAGCTGAAATTGCTCAAGGTCTAGATCGTTCTCAGATCGACGAAGTCATTCGTCGTAACTTGGGACAAGTTCGTTTCTGTTACGAACAGGCTTTGCAAGGCACTCCTAGTTTGAGTGGTCGTGTGGCGATGGATTTCGTCATCGGTGGCAATGGCTTGGTAAAAACCGCAGCGGTGGGCAACTCTTCGATGGCTAATAAAGGCGTTGAAGACTGTATCACGATGCGCTTGAAAACATGGAAATTCCCACTTCCGCAAGGCGGAGTGGACGTTAAAGTTAGCTATCCATTTGTCTTACGCAGACAAGGACAGGGGTAATATATGAAATTGTTAATCGCTTTGTTAGCCAGCGTGATGTTGCTGTCCGCTTGTGACCAAGATCCTATTAAAAATGCTTCGGCAATTGTTCGTGAGGGACGACCTCCGGCGACGAACAAGCCAACTCCAGAAAAAGCTGTTGATCCAAATGGAATGCAGATCGACGGGCCAGAGTCTTATAGAGGACGTATCAATAGTCCTATGGAATTCAAAATCACAGGTCGTGTTCTTCTCGAAGGGCTTGAGTATGAGATGTCCGTAGACAATTTGGCAGACTTTCCGGGCGCGACATACGATGAAACAACGGGTGATTTCAGATGGGTTCCGATGAAGGGTGCCGTCGGCAGTCTGCCGGCTTCAAGCTTTGAGTTGCGTGTGACTATGTATTCTATCCCGAATGCAAAGTACAATGTGATCACGGCGAAAAGAAAAACCATCTATTTGACCGTTGAAAACTCTTACGGCAAACCCATCATGAACAAAATTGAAGGCGAGAGCACTTTAAAAGTGGGCACTCGTTATGTCATGAGTTTCATGTTGGAAGACTATGATGCTCAAAGCGCTTCAGATGTTAATGTTGTCGTTAAAGACTGTGGCAACTCTTACGTGAGCTCAATCTCTCACTTAGTTCGTGTTATTGGTAAAATCACAGCGTCACCGACCACGGCCGGTGTTTATACAGGTGAAGTGGCTGTTGAAATGAACTCGGGAGCTGATGGATTGAAAGACGCGGATTACTGCTTTGCTTTAGCTGCGATTTCAAAGCACGGTGTCACTTCTGAGGTTATAAATAAGCGTGTCACTGTAGAAGCGAAGATCTATGAACCAAAAATGACAAATGGTGAAATCTATGTCAATGTCGGTGAGGTTATGCGTGCCTCATTCAGCATTTATGACCCCTCTGGAAACGGTGCCGTTTCTATGAAGTTTGTTGGTGACTTGTCAATAAACCTTCCTGGAAGTACATTGGCCTGCTCTCAAACAGCTAATAGGTACATCGTGAATTGCTTTGCACGGGTTGATGCAAGAACGGCAAAGCCCGGGGAGCATCGCATCCGCATGACTTCTGAAAATAAATCCACGGCATATGGCTCAAAGCAAACAATTACAACTGATCACACGTTATACGTGAGTGTGAAGGCGGTTCTACCATGAAATCTATCATTCTAAGCACAGTTCTATTGATGTCTTCAGTATCCTTTGCTCAGGTGGAGCAGGAGTTTGATTCCTTTGGTGGAAATGAAGCTCTTTATATGAAAGCCAAGGCTTTGAATCCTCAGGTTGAAAGTGAAGTGGTGCAAAACCGCTTCGTGAGCAGAACCAATCGTTTTGAGGTTGCCCCTGAGTTTGCGGGTGTTTTCGGTGGTGATTCTTACAACCGCACCAACAATGTGGGGATGAACCTTCATTACCATATCAATCCGACGTGGAGTGTTGGTGTTAAGTACAACTACTCGTTCAATACTTTGACTCCAGAAGGCAAAGCCATGGTGAACGAGGCTGAGCGCGAGGCTTCGGCAAACCCGAAAGATCCTAAGGTGATGTACCCACAGATCGTTTATCCAAAATCAGAGGCTTTGGCCCTGGTGAACTGGTATCCGATCGTGGGCAAATTGAGCTTCGGTAAGTTGGGTGTTGCTCACTTCGATACTTACTTGACTGCGGGATATGGCCAACTGGAGTTGTCCAACGGGACATCTCCAGTAAGTTCTTTAGGCGTGGGTATGGGGTTCTGGGTGAACCGCAATATCACCACTCGTTTTGAGTATCGTGCTCAACAGTATAAAGCTGAATACTATGAACGAACTGAAAACATGCTTACTAGTGTAGCTTCTGTGCAAATGGGTTGGATGTTATGATGTCGGCAAAGTTAGTATTGCCAGTTCTTCTTGTTTTGGGATTTCAAGGGGCTCATGCTGAAGATGACCTTATGAAAATCCTTGAAGGAAAATCTGGTGCAACATCAGCTCAGTTCGTCGAGAACGAAGAGATTCAAAAGCTAAAAAAAGCTGTGAACCCTTCGACTGCTGAACAAAATATTTTCTTCCAGTTTATGACTGAAAAGAATTATGAAAAGGCATTGTTTCAGTGGAGTGCCGCTTTTACAGGTTCTTCCTTTCAGCAAGCTCAAACCGGCAAGGCTCTTGAGGCCTTCTTGAAATTCAAGAATGGTTTGAAGTTAACGGGTGTCGAAGCTTTGTTGGCTATTCCTGAGCCGGAAAAAATCGATAACACAGTGATCAGTCTTTGGAAGGAAAGCCTTTCCGATAAAGATCCTGTTTGGGGAATGGCCCAGGTCACTTGGAATCCTTATTGGACTCAAGTTTTTGGCACTCCAGCAGAAATGGCTGTGGTACTTCAAAAGAGTTATATCAATGAAGATATCGCGGCGTTGACAGAGCTTTTAAAGAAGACTCCGCCAGACTCTGCAGAACGTGCAACTTTAGAGTGGCAATTGGTTTTGAACCTAGGTATTCGCGGGGATGCTGCAAAGGCCGCTCAAGTCTTAGCTCACTTGATGAAAGAAAAGAACAACCCTATTGACCCTGATTTGATGACGATGACGGCGGGCCGTTTGCTTTATCAAAATGGTTTCTTGGATGCTTCGATTCAGTATTATAAAAAGATTTCTAAAAAATCGGATTACTGGTTTCTGGCTCAAGAAGAGATGGCTTGGGCTTACATGAGAAAAGGTGAGCCTCAAAATGCCATGGCGTTGACGAAAACTCTTTCTTATCCAAACTTCAAAGGTTGGGTGGGAATGGAGTCTTACCTTTTAGGAGCTTTCACAAGCTTGAAAGTTTGTGATTATCCAGGAGTGATCGACACGATGAAGGCAGTAAAGCCTCAGTTCGAAACTCACTTAGTGGCTTTGGAAAAAATCAGTCAAGACCCTAACCAACCGGCAGTGACAAATTTGATGAAAGCCATGGCCAAGGGACCTGTAGAGACCATGAAACTTGGCAAAGATGCTCATGCATTGCCTTTTCATGCCTCTAAGGATGAAGTCTTGAGCCTTTTGGTGAAGAGACATCAATTCTTGACTCAAGAAGCTGAATTGGCTGAAAAGTTATATGCTCGGTCTTTGACTTTTGGAAATCTGCAAGGACAGTTTGAAACTTTGAAGAATCAAGTCCAAGTCCGTGCGCAGACGACTCAAGGAGCTGGGTACCAGCGTGTTCAAGAGCTTGCAAAAGTCGAGTTAGAAGACTCAAAGCAAGTGATGCAACGTATGCGCATCGTGGAAGTTGAGATGATCCAACAAGTGGATTCAGCTTCTAAGTTCTTGAAAAATGTGGGAGCTGCAGAATCAAAAATAGGTTCTACGGGCTCACAAAGCAAACATGCTATGAGTTTTGCAAATGACAAAGAAATTTGGTTTGATGAGTTGTCGAATTTCAAAGTCGATATTAAAAAAGGCTGCTCAAAAGATATCGTGAAGGAGTAGTGAATGACCTCAATGTATAAATTAACATCTGTTGTAATCGCCACCATGGTCCTTTTGGGCTGTGGAGTTGAGTCTCCGAAACTTCTTCCTAAAGCAGTCTTTCCAAAGGAAGAGTACACAGAGAAGCCGACGGACTTTGCAGTGTTCAATCCAATGGTAGACATCTTGTTCGTGATTGACGACTCAGGCAGCATGAGTGGTCCTCAAGATAACTTGAGAAGAAATGCTTATTTGTTCGCAGATGCCATATCTCGAGCGACTCTCTTGGACTATCACATTGGCGTGGTGACCACGGACATGGACAATCATTCCCGTCGTGCGGGTCGTTTGTCAGGAAGTCCTCTTTTTGTCGATAAAAGCACGACAGATATGGTTTCCAGACTTTCTCAAAACATGGTAGTCGGGATTAATGGCAGTGCCACTGAGGTCATGTTTGAGCCTATTCTTGCGGCGCTGTCTGCACCATTGGAGACGACTTACAATCAGGGCTTTTATCGTAAAGACGCTTATTTGGCGGTGATCTTTTTAACTGATGCTGATGATCAAGGAAACTATCAACCTGCTGACTTCTTGCAACGCCTCATTGCCTTGAAAGGTGATAAGAAAAAGGTGTTGGGATACGGAGTTATTCGTACCAAGGCCACTGAAAAAAGTTGTCCCGGGTCAGAGGATGTTGATGGACGACTGGAAGAGTTCCTGGCTTCTGTTACGAACGGTGACTTGAATCAAGGCAATATCTTGAGTCTTTGTGCTGAGGACTATGGTTTGAAATTGGCCGAGTTTGCTAAAGACATCGTGAATCGTTCGGCGGGAACTGTGAAGTTGAATCGTTTGCCGGTGGAAAGAACTATTAAAGTGACTTATGGCACGCAAGTGATTCCGAACGACCGTCACGAGGGCTGGGTTTATGACCGCTCAACAAACTCACTCTTTCTTGCCCAAGGCATTACTTGGAACTACCAAGGGCCTGGCGTCGGTGTGAAAGTTGACTTTGAGGTCATCGATATAGAGTAAAGTTTAGAAGTAGAAATCAAAAAAGCCCTCGGAAGAGGGCTTTTTTTGTTAAGGCATCGAAACTGATCCTTGAGTGTGGTGGTATTTAAAGAGGCTGTCGCTAGATCGCTGTGTGAGCGTCCTGACAATTGGGTGATCCCAAGCCCCCTTTCCCGAGCATCCATCTCGAGAAACCAAGATTTTGGGGATGGTTCACTTATTTGGAAAGGCGCTGCCTTAAAACCAGAGGACAGAGCCCTGCTTGGCAGCAGCGTTTGGCGAACTCTTTGGAGTCGCTGATTCTATGAGTGAGAACTGCCGCCACGAGATTCATCATTCCTGATGAAAGTGTGGATTTTTGTAACTCTTCGTTTCCCGGGACAACGCGAACTAGATACATAAGAGCCCCCTCTTATAAAAGCATAGAGGGCTTCCCTCCTCATCGCCAGAAATGGCGGCTCGAGGTGTTTAAATGACATGCACTTGAGAATTCATTCAGACTTAGGGTGGATGCTTTTTGACAACTGATTTTCATTTGGCATCTCGGGGAACTTTAAGAGGCCTCAGGATGATCTCGTAGGCTCCCGCATGAATCTCGTCTTCAAGCTGTTGAGCTGTAAGAGGATGAGGACGCCCCTTGGGGCGATTGTAAAGCTCTTCAATAGTGAGATTCAAAGTGTCGCAGAGGCGAAAGAGATGCTCAATCTTGCGCGGCTGTTGCCCGGCAAGCCAATGATAGAGAGTCTTCACTGGAATCTCAGTCTTGTGGGCGAGCTGCGCCACTGATATGCGCTGCTCGTCCAAAATGCGACGCAAATTTTTACCCAAGCTCATAAACAGACCTTTCGCCCAAACTCACCAGAGTTTAATAAACTTTGGCGACAATGGGATAAAATTCTCGCCCACGAGAAGAGACTCTCGGGTATGAGAAATAATTTTTTCGAATGTTGTGAATTGAGCTGAATAACGAGTTTAAAAAAACAGCTCTACAGTGTGTCTGTTTGGGCAACAAACGAGCCTATAAGCCTAATGGCAACTCTGAGTCTAGGAAAAGCCCGACCGAAATGCAAAGAAATAAAAAAGCGGAAGAAATATTCTTCCGCTTTTCTTCACTCATTCAAGAATTCAACAAACTAGAAGAATTTTTGCTGAGTATTGTAATAGAAGCTTGGTGGCTTCTCTGGAGTTTCTTGATCACTGGAAAGTTGACGTTGTGGTTTTGTATTCCAATGAGCTTCATCTACCGGAGCTGAAGTACAAGCTGCCATTGCGAGAAATGAAACGAGAACTAATGCTAATTTCATGTTGTTTCCTTTGCTGATGAGTGACTCATCTTTGTTTGTCTTGTTTAATTCATCGGAAATTGCCGGACTAGCTTTAGGTCCTAGGGTGAAAAACTGGCAGATTTGCAAAAAAAATTCGGTCTTATTTTGAGACAAAGACAAGCCATCGAAAAGAATAGGGAAACATAGTTTCAAAGAGGTGCGGCAGAATTTGCCGCCTCGGTATTTGTCACTCAACCTCAGGCGCAGCTCTTTTCGTTTCAACTCACACGGAGCACACCTTCATCATGTGTCTGTCCGCACAGAAACAAAATTACAGGTTCAACTGGATTTGCGAAGGCCTTACCTTGAGAGCACATCTTAAAAAAGGAGTGGTTATGAATAAGGATACAATGCAGGGGGATTGGAAAATTCTCAAAGGCAAGATCAAAGAGACCTGGGGCAAGCTCACTGACGATCAGATTGATCAAGCGCAAGGCGATCTGGATAAGTTGGAAGGGGAAATCCAGAAAACTTATGGACTCAGCAAGGATGACGCAAAAAAACGTTATGCTGATTGGAAAAACAAACTTCCTTAAGGTGGCTCTATGAACATTTATGAAATTTTAAAGGAAGACCATCGTCATGTGGAGGATCTCTTTGCGCAAATCGAAGAGGCTCTTGAGGATCATGAGCATGGTCAATTGCCGGCTCTTTTTAATGAGCTGAAGACGGAACTCACCGCTCACGCCAAGGCGGAGCAAGAGGTTTTTTATGAACCTTTGAAGGTGATGAGTCGTAGTGAAGAGGGCGAGGAGCTTTCTTGGGAAGGCGAAGAAGAGCATCACGTGGTGTTTCTTCTTTTGAATGAACTTTCCCGCATCCCACTCGATTCGGAGCAGTGGGCGGCAAAAATTAAAGTCTTATCTGAGATTGTAGATCACCATGTGGAAGAAGAAGAGGGAGAAATCTTTTCTGAAGCCCGCAAGGTGTTCTCTGACGATGATGCGCGCTTGATGGCGGACAGCCTCGAGGACCTCAAGGAAATCTACAAGGGAATGGTGGATGATGCCTTGGCGGAGGATGTGGCGATTTTCAACAATCCCCTCACCTCAACAGGTGCGCGCAGCCAGCGTTCAGATTATCTCGCCGGCTGACAAGAGTTATGAGTAGAGGGGCCTGGGGCCTCTCTATTCTTTAAAGAATTTTTTTGTGCGGATCTCGAGGCTAGGGCTCGCGCCTACGGTGATCCAATCGATATTTTTGTTTTCATCCAAGAGCACCACGGTCGGAGTGCCTTTCACGTTGAAGGCGGCCGCCATGATTCCAGTCAGGTCAAGACCTACAGGGAAAGTGTACTTTCTGTCGAAAACCACTTTGCGAACTAATTCTGAATCTTCATAGCTGCTCACGGCCAGAACCGAAGATGCTTTGATTTCATTGCGATCAATCATGCCTTGAATGCGCGCCAACTCCAGATCACAGGGGCCGCACCAAGTTGCCCAGAAAACCAAGAGAGTTTTTTCTGTACGATCTTTAGAGACAAAAACAGATCCATCCAATTGACCAACGACAAACTCGGGAGCCGGGGCTCCTTGTTTTTTGAAATTCTCAATGATGGAGGGCGCTCTCTGAAAGATAAAGAAAGCCGCCAGGCCGATGAAAAGAATATTTGAAAGTTTGCGCATCACAGGACATCTCCTTTATTGAGAAGTCTAGACTTGTTCTTTGATAAAGCGACGGCTCAGGATGTGGAATCTCCACGTCATCAAGGTTGAAGCGACGATGAGGCCGATCAAAAGTCCCACCCAAATTCCCACGGGGCCTGCGCCCAAATGAAAGGCCAAAACATATCCGCCAGGGAGACCTAAAATCCAGTAGGCCACGAAAGCGATGATACTCGGCCATTGAGTGTCGCTCAGTCCACGGAGTGCGCCAATGGAGACCGCTTGGATGCCGTCAAAGATTTCAAAAAGGGCGACAACGATAAACAACTGGGCCGTTAAGGCGATAACATCCACGTCAGCAACATACAGAGTAGGAATCCACTCGCGGAAAGCAAAGAAACCCAGGGCACACAAAGACATGTAGGCGCCGCCAAGTTTGATGGACGTGAATCCCGCGTAACGAGCCGCCTGATAATCTCCGCGGCCTAGCTCGTAACCCACGCGAATACTCGAAGCGATGCCAATACCCACCGTAATCATAAAGCTGGTGGAGGCCATGCTGATGGCAATTTGGTGAGCGGCTAAAGGAGTCGCGCCAAACCAGCCCATCATGACAGCCGCAGAAGAGAAAGCGGCAACTTCAAAAAGATAGGTGAGGCCATTGGGAATTCCCAAACGCATCATGCTTTTCAGAAGATGACGATCAAAGCGGTGCGACCAACGTTCCGTCAGATATTTTTTTAGTGACGGAGCTTGATGAACATAAACCATCATGATTAAGGCCATGAAAATTCGAGTGACTAGAGTCGCATAGGCGGCACCATTCAGCCCTAGTCGAGGAAATCCATAGTGACCATGAATCAAAACATAGTTGCCGACAACATTGAGGATCAGCCCCACTGTCATCACCCACATGGCGATCTGTGTTTTGCCAATGCCGTCGGTGAATTGCTTGTAGTTTTGATAGAGCAAGCTTGGCAGGATGCTCCAGGTGATGATTTCGAAAAAGCTCGAACCCATTTCTAGAACTTCGGCGGTTTGCCCCAAGTATCCTAGGCGCGGCATCAAAAGATAGAGCAGTCCAATAAGGACAAAACTCACCCCGAGAGTAATGCCAAGCCCGTGATGAAGTAAGACCCCACCGCGAGGGTAGTCATCTTGTCCTTGAGCTCGTGCAAAAAGAGCAGCCAAGGGCGCCAGGATGCCCATTCCGAAAACTAAGAAGACAAAGAAAATACTGCCAGCGAAAGCCGAGGCCCCCAGGGCAACAGCTCCCAGAGCACCCACCATGATGGTGTCCGCCAAGCCAATCAACGTCTGGCCGATTTGACCAACAATAATGGGAGCCGCAAGTTTTAAGGTGCGTTTACTTTCAGTGGTGAATTTAGACTGAGACAACTTCAACAATCTCCGGGAAAGCCTCTTTCATACGCACTTCGATGCCATCCTTCAACGTTGCCGTTGAGCTCGGGCAGCCTGCGCAGGCGCCTTTCATGTGAACATAGAGAATGTTGTTTTCATATTTGTGAAACACAATATCGCCGCCATCCAAGGCCACGACGGGGCGGATTTCGCGATTCAAAATGCCTTTGATTTCTTTAACAATGGGAGTGTCGTTCTCATTGTCCTCATCGGCTTTGACTAACTCAATAACCACGGGCTCATTGCGGTCCATGTGTTCTTGAATCAGGCCGCTCAAAGGATGGGCCAAAATCTCCCAATCCACCCAGTCTTGCTTCGTGACGGTAATGAAATCCGGGCCCACGTAAACTGAACTGGTCCAAGGAAAGCCAAAGATCTTACTCGCCAGGGGAGAGCGTTCTGCATCCTGAGCAGTAGGGCAGTCAAAACCTTCCTCCGTCACGCGCTGATGGAGCATAAACTTCATTGTGGAAGGGTTTGGAGTGGCTTCAAAAGAGACTTTTTGTTCAGACATAAGGACCTCGTACTTAGAGTGACGCCAAATTATACCACGAGAAGGCTTCGGACAAGCGTGTTAATGCTTTCGTGCACTTGATTATCTAGAAAAAACTCAATAATGTTCTACACGTTCTGTGCCTTGAAAAGGCCAATGTGTTTGAGGATCATTCAATTTTTGTGGGAGCGATGATGACGCCAAGAGTTAGAGAGATTTTGAACTGGTATGGGGCTGATAACGTCGGTGTTTTGACGAATTTAGCTCGCATTATGAATCACGGTAAACTTGCTGGAACAGGCAAGATGGTGATTTTACCTGTGGACCAAGGTTTTGAGCACGGTCCGGCTCGTTCATTTGCGAAAAATCCAGATGGATATGATCCCGCTTATCATTTTGAATTGGCTATCGAGTCAGGTTGTAACGCTTACGCGGCTCCACTCGGTGCTTTGGAAGCATGTGCTCGTGAATACGCGGGCGAGATTCCATTGATTTTGAAAATCAACAATTCGGATTCTTTGTACTCTAGCAAAAGTCCTATCTCGGCAGTGACGTCTTACATCGACGACGCTTTGAGATTGGGTTGTGTGGGTATTGGATTCACAATCTACCCAGGATCTGCAGATCGCAAACAAATGTACGAAGAGATCGCTCAAGCAGCTCGCGAAGCAAAAGCAGCGGGACTTGTCGTGGTGATCTGGTCTTACCCACGTGGTGAGCAGTTGTCTAAAGATGGCGAAACAGGTATCGACGTGATTGCTTATGCAGCTCACATCGCGGCTCAGTTGGGCGCTCACATCATCAAAGTAAAACCGCCAACAGCTCACATTGAGCAAGCTGCGGCAGCTAAAGTTTACCAAGAGCAAGGAATTAAAGTTGCAACGATGTCGGATCGCATCCGTCACGTGGTGCAATCTTGCTTCAACGGCAGACGCATCGTGATCTTCTCTGGTGGTGAAGCGAAAGAAACAGGAGCTTTGTTGAAAGAGGTTTCTGAAATGGCTCAAGGTGGCGCTTTCGGTTCCATCATGGGAAGAAATGCTTTCCAACGACCTAAAAAAGAATCAATCAAACTTCTTCACGATGTGATGGAAGCCTTCGCAGGTAAGAGTTTATAATGAGCATTAACGACAATCCTCTCAGAGCTGAGAAACGTAAAAAACTTCACGCCCTTCGTGAAAAAGGCATCAATCCTTATCCTTACTCTTTCGAGAACAAGGCCAAGATTGCTGATATCGTAGCGACCCACGCAGCGGGTTTGCAAGCGGGCGAGAAGAAGCCAGAGTCTGTCTATCGTGTTGCAGGTCGTTTGATGACTTTGCGTATGATGGGTAAGGCGAGCTTCTTCAATGTGCAGGATCAGTCCGGCACAGTGCAAGTATACGTGAAGACCGAGGAGTTGTCTGAAATAGACAAGGCCGCTTTTGATTTGGTGGATCTGGGCGATATCGTCGGGATTGAAGGCTATGTTTTCAAATCTCAAAAGGGAGAGTTCTCTCTTTACGTGAAGAGCTTCCAGATCTTAACGAAATCTCTTGAGCCTTTGCCTGAAAAATTCCACGGCGTTCAAGACGTGGAGATCAAATACCGTCACAGACACTTGGATTTGATGACAGATCCGGAGTCACGCAAGGTTTTTGAAACCCGTTCTAAAATCATTAAAGAAGTTCGTCGCTTTTTGGATGATCGTGGTTTCTTGGAAGTGGAAACACCGACTTTGCAACCGATCTATGGTGGCGCGGCCGCTCATCCCTTCACGACTCATCATCGTGCCTTGGATATGAAGCTTTATATGAAGATCTCTCCAGAGCTTTACTTGAAGCGTCTCATCGTGGGCGGTTTTGAAAAGGTTTACGAGATTGGCAAGAACTTCCGCAATGAAGGTATTGATCGTTCTCACAATCCTGAGTTCACGATGCTTGAGTTCTATGAGGCTTACACAGACTACAACTATCAAATGAAACAGTTTGAAGAGTTGGTGTGTCACCTCGTGAAATCGATCCATGGAACTCTGAAAGTGACTTATCAGGGCAAAGAAATTGATTTCACTCCGCCTTGGAGAAAACTGACAGTTTATGATGGTGTTCGTGAATATGCGGGCATCGATCCTGAAAAGGCCTCAGATTCAGAAATCTTCCAGGCTTTGAAAAAGCATGGCACTAAAGAGCATGAAGCTTACAAACGTGGCGAAATGCTCATGGAGCTTTTTGAACTGACAGCAGAGCAACATTTGTGGAATCCGACGTTCGTGATGGATCATCCAAAGGAGATCTCTCCTTTGACGAAAATCCATCGCAAAGACGATCGCTTGGTTGAGCGCTTCGAGCCCTTCGCGGCTTGCATGGAAATCGGCAACTCCTACTCTGAGTTGAACGATCCAGAAGATCAGTTGGCGCGTTTGCAAGAACAAGAAGCCAATCGCGGTTCTGATGAAGAAGCCCATCCTATGGATGATGATTTCATCTTGGCTATCGATGCAGGGATGCCGCCAACAGGGGGCGTGGGGATTGGTCTTGAGCGCATCGTGATGATCTTGACGGATCGTCCGAGCATTCGTGACATTATCTTCTTCCCGACAATGAGAATTACTAAATAGGTTGAAAATGAAGGGCTCGGAAACGAGCCCTTCGCCGATGAGGTGGACGATGAAATTACTAGTTCTGGGTTTGTTATTGATAGGCTTGGTTTCTTGTCAAACTCCACCGACAAAGGTGACAGAGCAAGACGCGGCTCTCGTGGAAAGCGGTAAGAATATTGCTTCTTTGATGAAAGAGAAGCCCGTGATCCTCGATGCCAGATCATCATTCGATTTCAATCTCAATCATGTTCCTGGAGCGATCAATGTGCGCTGGGAAGATTTCTCTCAACAAGATGCCCGGGCTCGCGGGGTTCTTGAAAGAGATTTATTTGCAGTGGCTCGTCGCTTGTCCTTGGTGGGGATAGATCCAACCACTCCGGTTCTGGTGTTGGGCAAAGGGTCTCTCGGTGGTGGTGAAGAAGGCCGGGTGGCTTGGACGTTGAAAGTTCTTGGGATTGAAAACGTCACAACCGCCAATATCAATACTCTGCGAGGTCAAAATCCCCGCGAAGAACCTCTCGTTCAAAACAAACCTTATTGGATGCCTCAGGTGGACGAGAGTCTGTGGGTGGACATGAAAGTCTTTAAAGACCTCGTTCGCAATAAACTCATTCCTCGTTCATTGCCTTCACGAGCAAAAGGAGCGACGGCCAAGGCGACGACTGCGGCAGGAAAAACTATCATGGGGCTTCCCGTGGAAGAGCTCATGCCGAGAGTTGTGGTTCTGGATGTTCGCGGCGTGCAAGAGTTCTATATTGAAAACCTCACTCAGAAAAAAGATGTTTCCGTTTCGGTTTCGCAAGTGGATTGGACAGAGTTCTTTAATGCCTCAGGAATGCCTAACAAGGCGATCCTGGCAAAGCTTGAGGAAAAAGGTATCACAAAGGATTCCTATATTTTCGTGATCAGCAAGCACGGCGTTCGCTCTGGAGCCGTGACTTATGCTCTTCGTGAATTGGGATGGGAGCACGTGACGAACGTGGCGGGTGGTTATGAACAGTGGAACGTCACAAAATAAATTGGTCGAAACCCTGCAAGGAAAGATCAAACTCTACGATCATTTGGGGTTGAGTCTTTACGAACTCACTTCGGAAAAGGTTCATTTTCGTGTGAGTCTTGAGGAAAATACCAATCATAAAGGAACGGCTTTCGGTGGCAGTATTTATTCTGCTGCGGTGATGGCCGCCTATGGGTTGGTCCTGCACGGTTTGCGTGAACGTCATATTCTCACTGAAAACATTGTTATCCAAAAGGGAGAGATTCAGTATCTCAAGCCCATCGAGTCGGACTTTGAAGTGATTTGCTCCTTTGCGTCCGCCATGGAAGCCAACGCCTTTTATCAAACTCTTCAACAAACAGGTCGCGTGAAAGAGCGTTTGATCGTGCGAGTGGAAGTGGCCGGCGACCTGAAGGCCCTTTTAAAGGGTGTCTTTGTTGTGAAGATCTGAGGCCGCAGCAGACAGCGGAATATTTTGCATAGATTCTGAAATCAGCAGATGTTTCTTCAGAGCTTCTAAGATCTCTTTCTTTTTCACAGGCTTAACCAAATAAGAATCGCAACCGGACTCGATAGTTTTTTGCAGGTCCTCCACCACGGCCGTGGCGGTGAGAGCGATGATATGGCTTGGCGTTTTGTGATGAGTTTTCTCGTCATGGCGGATCAGCTCTGTGGACTTGTAGCCACTCATGATCGGCATTTGAATATCCATGAAAATCACATCGAAATGAGCTTGTCGGGCTTTATCATAGGCCTCTTGTCCGTTGGCGGCTTCTTCGCAGTCAAAAGGCTGATCCTTCAGATAGTGAATGAGCAAAATCCGATTGTCTTCAGAGTCATCTACTAAAAGCAACTTGTAGCGTTTGCCAGCAGGCCAGGCCAGCAATGGGGTCAAAAGCTGTGACTTTGCTTCCTGTTGAGGGGTGAGATCGGGACGGTGAGGGAGCGACACGCGAAACGTGGTGCCTCGACCTTTCAAACTTTTCAGTTCTAGGAAGCCTCCCATGATTTCGATCAGATTCTTCGAGATCACGAGTCCTAAGCCGGTGCCGCCATATTTGCGAGTGGTGGAGGTGTCGGCCTGAAAGAAGGGATTGAAGATGCGACTTTGCTTTTCTCTGGGAATGCCGATGCCTGTGTCTTTGATTTCAATGATCAACCACCGCGGATCCTGGGCGCTGAGATGCATGTGCACTCGGACTTCGCCTTCAGTGGTGAATTTTAAAGCGTTGCCGATCAAGTTAAAGAGAATTTGGCGAAAACGTGTCGGGTCGCCCATTTGATAGAGTGGGATTTTTGGATCAATCTCGAGTTCAAAGGTGAGACCTTTTTCTTCGGCTTTGATTTGCAGCAGTTCAAAAACACTGCGCAAGGTGCTGTGAATGTTGAAGCTGACATTCTCTACGGCGACGGCTTTGGCTTCGATCTTAGAGAAATCCAAAAGATCGTTGATTAAAGCTTTGAGATTTTCTCCGGCATGACTGAAAAGAGAAATATAGCGTTCCTGCTCTTTGGTGAGATGAGTTTCCTTGAGCAGTTCGAGCATTCCTAAGACTGAGTTCAGTGGCGTGCGGATTTCGTGACTCATGCGGGCCAGAAATTCGGATTTAGCACGGGAGGCTTCTTGGGCCTGGTCCCGGGCATTCTTCAGATCGGTTTCTGTTTGCCTGAGAACTCGGACTTTCTCGGTCAGGCTGGTGACCGCAGATCCAGCCAGCAAGGAAGAAAAGGTCAGGGCCACCAAGGTGGCGGTGCCTTGAATGCTTTCGATATCGGGAATATAAGTCTCGCCTCGCAGGGCCGGGGCCGCAATATACCACAGGGTGACCCAGGCATTGAGAAGCATTGTGGCCTGCATACCCCCAATAACAGAATAGAGGAGCATCACGATGGCCAAGGCATACCAGGTTTGCCGCAAGGGCAGGAGCAAACTCATCAAAAGAATGACAGCCAGGCAAAGGGCAAAAAATATTTTTGATTTGAGATTGAAGTCCTGGATCCAGCCTTTGGGGAAACCTTGAATGGCAAAGAGGGACCAGCGACGCTGCTGCAGCCAGGGGGTGATGATCAGAAGCAGAGGCAAAGAGATCGTCAGCCCTCCGAGGATGTCTCCAAGGAACTCTCGGGCTCCGAGGGCCAGGGCCTGATTGCGAGTTTCTGCTCCGATGAAATAGAAAAGACCATGCGAGATCGGGGCTTGAACCAGGGCCGGAATGACAAAGCCATAGATGACAAATTTAGAAATGGGACGAGGAGCGGGATTCCACAATTCTTCTTTGAAACGGTCTTTGATGAGGGACCAGGCAAAGAGAATTTCTAGCAGCTCGGGGACCGTGTAAAGAGGGTGATAGACAAAGGTGGGATCAGAATACAGCCAAAGCAGTGTCGTGATCAATGTGCTGCCGGCAATACCGGCAATGGCTCTCCAGCCCCACCAGAGAACCATGACAATGCCCAAGGTGCTTTGCACATGGAGCACGGGATTCAAGTTAGAAATTTGAAAAACATACGCCAGGTGATACGTGAAGAGGGAGACAAGAAAGGGAAGAAGCTTCGTCCACGCTGGCAAACGAGTTTCAGAAAGTCTTTCGTACATGGAATCATTTTAAAACAGGAAATTGACGATTTTTATGTACGAATCTGAAATGTGATGGATGACAGAGATGTTATTTGATCAAAGAGGTCTTGAAGAAAAGTTCCCCGGAGCAATCAGGTGTGTCCGCAGCTTCGTCGCAGCGTTGAAAGCGCGCACAGGTTCTGTTTCGTCTGGCTTCTTCGAGCTCGTCTTGAAGAAAGTCTGAAGCTCCCGAGCTCAAAATGCCGATCAATTCCCCATGAGAGTTGTAGAGAGGCGAGCCGGAACTGACAGAAAATGTGTCAACACTCACTCTTAAGAAGTTGGAGCGAGGATCGTGAGACAACACTTTGCCAATGTCCTGCTTCAGGGGAAGTCCTAATGGGTAAGAATAACTGACCACAGAGTCGCCGACCTTGAGCTGTTTCGTAGCAGGAGCGAGAGAAACAGGACTAATGTTTTCCACAGCGCGATCCAGTTCAACAATGGTGTAGTCCCAGCCCCAGATGTCATAGGAGGACTTGTACTCATGAGAGAGAATTTGTTTACAAGAGTAAAGATCTGATGTGGCAAGAGGGGAGCGTGCTCTCTCCATCGTCAGGTTGAAAGTGAAAGTGGTTTCGGCGCAGTCTTTGGCTTTGCGAATGCAGTGCCCAGCCGTAAGAACCTGATTGGGAGCAATCAGAACTCCAGAGCAAAAACCGCGCAGGGGTTGATCTTGAAAAGGCTCATCTTTGCAGAGCACATAACTATTGCCTAAGAGCCAAGCAGGTTTTGCCACTTCAGAGATTTTCATGGCAAGTGCAGTGGCTCGACTCAAGACATTTGATGTCGAGGAACTCATATCTTTCCGAGAATCTGTTCCGTAAATCGCGGAAGGTGTTTCGTATGAAACAGAAACATTCATGGGCGGCGAAGATGTTTCGCAGGACAAGAGAGGGACAGCAATTAGACTCATAAGTGCGAAACAAAGCTTCATCTCAATCTTATACTTAGTGAGGGTCTCAAAATGCGAGTGCAATGTTGGAAGTGTAAAATCTTTATCAGGATGTCGAGATTTTCGACAGGTTTTCCGAGGAATTTTGTGCTCCCAAGCCAACTAGCCTTCATGAATTTTTCTGGAGTCTCTACTCAAAGAACCGATAAGATATTGTGAAGTAGGGGAAACAAGTCGTGGCTGAATTGAGAGAAGTGAAGGTCGTAAAAATGTCGAAATCAGTAACCCAGTTAAAAGAGGGGGATAAGGACGTTGTCAGAGACAACGTACGAATGCTAGTCGAGACGATTGTTCGCGGAATGGTTGATTTGCCAGAGAGTATTGTGGTGTCTTACTCCATGGGAGAAAAGACGACGATATTCAAGGTGGACTGCGATCAGAAATGTCTGGGGCAGATCATCGGTGCGAAGGGCAAGAACATCTCAGGCTTGCGTGCGATCGTGGCGGCAACAATGGCTCGCCAAGGAATTCGCGCCATCGTAGAGATTCCGTTCTTTGCGCAGGATGATCACGAAGATTAGATTTTATTTTTTCTTGATTTGTAGACTTTGAAATTCAGTATTATTGACAGAGGCTGGTTGACGACCAGCCTTTGCTGCTTTTACGCAGGCCAAACGAGAAACGTCGTCCAAGCTTTGATTCTCGGCGCATTTATCCAAAGCCGCAGGAGAGAATCTGGCGTTCTCGATCTCGCTCCAACAGTTCCAAAACGACGCCTGGTCGCTCTGTAAATTACAAACCGTTGCTGCATACCAATCTACTTTTGAATCGTGAGTTTTCTTTTCGCAGGCTTGAACTTCATCGTCGCCAACAAAGCGATCACAGAGACTTGCGGGGTTGGATGGCTCGAGAGCCATGGTGAAGAGAGGAATCGCAAGCAACAACGTGAACGATTGCCAGAGCAGGGTCATGTTCTAAGCCACCTTAATCTTGAAAAGTACTGAATACATCGCTTTGAGAATTTCGGGATCATAACGACCCGCGAGTTTTTCTTTCATCATGGTTACAGCGTCCAAAGGTTTCAAGGGGACGTTGTAAGAGCGCTGTGTGGTCATAGCATCATAAGTGTCGGTGATAGCCACAATGCGTGCAAAGGGGTGGATCTCATCGCCGATCAAGTTTTGTGGATAACCATTGCCGGACCAAGATTCGTGATGCTCAAAGCATGCGGCCTTGATGGCGTCACTGATATTGGGATGGCCGTTAAGGATGACGAGGCCGAATTGGGGATGCATTTTCATCTGCTCCCATTCCGCATCAGTCAGGCCACCTTTTTTGCAGAGGATGTCCAGGCTGACATTGCGTTTGCCAATGTCATGAAAGAGAGAGCCCACGCCCAGTTCTTCCAAATCCTTGTTGTTGTAACCCAAGGCTTTTCCCAAGCCCAGAGAGTAAATGCTGACATCCAAAGAGTGATTGTAAGTATAGAAATCATGGCCAGAGAGAGAAATCATAAAGCCCATAGCTTCAGGGGCATCTTCCATGAATTTGATGAAATCCGTGATGATCGGACGGGACTCATCAAGAGCTGTGTTCACGTCAGGGTTTTCAAAAAGATCTTCCATCAATGCCACAGAGGATTCGCGAAGAATTTTGGCTTTATCGAAAGGATTGAGAAGATCGGAGTTCATTTCCTCTCGCACCCAGTCACGGTAGAGCTGCTTGTCTTCATTGCGCACAAAGAAAGAGTCTCCGGTGTCGCGGATGTGAAGGCGTTCAATTTTGCCATCTGAAAGCTTATCTCCAGCGCGAAGATAGAGAATATGCTTGTTGTCCAGATGAACAAAAATATCAAAAGACGTGACTTTATCCGGTCTGATGGTGCTCAGACGAATTCTGAAATAATTAAGCGAATCCATAGGCAAATTCTGCCATGGATACATTGACTTAGAAACAAAATCCGCAATAATTGGAGGCCATGGCCCTTCGTCGAGATACATCCATTCAATACCTAAAAGGCGTCGGCCCCAAGCTGGGGGATCTCTTTGTTCGCAAAGGGATGCGAACCATTGGGGACTTGCTAGAGTTTTATCCACGGGCCTATGAAGACCAACGGGCCGCGCGTAATATTGCCAGTCTTCGCGGTGAGGATATCGTTAGTATTAAGGCTCATGTTGTCTCAACCCATGGTATCAACATGGGCCGTTCCACTCGTAAAATGTATGATGTTTTAGTTAGAGACGCCTCGGGACAGATTCACTGTAAGTTCTTTCGTGTCCCTTACAAAGGTTACTTCGAACGCTTCACGCCCTTTAAAGAGGTCCGTGTGGTGGGTAAGGTCACAGAATACCGTGGTCGCCTGGAATTTCATCATCCCGACATTCGCGACATCGAACCCGACGACGAAAATCAGGATGCCTTGATCCCTCTGTATACAGAAATTGAAGGGCTTGCCACCTCCAAGATCATGAAGATGATCCGAGCGGCCTTTGCCCAGTACACAGAATGGCCTGAAGAGGCTTTTCCAAAGTGGATGCTAGAAAAGTACAAGCTGAAGTCCCGTAAGGACGCTCTTAAGGAGATCCATTTTCCTGATCCCACTAAGGCTCAAGAATATATGGAATTCAAAAATGAAGCGCAAAGAAGAATCATTTTTGAAGAGTTCTTTTGGTTGGAGTTGTTCTTAGCTTCGCGCAAGGCCGGCTTTAAAAAAGACACGGCTCCGCAGATTAAAAATGCCGGCCAAAAACTGGTGGAGCTCGAAGCCAAGCTGCCTTTTCAAATGACCAATGCGCAAAGAAGAGTTTTTGCCGAAATCAAAGCCGACTTGGAAACTCCTCATCCTATGCATCGCTTGGTGCAAGGGGATGTGGGAAGCGGAAAGACTCTTGTGAGTTTTATGGCCGCTGTTTATGCCATGGAAAGTGGTTTTCAATCCTGTTTGATGGCGCCCACAGAAATCCTGGCCGAGCAGCACTTTAACAATGCCAAAAAAATCTTGGAACCTCTGGGGTTGAAGATCGGCATGTTGGTGGGAAAGACCAAGGCTTCCGAGCGTAAGGTCATTTTGGAAGAACTCGCCAATGGGCAGATCAACTTCATCATCGGCACCCATGCTTTGATTGAAGATGAGGTGCAGTTTAAAAATCTCGGGCTGGTCATTATCGACGAGCAACATCGTTTTGGCGTCGAGCAAAGAGGGGTCCTGAAAAACAAGGGCAACTCGCCGCACTTTTTGGTGATGACGGCAACCCCGATTCCCAGAACCTTGGCCATGACGGTGTACGGGGATCTTGATGTTTCGATCATCGATGAGATGCCTGCGGGACGAAGTCCCATTCAGACCCGTGCGACCTTTGAAAATAAAAAACCGCAAGCTTTGCAGTTCATGCTCGAACAAATTCAAAAAGGCCGACAGGCCTATATCGTTTATCCATTGGTTGAAGAGAGCGAAAAGATTGATCTTAAAAATGCCGTGACTGAATTTGAAAATCTGCAAAAACAGTTCCCGCAAGTGAAGTTCGGATTGCTCCATGGGAAAATGAAGCCTGCCGAAAAAGAACAGGTCATGACTCAGTTCCGTCAGCAGGAAATCCAAGTTTTGGTTTCCACCACGGTGATCGAAGTGGGCGTGGACGTTCCAAATGCCAATATCATGATCATCGAACATGCTGAACGCTTCGGTCTGTCGCAACTTCATCAGCTCCGTGGTCGCGTCGGCCGGGGAGAGCACAAGAGTTTCTGTATCTTGATTATGGGTTATGCCGTGTCTGAAGAGGGTAAAGCCCGCACCGCCATGATGGAAAAGACTTCCGATGGATTTAAGATCGCCGAGTTCGACCTTGAAATGCGTGGTCCCGGCGAATTCATGGGAACTCGTCAATCCGGCTTGGCAGGATTTAAGCTCGCCAACCTGGTCCGTGATATGGCGGTCCTGCAGCAAGCCCGCGAAGCGGCTTTTGAGGTCCTGCGTAAAGATCCGAAATTGAGTTTCCAAGATAACGCAGGCCTTCGTGAAGAACTCCTGCGTGAGCACGGCCCTGCGGCTTTAGCAGGTATCGCCTAAGTTAAAGGTCCCCTAGATCCTTGGTTTCCCGAGCTGGATGCTCGGGAAAGGGGGCTTGGGATCACCCAATTGTCAGGACGCTCACACTGTGGTCGAGCCGGGATCTCTTTAAATATCACCTATGATCACCACTACAGCTTTAATAATTTTCAAGATCCGCCGATAACGTAAATAAGTTGGTTTACGCATGGTTTGTTCTCCCAATTCTGTTGGGCTGGATTTCCACCAAAAGCGAACCTGGCAAAAGCTTGGTTCGCTTTTGCATTTTTTGGCCCTCTCAAGACCTCTTTTTAATACCCGTAAGATTCGAAATTCGCTCATTCATCCGCGTCGCGGAAAAATTCTTCTCGTTTTTCTTTTGACTCACTCTTTGAAGTTCAATATTGAGGAAGTGCGCTGGGGCAAAGGATATGAAGTTCGACAAAATATTCTGCCTCGGTGAGATTTTTAGAAATTTATTTTAAAAAATAAAAAGACCAGCAATTTTGGGCACGTCATTTTCTGGAAAGCTTTTATTTAAAAGCCTTGCTGTTCTGAACTGTTTCGTGAAACACTATTTTCACGAAGCACAAGGACGTGATTCAATGAAAATTCAGAACATCATCATTAGTTTAACAGCGTTTATTTCTATTCAGTCGTTCGCGGCTGCTCCTCAATACCAAGTGAATATGCGTGTGGGAATGAAGGGCTCAGCTCCTTTATCTATCAATACACCAGTGAAGTCGGGCAAGAAGGCCTTCGTGACAGAAATTTCCGAAGACGGTCTGACTGAAACTCAGGTGGAAGTGTTTGCGCGCAAATCACAAGTGGATAACAAAGCGGGTCTTTACATGGATGTGCTGGTTACCAAGCGTGTAAGAGGGCAAATGCGTTTCAGCGAGAGAGCTCAAGTCTTCGCTCCTGACAATCAAGAGATGGAGTTTGGCTTAGGCAAAAAGGGGAAAGCCACAGGCTCTCTTTCTCTAGCCGTCATGGCGCATCAACTCTAGGCGACATAGCCCTTTTTCTTTGCAACCCTACTTTGGTCGTGGTGTGATTTCTCATCTATATGAGGGGGAAATCATATGCGTCAACTTGCGAAAAATTTAGGCCTCGTTGTGAGCGCTTCCGTTTTTGTAGCGGGAACTGCTTCTGCGGGATCTTTTCTAAGATTGAACTCAGGCACTATCAATACAAAGGAAGTTGCGAATAACTACGCAGCGACTTGGACTCTGGATGCAAAAGCATCGGACTACATCGTTCAGTTCAAAGCAGCTGTCACAGAAAAAGACAAAGCCGCTCTCAGAGCGCAAGGCTTTGAAGTTTTCGGTTACTTGCCAGATGACGCTTTGGTTGTTCGTGGAACAGCTCAAGGTTTGAAGGCTTTCAAAGCAGCCTCTGCTGGCGTGAATGCGGTTGTTAAATATGCGCCTTCTTACAAAGTCAGCCATCTTTTTGATGCAGCCAGTGTTTTCAATAAAGACACTTTGACTAATGTTTTGATCAAAACTTTCAAATCTTCTGAAGCTGAGGGGTTGGCTTCTCAAGTGGCGGCTTTGAATTCAAACATTCTTGTTTCTTCTGTAAATGGAAAAACAATCAACGCGGTTATTCCTCGTGGACTTGTGAACAAAGTGGCTTCTTTGACGGGTGTTGAGAATGTTCAACCGACTCCTGAAATTGAGTCTTTCCATTTTGCGATGGACCAATCTTTGACAAACGCCGTGGGCACAATGGCTGCGGGTGATTACACAGATCTTTCTGGTTTCGAAACCGGCACGAAAGTCATGAAGTTTGAATCTGCATGGGCTCAAGGCTTTGCGGGTCGCAATCAAATCGTTTCTATGGCTGACACAGGCTTGGACTCTGGAAACGCAACAAACATTCATCAAGATTTCCAAGGCTCTATCGTGAGCGGTTACCCGTTCGGGTTGTGGTCTAAATCTTGGGAAGATCCAATGGGTCACGGAACTCACGTTGCCGGATCTGTTTTGAGTCGTGGTACAGCTTCCAACGGTTTGCTCCGTGGTGGTGCTTACGAAGCAAGAATGGTGGCTGAAGGTTTGTGGTCACCAATGATGAAGAACTTGAGTCTTCCAAGTAAATTGGGCGACCTTTTCACAAAGGCATACACTGATGGAGCTCGTGTTCACACGAATTCTTGGGGTGGCGCAAGAGTATTTGGTTCTTATGATAACTATGCTATTCAGGTTGATGAATGGGTGTGGGCAAATCCAGATATGACGATCCTTTTCGCGGCTGGCAACAGCGGTGCGGATAAAGACAAAGATGGTCGTATCGATGCCAACTCCATGGCGTCTCCGGGGACAGCAAAAAACATCATCACTGTCGGGGCTTCTGAAAATAAAGTTTCTACTGGTGGTATCCAAGTTCCAATCAGCAAATTGCGTGCAGCTAAAGATGAATGGCCGGCAGAGCCGATCTACAGCTCATACGTTTCTGACAACGAAAACGGTTTGGCGATGTTCTCTTCTCGTGGTCCAACAATGGATGGTCGTATTAAGCCAGACATTGTGGCTCCTGGAACAAACATCTTGAGCAATAAGTCTCAAATGAAAGATTCCAGCGATCTTTGGGGCGCTTACAATGCAAGTTACGCTTGGTCAGGTGGAACGTCTATGTCGACTCCATTGACTGCGGGCGCAGTGGCTGTGGCTCGTCAAGTTGTTCAAGAAAAATTGGGTGTTCAAAATCCTTCAGGTGCTTTGATGAAGGCTATCATGCTTCACACAGCTGTTGATCTGTACCCTGGCCAGTATGGCGAAGTGGGCGCGGCTCGTGGACAAGAAATTTTGACTCGCAGACCAAATTCAGATGAAGGTTATGGTCGTGTGGATGTATCTAACATCATGAACTTGTCAGCTGAAACAAAAGTGATCGACAGCCGCACGGGTGTTGCTCAGGGCGCTGAAGAAGTTTATCAGTTCAACTTGCCACAGGGTGGATCTTTGTATGCCAACCTTGTTTGGACAGATGCTCCGGGTTCTGCGAATGCGGCTCAAGCTTTGGTGAACGACTTGGACTTGGTTCTGACTTTGCCGAACGGTCAAACATTGAGCATGAATGATCATATCAATAACCTTGAAGTGATCGAGAAATCGGCTCTGCCTGCAGGAGCTTACAAGCTTTCTGTAAAGGGATTTAAAGTCCCTCAAGGTAAGAATGGTGCTCAACCATACGCTTTGGTTTTCACAGCAAAGTAAATTTGAATTACCGTGCTAACGAATAAGGGCTGCCTTTAAAGGGAGCCCTTATTTTTTTTGTATCACAACAAAACAGAAATACCGTTTTTTTGCAGAACGGGAACAATACAGTCCTCTAAAACCTATAGGATGGGTCAGTAAAATCCGATGAATAATCATATGAGTCGGAACGTCGTCGTTATTTCTTTTGGATGGATTTTGATCGCCATTGGGCTCTCAGGCTGCACCTTGGACGTGCAAATTTTGGAGAGTCTGGCAAATAATAATCACCAGAAAGAATCCATTCTTTTAAAGGCTTATGGAGACGCGAACTGTGTGAAAAAGCCTGACTCAGCACCAGTCTGTTTTGGTTCAGGACAAGGATTCATATCGTTCTCTTATGAATATCCTCTTAAGAGTGAAGAGATCGCAGTACTCAAAGCCGGTTTCAATCAAACCTGTGTCGTAACTACATCCGGTCGCGCCTTCTGCTGGGGAAGCAATAATGGCTATGGACAATTGGGTAATGGTGGCTACGTAGGTACTCTAGTGCCCGTGGAAGTGAAAAAAGTTGGGGCCCTTGCTGGAAAGAAAATCATCGACATAGCTATGGGAGATCACCACGCCTGTGCTCTGGACAGTCAGGGAGGCCTTGCTTGTTGGGGACGTAATACCAACGTGGGGCAACTGGGAGACGGCACATTTATCAATTCCCGGATTCCTGTGGCTGTTGATTTTTCGGGAGCTTTAGCTGGTAAAAACATTGTCTCTATCTCAGGTCACGGAAGCGATCATACCTGTGTCTTGGATGATCAAGGAAAAGCTTATTGTTGGGGAGCAAACAGCAAAGGCCAACTCGGCAATAATGACATCGTGGACTCCGGTGTTCCTGTAGCCGTGCATATGTCTGGCGTTCTGGCTGGCAAAACTCTTGTACAAATTGAAACAGGACGGACTCACACCTGTGCCATTGCTAATGATAAAAAAGCATACTGCTGGGGCGAAAATACTAATGGTGCTCTGGGCACGAATATTTCTGGGGCCACACTCTCATACTCTGAAGTGCCGAGGGCGGTTTATGCTGATGCAGGCGTTCTTGCGAGTAAAAATGTTGTCGCTCTCCAGGCGGGTCTTAATCTGACCTGTGCTCTCACCGAGGATGGCATTCTCGCTTGTTGGGGAAATGATGGTTCTGGGCAGTTGGGAAATGGGGGCTCAAATACTCATGCCATGGCTCCATCTGCGGTGAATGTCAGTGGGGCTTTGGCAGGGCAAACAGTTAGCGATATTTACGTTGGATTTTATCATGCTTGTGCTTTAACCGTTGAGGCGAAGGCCTATTGTTGGGGAAGCAATCACTATGGATATCTAGGGGACGGCACCCAAGTGGGAAAAAATGAGCCGAGTGAAGTGCTTTTCTCGAATCTAAATTATGGCGATGGTCTTAACGCGCTGGCCTTGGAGAACTATCAGTCTTGTGGTCTCACCTCCGAAAGAGAACTCTATTGCTGGGGGAGCGGCAGTCTGAGTAGTCCAGGTAATATCACTCTTCCGACGCTTTATAAATGGGACAGCTCGAGTTTCGCCGATGATGAGTTGAAATACATTCGTTCTATGTCGTTAAGTAGCACCCACACTTGTTATCTTTCGTCGTCATATAGAGTGTTTTGCTCAGGCAGTAATAACAAAGGTCAGCTCGGTAATGGAACGGCTGAAGAGCCCGTAGTTCCTTCGGCCATTGATACATCGGGCGCTCTCATTGGTAAAAAAATCACAGACATCGTGACGGCTTCTCTTGTCAGTTATGCTCTGAGTGAGGACGGAGATCTCTTTGCTTGGGGTGACAACTCGAATGGGCACCTGGCCGACGAAGTGATCTCTCAATCTCAGGTTCCAGTGGCGGTGAGCTTTGGAGCGATAAAGGTTAAACAGGTAGTCTCATCAGATAATCATGCCTGTGCTTTGTTGAAAAACAATGAGGTGTACTGTTGGGGAGACAACATCGTCGGAGAGCTCGGAGATGGAACTTCAGGACCGTTGAAGAAAACTCCCACTCGAGTGGAAGGGTTGCCAAATGGTAAGAAGATCGTCTCTCTTTCGGCGTCTTCTGTAGCTCATACCTGCGTTCTTACCGAAGAGGGGCGAGCTTACTGTTGGGGCTATAACGGTTCCGGACAGTTGGGTCATGGTGACCCGGAGATGTTCTCTGCGGTTCCGGTGGAAGTGTCGTGGACCTCGGATCTTCAGGGACATAAGTTCAAGTCTCTCGCGCTAGCTGGTCAAAGTACGTGTGCTTTGACCGAGCAAGGAAAGACTTACTGTTGGGGGTTGAATGCACAGGGGCAACTAGGTGTGGCTTTGATTACCTACTCCTTGGTGCCTGTGGCTGTTGAGACAGATAAGTCCTTCACTCAAATTATTGCGGGAGCAAATCATTTCTGCGGATGGACTCTGGATAAGAAAATGTATTGCTGGGGAGCCAACGATCTGAAGCAATTGGGAGATCTTTCCTTTACCACGGGCTTTTCGGAATCCCCTCGGCTCGTGATTGGATTGTAGTTCAATAGTGGCAGTTTTCTTTCATGGCTGGCTATGTTCAGAAACTGATCCCTTTGTGTGGTGGTATTTAAAGAGATTGTGGCCCGATCACAGCGCGAGCATCCTGACAATTGGGTGATCCCATGGTTCATCCACCACCCTAGTGGATCAGTTTAAAATACTCTTGTCTTCTTCACATGACAATTTACGCGCTTAGGTCTTTTTCGAGTCTATGTATTGCTTTTGGCTTCCTCTCTAAACTCCTGAATTCATGGCAAAAAAATAACAGCAAAAAGCCGGTTTTGACCTTAGTAAAATTTTCTAGCGCACCGCTCTAGATTGATTACTCGTGTCAAACGCGATATACCTCGTGGGGTCGTAAGTCTGTCCGGAGTTTAAGTACTCTGGCGTTGACCCTTAAAAGGGGAGGTTTTTGGATGCTGACGTTCAAAGTGGGCGATAATGCTGTTTATCCTGGTCACGGTGTAGTTAAAGTGATCGCGATTGAAACAAAGGAAATCCTCGGAACGAAGCACTCTTTCTATGCGATGCAATTGGTGGATACAGGTCTTAAGATCATGATTCCTACAGCCAATGTGACATCAGCAGGATTGCGTCCGATCATTTCAAAAGAAGAAGCCTCTAAAGTGGTGGGAATTCTTAAAGAAAAAGACGTTAAAATTGATAATCAAACATGGAATCGCCGTTATCGCGAGTACATGGAGAAAATCAAAACCGGCTCGGTTTTTGAGATTGCTGAAGTTTTACGCGACCTTTTCCTTTTGAAAGCCGATAAAGAGCTTTCTTTTGGCGAAAGAAAAATGCTTGATAGCGCTCGCGGACTTTTGTTGAGAGAGCTGACTTTGGCGACTTCTCAAGAAGAACTCTTCCAAGAGGAAGAAGTGAAAGCGATCTTTGGAGTTGTAGGCTAAGCGGACGCAGATCATCCAGATCGGCTGCTCTGAGGCTGGACTAATACTAGAAAAAACAGTAGTTTAAAGGCTTGGATTAAACCCCAAGCCTTTTTTGTTTTTTGGACAGTATTACAGGTTAACTCCGGAGTTCTCATGGCCTCAAAAATTTCCCCTCATGTTCGAGTGCGTTTCGCCCCATCTCCTACGGGATATCTTCACGTGGGTGGCGCAAGAACAGCCCTTTACAACTATCTTTTCGCCAAAAAGAATAAAGGTGAGTTCATCCTTCGTATTGAAGACACGGATGAAGCTCGTTCCACTCAAGAATCCTTGCGTGGCGTGGTGGACGACATGGTTTGGTTGGGGCTCAACTGGGATGAGGGCGTTGACCCCGTGACTTTGAAAGATGTGGGCCCGAATGGTCCGTACCGTCAAAGCGAACGTCAGAGCATCTACAAAGAAGTGGCCGAAAAACTTTTGAATGAAGGCAAAGCTTACTACTGCTTTTTGACGGATGCTGAACTTGAAGCGCAAAGAGAAGCGGCGATGAAAGCGGGTCTTAATCCCCATGTGAACTCTCCTTATCAGGATTGGACTTTGGCGCAAGCGCAGGAGCGTTTGGCGAAAGGGGATAAGGCCGTTGTCCGTTATAAAACAAAACATATTAAAAAAGATTATATCCTGAACGACATCGTTCGCGGCGAAGTGAAGTTCCCATCCGACATGGTAGGTGACTTTGTTATGCTTCGTTCGGATGGCATGCCTGTTTACAACTTCTGTTGTGTGATCGATGACCACTTGATGAAGATCACTCATGTGTTCCGTGCGGAAGAGCATCTTCCAAACACTCTTCGTCAGCTGATGATTTACGAAGCTATGAGCTGGCAGATTCCAGAGTTCGGTCACATGGCCTTGATCTTGGATGAGGACCGTCAAAAGCTTTCTAAGCGCAAAGGCGCTGTGGCTTGCGGAGTGCTCAAAGACGAAGGTTACTTGCCGTCAGCAGTTTTGAATTTCATCGCTCTTCTGGGTTGGTCTCATCCTGAAGGTAAAGAGATCATGTCTTTGGATGACATGATCCAAGCTTTCGATGTGTCTCGTTTGAACAATTCTGGAGCGGTTTTTGATCGCGTGAAATTCAAATGGATGAATGCCATGCACTTGCGTGCGCTTCCTAATCTTGAACTGTGGAAGGCGATTCAGCCTTTCTTGGCTCGCGAGAAAATGGAACTTCCGCAAGATCCAGCTTGGCAAGAACGCTCTATTGAAGCGTTCAAGATCAAGATGGAAACTTTGGCAGATGCTATTCCTTTGTATCTTCCATTGAACGACAAGTCCTACACGATCTTCCCAGAGTCTGAAGAGGCTTTGAAATGGGAAACGACAAAAGCAGTTTTGGCTGCGTGGAGAGATTTGCTCAAAGCTCAAACGGCAGAATACATGACGGAAGAAGAGTTTTTGAAAATCCAAGACGAAGTTCAAAAAATCACCGGCACAAAAGGCAAGAACCTCTTCATGCCAATTCGTGTAGCCGTCATCGGCAAACCTCAAGGTACAGAGTTGAAGATCCTGGTCCCACTGATCAAGATCTCATCACTAGTATCTCGCGCCGAAATAGCCCTAGCGAAAACCTAAGGTGCCTGGTTTCATTTTTTGTCTATGACGCGTTATATGAATGAACTCAAAAAAGCGCAGGTCTGACGGGAAGTCGGGCTTGTTTTTAGAACAGGGAAGAACAATGGCTTTGAAAGTTTACAACTCACTCACAAAACAGATCGAGGACTTTGCTCCTCTTAAGCCTCCTTATGTGAATATGTATGTGTGTGGACCCACGGTTTATAACTTCCTTCATGTCGGGAACTTCCGTGGGGTTGTGGTTTTCAATCTTCTGCGCAACTGGCTTGAAAATGCCGGCTACAAAGTTAAGTACGCTCTGAATTTCACGGATGTGGATGACAAGATCATCAACCTGGCTCATGAAGAGGGACGTACGCCTTCAGAAGTTTCTGAGCAGTACATTGCGGAATACAAAAAAGACTTTGCAGCCATCGGACTTCGTCCCCATGACATGAATCCTAAGGTGACGGACCACATGGAAGACATTCTTTCTATGGTGGGGGCTTTGATTGAAAAGAAAAAAGCCTATGCCGCTCAAGGTGATGTGATGTATTCCATCGAGTCCTTTGAAGGTTATGGCAAGCTCAGCGGTCGTCACACGGACGAGCTCATTGCTGGGGCTCGTGTAGACGTAGATGACAAGAAGAAAAATCCTTTGGACTTTGCTTTGTGGAAAGCCGCAAAGCCAGGTGAGGTCTCTTGGCCTTCGCCGTGGGGACCAGGTCGTCCCGGCTGGCACATTGAGTGCTCGGCTATGATTAAAAGTATTTTTGGAGATTCTATCGATATTCATGGTGGTGGGTCTGACTTGATCTTCCCTCATCATGAAAATGAAATCGCTCAGAGCGAAGGCTGCTCTGGTCATGAGTTCGTGAAGTATTGGATGCACACGAACATGTTGAACTTTGGTGGGCAGAAGATGTCGAAATCTTTGGGCAACATCGTGACCATGCGTGAATTCTTGAGCATGTACAATGCTGAGATCTACAAATGGATGATCTTGTCTGTGCACTATAGAACCATGTCTGATTTTGGTGATGCAGCTGTCGAGCGTGCGGTAACGGGCTTAGCTCGTGTTTATTCTGCCATGGCTTTGGCTGAGAGCTATGTCACTCCAGAAGTGACAGCGACGGATGTCGGATTTGATAAAATCACAGCAGAAGCTTGGGCTAAAATCGAAGCGGCTTTGAATAACGATATCGGAACACCAGATGCTTTCGCCGCAGTGTTTGATTTGGTCAGAACCTTCAACTCTCAAGTGCGTCGCGGTTTGAAAACAAATGCGGCGATTCAAGGGAAGTCGTTGTCTTTCCTCAACCTCATCCGCAAGTTCGGCAAATTCTTGAGCATGTTCCAAGAGCCTGCCCATGACTTCTTGATCCAACTGGATGATATGCTTCTTAAAAAAATGGAACTCACTCGTGAGTCAGTGGATGCAGTGGTTGCAGAGAGAACAGCAGCTCGTGCGGCGAAGGACTTTGCAAAGTCTGACGAGTACCGTGCGAAGTTGACGGCCATGGGAATCGCGGTCAGCGATACGCCAGAAGGTTCCTTCTGGGAAGTTGCTAAGTAAAAGGTGCCTGTTTCTTTTTCTGCATTGAGTTGATGGAGACTTCATGAAGCCAGAGTTTTCTTATGACGAAAGAACTTTGCGTGAAGTCCCCAAGGACCTGGAGCATCTTCGAGCGTATATTCAAGAGCTTCGGGATGCTCTGCCTCGAGCCATAGATCCCAAAAATAAGGTTAGCATTTTAGGTGAGATTGGGACTCTGCTGCGTTCAGCTGGGGAGCTTTTTCTGGCTGAGCAGAGTTTGGAAGAGGCTCTTTCGCTTGTGCAAAGTCATTCCCTCGGTCTGCAATGGGAGATCCAACAAAAGATTCGTTTAGCCCATGTTTTTCAATGGCAGGGGCGATTTGATAGGAGCAATGGACTCTTTAGCGAGGTCATGGAAATTTGCCGAAGAGATGGACAGGTGAAAAATTACCTGCCTTTTGCTCTTCAGCATTCCGGGAAGAACTTCTTTGATCAAGGCTTATGGAGAGAAGCATTGGCTTTATTTGAGGAGGCATTGGCTCTCCGTATGGCTCAAGGGGCCGCTCAAGATCAGATTGAGTCATCTCAGCTTGCTTTGAAGGAAACTAAAAGAAGATTGAATATCCGGGAGTAAAGAGGGTCGAGGGAACTGAGGTTCCCTCGACGGTTTTTGTTATTCTGGTAGGTTTTCGCGAAGAGTGGATTTCTCGAAGTTGTCTCTTACGGTTTTCGGGAAAGACTCATCGAGCTCTTTGGCTTTTGCAGGAATATTTACTATCAGAGCTTCAATCTCCTGTTTTGACAGACCCAGTTTCGTGAGATCAGTTTGGGCCAGCGTTGCTCGGGCTTGATTTTCAAAGAATTGCGGCTGACCGCTTTCCTGTGGAATCAGAGAGCGAATATACTCATTTAGACCCCCAGCCTCTCGGAGTTTTTGTGTGATATATTGTTCGCCCTCATAGGCGCTATAATCTGTATCCCAGTTTTTCTTTGAGATGCCCCACTTCATGTAAGGTGAGAAATACTGTTTCACAACCTGATCAATCATGAGGAACTGATTTTTTATTTCAGATTTCTTTAGGAGATCTTTCGCTCCTAAGTCAGGCGTTGAGAAATAGATGCTGTAGGGTTGTGTAAGGTCGCTTCCGGCCTTTTTGGTAGGAGGTATTCTTTGGATAAAGTTCGCTATAACTTGGTTGGCTTCGATGAGGAATTTTTCGCGATCTCCAATGAACGGATTCTTGAAGCCATCTCCTCTTGAGCATCCAAGTATTTTGCGTTTAGCGATGGCGGCCTCGCCGATATGCTCATCTGAACAGTAAGAGTGTGGCTGAGCAAAGGGCTCTTGACCAAGATAGGCCCATGCTATGGCGTCGCGGTCATAGGTCAGGGCTCTGTCCTTAATTAAAATCCCGTTCACTGTTTCTGCATCTGGTAGAAGATAATCCATCACGGTGCTCGATACAGGATGTAAATTCGAGGTGTCATTGGCGCGGATTTTTTTGATAGACTCGGCGATCTGAGCGTCCGTGGATTCTACGGCGGAGCTGCCAGCAAAGTTATGGCGGAGTCCTAGCACATGACCCATTTCATGGGCTATGACTGAACGAACGGTATCTTTTTTTCCTAGCGTGCTGGCAGAAAAATCTAAATTGCACAGATTACCGTGTTTCATTGCCAAAGCGCCGTTGAGTTCACCCTCTTGGTTCTTTTCTTTTGTAAAGGTGGACGTAAAATAGATATGCCCACGGAAAAGCTCTCCAGTGAGCGGGTCCCCTTGGAAGTTGGCAAAGGCACCTGGCCCTTCATCCCATTGAATCCATCGAATCACAATACTTCTATCACTTTGAGGTTCTGTGTCGGCATAGCCTGTCTCAACCTTCAAGACATCTCGGCCAAAGATCTTGTTCCAATAGAGTACGCCTTCTGTAACAGCTTGTTCGAATTTAGCGGGAACATTCTTGTCGAGGAGAACGCGAATTGGGCCGGCGCTTTCGGCAATGCTCCAACGGGTGATCTGCAGTCGAGTGTCATTTTGGTTCTTTACGTAGGCTCGATTAACAAAGAATCCATATCGTTCCTTTTCGTCGATAAGTTCGCTATCAAAGGTGAAGTTGGGAACGTAGGGCTTGATTTCAAAGAAAAGGGTTTGACTGACCTCCACGGTCTGAGGGGTACTCATCCCGGCTTCTACCGTAAATTGATCGTCTTTTTCTCCATCTTTGAAAAAAGGATTTTGAAACGCTTTTGCGACGCGAACGAATTGCTTAATGAAAATAGAGTTGTTGCGTAGGCTGAGGTGTTCGACAACAGAGTCTTTCACATTCAAGTGAGTCTCCATTTTATTTTCGCTAATATAATTATTTCTTGCGTAGGTTCCAGGTAAGAGAATATCCATGGATTCTTTGAGATCTATAGATCTAAAGCCCTGTTCAAAGTCAAAGGTGATGCTGTCGGCACTTTCTGAAATGATAGTGAACGACTCCATGAGTTGCTTGGATTTTTTAGCTTCATAGATATCTTGAGTGGTATGATTGAAGACCGCCATACGATTTCCGATCTTTTGAAAGGAAATCAAAAGAGGCCGGAGGAAATTGAAAGACTCATTTCTGGATCCGCCGATGGAGCTGGGAATCAACATAAAGATCTTTTCCAAAGAAGCTTTTTCAAACTGAATGGAGTTCTTTGAGACCTGAGCAGAGGCTTCAATCTGAGCAGGTGGAAGCACTTCCTTTTGAATCACAGTCTCTTTCGTGCATGCAGTCAGCACGGAAGAACAAAGGACTGATATAAGGGCTGCACGACTCCATGAATTCATAAAATCTCCTTCGAATCACGAAACACTGTCTAGGCAATAGACGGTGACGCCCAAATTAGGCCCTTTGAGTTCTCAGTCCTAATTAGAGTGATTCTTAAATTATGGATTTCTTAATAGGCAAGAAGGGTGCCGGATTCGGCATGGAGATAAGATGGCGGAGGCTTTTAGAGGCCTCCGCCTAGAACTACTATTTCTGTGATTTTACGATCTGCATGGCGCTGGCGATAAGGCCGCTCATGTCACTCATGTTAGCTGGAACAATGATGGAATTGTTCGTTGCCGCCAACTCAGCAAATGCATTCACGTACTGTTCTGCCACTTTCAAGTTCACCGCATCGGCTCCGCCGGGTTCGCGGATGGCAGCTGCGGTTTTTCTCAAAGCCTCAGCGCTGGCTTGAGCGATAGACAAAATCGCTGCGGCTTGACCTTCGGCTCTATTGATTGAAGCTTGTTTTTCACCTTCAGATTTCGCAATAGAAGCTTCGCGCTCACCTGTGGCGATATTGATTTGTTCTTGCTTGCGTCCTTCAGAAGCGGCGATCAAAGCACGTTTTTCACGTTCTGCTGTGATCTGAGCTTGCATGGCATGCAAGATCTCTTTTGGCGGAGTCAAATCCTTGATTTCGTATCTGAGAACCTTAACGCCCCAGTTGGCAGCGGATTCATCAATGGCATTTACGATTGTTGTATTGATGTGATCACGCTCTTCAAAAGTCTTATCGAGTTCCATTTTGCCGATCACGGAACGCAGAGTTGTTTGCGCAAGTTGTGTGATGGCGGCGATATAGTTCGAGGAGCCATAGGAAGCACGCATTGGGTCTGTTACTTGGAAATAAAGAATCCCATCCACTTGCAGCTGAGTGTTGTCTCTAGTGATACAAACTTGTGGTGGAACATCGAGAGGGATCTCTTTAAGGATGTGTTTGTAGGCGATGCGATCGATGAACGGCACGACGATATGTAAGCCGGGGCCGAGAGTGGTGTTATATTTTCCGAGGCGTTCAACCACCCAAGCATGTTGTTGAGGGACGACATTGACGGTCTTAAAAACAAAGACCGCAGCTAGAACTAGAATGATGAGCGTTATACTGCCGAAATCAAATTCCATTTATTTCTCCTGTGTTGTGGTTATTAAAAGAAGTTTAAATTTTTTCTACAAGAAGACGGCTCGCGCGAACTTCGCGGATGATGTAAGTGCCGGGAAGAGGTTCTCCAGAGAGAAGCTCCACGTCCCACATGGCGCCGCGATACATAACTCTTGCCGTTCCTTGGGGAGTCCAATTTTCAACAGAAATACTTTGGCCGATGTCCATGTTCACATTGGGGTCTTTTTCGGCTTGGGTGCGAGAGCGTTTGCCAAATTTAGTGTTGCGCAGAATGAGTGTGGCTACAATCCAAACAAGGGCTGCGATAATAGCTTGATAATTCGGGCCGAGGCCACAGAGAGAAGCGATACCACCAGCGGCTAATCCGAGAGAGATCATGACGAGATAGAATGTTCCGGTCAGCATCTCCATTGCGAGAATCACACCGGCTAAAACAAACCAAACAATCCAAGATTCCATACTTCACCTCACAACGACGTTATATTTAGTATTCTTACGGCCTCGAGGGTATCAAAAAGCGCCAAGATTCTTTTGCAGCCCTACGTGTTAGAAACTGATCCCTTAGTGTGGGGGTACTTTACGAGATTGTAGCTCGATCACAGTGTGAGCATCCTGGCAATTGGGTGACCCCAACCCCCCTTTCCCGAGCATCCGGCTCGGGAAACCAAAGATTCAGGGGATGATTCACCACCACTCTGGTGGATCAGTTTATATGTGTTATGGCGTTTTTCCTCTTAGCTGACTTTTAAAAACTTGATTTCTATTTTTTGTCCTGTAGCTCCGAGAACTCTCGTTAAAACATCTAGAGAGATTCCTTCGGCGACGCCATTGAGGATCTTGGTGATCCGTGCGCGAGAGGTGCCAGATTTTTTTGCAAGTTTTGTTATGGTTAGTCCTTGGGTTTCTGTATTCTTTATTATTTGGGAGGTGATTTTGAAACGAAGTTCCCATTCGATAGAAGTGCTCGGAGGCAGATTTAGTGCAATAGCAAGATCTCGCGGGTTTTTTGAAACTATTTTTTTTGCCATTAGCTCTCCTGTAATTCTTTAAGTCTCTTTTTGCCTAAGTTAATATCAGTCGGGGATGTTTGTTGCGTCTTTTTTATAAATGCATGAAAGACCAAGATTCCTTCATGGTCTTTGCAGTAATAAAAGGTTCTGTAAACACCATCAAGGCCTCGAACCCGCAATTCATGTGCACCCTTGGCTATGCTAGTCATGGGTCTTGAGTGGGGCATTGATAGTTTCTCTCCTCGTTGGAGGAGGTGCATCAGATAGCCCAATTCTTTCCGGACCTCTTCAGGGAAGCCAGAGATGATCTCCTTGGCTTTTGGATGCCATATGATTATTTGATATGTATCAAATTCGGTACGTTTTGTAAAGGGCATTATTTTCATGTCTTGATCCCGTAAGAAGTGTAACTACGGGTTCTTGCAAGAATGTGGTGGCTGCCATTTGCCACTTAATTTGGTTTTAAGGGAGAGAGCGAGGCGGGTAACGGACAGCTGCAAAGTCGTTTGCTCGAACTTCTCGAACAAACAGCTTCGTGCAAAGATAACTAAATTAATGCGCAGAACTTTTCGAGAACACGTTGATCACCAAGACCCCAGCGAGGATCAAGCCGATGCCAATCATTGCGGCGAGATCAAGATGTTGCTTGTAAAGAAAATAGGAAACCGCAGAGACCAGAACGATTCCTGCTCCTGACCAAATGGCGTAAACGATGCCCACGGGGAGAGTCTTCATGACAATGGTCATTAAAAAGAAGGCTGTCCCGTAACAAAGAAATACTCCCACTGTGGGAAGGACTTTGGTGAATCCCTCGGTCATTTTGAGCAGGGAAGTGCCGATGACTTCGCAGACCACTGAGATAGCTAAAATAAAGTACACCATATTCTCTCCTTAAGGTTTCAAAGTCAGTTCGTGGGTTTTTTCTTGAGCAATAGCATTTTCATCCATCAACTGAGCGCGATACTCGCCCTTGATGAACATGTCTTTCTGATCTTTATAGAACGGAGAAAGAATATGTCCCGAGTTGCCAAGGGGAAGAATCCCATAGGAGTTTTTCACGTCGGCAAAATCAACAATGCGTCGAGTGGAGGGACCTGCAACCACTTTAAAGTCTCTTCCTAAAAGGCGAGATTTGTTGTTGTTGATCTCGTTGTAAGCTCCCGGGATAGGATAAGGCCCCAGATTGAAAACAAAGCTAAACGGAGCCCTTCGTCCCAAAGGATGAATGTATTCGATCTTGTGAATATTGCCCCATCTCCAGTTGTTGGAGTTGGCTCCGGTCATTTCGGTGAGTTTGCTCATGGTATTGCGGAAAGCCTCTGTGACAGCTTCAGAGCGCGACTTTTCCTTCCACCAAGGTGAATTCTCATTTTGCAGAACTCTTTCATAGAAAACCCAGGCATAGGGAAGATTTAAGTAAGTGGATTTTTCTTGCTCGGTCCAATCAGCCAGAAGAATATCCAAAACCTCATTGTTCCATTGGTGATAAATCGAAGCACCTACGGAGTCGACCTCAGAATGAAAGTTCCATTCATTGAGAGCATTCAAGGCGTCTCTATAGCTAGATTTTTCCATATCAGAAAGTTTGAGATCTTTTTGCAGAAATCCTAAAAGAACCTGGCTTTGAGAACTGAAGTTCGCGGTTTGAATCTTTTTAAGTTCCTCAGCACTCCATTTTTCTTTTTGACTTAAAAGCTGAACCAGAGTGTTGAGGCGATTTGGTGACTGCCAGTCGCCGCGAATATTTTCAGGAACTCCGGGTGGGCGAGAGTTGGCTGTGATGATAATGCCCTCTTTAGGGTTTTCACTGTGAGGCTTTTCATCTAAAGACAAAACGCGAATGTATTCATCGTTACCGCTTGAGCCATTCATAATGAAGTCAGAGTTTGGATTGGCTTTCAAAGCCATCTCACCAAAAATCCACCAACCAATATTTTCGCCGTCGGCATACATCACGTTCAGGCCCGGAGCCGTGGCATAGTTCAAAGCTTGCTTGAAGCTTGCCATGTCTTTGGCCTCGGCCATGTGATACAGAGCCAATAAGGTGTCGTTGTCCTTGGAGTGGAAGGCCCACTTGAGGGCCAGACCTTTTTTGTCGAGGACTTCATCAAGCAAAGGACCATGATGAGTTCTCTTCATCTCAAAAACGTAAGGGGATTGGCCTTTGATTTTGATCTCTTCTTTCCAAACCTCTAGGAGCTGCTTCTTGCCTTTGAACTGGTACGTGTAAGTGGGAAGATCCACGTTTTCTTGATAGAGATCCATGTCGTCGGTTTCAGACATGGTGAATCCCCAGCCGTGATGAGGGCTGTGTCCTAAAACAGCATAGGGAATTAAAGGAAGATGGTGCCCGTAAAACTCATATTCCGGAGTTTTCACATGAGCTTCATACCAAACCCCCGGAAGGGCGTAACCAATGTGAGGGTCGTTGGCGAGAATGCTTTTGCCAGAGGCAGATCGCGAAGGGGCTAACAACCAGCCGTTGCTGCCGTCAAACAGGGTGGCGAAGGTGTTTTCAGAAAGTGGGCTGAGGTTTTTATAAGACTCCAAAAGGGCGGTCTTGACTTCTCTCTCCAGAGGCACGTTTCTTAGATCCTGCACCAATTCGATAGAAAGCTTTTCTCCGAGATTGCTCATCAGGATGTCGGCCTTCGTGGCGATACCAAAACTGTAAGCCATGTAGCCAGTCATTGAATAGGCGTCTTTGGCGGAGAACTCTTTGGGTTTAAAACCCAGAATGCGAAATTCGTAGGGGAGAGGGTTGGCCTTCATATAGGCATTCACACCTGCAAAGTAAGCCTCAAGCTCGGTCCATACCTTGGCATCAAAGGTGTTCTGAGATTTTTTATACTCAATCATCTCATCCACGGACTTTGAAATCATCAACGAACGATAAAGTTTGTCGCTATTGATGGCGGCAGGTCCCACCACTTCAGAAAGTTCGCCATAAACCAGGCGTCTTTGCATTTCCATTTGGAACAGTCGTTCGCTGGCGATGGTGTACCCCAGGGCACGAAGAGCATCGAGTTTATTCTGAGCTGTGATATGTGGAATACCATGCTGATCTCGAAGGATTCTTACTTCCTTAGACAGGCCGGCTAAGCTGTGGGTTCCGTCCATAACGGGGATGGATTGGCGCATATAAAAGTAACCGGCAATGATGGCTCCGGCCAAGAAAACCACGAGGCTCAGGGCCAGCCATTTGAGAGAACGCTTGAAGCTTAATTTCACAGTCATTTATTTAACCTCTCCTCAGGACAAAACTGGTTTTATAATAGGCTAAAATGAGATCCGTTCTAGTTGAAAAGTATCAATAACACGCTCGGCCAGCCTTGTTTGCGGGATAAAATCCAGGCTACAATCAGAAGTTATCTTTAGTCCCTTTTTTGAGGAAAGCAGAGGTCCCTGCCGTGGCAGACAAGACATACAAAAAGAACTTCCAATTGGTCTCGGAGTTCAAACCCTCAGGAGATCAACCGAAAGCCATCCAAGAAATCAAAGAAAACTTTGAGGCGGGACTCAAGCATCAAACGCTTTTGGGTGTGACGGGCTCCGGAAAAACCTTCACAATGGCCCACACCATTGCAAATCTCAATCAGCCGGCCTTGGTTTTGGCTCCGAATAAAACTTTGGCCGCGCAGTTGTACTCAGAATTCAAAGAGCTCTTTCCACACAATGCCGTAGAGTATTTTGTCAGCTATTACGATTATTATCAACCGGAAGCCTATATTCCGACCACTGACACTTACATCGAGAAAGACTCGGCCATCAACGAGCAGATCGATCGCATGCGCCACTCAGCAACCCGTTCTTTGTTTGATCGCCGCGATGTGATTATTGTGAGTTCTGTCTCTTGCATTTATGGCTTGGGTTCGCCGGAAGCCTATGAAGGCATGATGATTCAAATCGTTTCCAATACGGAAATGAAGAGAGATCATCTTTTAAAAGAATTGATTCGCATTCAATACCAAAGAAACAACATAGACTTTTCGCGCGGAACGGTTCGAGTTCGTGGCGACAATGTTGAAATCTTTCCTCCTTACGAAGAGGAACGAGCCGTTCGTGTGGAGTTTTTTGGTGACTATATCGAACGTCTTTCTTGGATTGATCCTTTGACGGGACAGGTGCTTGAAGAGATGGACCAAGTGGGCATTTATCCAGGAAGCCATCACGTCACCAGTGAAGACAATTTGAAGCGAGCCATTGGAACAATCCAAGAAGAGCTGCGCCACAGATTGGTGGATCTCAATAAAGATTTGAAACTTCTGGAAGCGCAACGTTTAGAGCAAAGAACTTATTATGACATCGAGATGATGGAGCAAATGGGATTCTGCCAAGGGATCGAGAACTACTCTCGTCATATGACGGGGCGTGGTCCTGGTGAGCCGCCGCCAACATTATTGGAGTACTTCCCTAAAGATTTCGTCACCTTTATCGACGAGTCCCACGTGACCGTGCCACAAATCGGGGGCATGTACCGCGGAGACCGTGCCCGTAAAATGACTCTGGTGGAGCATGGATTCCGCTTACCCTCGGCCTTGGATAATAGACCCTTGAATTTCCAAGAGTTCGAAACCATGATGGATAAAGTGGTTTATGTGTCAGCGACTCCGGGAACCTATGAGTTTCAAAAATCTGAGGGCATCATCGTTGAGCAGATCATTCGTCCAACGGGATTGATTGACCCTATTGTCGAAGTGCGCCCGGTGAAACATCAAGTGGATGATCTTCTCAAAGAGATCCGCGACAGAGTGAAGAAGCAAGAGCGTGTGCTGATCACCACTTTGACGAAACGTTCGTCAGAGGATTTGACCGAGTATTACGAATCTCTAGGTATTAAAGTTAAGTATCTTCATAGTGAAATCAAAACCGTGGAGAGAACAGAGATCCTTCGAGATTTGCGCTTGGGTGTGTTTGACGTTCTGATCGGGATCAACTTGCTGCGAGAGGGTTTGGATATCCCCGAAGTCAGTTTGGTGGGAATCACGGATGCCGACAAAGAAGGCTTCTTGAGATCTGAGCGTTCCTTGGTGCAAACTATTGGGCGTGCGGCTCGTAATATCAATGGCCGTGTGATTCTATACGGAGACACCATCACGGACAGTATGAGAAAAGCGATGGGAGAGACGGATCGTCGTCGTCGTATCCAACAAGACTACAATGAAGCCCATGGAATCACTCCGCAAACAATTAAGAAGAAAATCAAAGAAGGCCTGGGCGATATGTTCGATGGTTCTTTGGGCGTATCTCCATTGAATGAAGAGCGCAGAGGTTTGGCGGCCTTCAATAAATTTGTCGGCGAGCCTGACAAACTGGCGAAGGAGATCGACAAACTTCGCGCGAAAATGAAAGAGTACTCAGCCAACTTAGAGTTTGAGGAAGCGGCTAAAATCCGTGACGAGATCAAACGCCTGCAAATCTTGGAGTTGGGTATCCGCAGTGGGAACGTTGAATCAGAAAGCGATGCGGTGACTAAAGATGGCCTCAAATAGGAGCGATGACCTGAGAGACAAGGTCAAAGAGTTCCCCGTGCAAAGCGGGGTCTATTTGATGAAGAGCATTGCCGATAAGATCATCTATATCGGTAAGGCCAAGAATCTCCGCAGTCGCGTTCGCAGTTATTTTACAGACAGCAAGGATCACTCGCCCAAGACGCGTTTGTTGGTTCAGAATATCAACGAGATTGAATACATTCTGACAAAGACCGAAGTGGAAGCCTTTCTTCTTGAGGCGTCCTTAATTAAGAAGCATCGCCCGAAGTACAATATTCGTTTGCGGGATGATAAGGCCTATCCTTATATCCGCTTCAGTTGGGCTGATGACTTTCCAAGACTTTATCTTGCCAGAAAAGTGAAAAAAGACGGCTCACTTTATTTCGGTCCTTACACCAGCGGTTTGGCTGTTCAAGGGACTATTCGCTTTTTGAATCGCACCTTTAAAATTCGTGATTGCACGGATACCATGTTCAATACAAGAAAGCGTCCTTGCATGACCTATCAAATTGGTCGGTGCACGGCTCCTTGTGTTCAGTACATCTCTCAGGCGGATTATAAAGCCGAGGTTGAGGGAGCGAAGCTTTTCCTGAAAGGGCAGAATCGCAAAGTCGTTAAAGCTCTGACTGAAAAAATGAAAACAGCGGCAGAGGAAGAAAAATTCGAAGTGGCCGCTCGTTTGAGGGATTCCGTTGAAGCCATCAAAGCGATTTTGCAGAAGCAGGCCGTGATCAACGACACCTCCGACAAGGATCAAGATGCCGTGGGCTTCTTTGGGGATCCTCGCGGTTGCCTGATTGAAACGGTCCACGTTCGTGCAGGCCGTGTGATTGGAACCCGTCCTCACTATCTTCCGCATTTTGACCCCAATGATCCCGTTGAGGATCATCGCGAATGGATGGTGGACTTTCTCAATCAATACTACGAAGACAACTTTATTCCCGATGAAGTGCTCTTGCCTTTGGATATCGGAAGCGATCTTTGCAAGTTGATGGAAGCGGTTTTACAAGAGCGCTCGGGCAGCAAAGTGACCGTGCGATTTGCCACGGATGAGAAAGGCCGAAGCCTCGTCGATATGGCCAACGAAAACGCCAAGGCGCATTTCTTGAAGTATGTTTCTAAGTCCGAAGAAAAACTCCGTGGCCTTGATGAGATCAAAGAGCGCTTTAATCTTCCAGAAAGACCTCGCCGTATCGAGTGTTATGATATTTCGACCTTCCAGGGTTCTGAGACTGTGGCTTCTCAAGTGGTTTTTGAAGATGGCGTGCCAGCAAAAGAACATTATCGTCGCTATAAAATCAAGACAGTGACGGGGACCGATGACTTTGCTTCCATGTATGAAGTCTTAAGCCGTCGTTTCAAACACACAGAATATGAAGATCCCCACCTCTTGGTGGTGGACGGGGGCAAGGGGCAGTTGGCCCAGGCCGTAAGAATTCTTTCGGAGATCGGGCGTAAGGATATTCCTGTGGTGGGATTGGCAAAGGCCAGAACCGAAAGCGATTTCCAAAAGCAGGAAGTGCAGAGCACGGACGAAAGATTCTTCTTGCCTGGTCGTCAAAACCCGGTGATTTTCAAAAACAACGCCGAGGCTTTGCACATTTTGGCCGGAATCCGCGATGAGGCCCATCGTTTTGCGATCACTTACCACCGTAAGCTCCGCGAAAGCACCTCTTTGGAGAGTGAATTGGATTACGTGGTGGGTTTGGGAGAGAAAAGAAAGAAAACTCTTTTGACTCACTTCAACTCTATTGATGAAATCAGAATGGCAGACACAGAAGAGGTGGCGAAGCTGAAAGGCTTCAACCGGGTGCTTGCGGAACGTATCCTCTTGCAGCTTAATGAGGGCGAAGAGGAAGAGGTTGAGGCGGAAGAGTGAGAAGTCATGCATTTCTGGTGGGCTTAGGGATTTTCTTAAGCCGTATTTCGGGTTTGGTGCGGGAACGGGTGTTTGCCCACTTTTTTGGTAACTCCGATGCCGGTGATGCTTTCAAGGCCGCTCTCAAGATTCCTAATTTCTTGCAAAATCTTTTTGGCGAAGGTGTGCTCTCTGCGAGCTTCATTCCCGTTTATGCTCAGCTCTTAGCAAAGAAACATGATGAAGAAGCAGCAAAGGTCGCTTCGGTCATTGGCAGCTTGTTATTTTTACTGACTTCTTTCTTTGTGATCTTGGGTGTGTTTGCGACGCCTGTTTTAATTGACCTGATTGCGCCAGGATTTTCTGGAGAAAAAAGAGATCTCACGATCCAGATCGTAAAAATTCTTTTCCCGGGTACCGGATTCCTCGTGATGTCCGCCTGGTGTTTGGGAATTTTGAATTCCCATAAAAAGTTTTTCCTTTCTTATGTGGCCCCTGTGATTTGGAACGTGGCTATTATCACGACTCTGATTTTGTGGGGTTCCAAACAAGGTCAGTTTGATTTGGCGGTCACAGTCGCTTGGGGTTTGGTTGCAGGGAGCTTTCTTCAGTTTGCCGTGCAGTTGCCCTCTGCTTTGCGATTAGGGAAAAAGATTTACCCTTCCTTGCAGGCGAAGATAGCAAGTGTGCGAACTGTTATCAGTAATTTTGTTCCTGTGGTGATCTCTCGAGGTGTGGTGCAGGTGGTGGCCTACATCGATAACGTCTTGGCCAGTCTTCTTCCCACGGGAGCGGTGTCGGCTTTAGCTTACGCACAAACTCTCTATATGCTACCCATCAGTCTTTTTGGGATGAGCGTGTCTGCGGCCGAGTTGCCGACCATGTCTCAAGCTGTGGGGACGGATGAAGAGATTCGTGATTATCTCACTGGTCGTCTTAAAAAAGGTCTAGAGCAGATTGCCTTCTTTATTATTCCCACAGTGGTGGCTTTCGTTGCCCTAGGGGATTTGATTGTCGGCGCCATTTTTCAGACGGGAGAGTTCGATCGGCAGAGCACTCAATATGTTTGGTTGGTTCTTGCTGGGTCTTCCATAGGACTTCTCGCATCCACCTTGGGACGCCTTTACTCTTCGACTTTTTATGCCATGAAAGACACGCGAACTCCTTTGTATTTCGCGATTGTGCGTGTGATCTGTTCCTGCGCCATAGGAATCTTTGCCGCCTTCTATTTACCAGAGATGTTGGGCATTGAGGCGCGCTGGGGAACGGTGGGATTGACCGCAGCCTCTGGAATCGCCGGATGGTTCGAGTTTGTCTTATTACGATCCACTTTGAATAAAAGAGTGGGCAAGACGGGCTTATCATTGAAGTTCCAAGCTAAAGTTTGGACTGCGGCACTGCTGGGTGCTGGTGTGGCCTATATGGTGAAATCCTTGGATCTGCCGCCTTGGCACATCATTATTAAAGCAGCCCTCATTCTGGGCATCTATGGCGTAATTTATTTGGCAGGAAGTTTATTATTCAGAGTCGAGCAAGCGCGCTCATTGGTTCAAAAAGTAGCTCGTCGATTCTAGGCTGTGAAATAAAAAAGCGACATGTCCCACACGGACCATGTCGCTTTGAGAGCCGTTTTTATCCTTTGTTTATTTCAAGCAAGCAAAGAGCATTTCGTAGTTGCCTGTAGGCAACATATCGTCAAATACCAAGTTCACACCATTCACTACGCGCGAAGCTGTGTATTCAACACCATCTTTAAGCACAACCACTTGGTGACCAGCATCCACAACTGGAGCACATGACAGAGTGATTGTTTTCAAAGTCTTACGAACACCTTCTGCGATACCAGAAACTTGAGCTGCATAATCCGAGGCACACACGTCACCGATCACACCCCCTGTAAGGTTTGAGAAAGCCGCATAGCGATGACCTGCAGAATAACCTTCGTCACCAAGGCAGGCTTTGTCATTTGGACGAGCAATGATCGAATGGAAAGACAAGGCTTTATTGCCATTGAAGTTCACTCTCAAAAGATTCAAGAGGAAGTTCGGGTCATTTTTAGCACCGTTGGCAGATTCGTCTTCGTCGGAAATCACAACCACTGCGAACTGAGACTCATCACGGAAGAAGCTTCCATAGATCGAGTTGCGGTTTTCCAGGGCTCTTTCAACAACACGAGTTGCTGCATAAATACCTTGTTCAGTACCCGAACCTGTTTCTGTACGTTGCAATGTATTGCTCAATACAGTTTTAGTTTGGTTTTCATCCATTGTCGAATCAAGGATGTATTTATTCGAGAGACCTTTCATAGGAACCAATTGGCCGTCACCATAGTTCACCGAACTTCTTGGGTCCGTTGTCGTTACTGCGATTTGATAGTTCAAGCCGCGCAATACTGTGAGGAAGTTTGAAACGCGAGACCCCATGCTCTTTTGTTCGTAAGCCATAGATCCGCTATTGTCGATAACGAAAAGAATGTCAACGCGGTCATTTTGTTTCACTTGGGCTTTTTGCGACATGTACTTATAACGAGATGTCACAGACCAGTTGAGTGTTTTGCCAGAACGATTTCCCAAAGCATCCGAAGCTTCTACTGTGAAAGCATAGTCGCCATCAGCAATATTTGGAATCGTGATAGAGTTGGAACCTTTAAAGCATGTTTTTGAAACGCCTTGGAATTTACAAGTTACTTCAGTCACTTCAGACAAAGCATCTGTCACTTCAAAGACCAACTCAACATTTTGGCCAGCTTCCACGGCTTGCATTGGATATTTCTTAAAGAGGATATCCGGACCAGCTTGGTCAATGATGATTTGTTGTGAATAACATGGGCTCTTACGAGTGTCGCCATCCATATATTGAACAGACAGAGTCACGAGTTGATTCTTTTGAGTGCTCACATAGTTTTGAGTAAAGGCAAGGAGAGGTTGGAAACTTGCAGAACAAGTAGAACCTTGGGAGATACTCACGTATTGACTGATAAATGGTGTTTTGAAATCCAAAATGAGGTCTTGGCTTGCTGTACGTACGCCACCGTTATTGATGAGGAATCCATATTCTTCTTCGGTAATAGGAGGCGTTACTACAGGAGGAGTTGAAGGCTCACCACCACCGCCAGCGCCTGGAGTTTCTGGAGCCGGTTGCTCCACATTAAAATCGTCATTGTTAAGATCCTCTTTTTTCTCTTCTGCAGTTCCAACTTGTAAACAAGCTGAAAGCGACAGTAGCGAAATCAGCAATCCTATTCTTTGAACGATGGTGTACTTTTCCATTTTCTTCTCCTCAACCTTGATCTCATCTTCCAGAGTATTTTGAACTCTCTCAACACAATCTTATTTTGAGAAAAATATGAAAAGACCTTAGACGTTTGTTTGAAAAATGCCTGTCAATAATTCGACAACTTTTGAAAGATTATCTCTAATAGTCATTTTTTGATAAAGGAGTAGACAACAGGGCCGCTTTTTTAAGGGCAGCCCTGTTCAGATGAAATGAGTGAAATCTTACCAGACGCCCCAGCCATAGAGGTCTACATAGATGTTTCCAGAAGAAAGGATATAGTCCAGTCGTCCGGAGTAATAGCCTCGAGACCAAGGACGGAACTCGACGCGGGTCGAGCACACTTGACCGCCGTGCAGATAGTAAGGGCAACTGCTCCAACCCGAGAATCCCGAACCATAGATATTCACGTGATAGACGCGGATCGTGCTATAGCCAGTATTGCGCAAGTTGATGTAGGCCCATTGACTCCAGTTCACACGGACATTCCCAAAGTTATAGGTGTATCGGCGATGGCCTTCAGTGGCGGGACTGTCACTGATGGTGACTTCCAGCTGATCTTGGGGTGTGGTTGGGTCGGGCATCGTGGGACTCGAGGATGACCAAGCTGGCAGGGCGATGATCGAGGCAAGAGCGAGAGTAAGGAAGATCTTCATAACAACCTCCGTTTTTATATTTTCATTCTTGGTGAAATGAAAAGTTGCTGCAAATTTTTTTCGTAGTATTCTTGTCTTGTCATGAAAGAGTCAGTCTGGTCTCCTCTTAAAGTCTTTGAATACCGTGCATTTTGGATCTGTGCTTTTTTGTCAAATCTTGGAACCTGGATTCAAGATGTGGCATCAAGCTGGGTCATGACACATCTCTCGAGCTCGCCGTTGACGATCTCGCTTCTTTCATTCTCAAACAGTTTACCCGTGTTGTTTCTCAGTATTCCTGCAGGAATACTTTCGGATCAAGGTCATCGCCGAAAGATTTTGTTGTTGGCGCAAGCGTTGATGTTCACAGCGGCCGTTTTATTGGCCTTTGCCGTATGGTCAGGGAAGGCCACGGAGTTGTTGGTGTTGTCATTGGTATTATTGATGGGAATTGGCTTTGCTTTAACGGGGCCGGCCTTTCAATCTGTGTTAGTCGACCTGGTTCCTTCCAGTCTTCAGGCTCAAGCCGTGCTTGTCTATTATATGGGGATTAATATCACCCGAGTTTTGGGTCCGACCATTGGAGGCGGTATTTTAAGTGCCTTCGGTCCGGCCGCAGCCTTTTGGGTGAATAGTGTCTCTTACATGGGGCTGATTCTTTTCTTTTGGAAGTGGCCCGTGAAAGAACCCATCGAACATCAAAAAGTGAAAATTGAAACTCAAGAGTGGACCATCATGTTCTCTCTGCATAATTTCAGATTGTGGTTTGAAATTTTCATCGTCACGTTTATGGCGTCGTCTTTATGGGCCTTGTATCCGACACGGGGGCGGGTGGAGTTGGGGCTGAGTTCGCTTCAGTATGGAACACTGTTGGCCTTTTTAGGAATAGGGGCCAGCGTCAGTGCTTTTATGTCAGACAAAATTATGATGCCTGAGAAAACGCAGAGATCTCTTGGGGGGGCTTATTTGGTCTATGCCTTAGGAGCAGCTCTGATAGGAATTGCTCCGAACTATCCTGTGATTTGCGCAGGAATGTTTTTCGCCGGCATTGGTTGGATCGTCTTGGCGACACTCATGAACATGAGCACGCGGCAAATCACGTCAAAAACTCACCTTAAAGCCACAATGCTCGGTGCTTTCTTTACAGTTTTTTATGCGGGCATGGCCACCGGGGCGGTGACATGGGGGACTTTAGCCAAGTATTCTTCCACAACTTTCGCCCTGATTATCGCCTCAATTTCTTTAGCCATCGTCGGAACTTGGAAATTTAGAAACTGATTCTTGTTAACTCAATCCCCTGACCGGGGTAAATTTTTACAGAAAACTGGCCTTTTTTAACAGAATAGCCCTGTTTTTTCTCAGAATGAGACTCAAAACAGAAGTTTTTCTCGAGACTCGCTTAGGTACTCAAATAAATCTCATAAAACTCCGATAAGTTCGTCAGATGAAAATGATTTTGGTACTCCTCATTTCGGTTTGTTTCGGTGGGATAATCTCTGGTTGCTCATTGGAATATGCTATTGACGGTCTAAGTTCACCTCCGTATGCGGAGTTGAACATCGCATCGCCAGTGCCGCAGTCTTACATCAACTCAACTGATATGTTGGCCTTAGCAGTTTCCGGATCTTGTCAAGAAGACGGCGTGACGATCACACTTTCGGGTGCGGCAAATGGAACGACTGTTTGTAATAACGGAACTTGGAATGCAACGTTGGACTTTACTGGAGCACCAGAAGGTCCACTGACATTAAATGCGGAGTATGTTGATTCTGAAGGCGTTACCGCTCGAGCTTCTACTACATATAAGAAGGACACTGTTGCGCCTCTCGTCACATTGACGAGTCATACAGGTGGACAGCTGCTCTCGGGATTGTCTTTACAAAATATCACATGGACAGCCAGCGATAATTTAGCTTTGGCCACCACGCCTATTAGATTGGAATACTCTGTTGATAATGGAGCAACTTGGCTGAATGTTGTGGCAGCGACAAGCAACGCTCTGACTTATGCTTGGATGGCGCCACTCATTGATAGCCCTGACTGCTTGATTCGTATCACGGCGAGAGATGCTGCTGGCAATACAACAACAGATGCTTCTGCTGCCGTTTTTGAAATGGATTCATCACCTCCGGTTCTGACGCTCGAGAGCTTAGATGGCGGCGAATATATCATGGGTGGAAGCACCACCACTGAGGTGATTTGGACCGTGAGTGACGCAAATCTCGTCGCAACGCCAATGACGATTGAGTATAGCAAAGACAATGGCGTGAATTGGTTGCCAATGGCGGCAAATCTGAATGCGACTCCTTCGGCTTACACCTGGCCACTGGTTCCTTCCGATGATCTCGCAACGTATAAGGTTCGTATCACAGCCGTGGATTCTTTGGGACACACTTCTCAAGTGGAGTCTTCTGCGCCATTTACGGTGGACAGCACAAACCCTTCGATCTCAGCTCTGGTTTTAAATGGCGGTTCACCAACAGCGGGCGGTAACGTTCTGGCCTACTCGATGACCTCAGCAGACAACTTCAATGTCATAGGAGCTTGGCGTTTGTCGGCGACCAATGATTTTAGCTCGGCAGAATGGCATGAGACGATGCCAACCACGTATACATTCCCTTACTCCATTGGTGTGACGACAGCGACTTTGTATGCGCAAATTCGGGATGCGGCTGGGAATATCAGTCCGACATTCAATAGTAATATGGTCACGGTGACCATGGGCTTGCCGCCAACTTTGATTATCACTTATCCAACAGAGTCTTATCTATTTAATACTCCAGCGCAGAATGTTCATATCTCTTGGAAAACGGCGCTGAATAGCGGCAATGCTTTAAATCCCAATGGCCTGACAATTTCATATTCTCTGGATAACGGGATCAGTGTATTGCCATGGCCAGGTGGAACCGGTGTCGGACTTTCTCCGGGACAAAATGGCGGTTGTACATTAGATGGTGATGCCACAGGTTGTGTGGATTTGCCATTGCCTGCAAGTTTGGTGAATGAAAAATTCAGCATCATCGTGAACGTCACCGACGCAGCCACAAACTCAGCTTCGGCTATTTCGACACCGCAAAATAGAATTGGTCTGAAACTCATCGCAGGTAAAAACTCTTCAGTTCTTGGACAGACTGGCTTGGCCTTCTCATTGGATTACCGAGGCGGTCTTGCTCGAGATCCACTCAATGGTGATATCCTGATGGTTCAGGCTTGTCAGATCGTTGTCCTTAAAGCGGCAACAGGTGTTATGGAAAAATGGGCCGGCAATGCAGCCGAATGTTCGAATGCGGGAGACGGTCTTGCTTTGTCGAATATGCGCTTTGAAGCCTCGGCTCGCTGGGCTGGCGGCGGCGGCGGTGCTCAGATCGTCTTTGACAGTCAAAGAAATGTTTATTGGGCAAGTAAAAGCGGTATTTGGAAATACACGCAGGCCACGGGAATAGCCTCTCTCTATGTGGGAGCTATCACGATGCCATACTCAAATAACAGTGGAACCCATCGTCGTAGTTTCTCTTGTGACAGCATATCTGGGACAGATAGCTGTGCCCAGGCGACTTTCCTTGAGGTCGGTGTGGACGACAACCTTTACTTTGCTGTTGATACTCAAGCTGACCCGTTCTCTCGTAAGTTATATAAAGTAAATGCAGACAACACGGTCACTTTGATTGCGGGATTAAAAGCCGCTCTTCTGCCAGTACCTGTGGCGGGAAATCAAGCGACGACTGTCGGCTTCCGTTCATTCTCAATCTTTCCCGATAAGACAGCTCACGTGGACCGTGTGATTGGACTGGGTTGGGGTGGTGCAGGTTGTACTGTCAATGCCGGTTGTGCGACCAATGGACTTTGGGAAGTGGCAGCAGACGGAACTGTTTCTCAGTTAAGTGCAACGGTGAATCCGGCAGACAGCACAAATCTGACTCGCTATATTCCTTCCCGAAATGCTATTGCTTACATGGAAGACACTCCATCTTGTCAGGTTTCTTTCATCAATCCTGCGGATCCGGCAGAAGTTATTCCGCCGATGACTTATCCGACTGCTGATTGTGATATCGCTGACGTGGCTGATGGTTCTGAGAAGGCTTTCTATTACACCAACACGGGATATCTGAATTTGTATTTCACAACAGCGAACAATACTCCTGTGATTTACTCGGGGAACTCGACAATGGCAGGGGATGGTGGATTGGCAGTTAATGCGCAAATCCGTTCGCCTCGCCAGGTGACTATGGACAACTCAGGAACCTATTACTTCGTGGATGTCGGCAATAGTCGCATTAGAAAAGTGACGCCGGCGGGAAATCTTGAGACTTTCCCAATCACGACCAATGCGCCATATTCGTTGTCTCTTTCAAGTGGTTTAGCCTCGACAGTTTATGCTTCGGATAGTGAAACCAATCAGAACTTTGATGCAAGTGCCGGGGATAAACCTATTGTGGATCTGAATGACATTGCGGCCGGAAGTCAGTTCTTTGCGGCTCCTTACAATACCATGCCTCAAGCGATCACCCAGGATACGGCTGCAAATGCCAAGACCGGGCTTTCTGCGGTGGTGGCTAGTGGTCACGGTCATTCGTCAGTCTTTACGGCAATTGATGGTGCAGATACTTATATCTATATGATCGATACTCGCCCAGGTGACTGGCATCAGAAGAGCACGATCAAGAAGATCACAGGAACGGCTATGACCACAGTGGCTGGTGACTCTACGGCGCCATACTCAGCGAGTCTGACAAAAGTGGAAGGCACCCCTGTGCTTACAAGCTCAGCCGGGGAAACAAGCTGTACGGGTTGCGGAGATCTGTCACGCACAGGTATCAAGGTCGCCGGTGGAGTGATCTTTAAACCAGAAACAGATGGTCGCCTCTTTGCGGTGGATGCTTCGGTGGGTACAAACACTTGGACTCTCATTGCGACGGGTTTGGATTCGACATTCGCTCTCGATCCAGTATCGAAAGACGTTTATTACTTCAACGGTCGCGTGCTTTGGAGAAAACCATGGGGTCTGCCGCCAGTCTCTATTGTGGATTTCACTGGGGCTCTGAAATATCCGATCATTCAGAACTTTGACTATTCGAAACCAAACACGGTGATCTTGGTGGATGGGGATTCGATCTATACCTACACTGATGCCGTGGGCATTCCTTAATTAAATCATTCTCGAAGTAAGGCCGGTGACTCCCGGCCTTTTTTATTTTACTGTTCTTCAAAAGCCAAGAACTCTTGTGCTTCCTAGGTATACAAAAAATATCTGTTATTTTTATAAACACATTCGAAATCATAAACTTTTGTATGTTTTTAAAGTATATGGGATGCCTGAAATCAATTGTGGATAAATGAAAAGAGTTTCGTGTGATTAAGGCAAAGTACTTTTTGGCGTTTCTTATTGTAAATTTTGCATCTTTAGCTCAAGCGAGCATGCATATGGGGATCGAGGCTTATTCGAAGGAACTGGTCAGTGGGATGAGAGACGTTTGCCGTATGGATAAATATACCTGCAAAGAACTACGTATGACGGTCGTTCCCAAGAGTGGCGATGCTTCTAAATGTGTTGTTGCAGGCCAAGTTCGTGCGAGATTTAATACCAGCATTCCCCAAATTATTTATTTTTACGACTATAAAAATAAATGTTCTTCTGATGTATATGCATACGCGAAAATCAACAATTCCTGGCAGCGCTTTCCTCAGGTTTTCTCAAAAAACTGGCATGGCGTTTTAGAGATTGTTTACGAGGGAACCTATGGGGCTGAGCCTACTGCATTTGGATTCTCAACTAATCCAAATGCTTCGCCAGATAGCTTTACTCCAAAGTCCCTGCCTTTGATTGATACAAATATTCCCGGTCAGTGTGGTGCAGGTGCTTCAAATCCGAATATTTCTGGTTATTCCGTTATCAATGCTGTCAACGGCACTGTTGTCGAAAGTATCCCCTTAGTCGGAATGCCATTTTCTCTTACTTATTCAAGTGATCGATTTACTAAGGGAACAGGCTTTAATAAGGTTGCTAGTTTGGGTGGTTGGACTCTTTCGATGCAACATCAGGTCAGTAGACCTGATGGCCTAATTTATTATGGATATGGTGGTCTACGAAATATTGAGGCTATGGCAGATAGCTCTACGTTCACGGATTCAAATGGAAATTATGTTTTCAATGAGAGTGGCATCATTCAGATGTCCTTAGATCTCATTACTTCAGAATTTACGTGGATCTTTGGTTATGACAACGCCATGAGGTTAGAGTGGCTTGAAGATGGGTTTGGGCAGAGATATGTAATTTCTTATGCAGGAGCTGGATCGATAATAACATCTCCTGGGGGTCAAGCTACTCAGCTATATTTCGATAAAAATGGATTTCTAAGTAAAGTCATTAACCCCAATCAGGAAGAGTACGCTTTAAATACAGATAGCACAGGCCTTTTAAAAACATTTAGAAAGCCCAATGGTGCCGAGAGCAGATTTTTTTATGATGCCAATGGAACACTAGTTAGAGATGAAAGTAACAGCGGCGGCACAATTGAACTTTCAAAAGAGTTCGATATTTCTAAGGGCACTCAGACTGTCTTTGCTACCACCGCAATGGGACGGCGAACGGCCTTTATCTCAAAAGAGAGTTTAGGTGGTTCTCAAAATATGGTTGTTAATGCCTATGGTAGTACTGCTCAAACAGACATGATTGAAGATGCTTATGGTGTAAGGGATGAATATGGTGGGTTTGGTATCTCAAGATTGGTGCCGCACCCATTTTGGGGACGAAGTCTGCCTTATGTCGGATCTTATGAATACAAGGTTCGCGATCTAATTGCATTGAAAGTGACAACAGATAAGGAGATTAGGGAAGTCTCGGGAAATAATGTCGAGATCACTAGTATTACTTTTCAAAATGACCCAACCCGGACATTTCAAGTTTCCCATCACATAAAGGAACAAACTTTTATGTCTGTAAGCCCAGCGGGGCGAAGAGCGAGTGTTCGAGTTCAAGAAAATGGATTGCCGATTTGGAGTAAGCTTGGAAACCTTTATGATCTTAACATAACATATGATGGCGGCGGTCGTCTAAGTTCTGTTCGGCAAGGAGAGAGGTTTCAACAAATAAGTTATGACAAATTTGGAAATTTGAAAGAGGTTGCTGATTCTGCGGGAAATAAAGCTGCATTTGAGTATGACAGAGCTAATCGCCCGACACAGGCTACTTTCGTTGATGGAAGAGTCATGAAGTTTTCATATGATTCGAATGGGCAGATGACTAAATTAACGCCTCCGGGAAGAGAAAGCCATTCCCTTTCATACAATCTATTGGGCTCTTTAGTTAGTTATATGCCACCTTCATTGAAGGCCCACGTAACGCAGCAAATAGGATATACATACAATAAAGATAAACAGCTTGAGAAGATTAGCAAACCTGATGGGGAAGAAATTAAATTCTTCTATGATCATATCACCGGACTACTGAAGTCTATTGATGGTGATGGCCAATATCAATTTAACTATGGGCAAAATACTGATTTAGTTCGATCAATTGTTTCTTCGAATGGCAACTCCCTTGAATATGTTTATAAGGGGGCGTATCCAGTAGGCATAAGGACCAGAGGCGAGGTAGTCAGCAACGTTACATATGGTTTTAATAAAGACACCACTTTATCTGGCGTGGGTGTTGCCGGAGCGGATGGGATAATCGATTTTTTTAAAATCTTATACGATAAAGATTTTTTGGTCGTAAAGGTTGGGGACTTGAGTATTCAACGAAACGATTTTGGTTCGATAGGATCGTCTGCATTGGGTGGAATACAGCAGAATAATTCGTATGACGGATATGGGGAGTTATCATCTCGCAAGTATATCTTCAAAAAGAAGGAATTTTATTCTCAGGATTATAAGAGAGATGCCGTTGGTCGCATAGTAGAAGTATCAGAGAAATATGAAGGGAAAGCTGCGCGATACTCATATCAATATGATTTCAACGGAAGGCTTATTGGTTCGAATAGCCCTAGTGGAAGTCGCACAATTAGTTACGACAAAAATGGAAATCGGCTCATCTATACTTTAAATGGTCAGATTGTTCAGGCCACAGTTGATGAGCAAGATAGATTGATTTCATATGGCAATCTTGATTTTGAATACAACAAGAATGGAGAGATGCTATCAAAGGTTGATAAAGATAAAAATGTGCAAACACTTTTCAAGTATGATGTGTTTGGAAATCTTATTGGGGCCAAGTTGTCGGACGGACGTATCATAGATTATGTTTTAGATGGACAGAATCGAAGGGTCGGAAAAAAAGTTAACGGTAAGCTAGTTCAAGCCTTCGTCTATCAAAGTCAGAATCAAATTGTGGCGGAACTTGATGCAAAAGGTAAGGTAGTTAAGAGGTTCGTATATGGGACTCAAAGCCATGTGCCTGACTATTTTGTGTCTGGTTCAAAGAAGTTTAGAATCATTACGGATTATGTTGGAACTCCTCGATTGGTCGTTGACGCTGATTCAGGTAAAATCATAGAGCGGTTTGAGTTTGATGAATTCGGCCTTGTAAAAGATATTAAGGCTCCTTCATCTATTCCATTTGGTTTTGCAGGCGGACTTTTTGATAGAGATACAGGGTTGGTTCATTTTGGAGCCAGAGAATATGACCCGGCAATCGGTAGATGGACCAGCAAGGATCCGATTCTATTCAGTGGAGGACAAGCGAATTTATACTCTTATGCTTTTAATGATCCGGTAAATTTCATTGATCCTAGCGGGCACTTCGGTTTTCCCGGTGCTATTGCTGGGGCTATCTTGGGTGGAGCTTCGGCGGGATTGGCATCCTATGCTAGCAAAGGAAGTAAAACGCAAATCTGGCAGTCTATTGCAATTGGAGCAACCACGGGTTTTGCGGGAGGAATGTTCGGGGCGAGCTCAGCCTTTGTCGCGAACGCCGTTGCTCAGATGACCTTTGGGAACGGTCTAAATTTTGGAGATAGTATTCTTGCTGCAATTGGGGTTAAGATGGCAGGTAATGCAACCAACGCACTAAGTAAGGCCTATGGAAGCCCTTCCGTTGTTGAGCATTTTGCAATTGATACTGGAGTTTCGATGAGTTTTATGCCCATAGATCTTGGGTTGGAATTATTGACTACCCCAAGTCAGGCATGCCCCCGGAGATAAGAGATGGTACTGAAATCAACAGGAATCAAAATAGTAATGTATTCAATATGCGGGATTGGAATGGGAGTCGGCCTTTTCCTATCACTTGCCATTCGAGGTATGACAGATCCGCCAAGTGACAAAGACGCATTTTGGATGTTATTTTTTTTCTGGGGCTTGTCAGGTCTGTTGTTTTCTTTTGCTAGAAGGCTGCCATATCAAGTTGAAGTCGATTCAAATTTGGTAACGAAGAGATATATGAAGGCTGGAAATATTGTTGAGCAGTCTATGTATATTAAAGATATCTCTTCTTTTGAAGCCGGATGGTTTAGCGGGCTTGTGTTAGTTGGGAAAGACGGAACTGAATTGAGCATCCCTACGGAGATGTCGATGGAGTTGGACTCCCTTGATACAAATATGAAGGCAATTTTTGAGTCTTTAGATGTGGTGCCGCAAAAGAAAGCTCAAACATTTTTGCGTATTTTCCTAAGTAAGAAAACTGGAATTAAAGATTTTATTTTTAATAACATCGAAGAAAATTATAGCCAAAAAATGTAAGGTTGATTTTTTCTGATGCAGCTTTCGGCGCCTCGATGGTAACTATGTTTCGCGGCTATAAATTTGCCATGAGTCATCTCAGCAAAACATACCCGAGAATATTTGACCTATTTATTCGTGTTGTACTTGTGACTGGGGTTCCTTCTGGTTCCTAGCTGACTTTAATTTGAGAACCTTCAAAGTAATAAAAAAGGTCGGTCTTTTTTTATTTTCGACTGTTGCCACTGGTAAGCCATGTGGTCTTTAATGATATTGAGGTAATATATGATTTTTCTTATTTTGGGATTATTGACCATCGTTTTTCTATTAAGCTTGATGGGTTATAAAAAAATTCTGAACAAGATAAAGAGTAAAGCTATTGAGTGGGTATTTTGGATTCTATTTGTGATGTGGACGCTGGGATTTATTCTCGGAGGAATGTCTTTCATTAAAAACAACTATCCGGACTTTAATAAAGTCTTTGCTATAGCGCCTGTTGCCTTGGCATTTGTCTTGTTTATCTTTATTAATAGAAATCAGATATCTTCTGAGGGCTTTAACAAAAAGACGATTAAAAAGTAGGGCGAGAGTTGGAGAAAGAGGCCGGTCTTGGTTTGTCCAGTTTATGGGGTACAGATCACTCCGGCCTTATTTTCACTACTCAAGCATACTTCTCAACATCCAAGCTGTCTTCTCATGCAGCTGGATACGTTGAGTAAGAAGATCCGCCGTCGCTTCGTCAGCCACCTTTTCTGCCAAAGGATAAACCTTACGAGCTGTGCGAGTGATCGCTTCGTGACCGTCAACAAGTTGCGCGATCATTTCTTTATCCGCAGGAACGCCTTTAGCTTCTTTGATCGAAGTCAATTTCGCAAAGTCAGCGTAAGAGCCTGGAGCGTAAACGCCCAAAGAACGGATGCGTTCAGCAATCATATCCACTGCCGTTGAAAGCTCAGTGTATTGACCTTCGAACATCAAGTGAAGAGTGTTGAACATTGGGCCTGTGACGTTCCAATGAAAGTTGTGTGTTTTAAGATAAAGAGTGTAAGTGTCAGCCAAGACGTGAGAAAGACCTTCAGCGATTTTTTTGCGATCTTTTTCTTCAATACCAATGTTGATTTGTGGTGCAGATTTTTTACTCATGAGAACCTCCTAGTTGAAGGACCTCATTCTAGCAGAGGGGGACTCAATGAGTAGGAGTTTTTAGAATGCGGACGGCGGTCCGCATCAGCTACTGAACTTTATGATCGCGAGAAACTTGCTGACCGCAGCAAGAGCAGTCCGCCTCTTCACGCAGGGTATTATAGGCAGAGAAGTCGGTATATTGGAACTCAAGCTCTGTGCCGCAATTTTGGCAGCAAGAAAGTGAGTTTTTGAAGGCTTCGCGCTTAAGGATTTCTTCTTGAGGTAGAATATTGAATCTAAAAATTTCCATCGTGGCCTCCATGCTCTGATGTCTTTCTTATCGGCAACTTTCGTCTCAACTTGAGACAAAATTTTTATCTCTGTTAAAACGCACTTTAGCGGCGCATCAAAGCCAGTTTTCATGGCCTTAGGTCGGGGTGGGCAGGTAAGATCCCTGCCATGAAAGACTACCTTCACTACTTCAGAGACGTCTTGGGAATCCAGAATGTCATGATTCCTATGGCCGAGCAAAACAAGCCCGGTATCGGTGCTGAGTTTGGTTTAGACCTTGCCTCGGGCAAAGCGCATTTTTTTACCAATGCGGGACCGGTCACCCATGTTGAGAAAAAACACTTCGAATTGATCTTCCTCAATATTCTGACTCAAGCCAAGGAAAGCCTCTTCAACCCTGAAGTGCAGGACCTCTTTGCGAAAATGAAGTCGGCGATGAAGTTGCAAAACATTCAAGTGATCGAGTTGGACTGCACGGTGGACAATCGCTCTGAATTGCCTTCGGAGTTGGCAGAGAAATTTGAAAGTAAAATCGTCGTGGTCTTCAGCTCATTCCCTAAGGACATGAGTGAAATGATTTACAAAGGCCCCGGCAAGTGGCTTGAGACCTACAGTCCCGCTTATCTTCTTGAAGATCCAACGGCTAAAAAAGCAGTTTGGAATGATCTGCAAAAAGTCATGCGGGAGTTGGGCGTATGAAACTTTTAATTCTTCTCTTTGCAGGAATGTTTTTTCTTCCTCGAGCCGAAGCCGCCTGCACTTTGGCGGTGACTATTAATGAAGCGATCTCGGCGTCGACCTTTGACTATTTAGAACGAGCCGAACGCAAGGCTCAAGACAAAGGTTGCGGCAGTCTTTTGGTTCGCATGAACACTCCGGGTGGAAACCTACAAACCACGAGAATGATCGTGGAAAAGATTTTGTCTTCTCCTCTGCCTTATTTGTGTTTGATCACTCCGAGTGGTGGTCACGCGGGCAGTGCTGGCGCGATCATTCTCCAGGCTTGCCATGTGAATGGCGGGATGACAGCAACAAATATTGGTGCCGCCACGCCGATTCTTGGAACGGGTGGAGAGATGCCCGAGGATCTGCGCAAGAAGATGATCAACGACACCGTCAGCTGGTTGAACGGTGTGACTCAGTTGCGCGGAAGAAATTTGAAATTTTCTGAAGAGATTGTCACTGAAGCAAAAGCCCTGAGCAGTGAACAGGCCGCAAAAGAAGGTGCTCTGGATGTCCTTGTTCAAAATGAGCAAGAATTTTTGAGGTTTGCTGAAGGACGTAAAGTTCTTATGAAGGAACGCCAAGAGCAGGTTGTGTCCGTGGGAACTTTGGAAGAGTTTATTCCCGATGTTCGTCATAAGGTGTTGAGTTTTGTTTCTGATCCTGAGTTTGCCTATATGATTTTCATGGGAAGCTTGGCTCTTCTTTATGTGGAGATCACTCATCCGGGCTTGATCGCTCCGGGTGTGGTGGGCGGTATTGGATTGGTCTTGTCTTTGGTGGCTTTCCAAAAACTCGATGTGACCTGGGGAGGCCTAGCACTGATTTTGTTGGGCGTGGCTTTCCTGATTGCGGAACTCTTTTTACCGAGCTTCGGTATTTTGGGAGTGGGCGGATTGATCGCCGTTTTTGTGGGAAGCGTTTTTCTTTTCGATATGGAAGCAACGGGGTATTCATTGCCATTGCCTTTAATTTTGTCAGTGGTTTTAGTTTTGGGAGCGGTTTTCTTGTCGTTAGGATATTTGGCGATGAAAACTTTAAAACTGAAAACTCAAGACTCGGATGCGGATTTACAAGCTCGAGAGGGCGTGGTTCTTAAATCAGAGAGCAATGGGCACAGTGGTCAAATCCAGATTATGGGTGAGACGTGGAGCTATGTCTCTGAAGACTCTCTGGCCTATGGCGATCGTGTGCAGGTCACAGGACGTCAGGGCTTAACCTTGAATGTAAAAAAACTTAAGTAGGAGGCAGAATGGAATTTATTATTGGTGCGGTGGTCTTTGGAACCATTATTTTCACATCCATGGTGAAAATTTTGAATGACTGGGAACGCGGCGTGGTTTTGCGCTTAGGACGTTTCGTCGGAGTGCGTGGTCCTGGCTTGATTCTCTTGATTCCTTTTGTTGAGCGTATGATCAAAATCGACACGCGCACAATCACCATGGATGTACAGCCCCAAGACGTGATCACCAAAGACAACGTTAGCATGCAAGTGAATGCAGTTGTGTATTTCAAAGTGATCTCTCCTATGGAGGCCATCACAAAAATTGAAGACTTTTATTTTGCAACCAGCCAGTTGGCGCAAACGACATTGCGTTCTGTGATGGGACAGTTTCCCTTGGACGACATCTTGGTTCACAGAGATCGCGTGAATGCGACTTTGCAAGGCATCTTGGATAAGAGCACGGAAGCTTGGGGCATTAAAGTGACCATGGTGGAAGTGAAGCAAATCGATTTGCCGAAAGAAATGCAAAGAGCCATGGCTCGTGAGGCAGAAGCTGAGCGTGAAAGACGTGCGAAAGTGATCAGCGCGGAAGGTGAAGTGCAAAGAGCCGAGAAATTGAGCGAGGCTTCTCGCACCTTGGCGGGTTCTCCATCGGCTCTTCAATTGGCTTATATGCAGACTCTGACAGAGATTGCTGGCGATAAGACGAACACGATCTTGTTCCCATTGCCAATGGATTTGATTAAGCCTTTCATGGACATGACAAAGCAAAACTAGACTATCATCTTTAGTCCAGTTCAGTGTTAAATAAAAGGGCAGTGCTAAAGGCATTGCCCTTTTTGTTTTAACAGCTTTGAGCCGCTTCAATTATTGGGCGCTCACCTCATGGATGAGGGGAGTTCGAGTGAGACACCTTTGGGCCGTCATAGGATTTTTCGGTGTTCTGATCAGTTTCATTCCTGTTGCTGAATCGTCATTGACCACCGATAAAGAAATCGTTCGTGTTCGTCTTCTCACTGAAAAATCTCAGATCACCCTGACGGGACAAGGTCTGCACTTTCAAGCCTTTGATAAAAAATATCAGCCGGTGGCGATTCCACGCTCTTCGGTAGCGCAAATCCGCGTGATTTACAAAGATGGCAAAAAGATGTGGTCTGTGCGTCTGGACAACAAAGATCCGGAACAAATCTACAGCGACAATTATCTGCTCGTGCGTGGCGATAATCTTCGTGCTGGCAGCAAGGCTTTACCGAAGAAGCTTCTTTTGAATTCTTCAGGTCCACAAAAAATTGATGTGGTGGGTGTGATTCCCTTGGACGAATATGTCATGGGAGTGATCGCCAGCGAAATGCCCTTGTCTTGGCCGATGGAGTCCCTCAAGGCTCAAGCCGTGGCGGCAAGATCCTATGCTCTGGCCGTGATGAAAGAGCGCATGCAAAATCCTTGGCATTTAGAGAGCAGCGTGCTGGATCAAGTCTTCCGCCATGTTCTCGCTGAAGATGAGAACGACCAGATGATCCAAAAAGCTGTGCTCGCCGTGAGAGCCACCCAGGGCGTGAAGTTGCTGTCTCCTAAAAATGGGAAGATCCTCAAAGCCTTCTACCATGCTGATTGTGGGGGCCGCACAAGCCTTGCCAAGGATGTCTGGCAGTCCGGGGTAAACACAGGCACCGCTGTTGACAGCTCTTGTCCTATCACTCCCACAGCTCAATGGACCCTGCGTCTTACCGCGAAGGAGTTGATAGCAAGAATGGGCGTGGAGTTGTCGGGTCTCAAATTGATACGCCCAACGGCCGTGGATCGTGTGTCTAAGGTGCTCTTAACCTTGAACGATGTGGATGCGAAAACTTTGAACGCCAATGAGTTCCGGCAGAAGATTGGATTCCAAGATCTCAAGAGCACCCAGTTCGATGTTAAAAAAGAAGGTGATAGCTTTGTTTTCAAAGGCCGAGGATTTGGTCATGGTGTGGGGCTTTGTCAGTGGGGCAGTCGCACTTTGGGACAGAAGGGGTTGGATTATAAAGACATTCTTCGTCACTATTATCCACTAGCTCAGATTCAGGGGCCGGTGTTGGCAGCGAGTCTTCAAAAATAAAAAACCTGGAGCATAGCCAGGCTTTCTAAAAATCGATTTGGTCTTTTTTTTGGTGTCTTTTAGAAGCTGAAGAAGATTCTGGCCGCAAACATAAAGACGGCTCCGAAAATCAAGACACTGGATGCTGTCACAGTCATTTTAAACCCCTAAACAATATTGTTACGAGACTCACTTCGGCTCATTTGTGGCCAAACTTTAGTCCTCTCACAATTTTTCTTGAGATTTTTCACAGATTTATCTCTGAGGACAGAATTCGCACTGTCTGATTTCGAGACTAAGTGACACTTTGTGACTCCGCTTTTGGGCATTAGACGCTTAGAGGGGGGCTGTACCACCTTGAGAAAGGGAGTAAAAGCCAACTCAAAACAAGCAGTTACAGAACATTACACGAGTTGGCACAAGCATAGCAATAGAGTTCATGTACAAGGGTCCACTGTTTAAGGACTCTTCAAAGAGAGGCTGATATGAAAAGCATGAACTCTAAACTAATGATCCTTCTGACAGGTTTCGCACTTATGGGTGTGGGCTGCGGTAACAGCAGTCAATTCCAATCCATCGCGGAAGCACCAGGTGGTGGTCTTATTGGTGGTGAAAATGCTATTCCAGCACCTCCAGGTGGAACAGGTGGCTCAACTCCAGGCGGAGCAAACGGTTCAGGAACTGTAGCGGATTTCACTCCGGTGTCTTTCGAAGAGTTCAATAGCTATGTAGCAACTCATCCCCTGAACAATCCATCTAACTTTAAGCTGTCTGTAGAACTCTCTAACGTGGGCGATAACAGATACGGTGGAACTGTAAAGATCTCTTACAATGACGCTGGTCAAGCTTACTCTGGTGTTTTTGAATCAGGTAAAAGCACAAACCAAAAGATGAGCGGTTTGAAAGACAACGGTCTTTATGAAGCTGAGTACAACTACTGGTACAACAGTGGTGGTAAGAGTGTGTTCTCTGGATTCTTCCAAGACAGATACGGTGCCATCATTGTTGTTGTAGACAATGTTGTAAACCAAGGTGACGGTCAAGGTGGCGGATATGTGACAGGTTCTGTTTACTACAAGAACTTTGCGCAATCTTACGCGACTCAGTCTCCATACAGAAAATGCTGGTTCATCCGCGAAGGTCCCTACAACTGTCGCGCAGGTTCAGTGATGAACAAGAGCAGCTTGATCCCTGCTGATGGATACAGAAAATTGGGTACATTCTCTGGTTTGGTTGTATCGGAAGCATTTAAATAAGAATTGATTATTAACTTTAAGAATAGATTAACGATTTACGAAGGAGAGGATTATGGAAAAGCTTAATAAGAAAACCTTAAGTTTTCCATCTCAATTGTTCACGAAAGCTGTGGCAGCTTTGACTATCGTACTGACTTTGGCAGCTTGTGGAAATAGTGGTGATGGTGGAAGCAATTACGGTGGGATCGTGGACTGTCAGAATTGCAGTGCTGTGATTGCAAATCCTATCGCGATCACAAACTTTGTATCCGATGGCATGGCTTACCCACGCATTTCAATGCAGAACATGACTTTGTTCGGAGATGTGGCCTTCATGAGACCAAACCACAGTACTCCATACAATGGATACAATGGGCCGGTTGCAGTGCAAGGAACTTTGGTTTTGCATGATCCACTGCAATGTCCAGGTGCTACAGTGCCTGCAGGAAGTTACGCTTTAACGACTCGCGCAGCTGGGAACATGGTGAATGGTTCGAATCTCACAGTCCCAGAAATGATAGCAGGCCCACTTCGTATTAGAATGACTTACTCTGGGAACTTGAGTTCCTTGAATCCAGTGAATGGAGTGATCCGCTGGACAGGGGCTTTGGAAGTCATCTCTATGGACGGTTACCAATGTTATGGTACGGCCTTGATGATGTAATTAAGATAAAAAAGAAGATCTTAGCAAACCCCGAGTGATGAGCTCGGGGTTTTTTTACTTTTGTTTGGTAGCAGAGTCTTTTTTAAAAGTTTCATTTCGTAGAAACATAATACTTGCGTCTTCGTGTTTTCAAGACTCTAATGAAGGGCATGGAATTACCTCTTTGGATTGACTTCTTTGATGAGCTACAACATGTCCGAGGCCGTTCACAAAATACTGTAATGGCTTACCGTCGCGATCTCGAACTTTTTATCGAGTACCGCAAAACCAGCAAAACTATTCCGGGATTTTATGAGTTTATGAAAAAGCATAAACTCTCCACGCGTTCGCAAGCACGAGTGATCTCTTCCTTGAGAACTTACTTTAAGTTCTGCGAGACCCGTGGAATGAAATGCCCTGAACTTCGCGATTTGCGACCTCCTAAAGTGAAGGTCGGACTTCCTAAAGTTTTAACCCCACAAGAGTTCCAGCAACTTTTTGATGCGGCAGAGGTTCCAGATGCGAACCGCACAGCTCGCAATCAACTGACGTTGTTGTTCTTGTATGGCTTGGGTTGTCGTGTGTCGGAGCTTATTTCTCTGAACATGGTTGATTTCAACGCCACAGACCGTTGGATTAAAGTGTTAGGTAAAGGCAGTAAAGAGCGTTTGGTTCCTTTGACAGAGCGTCTTGCTGAAAAGTTAACGGAATACTTGAAGGACGTCCGTCCGTCCATGATGAAGGAAAATACTCCGGCAATCTTGATCAATGATCGAGGCAACAGACCGTCCCGTGTGGATGTGTGGCGTTGGCTTGCGGCGTGGTCGATCCGTGCGGGCTTTGATGAGCCTGTGAATCCTCATCGCTTCCGTCATGGTTGTGCAACGGCCTTGTTGGAAAGTGGAGCGGACCTTCGCTCGATCCAAATGCTTTTGGGACACGCGAGTATTCAGACCACTCAGATCTACACCAACGTGACGACGTCGACGATGACGAAAACCATCGAAGAACATCATCCGCTGTCGCAGATGACCGAAGTAAAGTCTTAAATATCCGGACCTCGTTTCTACGGGGTCTTTTTTTATCTGTATATTTGATCTTAGGGTGGGACAGTCCTTGCTATGATGTCCCGTCATGAAAATACAGTCGTTAATTCGCGAACATGACCGCTTAATTCCAGTAGATGTTGAAGTGACTTTCCTGCCGGGCTTGCCCACAGTGCAGTTCTTAGGATTGCCGGATCAGGTGATCAAAGAGAGCATCCATCGCATCAAGAGTGCTATCCGTTCTCAAGGCTTTGAGTTTCCCAAAGCTCAACAGGTTTTGGTGAATCTTCGACCGAATCATCTCAAGAAAAGCTCTCGAGGCATTGAACTTGCCGTGGCCGCCGCCATTTTGTGGAACACGGATCAAATTCCGTTACCTCAAGAAGAGGATGTTCTGCTTTATGGGGAACTCGGACTAAAAGGTGAAGTTTTTGAACCAGAGGATTTAGGACGAGACTTTGAGGCGGATAAAGAATTGCAAATTCTCACAGGACAAGGCGGGGAAGGAAACGTTCCATTTCATCGCGCTGTTATTAAAGAACTGCAAAACCTTCGGGACCCAGAAGTGATTCCTGCCGCTGTTCGAGAATTTGAAATTGTTCGACCTGTGTACGGGTTGGAGTTGGAATTTCCGGAACGTCAAGCCAAGTTGCTAGAACTTGCGGCCTTGGGTGAGCATTCGGTTTTGTTAGCAGGACCTGCGGGTTCTGGAAAGAGCACTCTTGCTAAAACATTAAGCTCCTTGTTGGCTCGACCCACGCAAGGTGATTTAAGAACGATTTTTAAAAATTCAAAGGCCTCTACTGAGGAGCCCCCTCGATGGAGACCTGTGGTTCAACCCCACCATACCACTTCGCCCCTCGGATTGGTCGGTGGGGGAGTTCCACCCTATAAGGGTGAGATCACTCGCGCCCATAAAGGTGTTTTGATTTTAGATGAACTTTTGGAATTCCATCCCAAAGCGCAGGAGGCCCTGCGTGAACCGATGGAAGAATCCTGCATTCGCTTGCGCCGGGGAAGATTTGTGGATGAGTACCCGGCGGAGGCCTTTGTTATTTCAACCACAAACCTCTGTCCCTGTGGGGATTGGGTTCCCAACACGAATGTGATGTGTGGGCGAAGCCTCAAGAAATGCCAATCTTATACAGAGCGCCTATCGGGTCCCTTAGTGGATCGCTTCCAGCTGGTTTTTTTCACACAAAAACGTGAGACCGGAGCTCGTATCAAGGGATCGGATATCTTGGCAAAGCTTGAAGAGGTGAGAGTTTTTCGTGAAGAGCGAGCTCTGGTGGATTCTCGTTATCAAAAACTGGCTTGTCGTTGGAGTTTGGAAGAGTTGTATCAAGGACTTTCGAGTTTTTATAGAGAGCAGCTGTTTCCTAAGGAGTTGTCTTCGCGCCGTCGCGAGCTTTCGACGCTCAGAGTCGCGAGGAGCTTGGCGGACCTAGAAATGAAAGTGGATCTTCAGTCTGAGCATATTGAACAGGCACTGAAGTGGACTTATTTGCCATTTGAGGCCTTAAAGAGGTTGGGTTGCTGAGAAAGGACATTGACTAAAAAGGAGCTTAGACGTAGTTTAGGCTCCTCTACACGGTGACATGGCTGAATGGCTAAAGCACCGCTCTGCAAATTCAGAGCGTTAACCATTAAGACCATGTATCTACCTAGATTCATTGATGTTTTTGAGAGGACGTTTTTGAGTTGAGAGGCTTAGTGGTTAATCGTTAACCATGAATCTTCTGTAGGGTCTCTAAGGGTGAGTTGGCCGAGCGGTTAGGCACAGCTCTGCAAAAGCTGCTAGAACGGTTCGACTCCGTTACTCACCTCCACTTTTTTCAACGCTCCATGGGGTAGTCATGGACATAATTAATCTAGTTCTCTGGAAAGAGGCGAAGCACCTTAAGCTGATTGGGCTGTTTGATACAGTTGAATCTGCATATGGATGGCTTTTGGAGGTTAAGCATGTCCGCCCCGATATCGACGCGCTACTTATTGAGGAAGCCCAACAAAAAGCGAAGAGGCTTCAGAATCTATCTGCAAACAAAAAACGCAGACGGTAAGACAGAGAATCAGACTGTCGTTGATCCTGACATCATAGCTATCAATCACCACTTAAAAGACGGTACGTACAGCGAAGCTCAAGGCCATCTCCATGCAGAGAGAGTGAGAGCACGGTTAAACGCTGCTATTGGTGTGCTTGAGTGGCATGAGCGACCAGAGAATCAAATTGCCAACAAAGAAAACGAAGAACTTCTAGAGAGATACTGGAAGGCAGAGTATGAGCACCGAATGTTGGCCGACGAAGCCACCGCTCGATATAAGCTTCAAAGAGCATGTCGCGCCTTGGGAAATCTCAGTATCATTTCGGGCTCGAGAGAAGATCTGGCTGGTAAAGTTAAGAGCCTTACTTTCGACAACCGTAAAAAGAGAGAGATCACTGGAAAGTTGAATCAGCTTTTGAGATTTGCGAAGAGAGAGTTCAAGCTCCAGCTGCCAAGAAAGACCAGAGTAAAAGTAAAATACCTGACTCTTGAAGAATACGCCAAGGTTGAACCCTTCTTGAAGACTGGTGCAAAAGCTCTTAGCAATGTGGCTATCAAGACTGGTGCTCGGCAAGGTGAGGCGTATGCTTCAGATCCGAACAAGTGCACAGAGAAGAGCATCTACATCGACACTCAGCTGACTCGTGGTGAAGAAAAAGATCCTAAGTGGAACTCTGTTCGGCCAGCTTATGGTTTTCCGGGCTTTCTTGAGGACGTGAAGACCGTAGCAACACTTAGACAAGCAGGGCAGTTGCCGACTCGTTGGGAGCTTTACAGAGAGTTCACATCAGCTTGTGTTAAAGCCTTTCCAGACAACAAAGGAAAACACTGCACCTACCATGACTTAAGACACAGTTATGCTATCGCTCTTTTAACAAAGGGAGTTCCTTTAAAACTGGTCTCAGAATCCATGGGCAATACGCAGTCAGTGTGTGAAGAGTATTACGCTGGTTTTGTCTTAACCAAAGAGGGCTTAGACATGATTGACACCATCGTAAATCCCACAAAAACTTAGGACATGAGCAAGATAGCGAAGATCAAAGAGATAGTAGACAGGGGTGGAACTCTGAGTCCGAAGGCAGGTGAATACATGCTTTGGTATTTGGAACAGATTGCCTTTGTCTCTGACCTTCGATCTCGATGTGCTAACGTCCAACCAATGCAGAACCGTGGTGAGGTCAATGCAGGATGGAGGATTTTAGACCTCCTAAAAGAGTTCGATAGCGACGCTATCACTCGTGCAGAGTATGACAGGAACTTCCAGTTCTGGAAGAATGAGTGTAACAAGTTCTTATCCAAAGAATAGTGCTCTAAAAACCCTTAGGCTTTGTCTTTTATAAATCCCCAGTCATATCATTAGGTGTCCTGTTCTAGGACTCGGCTGTTCAGCCATTCAATCATTCCCATCAAAGGAAAATCTAATGAAGAAACTCTTCAAGTGGATAGCGTCCAAGCTATCGCCTGCTAAGGCATCAGTGCAATCATCCCCATCAAAACAAAATATCCCCAAGCCAGATGCTGGTGGACTCGTCGAAGGCACTCATGCTTGGTATCGTGAGATGTACAAACAGTGCAAACCCCGGCCAGGTTATGAAGCAGCAATCGAAAAAGATGCTCGTACTGTACTTAAAAATAAAGCTCGGTATGAGATCGTTAGCAAAGAACTCGGCGTACCTTGGTATGTGATCGGTGGTTATCACTTCAAAGAAGGAAGCTGTGATTTCAACAAGATTCTCCACAACGGTCAGAAAATTCTCGGAACAGGGAAGAAGACCACGATCAAGCCTTTGAATAGGGGTCCTTTTAAGACGTGGGAAGAAGCTGCTATAGATGCTTTGATTTTAAAGAAATATCACCAGAATAAAGATTGGGAACTCGGCAACTTACTTTATCTTGCTGAGAGATACAACGGGACTGGCTACCTCACTGGAGCTGGTAAAGCTGATACGTCACCTTATCTCTGGGCAAGAACCAACATCAATGATGGTGCTGGCAAATACGTCGTTGATGGCAAGTACGATCCCAACTATACAACTCTGAAGACAACTGGATATGCGGCAATCCTAAAGTGGCTTGAAGACAGTGGTCACATTACTATCGCTAGGAAGTCTTAGTGGTTCCGTACAGTGAAGAAGAGTTAGATCAAAAGACTGCGTCGGTTTGGATCGATCGGCGCTTTCAGTCCAACATCTTAGTGGTCTATAACTGCACTGCCTTTTACGTCTATCAGAGCAAGCTTAAATCCCGCATCTCATTTGACCGTCCAAGCGCTCGACTGTGGCAATTTATCGGAGAATACTAGTGAAGACATCATCAGCAAAAGCTAAAGGCCGTAGAGCCTGTCAGGAAGTCAAAGAAGCCTTTCACGAGTGGGCACCAGATCTGAAGGATGATGACATCATCGTCACACCTTCTGGTGTTCCAGGCGAAGACTTAAGGCTTTCCCCAGCTGCAAGAGACATTTATCCATATGTTGTGGAGTGTAAGAACGTCGAAAAACTCAATGTTCATGAGGCGTACCAGCAAGCTGCTCAACACTGGATCAAGCGTGGAATGAATGAGTCAGAGTACCCTTTGCTTGCCTTTAAAAAGAACCGCTCTGATTTGTTTGTGATGTTGTCGCTGAAGGACTTCTTAAAGCTTACCCGCTGATTTAGCGTCTTTAAGTATCTCAAGAATCTGATCTAATTTACTGTCAGTTCCTTTGTCCATTTGCTTACGAAAGTGAGAGTTGATGAAGGAACTGACAGTTTGTTTTTGGCGCTTAGCTTCACCGTCTAGCCAAGTCCGAACGTCAGGGTCTAGTCTGAATCCAGTATTGATCTTTCTGTTCGGTTTCTTTGGTCTACCAGCTTTACCTTGCATGGCATCCAAGGTGCCTCAGTCCATGTAAATATGAAAGAGTAAATCCCAAAAACATCAGTAAAGTTCAATAGATAAACTCGCATTTTTCGAATGTGAAGTTTGTAAACATTAGCAAAAATAGGTAATTAAGAATATTTGACTGGCAAATGTAAGGCGATTTGTTTATTACAAAGCGCATTGAAAACATAACCTTGTTGTAATAAGTAAACAGGCGTTTAGAGAGTCTGAAGGGAAATGGGGAACGTGTGCGCAATCCTGAAAGGCTGTTGGGGAACTTGTGATGAGTAGAAATGCTGATCATTCTTATGTCTCTGGCTTCCTTAAAAAACTTGGTCACATCGGTGAGCAGGGCGTTTTGGATAACGTTGCTGAAGGCGATGTCGTAGAGATATTCTCTAAGGACCATGTTCTATTGTTGCCGTCTAAGAGCTTCCATAGCTTCACCACGTGGTCATTGCACGAGCTTCTTACTCAACCTTGGCACTCTCTCTTTTATCGCGATCCTGAAGACATGGAAAAGGTCATGGCATGGATCGAAAAGGCCTTATGTGGGGAAGTCGTTAAGGACATCAAGGTCACAACTCTTTGCAAAGAGTCCAAGAAAAACCCGATGCTTTTGAAGCATACCTTAAGGCATCTCTTTCCAATCAAAAACGGGCTCGGTGTTGTTGGCTTCCTGTGTGTAAGTAGGGTTGAAGTCATCAATGTCTAGAAATCTACTGTCAAATATCCTTGAATTTAAGAGCATCCCGGTGGAAGAAACCATTGCCACTGCTGGTGAGGTTTATGTGAACCTCTTCCGAGCTAAAGTTTCCTTAGAATACATTGAAGCAAACGCACCAGATGAGAAGCTGAGAAAAGAAGCTCATTTTGCCTTGATGAAGGTAAATCACGACATTGAGATAGCACGAGAGATCTCAGATCTCTTCAGATCCATGAAATAAAAAAGCCCCTGATTTCTCAGAGGCTCAATCTATACACTTCTCGACGGCGACAGATTATTGATCGTCAGTATTCATCAGAAGCCACGGTGTTGCAAGCTCTGTGAAGGCTGGATTTGCGTAGAAACCCACACCACTTTTTGGTTGGATTTTCTTTGCGGCCTTCTCAACGGCTCTATTAGCCTTAATCACACGTTTGATCATAGCAGGGGAACCGAGCATACCTCCTGCCGCTGCACCAGCTGCTGCACCAATGCCTGCTCCTGTTGGGCCTCCAGCTTCATTTCCTAGATAAGTCCCAGCAGCACCGCCAGCCATTGCCAGAGGAATGGTGCGGCTCGTAGATGTAGCACCCTGAAGACCGACGGGGATCATGCTTGGGTTTGCCCAATCGCGATATGCTTGAAGAACTCTGGCATCTTGGGTGACATCCAGATCACCACCATCAGCCATTTTTTTTAGACGTTCCTTTAGGATGGTTCTTCCCTTTGAATCAAGGCTAGTGAGAGTGTTGTAGGTTTTTTGTGGTGAATCAAAGCTACTACCAAGCTCGCTCTCAATGCTTTTCCATTTAGCATAGTCGGCTTTTGCTTGTGGGATTTGGTCCGAAACAGAGTCGAAAGACTCGTTGATAGCGCTATAGGCACCACGGGCAGATCCCTTTGCAGAAAGGGTCTCAGGTGTCATGTTAGTTTCAAAGGATGCGGCCTGCTTGAGTTTCTTCTGTAGGTCAAACGCGCGTCCAGCATCAATCTGATTTGGGATCTCGGTTCTTGTGTTCGCCTTAATTACTTCGGATCTTCGGGCTTCAATAGCCTTGAGAATACGTTGAACTTCAGTTTGATTCTTATTGCTATAAGCATCAGAAAGGGCCTGAGCCTCTGTCTGAAGAAGGTCAGCGTGATCAGCAATTGTGGTGTTGATGTCACCAGTGGTTCGTCCCATAAGACCAGAGTTGACTGAGTTATCAGGGATTTGTGTCGCTTTCACTCTGTCACCCAGCGCGGCTGTCCCGCTCATACCTTGTCTCGTGATCTCTTCATCAAGGTTTGAGTACAGACCTTTTAGGCTCTTGTCAGATTGAATAACAGATTCATCTGGTGCAACGCCCTGAGAGAGGCCAAAGTACTTTTGATAGGTCGCCTTAAGAGAGGAGACTTCTGCTGCTTCTGCCTGAGTTAGATCAGGTTTGGACTCTAGAAATGAGATTCGGTCTTGGAATGAGTTTTTTGCTTTCGTTACATCAATAGGGAGATCAGCTGAGTCGATCGCTGTCTGAACATTCTTTCCAAGACGCGTTTGGGTTTCACTAAGACTCTTCTGAACTTTGTCGGTCACATTGTTCAAATAATCGGTCACGCCAGTTTTCTCAAGACCGTCAATGGTATCAATGTTATCAGCGTATGCTCTTACTGAATCAGCCGACTTGCCAGAAACAAGCTCCCCCAGTTTTGGAAAGATTTTTTCTTTGCTCATGTCCCACCCGCGCTCAGCAATACCTCGGCCACCATGTTCAGCAGCTTCGAGTGTCGCAGGGCTTGCACCTACTTGCTTTGCGAGTTTAGAGACCATACCTGCTGTTGGTTTTCCCGCTCCAAATAGAAGGGGAGATACAGCTCCCATACCACCAGAGATAGCGACATCTGTACCATCAACCTCTTGAGGAATGCCAAGGCTCTGTCCGAGCTTTTGTCTAAGTCCTTCCATTCCAGCTGAAGTAGCACCACTTGCTGCCATTGCTCCAGGAATAGCTCCCCATCCAGCAGTAGCAGCTGCGCCACCGATAGCACCAAGACCAGTTGCGATACCTTCAATAGCTCCAGAGCCTACGTCATAGAGAACGTCTCCAGCATCGTGCAGGAAGTCTTTTGAAAAGGGACCAGTGGCTGGATCTAGAACTCTGAATGAAGTTTCTGATGGCTGTTTAAGTTGGATCTGGCCATCTTTGATTCTTACATCAGCACCAGGGTACTTTTGCTTTAGGAATTCAATTTGCTTTTCGTCACTTTGTGCAAAGTTTTTGGCAATCAATCGGTCTTTGGTAGATAGCCACTCAGGCATTTCCTGAATTACTTCTTCTGGTACACCTTGTGACGCCTCATACTTCTGTTTTGCCTGAGCAATCAGCTGTTCTCTTTGGTGCTTAGCTTTGGCTTGAGCAATGAGTTGTGATCTATCCATTAGTTACCTGTGTATTTTAGAAGGTCTTCATTAGACATGTTGTCAAAGTCGGGAGCAGCACTAGCAGAGGCTGAGGTAGGTTTTGGATTTTGCTGTTTCTTTCTGATGAAGAGATCTTGAAGAACCACGTCTTGAGGAGAAACACCACTGCGCTGAGCAAGGTCATAGAAGCTTTGATTAAAGCGCTCTTGTTGTGCAAGCTGCCCTTCGTAGACATTCTTAGCTTGATTGATGAAGTCACGACGTTGATTTTCGTTAAGGCGTTGACCGCTTTTTGCTCTGTTGTACATGTTTTTAACTTGGTCCGGGATACCAGCAGCATTTTGGGCGTTAGCAAACTCACCCTCACGTACAGTTGAACCAGGATCAAGCATTTTCATGTAACCAAAGATCAAAGACAAGTCCCCAGCAGCAGACGGATTGGCAGCAGCAGACTCAACTTTCTCGTATGAGACAGCAACGTCTTGCGTAGCCTTCGTCATCGGATTCTTCAACCATTCATTTCTAAGACCGCTTGCGGCTGATTTGAGATGTTTGTCGTCTTTACGGTCTTGAGCATCCATTTGCATTTTCATGCGCTTATCCATCGACTCCTCAGAGACTTTGGTTTTTAGATATCCAAGTTGGTCATCAGTTAGAGCACCAGTCTCTTTTGTGATGGAGTCTTGAAGTCTCTGCTTCTTTGCTTCCCAGTCTTTTACAGCAGTAGGAGCTTGATAAGCACCAGATGTGTTTGTTCCAGCCATAGTGTCAGCAAAAGCCAAGAGAGGCTTAAAGTTTACAGCTTGAAGACCAGTTGGTTTTTCATCCTCTAGTTGAGCAAGTTGCTGTCTCTGAGTATCAGTCTGAGCAGTTCGTTGCTGAATCATTTGCTGATAGGCTTGCTCTAGCTGTTGTTGAGAACTTTGAGGCGCAGGTTTCATAGACAAGTCAAAATCACCTGTGTCATCGATCATTACGTCAGCAGCATGGCCAATGGCTTTTTGATTTTTAAGCTTAGTCACAATAGGAACGTCTCCAGCTGGTGCAGTTGGATTAGGTACTAGTTGTGGAGATAGGAAGTCCCAAGGTGATGTTGCCATTATGCTGCTCCGAACGGATTTCTGCCACCATAGAGTGTTGCCATGGATTTAGTTTTGCCATTGGCAAGATCATCCCATGAGCTACCAAAGCCAGTTGATGTTTTACCACCAGCTCCAAGTCCTAAACCTTGAGCCGCCGCCGCGCCTTGAATGCCCCCGCCGATTGCTCCTTCAAGACCAGATGCTCCTTCGGGAGTGATTTGACCACGCATCCCAGTCCAGGGAGAATAGCGAGTCATCTCAGCTTGAGCCATGTTGTTAGCTCTGACTTGTTCTTGTTGCCTTTGGGCCTTCATGTCACCAAGTGCACCACCTGCTGCGATTGCAGCTCCTGCTGGTCCACCTACGGCAAATCCTGCACCTGCTGAGAGCAGAGTACCTAGTCCGAGTTTCATATTTACTCCTTATTCCATTCAATCGAATGCTCCAAGAGGATCGACCCCTTGAAGTTTCTTAATCCTGTAATCACCAAGCCTTCTTTCATTGCGAACTTCAGCATGGGAAAGTTTGTGTTTTCAATGAGGGTGGTAGCCCTTTTGTATTTGGTAGAGAGGTACTCAATGAAGGCCTGATAAGACTGAAAGGAAAGTGCTGTGTTTTTGGCAGATGGAAAGCTTCCACCGTAAGCCATGTACACTGTCTCTTCATCAACCTCTCTGCAAGTCATATAAGACAAAGGAACGCCGTCAAGCTCAGTCATCAATGCAAAGTCGATACGGTTCATCGAAGCTGGTCTTTCCTCGGCAAATACTGCCAAGTGAGCTTCCGCTGCGATGAGGTTCCATTCATCTGGAGTGAGCTTGTTGAGCGTCATTACTTCTTACCACCAGAACCAGCCGCTTTAGCTTGAGCGTCCGCTGACTTGTTTGCGCCCCAGGTCTGCATTTGTTGCTTCCAGGAGTCCAAGTCGTACATGCGTTTCTTATCAACCTCACCGAGTCTGTTGTTCAGATTGGTCTGATCGATGCCGAGTTGTTTTTCTTGGTTCTTGAACTTGATGTCGGCTTGGGTGTTCTGCATTCCTTGAAGATTTCCCAATTGGTCCATGCGATTTGTTTCATCTTGGAGACCAATGTTCATTCTGTCGAGTGTTCCATCTCTGAGAGCTGCTTGTCGCCCAAGCATTCCAGAGTTAGCAGAGGATCTAGCCATCCGCTCTCTAGCGCCGCCACTCACACCACCCGTTTGAGCAAGTGTTGAAAGAGCTTGGTTGTAACCAGAAGCTTGCATTTGAGCTGCGTTATCTAGAGCTGCAAGTTGTTCTTGCTCTTGCTTTTGCAGCATCATGGACGCCCATGGTGAGGCTTGACCAGCATCTCTTAACGCCGTTTCTTTGTACTTATTTAGAGCTTCTTGATCGGCTGTAACTTCATTCCAATCACCCAGTACATATTGGTCCCCTAGAGAGCCATCGGGATTGGTGATACCTTCCCATCCGGGCTTGATTGGTGAACCATCAGGATTGAGTCCTTGAGCCTTTAGATCTGCAACACGTTTTGCTTCAGCTGCTGCTTTGTCCTTCTGGATTTGGAGCTGCATTTCTTTCATTTGTTTATTGAAGCCAGCGGACACTTTGCCACCAATTTGACCTAAGTCCATTTTATCTCCTAAACCATTTGATCGTAGTGTGAGAAGTCAGGTGTGACTTCGTTGTTGTCGTCTGGTGTGCGAGTTGTAAGAGAATCAATAAGAAGTTTTCTCTCGGACATCAGAGCTGCGCTGTCTGGAGCATCAGGGGTCATGCGTTCTTTGTTGGCGGCTTTTTCAATGACGTATTGCTTGAGGAAGTTTTCTGCCTCTGGAATATCGATTTCATCAGCTTCAGAGGTGATCTTTTTGACGTTCCTGATGTAGAACACCGTGACGTTTTCCGGTGAGGTCTCTCTGGATGCAGGATAAAACTTAATACGAAGCCCAGCACCAGAAGAATTAACAATTCGATATCTGTAAACATCATTGGATTCGACATCTAGGATTCTTCTCTTATCTTTGAGTGGTTTGATCTCATACTTTTCAGCACCGTTGTTGTAGAAGATCCCAGTGATCTTTGTGGCATAAATGCCTTCAGGTAGAGGGTACTCAGAGACATCTGTTTCAAGAGCTAATGGCTCATCAGTTTCAAAGTACTTCTCATTGATTTCGTGGATCTGTGCTTCAGCAGAACGTAATGCTCTATTTGCAAGGGCAAGTAGCTCTGCTTCATTGATGAACGTCTCTTCATTCAAGTCGTATTCATCGAGGATCTCTTGTTTGAGTGGACCCCATGTGGACATTAGTTCTCCTTAAAAGAGCCTAGAAAGAAGCGGATTTTGGTGATTGAGTCGGGTGATGGAGCACCAGAAGCTGTGACTGAGATCAGGTCTTTGGTGAAACGATCGTAGTTGAAAGTCACTGTTGCTGGACCGATGAGTGACGTTACAAGAACATCCTTTGGCCTTCTTCTAAGTCTGTGTGGGACTTTTAGGTCAGCGGGGTTTCCTTTGACGGTCAGTTCGAGAAACTCACCATCACCCTGTAGGAAGGGTAGCCCAGACAGGGCATCCAATAAAGATTGTAGGGCATCTCTCGTTGGCTTGTCAGCAATTGAATCGAGATTAAGTTGAATCATCGTTATTCCTTTCTAAAGGAATCTTGGCTCTGGCTTGTGAACGAGTAGTCGATGACATAGCTGATGATCTTGAGGATCTCTCTTCTACGATAGCCTTGAATCTTCCAGTTGAAAGTGCCACCTACGAGGTCTCCGTTGATGTCTTCAAGGACCAGAGTCGTAGGGGTGCGGGATAGGATTCTGTATTGACGCTCATAAAGATCAGTTTCAAGGCTCACATAGTAATCAAGAACATCCATAGGGAAGGCTGTGTCCGGTGTATCTAAGACAACTTCTTTGGTCGTTGCATTAAAGGTGGACGTACCGAGGGCCTTAGAAGTCTCAATTTCAACATAGGCGTTGGAGAATCTGACTTGCTTGTATGAGCAACGAAGTCCACCAGCCGGGAACCTGCGTTTCGCACCAATGATAGGGAAGTAGTTCCAGCGAAGGCTTTGGTCTCCCCAGACAATGTCATAATCTCCCCATTCAATATTACCTTTGTACTTGATAGGAGCTAATTCTCGGTATTCACCCGAGTTGTCATTGTTCGTAAAGATAGCGAGGGAAATAGAGCTTGCGTTGTCAGCATTTACCACCAGCCAAGGCACCCATTTGCGAGCTGCTGAAGAACCAAAGTCCAAAGCGGGCGAACGGTAGTCATAGATGATTGTGGTCTCTAACCACTCAGAAGCTGGCTTAACGGTGTCAATTTTGAGATCTGTGAAGGCAATGTCTGAATACTTCAGCAAATAACCCCTAGTGTCTCCTTGGTGAACCGCACCATCGTGGTAGTAGATACTCGTGGGTGCAAAGTTATTTGCGTATGTAGCGCCACCAGACCACGTTGTGAAGGCCATGTCTGGCTTAATGCCAAACTGAAGGTGAAGAGCAAATATAGTGTCATTGTCAGCAGCAACATCAGAAGACTGAGCGGCCCAAAGAACTCTGTTACCAACAGGGTCATAAGTGCCGTAGATTCTCTCTCTTTGGTTCTGCGTAGAAGTTAGTTTCTTGTAAGTGGAGTTGATAAGCTCAGAAACCCTAATAACTCGATTGCCATCAGAGAAGTAAAAGCCATCATTTCCAGCCCAGAACACGCCGTCGTTGGTTTGAACAATGGATCTTGCAGAAACACAACCGATCGTGTCTGAGATACGGTTCTTCTGAATAGATCCAGTACCATTCGGTAGATAGAAGCCATTCAGTCGGAATGTAGAGCTTTTGCAGAAGATGATTGGATTTACTCCAACTGAACTTACACCCATGACCTCTTCATCAAAGTCTTCATAGAACTCACCAGGGCATGAGAACGGTTGAAAGCGGTTAGAAAAGCGCACTCTATTGGTGTGAATCTCTGAACCTTCTTTGACGTTTCCAAGCACCAAGATGTCATTCACTGAATGAATGTACTTAGCCGGTGGGGGAGCTTCGTGGTCAGGAACATCGCCAGATGAGTACAGGACCTCTTGAAGTTGAAGGGGCGTGTCTGCCTTTGTAGATTCATAGATCGTAGCTCCATTGCTGAACTCCCCATCAAGGAAGAAAACAGCACCAGAGTCGGTAGTTCTATAAACCCTATACTTCACATTGGCCGTGTCATAGTTTGTAGTGGCGTTATTCACCAGGGAAGGCAGGTTGGTCAGTGTGACCTTATTCGCACCCGCATCTGGCTCATTGATGTTTGAAATATCTTTGTAGACCGATACGGGTCCAACTTCCTCGAATAGTACGCCTTCGCTTGTATAGCGATAGTAGGGCTGAATAGCGAAGAGATAGTTTTTAACGCCAACAGCACCAGTGATTGTAAGAGTTGAAACATCAGGGATTGGCAAACCAACTTGGTGCACTTTCCATTGAGTTCCGTCATGAAAGATCTTGGTGACGTTTGAGTACGAGCTATTGCCTACAAAAAGATGCTTATTCCACGCCGTCCAAGAGACATATGAGTTGTCGTTGCCAGCTGAAAAAACGATGTTGCCACTTGGTCCTGTGAGCTGAGTATAGGCCGGACTGTATGAATATACATTCTTAGCAGAGGCCAAGAAGAAGCTACCTTCAGCTTCCATCAAAGCATTAATGCGCTTGTCAGTAGGGATGCGAGGATTTGCCTCATCACCAAGAATGAGACCAGGCCTAGTAACTAGCTTTCTGTCATCGTTGATGTAGAAGTTATCAGCCCTTTGATAGTACTGAGTGAGGGCGGCTATGAAGTTGTCTGTAATGCCACCAGAGAAGTCTCTGATTTCAAGAGGACCAACTTGAACGCCGTTAGCGCTAAGCATAGATGACCTTTAGAGATAGAGTGTTGTCATTTACAAAGATGTTGTATTTGTTGGCGGCAGACTTCTCGATAGTTGGGTGAATCAACGCACCGTCAAGGTCTCCACCATCAATCAAGAAAGTAGGGGCGAGCTTGGCGAATGTGATGTTGGTAGGAAGAGTGATTTCTTGCCTGAAAAGACCATGATCTGCTGGAACCCAGTTCGCTGTTTGAATGACCTGAGTGGTCTTTTGAATGTTCCTTGCATCAAGAAGCTGAGAGTCCAAGCCATCATGCTTGTGACCATCCATCCTGACCCAGTTATCAATGAGATTTTGCCACCATGAACCACGTTCACCGTTTTGAGGTAGCTTGTAGCCCTTGCCCGTTGTTATTGGCATCAGAACTCCTAGTTACAAGGTTTGTTTTTAAGAGCGTTGTATTTGTCGGTGATATAGTCTTCGTAGCGTTCAGCGTCTTTTTGAGGCATCATTCGACCCTTGTGCGCAAGGGGATCTGTGAAGTGAATAAACTTACGCAAGCTTGGTGTTCTCATGTCGTTGCAGTAGAAACCAGTTTGCTCCATGCTATTTTCGAAGTAGCCATAAGAGCAGTTCCAGCCAGACGGCTTGTCAGCGAAATCACCACTCTTACAAGACACTGCAAGACCACTAAGGAAGATTACGAGTAACTTCTTCATTGGCTTTCCAAATCTCTTCAGGGGTTTGTGCTTGATCCATTTGTTTGCGGGCTTCATCGACTTGCTCAGCTCTCTTGGCTTCGCGACGCTTATCCAGCATTGACAGGAACTCACGAATGAGCCCTATCAATGCTGGCAACACCTTGACGATATCCCAAAGTGTTTTCAGCCACATGTTAAGACGCCTGAACTTTTGCGACAGCAGCATACAAGCGTTGAACAATAGCTACGGCTTCTGCCATATCAATGTCCTTCGCTTCAGCTGGGATCTCTTTGACGCCTTCGATTGCTTTCACAATCACGTCAACTTGAGCCGCAAGCTTCACTAGCACAGCCATGTCTTCGACACCGATTTTGCCATCCTTCAAGATTTCTTTTGCTGATACTGCTACCAACTCAAGTCCTGCGATTAGCTCCAATAGTTCTGTGATACCTTTTGTTTCTGACATAATGACCCCTTTCTATGAGGTAAATTATTTGGTTTGTTGTTTGAGAATTGTTTTAATTTCTGTGATGTCTTCAGCCATTTTTAGCTGGGTTTTCATGAGTTTTTCAGTAAGGACTTCATCTGTATTTTCCAGCTTGGTGATTTGAGAGGCTTGAGCATCTTGTTTGAAGCTGATGTTTGCTGCGAAGATTGCTCCAGAGAGAAGACCAAGTAAGATGCCACTTTCGATCACGAGTCTCGCGACTGGTGTTAGTTTCACGATGTTTTCTCCAATGTGAAGGCTACTTTTACTTTTAGAGTGTTCATGTTAGTTCCAATATCCGTCGCAAGAGATTATTCCTCGAGTATCCGCCGCTGTACCGGACGCCTGTCTCCATGCTGTTTTAACTTTTGCTCCTGTCGATGAGGCAATGTCTTGAGACCCTTTAAGCTGGGTTCCGGTGTCATTAATGCCCCAAGTAAGTTGACATGCTGGGGAGGATGTATATGGGGGGTTAAAGTCTAAATCATAAAGACCCGTGCCCGTTTTAGTTACTGTGATGTCGGGAGTACTACTAGGACCAAGATTACAAAGCCCAGAAGTGCAGCTTGAGCTAGTGCCTACCCCGTAAAAAATTGCAAATGATCTTCGAGGGGCTCTGTAGTTATCTGTTGTTGTTGTAACACCATTGATAGTTCCGACGCCCTGGCTTGGTTGCCAACCTTGAATTCTCACCCAGGCAACAAATCTCATTGTGTTACCGTTGCTACTCATTCCGGTCCCGGTCGTAGGGCTTAGAGGATTAAAAGATGTAGCGTCATTTTTAGCAAAGGTAACTCCGCCAAAATTTACATAGGAATTTCCCGGATAGGCCAGAACTGGCCCGCCCATGTTATTCGCAAGACTAGTATCCCTATAGTATTCCCCCACTATTTTAGCAGAGAAATCAGAAGCTACCAGTCTCCCATGCGGTAGTGACACTCTAGCTTCAGATGCTGCGATAGTTCCGTTCGTCCACGAGCACTCGATGACGTTATAGACACTCATCTTCCCTTCAGTGCAGGTTACTCCTGAGACTGTACCAAGTCCTGTAAACGTCGGAGTAAAAGTTCTTGGTTTATAATCCCAATCTATAGCTGCGATCGCTGTTGGCGTTGAGTAATTATCGGTCAGTGTACAGGTAATAGCAGAATCCCTGTCGTTTAAAGCGGCGTTCAGAAAAGTCACAACCGACAAAGCTTTCCCAGAACCCTCCACTCGATGTGTGATGCTACCGGCAGATGTGGAAGCTGGTCTACTTGAGGCTAAGCAAGAAGGTCGTGGCCCAAGATCAACATTCAATACGCAACTATATGTCCCAGTAGCTGATTTAGTGCAAGAGGAGGCGAAGCCGGGAGTTTGAGAAAGGATGCCACCGGCGGAGTCAAGAACAATGCTATAAGAGTCCCTCGGAAGGACTGCGACTTGATTTGTAGCCTCTCCAACATAGAGTACATCAACTTTGATTGGTGCTGCACTTGCTGAGGTGGATTCAATCGCTAGTTGGGTTGGGGAGGACAGATCACCACAAGAGAAGTTGTAGGAGTAAACTCCTTTGTCTGCTGTTGTGTTCTTGAGCTGTTGCGAGGTGTGCTCGAGTGCGGTGAATCCCTGCTTTACATAAGCTTTGTAGAGACTCGCATCTCCATCATATCTAAAGTAGGCAAGACAGTTCTCGCCTTTCATCACTTGATCAAACAAAGCGGTCTTAAATTCAACAACTTGTCCTGAGGCTGTCGCATCAATTGTGTAGCTGTAAGCATCTTTCAAAGGACTCGTTGAAGTCCGGCCAAGAATACCCGAAGCGTTGACAACATCGTCTGGCTTGAGCACCTTTTCAGCATCAGAGTTTAGTACATAGTTGGTCTTTGCATTTAAACCAGGCGCGGATTTGCCTTCAATGACTTGACCATGTGCTGGTGAGATCAGAAGGACCGAGAAGAGAGAGAGTAGAATTGATTTCATTAGATACCTCTAGAGACGAAAATTCTTTTCTTGGAAGGGACGTAGACACACTTGACAGGGAAATCCTTCTGGATCTCTATCGTGTCGAAGTTGCCAACACAGCCATAGTCAGCATCGTTCTTCATGAGGACGAGTGTGTTTTCTGCTGTGGTGTTGACCAATAAGATCTCAATTGGGTCTGTAACGCCTGCTAAGCTGCCAAATGGAAGGGCCGCAACTGTAGCTGCTCCACCAGAGCCTAGGACTGGAATGACTTGTCGTGGTTTGCTAAGAGCAACAGTAATTGTTCCAGCATTAGCAATCGTTTGTTCAGTCTCTTGGGAGAGTTGCCCACCGCCGGTTCCACCAACGATTCGCCACTTAGAGACCTTGGTGTCATAGATGAGCCAGAGGCTTGCACCTGCTTTAAAAGCAAGGTCTGCATCTGTTCCAGTGATGATTTGATCAGCAGCTAAAGCCGCGCCACTTAGGTTCTTAACTATGGAGTCAGCACCAGTTTGATTCGTCAGGATTAGCGGCTGAGTTCTGTTTGCAGCTGCAATGCCCGAAAGACTTGTCAGTGCTCCAGTGAGATTGACGACCAAAGTTGTCGGTAACGTGATCGTTTGGTTTGCTCCAGCTGTTGTAGAGTCTGCAAAAGCACCGACAAGGGCCCCTTGAAATGCTGTGGCATCTGAAAAGGTCTTGTGTGAAAGCGTTTGAGTATCTGAGGTCCCAACAAAGTCACCACTTGGCGCTATTTTGTCTGAGACAACTATTCCAGCAGCATCACGTCTTAAGACTTTGTTTGCGTTTGGCAGATCTGTTTTTAAGCTGGGCAGGGAAATGTCTGTAAGGGTATTGTCGTCGCCATCAATGGATTTGTTAGTGAGAGTTTGGACTTGGTCTTCAAATACGAAGACTTGCTTAACTCCATTGATGACAGTCTTGAGAAATTTCGTGGTCTGATTGAGCCACAAGCGTCCTTCGGGGAGGTTTGTCGGGTCGTCCGTCAAATTCTCTGCCTGAGCGCTTTCAAGCTGTCCGTAAACTTTCATTATGACCTCTTGAAGAAGATTACAGGGGCTCTGACTCTTGAGAGCGCTATCGGCCCCTGTAGGACCATGCTCATGTGAGTTGGTCGATGTGATAGCTAAGAAGTAAAAGGAGAAGGGGGCCGAAGCCCCCTGAGAGATGGCTTAGATAGTGATGCCGTAGCCGATAGCGCATTTGTATGGCTTCGACACTACGATAGTACCTTCGTACATGAGATCTACTACGTACTTGTAGTTGTCGTTCTCATCACGAACCGTGTGGTAAGCGTTACCGTTAGGATCTTTGTGCTTGTAGATGCCGCCATTTGAATGGATCTTCATAGCGTCTTTAGCTACGAACACGATGAAGTCTTTGTCCATCTCTTGGTGAGCAACAATCTTCAAAGAACCTTTTGGTCCGAACACTTCAATTTCAGTGAAGCCGTATTGGCTTACTTTCATTGAACCTTCCACCATCTTATAGGCACCTTTGGCAACTTCGAGTTGCTTCATTACGTGACCAAGGATTGAGAAAGGAACCCAAACTTCAGCAGCACCAACTTTTCCAAGTTGACGGTACTTCACAAACATGTCGAAGATTTTCTCGAGCACGTTTGAAGTGGTCATTGCATAAGTGCCGGAACCACAGTTGAAAGCTAGAGCTTGTGTGTAAGGAGAAGCAGTTTTTACTTGGCCGTAGATGTTTGCAGAGCCAGTAGCGCCACCAGAAGTGATAGTCGTAGGCAAAAGCAACTCTTTCAAGTTGTTCACAGTTGAAGCTGCGAATCCATCTTGATAGATCAACTCACCAACCGCAACACCAGTCAAAGTAGCAGCTGTCGATCCACCTTTAGTGGTAACAAGTGCGATTTCACTAGCATTGATGTCAATTGTTTTAACCCAAGCAGTGACATTGGCACCAGCAGGGTCAAGAACCAACTTCATATCAATCTCGAAGCGCTCGATACGGTCAACGCCAACTTTGCCTGATGCAAGGTTTGTTACGTCGGTAACTTTATCCAAGTTTTTAGCATTCAAGAAAGTGTGATTTAGCGTCTTGGCGAAGAAGTCAGTTGATTGAGTGATTTGATCTGGCAAGAACGTGCCCAAGAAAGACTTAGCTTTAAGCTTGCCTTCGTGGTTGTAGATATCCTTGTGGTTGAACACCAAAGACATGTTGATCTCAGGGCGTGCAGAGTCAGGGATGCTTCCACGAACGTACTTCGCCGAAGTGATATCAGACACCGCAACTAGGCCACCTGCTTTTACAGATGAAGCTCGTGCAGATTGGAAAGGTACAATCAAGTCACCAGTCCAGCTCTCATCGTGCTCAAGGGTTTTCCAGAGATATGACTTCTCTTCGATCTCGGGCTTTAAAAGGTCATAAGCCAAGTGTTCGTTCAACATATCGTTAAACAGTTTTGTAGACATTTAGGTACTCCAAGGCCCCGAGTTAAGGGGCAAAAGGGTTTTTGATTTTGTTAGTCGGTGTATTGTTGGGCGAGCTTCTTGAGGCCTGCTACAGAGTTAACCTTCTTGGTTACTACTGAGGGACCACCTGAGCCGCCACGAATGGCAGGGATAACTGGAGGAGGTGTGTGAGCACTTGCTGGAGTATGTGTCTGTACTTGAGCTTGTGGTGCTTGATGACCAAATCGAGTTAAGAGTTCAGTGACAATCGCATCTGCTGATCGGTCTTCACCCCTTGCATTGGCGTAGTATTGACCGCGCATTACGACTTCGTTGTAGAAAGAACCTTCACCGTTGCGTTGGTCGAAGGATTGGACGAAAGCTGCTACATCTGGCTTAGAGAGCGCTTGATTGAGTTCAGCACTGCGATGCTGTACGGAAAGAGTCTGAAGTTGAGACTGATACTGTTCCAGTTGCTGCTGTTGAGTATAAGCTTGGCGTTCAAGCTCTCGAGATCTATTGTAGTCTTCCTTTTGTGCTGGTGGCAAATCCTCCATCTCCAAAAGACCATAAACATACTGTTTTAGAACTTTATCAGGAACTTTGAGGGCACCGAATGCATCTTGCAGGTGGGTGATCGCACCTTTCATGTTGCCAGTTTCCATGGCTTGCATTGCTCGGTTGTAGCTTGAGGCAGCAGTTTGATAAGTGTGAACAATCGGGTCAGCTTGAGTGCGATACTCTTTGAATTGATTTCTCGCTGCATCTCTATCAGTTTTTACGTGCTCAAGGCCATAAGCCTTCTCGTAAAGCTCTCTGACTTGTTTCTCAGTCGTTGCATCCTTGATGATGCCTCTGAAAGACTCTGGGATCTCATGATCCTTGTCCATCACCTTGAACTTATAGTTTGGTGTGTAGACTGGAGCGGCTGGGTCAGTATTTAGACCTTCTGCTGCTGGAGTGCTTTGGCTTGTGACTTCAGCTGTTTGAGTTTCAGTCGATGCTGTTGATTCAGCACCAGTTGCTGATGGAGTGAACTCAGTTCCTTGAGTTGTGTCCATGGTTTACCTCTTAACCCTTGCTTGGGTTTGTTATTGAGGCATAGGCGGCATAGGCTGCTGCATCCCTACAGCGTGTTGACCCATACCTTGTTGTTGGTTCATAGCCTGTGCGGCTTGTAAAATCTGTGATTGGTTATGTTGATCAAGCATTGCCAGATCTTCTTGTGTTTGACCTTGTTGATCCATCTTCTGAACTAGCCATTGAATAGATTCGTAAGGCAGAGTGATGCGCTTACCATCAGGTCCGTAGAAATCCACTTTGACCAGGCCGCCACCAGAAGGAATAAATCCAGCTTGAGCAGCTTGAAGTTCGGCAGCAACTTGTGCTTCCATTTGTCTGTGCATTTGGATCTTTTGTTCATAGAGTTCTTGGATTTGTGGGTCGAGAAGGGCAAAGTCTGCCTGTTTCTTTCTGTGTGTGAGCCTTTGGATATAGAGACTGTGATTGTCTTCTGGATTTGCTGGTCGTGACTCACCACGATCAAGTGCTAGGATGTCAGAGTCGATGTTTTCATCATCAATTGTCAGGTAGTCGAAGGCTTGGTCATCGTTCATGAAAGGCATCATGCGAAGCAGACGACCTTGGACCTCTTTCGGTAGATCTTTGCCGATATACTGAAGAGTCTGATTGATATTAAGCTGCTTCCCAAACATCGAGTCAATGTCTTGGCTCATCGGCTTCACTTTTATGTTAAAACCGTTGTCCTCAACACGTCTGAACTCAGCAATGTTAATGAACTCACGCTTACCAACAGCTTTGATGAGGTACTCATCAGGAAGATATCGTTTCGCCAATTGGAGATACGTCTGGGCCACCTGTTTTAAGAAGCGTTCAAACCTACGGACATAAAGAGCGTACTTTTTGCGTTGAGCGAGGTTTTTATAGAGCATGGCCTGAGGGTCTACGCCTTGAGACTCCTTAGTTTCATACTCCATGTTGGCAAGTCTGTAGATCTCATTCACTTCACGAGCTAAAGAGCCCTCAAACTGCTCACCTGAGCGACCAGGCAAGATAGTTGGTGGTGGACCAGCAACGGAGAACTCACGAAGACCAGCCCATTGAGCCCCTTTAGACAATTTACTTCCTGCTACGGTAATGATTTTGTCATCGCCCAGCGTGATTTGAGTCGTAGAGATCATAGAGGCCATACGATTGATTTCAGCTTGCGGCGCTCTTAGTGGTTTGATGATGGATCTTGCACGAGGAGATGACTGAATATTGTCAAAACCACCAGTGATGATAGGAAAGATCCCGTAAGGAAGTTCATCTTCGAACAAAATACCTAGATCAGTAGCGATATAGAAGTAGCCATTCGGATACTGTGCGCAAGGTCTAAAGTAGAACTCACGAAGCATCACCTGACCCTTGGCATCTGAGTAGTCACCAGAAGTTGCATCAAATACTTTGAAAGTGGTCTTTCCTGATTCGACAACGAATTTGCTCTTCTCTTCTTTTTCTTCCTCAGGAAGATCAACGAGCATAGCATTTACGTCTTCAATAGCGACCATTCTGCGAATGCAGAGAAAACGCGAGTCATTCATGGACTCGGCTTGCTTGTCTCTAATGATATTAAAGCCAAGAATCGGTTCGATGACCATTTGGCCTTCAAACACAGGCTCTTCTGAGGCGACAGGTTCGAGTGGTTGGTTTAATAGACCAACACTTTGTGTGACGTGATCACCAGTTTCAGCCTTAAAAAGTGGATTTCCATTTTCATCAGTAGCTTGGCGATAACCTTTGAAAGCACCTTTTGTAGGGTCCCAGTAGATCTTTGCTGCCATCTCACCGATGACCACGAAGTCTTGAGCCCAGCCGTCGATCTTAGACTCAATATTCTGCTTTTCTTCAGCATCGGACCAAACAGCTTGAGATAACTCAGCATCCTTTTGGTCTTGCAGTTGTTTTTGATTGAAGGGAAGGACTTTTACACCAGGCGCTTCACTAACGATGTTGTTAATGTAGGTCTTTGTGATGACTTGAATATGATTCTTGGTGAGTTTAAGTCGAATTGCTTCAGCTGTGCGGGATTCTCGGAGACCACGATCTAGAGCTTGAGAGATCTTTTTGTAGTGGTCAGAGGAGTGAAGGAGACAGTTAGAGCGCATCTCAGTGAAGAGAGCAGCATCAGCAGACTCGCCGTCTTTGTAGAGGGCGTCTAGCGAAGCTAAGTCATGTTTCGACATTGTGTTTGACTCCTAGAACCCGCTCTTCATAGGCAACTGGATCAGCGACCATTAGAAGAGAGTCATCGAGTTCGTTGGTGAAGGATGATTCTGAGGATTGGTATGTGGGATCGTTCGAGGTCAGTGGATACTGATACGGCTCTGGCAGAGGTTCTGCGTTGCCTTTGTAGTGAATCTTTAGTTCGCCAAGCTCTAGCGCCTGAACACCAGAGGTCGAACCAGCTTTTATGATAGCAATAATGTCTTTACCTGTTAAGGGACTCATCAGTAATCCTCGATTATGTCGTTCCAGAACTCGATTTCGGCTTCAGCGCCGTGGAGTAGGCTGGTTTGTTCGTAGATGTTTGAGCGGGTCTCTCGGACCTTCTTCTTTTCTTCTTCTGGTGTGGCTTTGATGAATCTATGTTTCATTTGCCAAGGAACTCTTGAGACTGCGTATCGAAGGGCATCACAGAGATCGTCTTTTGCGTGGGTTTTGAGTTTACCAACTCTGAGTGACTCAAGCTCTTTCACAAGCTTTTCGGCGTCATCATTCTCATCAATGGTCAGCATTCCTGACTTAAATAGAGAGTTTATGAGATCAATCCCGACTTTCCCTTTGTCAGCTCTTTGGACGGGAATACCTGCCCTCAGCGCTTGAAGACCAAATTCAGCAGAGGCGAAATCATAGAACTCACCCATGAAGACAAGGCCTTCACGCATTGTTGCGTACTGCTCCAGAATATCTGTGCTTGTGGTTTGACGGCCATCTCCACGCCAAGTCTTTACAACTCGCGCCTCATCTCTCATGGGAGACACAGCAACAATGACAATGGCGGCGGGGTGGTTTGAGCCACCAGATCCAACGTCAATACCAGAGTAGTAGCTCCATGTTGAAGGGACAGCTTGACCGGGCTTAAAGTTTCTCTCTTTGTCAAACCCCGGAAAGATCATCCCTTCTGGTGCTACCATCTTGCCGTGCACACGCTTGTCAATCTCGGCCTTAGAGCCAAGAGTTGCTTCGCGGGCTTTGATGTCTTCCTTGGTGTAAGGACCAGGGGTGCCATCTTCAAAATGAAGAAGTTCATACATAGAGGTGGTGATGACCAACGAGTCAGGAAGAACCGAAATGCCCTCTTGGATATCTTTGTAGAACGGATGGCACTTATCAGGAGTAGCACACCAGGAGATCTTTCCTTTTGAGCCCTCAACCCGCATGGAGACTTCAGGCCAAAGCTCTGGGGGCATTTCCTCATCAATGAATACTGCGTCTGGTGATGAGGCTGCTAGAGCTAGTAGTGAGGCCTTGCCTTGGCTGTAGCCAAAGAAGACCACCTCAACGCCTGAGTTGAAGAGAATTGAGAGCTTGTCTTGCTTATCGATCAACTCCCAACCGTACTTGGGGTCATCCTTCATCTCATTTCTGGGAAGAAGCTCTGGTATCCATTTGTGATAAATCTCACGACGGGAAAGCTTTAGGTCTGGATAGAAATAGAAGAAGAGGGTCGGCCTTGGGCGCTTAGAGATCTTCGGCCAGTGCTTGGGCTCAGTTGCCCAGTCAATGCACTTTCTAATATTGGAGACAGACTTTCCCATCTGGTTGGGGGCGAACAGAAAACTGAATTTGTTGAAGGACTGATAGAAGCGCTTAAAGGGGGCGTACCACTTGTAACCGTGAAGGTGTGGTAGGTTATCCTCTAACTTTTTCTTGGCTTCTAATAGCCTTAGTCTTTCGAGTTTTAACTCGCGCTCTTCGTGGCTTAGTTTTGGCATTTGGTAGTGATTCGAGACGTGAAAAGGTGGGGATGTACTCAAGGTCTGAGTACGTATCTTGAGAGTCGAGGTATCTATCGAGGTCGAACGTCTTTCGGTTCATGTTGGATCTGCTGGACTTCGCGTCCTTCTAGTTGGGCTAATCGCGCATCGATTTCGTCCATGTTGGTAGGGGAGACATCTTTAGTGACATTGAGATTGAGGCTCTTGGATTCGATCTTCTGAACCGATTGGCCTTTACTTCTATCCATGGCATCTTTCGTGATCTCATGTTGAAGCTTGGCTAGAGCGACATTGAACTTACCATCTTCTGAAACAGGATTTGTCTCTAAGGTAAGGCGGGCACGTTTAAGACCAAGTTGAAGGATGTCTTCAAGCTCAATCTGAAACTCTGGGAATGGCTTGATGATGTAGGCCAGCTTGTAGCTGTTACCAACAACGTACTCATAGAAGTACTTCTTGGTGCAAGTCCCTAAATAGATATTTGAGGGATTCATCTCCTTGCCGGTTCTTAAAGCTCTTTCGAACTCAATCATCCAAGCAATGCGGAGTCGTGTTTCAGTCTTGCCTACACGGGCTGTGACCTCAAGAGCTTCTTCTTCCATCAGCAAGATTTCATCTGGTATGACGGCAATGCGCTGAGATATGGCGGTGGTGGTCTTGTTGACCAGACTGTTTGGGTTGTCGGCTTCTTTGATACTGTACTCAATATCTTGGATCGTGCTCATTTGCGTTTCCATTTAAGAATGAAGTTTTCCAGAATCCCATCAGCGACACTCTCACAAAGTACTTCCTCTAAGATCCCATCAATGCCACCAGCTTCGTGAAGGTGAGCCTCATGGATAAGGGCGTGGGTGTACTCATGAAGGAAAACTCGGACCTTGTCCTCTTTGGAGATGAGTCGATCTAGATAGATAACTCTGAGGGTGAAATCACAAAGACCATCGCATTTGCCAATGCCGGGCTCTTCAAGTCGCCACTTGTATTCAACCGTCCAGAGCTTACCTTTGATGTAGAACTCTTTAGGTATTTTCAACAGCACGGTCCCTCATAATCATCAGAACTTCTTCTACTTCTGGTTGGCGGTGCTCATCTGACTCAATACGTTCGTACTCTTCTTTGATCTTTAGAGCTTGAATAAGCCCTCTTGCTTGACCAATGAGGAAAGCAGCTCGCTCAGGGGGTGCGTCGTGCGACTGGATTTCGTAGGCGTTTGCGAGTGTGTAGACGTGTGTTAGGTAGATATCGATGTCTGTCATAGGCTTCTTTGAATGGGAGGTTGTAGAGTGCTTCTTCTTGGAACTTGAACTTCTTGCGATGAAGAACTGATTGGGCAGGGAGGTAGGCTACAAGCTGTGGAGTGAGGGCTACGAAGGCCACAAGGTCAAACTCACCAGCCTTGTATCGTTTATCTTGGCCGTCACTCAGGTTGTAGATGTAAGAGGTCTTACTGCTGGGCTTTGAGTGATCTGATCTTGCAACGTCGGTGGACTTTACTTGGATGCGAACTAACTGGCCGTCAATGTCTGCTACTACGTCGTAGCGAAGACCAGAACCTGATAGGAAGGCCGGGATGCCTTGCCTAAGAAGATCATAAATGACCAGATGTTCACCTGCAAGCCCTGTAAAAGAACGGCCCATCCTTGGGCCTTTATTGCGTCCTTGCATCAGGGCCTGAGCGATTGAGCAATGCCAATTATGATTACGATCAATAATAGTTCCATGCTACCACCAGCCAAGCACACGGCCAAAAAGTGGCAGAAAGAGAGCAAAGCCAATCATGAAGCTGAAACTTTCAGAGCCATTCCTAGCTCGAAGGATGTTGGTGATTGTGGCGACCACCGAAAAGCCAATTAGTATACCTGTATAGATGATCATTTTGTACCTTTCATTCTGCGTTGTTGTCTGCTCATCCAATGGTAAACACCAGCCTTGTCCTGAATAACAGGTGGGCGGGTGCCCGGCTTGTGATTTAGTTCCCACTGGTCAATTCTTGGTTTAAGAGCCAGAAGGCTCATGACAGCGTTAAGCTTGAAAGCTTCATCGGCTGTCTTGTTGTCGGTTTTCACTTAGACTCCTGTATTTGCTGCTGAATGACTTTTAATTGCTGTTGTAAATCGCTGAGAGGCTCACCACGATGTTTTGGCGGGATATGGTCCTCAACTAGCTGGATGGCACGCAAAAGCTCTTTCTCGCGGAGTATGAGGCTTTGGATGGAGGGATTAAGCTGGGTTTGAGTACCGAGGGGGAGCATGTCTAGGCTTTCAGGGGCTATATGTGAGGCGTAGTGAAGGGCAGATTTGGCGAAGGGGTGAAGTTGGGGGAGGGGATATTCCGTCTTTTTTCTCTTTCGAGAGTGACCCCCCACCCCCCCTTGCTTCTTAATTAATTCTCGCTGATCGTTCAGCATCTGATGGGCGTCTTTGATGTCTTTGTCCATGTTATCCTAATGATTACAATAGGTTAGGTATTTAAATCGCTTCCTATTATAAGCTATAAGCGGAAGTCTCGGGCGGTCTTTGGAGTTTTTGGTCTGAGTTTCTAGAGCGGCTCTCTATCTCACTTGCTCCTTGCGGAGTATCCCAACCCACATCTCGTGCACCTATGCACTACATATAGACCATATACTCACAACCTCCACTAAATACAGTAAAATCTCTAGTCACTGTACATCCTGTCTACACTGCTTCCTAATTCGCCAGCTATATGCAGTACATAGGCAACGTACAACCGTACTTAAACCATCAACCTGCATATAACATCTACAATCCAATCCTTTGCCAGCCTCAATTTGGTGCTCTCAGATCAAATATAAACACTATGCAAGACATATAGGCTGGCACGTTCGGTGCATTTCTTACTTGTATAACCAGTCACTTAAGGAGTAAGACATGCGCTCAATTATCTTAAAACATGCTGAAAGCCATCCAGCGGTAATCGCTCACATCAAGAGTAATAACTTTGGCGACCAGCTGATTGAGATCGTTAGAGAAGACTTGTCTGGCTCTCAAGAGACTGTGATGACTGACATGAATCAAGAGGGCAGTTGGAAGTCAGACAAAGAGATTATTGCCATGTGGATGCAGAGTCTCAAACTGAAGCAGTAAAGAAACCTTGTTTAAAGCCCCTGAGCTTATTGACCGATCCACCATAGAAGGAGTTATGACTATGAAAACGCAAATCATCCGAATTCTCATTCTGACCGTGATCCTTTCAACGCAGGCCGGATGCCCATCGGGTGGAGGTGGAAGTGCTGCTGCACGTTCTGCTGACCCAATTGTTGACCCGGGTAATGGTGGTGGAGGTGGCTCAACTCCATGGACAGCACCACAAACAATCTCAGCCGCTGAGTCTGACCTGCGTGGTGATTGGATCTCAACTCGTGACGCCAATAACTTCCTGAAGGTAGACAACCAAGGCAACTGGTCATTCCAACTTGCATCAGGCTACTACCGCGTCGTCAACAGCCAACAGGTTCTCACTCCATACACTTACTTGGTCAGTGGTACACATCCAGTGGCATCGGTCCTTGACGCTTCATCATGGCGCTTTACCTTCACGGTTGTTGTCCCTTCTCAATACGCACCATTTGATGGCATCTATGATGACCAGCACAACCGCTTGGCAATTGAGTTCACAACAGAGACTTGCATCGTGATCAGAGTTAAGGCCTTAAACCAGAACACATACGACACTTACTGCAAATAGGAGCTGTCATGGGCGCTTTAGCACCGAGCAAGTACCTCACACCAACAGAACAACAGGCCTTGAGAAAGACCCTCCCTGCGATGGCGTTACAGCGTGATGCTGTGATGATTCAACTGTTGCTTGAGGGTGGGATGCGCTGCCAAGAGATGCTTAACATTAGACTTGAGGACTTAGTCGTCGACACGCAATCTATCTTCATCAAGGGACTAAAGGGCTCATCAGACCGCACTCTGCCATTTCAGAAGGCTCTCTTTGACAAGGTCTATGCTCTTGCTGTCTCTAATCCCAACGGCATTCCATTCAGCATCACCTACAAACGGCTTCAGCAGATATGGTACATCTATCGACCAGTTAACAAAAAAGCCCACAGCTTGCGTCACACCTTTGCCATCAACCTCTACGCTAAGACCAAGGATCTCCTTCTGGTGCAATATGCCTTAGGCCACAAGAACAACGCTAACACCTTGGTCTATGCCAAACATATAACGATCACTCAGTCCTTGAGAGAGGCGATGCTCAGTGCATAATGATGTAATGACATCCACAAAAAGACCATCAACCGTTGCTGAGTTCTTCAAAGCCGTTCGTGCCACCAGAGAGATCACTCAAGCTGAGCTTGCAGACCTTGCGGGGTGTTCACCCATGTACATCGGCCATCTTGAGCAGGGGAAGTACAAGTCTCCTATTGAGACCATCAAGAAGCTCAGACCGACACTCACCAAAAAAGAAAAGGACCTCATTAGGGAGATCCTTGTAAACCAGCTCGTTGAAGAGCTAGAGGGGTAGTTATGGCTGAAGTAAAGGTGAAGCGACCTGACTTTGAGAGCATGAACGTGATCGAACTGGGATGCAGGATACCCGGCTTCATGAATCAAGGTGGCGTGGATATGATTGTTGATGTCTATGAGTTGGATGGCATTGGATATCAAGACGACCCAGTCGCTCAGAAGTACAGAATCCAAGTAAAAGAAGCCACGGAATATGGGAAGTGGTTCTCATACCGAGACGACAAATAGCAAAGCCCGTCAATGCGGGCTATACTGGAGTCACTATGAAAACTATGAAAAAGTCTCTATCAGTTCTCGGTCTTGTCGTTGGTCTTTACGGTGCATGGGTTGTGGGGGTTGTTACCTACAAGTTCGTCACAGTGGAAATGCCTCATGCTGATGCTATCGCTGCTGAACGCCTTGCCTCTAGTAACCACTAGGGGCCTTACCTTTGGTCTTTAGCATCTCCCACGCTGACATAGCTTCACGCTCTTGTCTGCTCGGTTGATAGCCCTTGCCTTTGTCTGAGATCCCTCTCATCTTCTCAAGCAGTCCATCCATCTTTCCACTTTGCTGGGACCCACCATCATAAAGATCTCTGAGTCTTCTCAAACCCATCTCTGGTGCGCCCAGAAGTGAATCAGTCATGTATTCCCAAGGGGAGTAACCATCACCAGCTCTCTCATCAAGCTCAGCTTGTTGCATCTTTGCCCAGTCTGCATAAGCAGGTGCTGTGTCGTTGAGTCCGAATGTTTGATTGATACTTTGGCGTGCTGTCTTAGAGTTAAATGGCATGAATGGCCTCCGTGGATGATTTTACCAGGGAAGTCCAAAGACAGTCACGCTTATGACCCCTTAGAGGACTTAAACTGCCTATCTTCCTTCTTAGCCTTGTAATACTCATCCTCATTCACCACATCAAGCCCGATGGACTCTATGGCAAGGACGGCCTCTTTGCACTTCACAACAGATTCAGTCACATCAATGAAGATCTCTTCACCATCTTGCCCCTCTAACCTGATGCACGCCTCTGCGATGTCCTCAAGTCTGAGTCGATTATGTCTGTGCTTAAAGCTGATTCGAATGTCTAAATGACAGGATATCGTTGATTCAAGTTCCACGTAGAACCTCTAGGAAGAGACCACGGTGGTGGATGCGAAGACCAAACTGTTAATCTGGTTCCACCGTAGTCCCTTTCTACAAGCCCTATTCAGGCAGGGTAGTACCTTGTAGGATCGGCTCTGGTGCTTCAAGTCGAACAGCCCAAACGCCATTCTTATTCTTAACCATATTCACACCTATAGCGCTGATCTTATTGTGCTTAAGTTCTTTCTCAACATACTTGATGGCTTCAGTCTTCACCTCATCAAAGCAAGCCGTAGCATCTGCCTTTTGTTGTTGAAGGTTTGCCATCTTTTCTGCTACTGCATCCTCAAGCTTTTGAAGTCGGTCTACATTGATCTTCGCTTCCTTGAGTTTTGCAAACAAAAGCACAGTGCTCTGGTCGTCGCAGTACATGAAATCCCTTTCAGTCAGAGGCGGGGGTGTCTTAGTCTTCACACACTCATGGAAGTCCGTCTCTTTAAGTAACAATTCCTTTTGATACTCTTTGTCAGGCTTAACGATCACCAAGGCTGTGTCCTCAATGAAGTATCTGCCATACTTATCTCTCTTAAGCTTAGCCACGAAGAAGTGACATTCCTGAGCTTGTGCTACATCAAGTTGATGCTGCACCTGAGGCTTGTACTTCGGAGGCAACTCACCACGTTTTACAATGTCGTAGGTATCGCCCTGAACACACTTGATCTCCAGAATGATTCTGAAGTCAGGGTCCTCATTGTTATACCCGTCAAGACTTGCAATACGCCATGGGTGATCTCGGCTAACCAAGATTGTAGGTCGGAAGTCTTTGCCGCTGGTAAGCTCATAAATAGCTCTAGCCTTTGGCTCAAACTCATTCCCCAAGTCCATGACGTGAGTGCTGGTTCGTTTCTTCTTGCGTGGCTGTTGACCAGTCTTGTCTAGGTAAAGTTCGCGGGGAGTGGACCAGTCCACTGACTGCATGATGATGCAAGCATCAGAACTTCCTATCCTGCTCTTGCGCCACTCAAGCCAGTGAACTGTCTGTTGTTCTAAACCTAGAACTTCCCCTTCAAACATCGTCACCGACTAGAACGGAATGGTTTCTACGCCCATGTCTTTTTTGACTTGAGCAAACAACGCAGCAAACTTCGGAGCCACACCAGTGAACTCTTTCTTTTCGCGTTTCTCATTGATCCATTTGATCTGTGGTTTGTCTTTGTAAAGCTCAACAGTAACTGTTAGCTCTTTGGTGTTGAAGACTGCATCAACTGGTTGAAGCAAATCATCAAAGTCATTCCCAATGAAGCCAGCTGTTACGAGAGCTTTGATCGTCATTTGACGAGCTTTCTCAGTGCCTTCAGGGGTGTTGCCCTTCATGTTGCCAAACCAAGTGAGGTTCTTAACGCCTTCATCTGTTTCGAGACTGAAAGTGATCTTTGGCTTAGTGCCTTCACCTTCACCGATTAGTCCAGCATCTACAATGCTTAGAACTTTGTACGTTCCTTGTTTCATAACTTCTCCTTAAGTTACTTTGTTTCTAAATGGTTGAGACTGGCAGGACGCGACTACTGCTTCAAGGCCACCTTTCCTTTCGGACTCACAGCTTAAGCCTTGCATCGTTGTGATACTCTAGGCGTGCTCCAGTGGTCATTCGTCAGATTTCGAAATTAAGCTTGCCCGAACGGTTCGGTTTACCGACATCCCAGGAAAGCACCACAGCTTCCACGCTCATCTGGTTTTGTGGCGCACCATTGCTTGCTTTCGCGTCGGGCGTCGATCCCTTTCCACATCACCAAACTTTCAGTCTCAGGGGGGCTATTTAGCTGGCAACTCACTTACGTCTACATCAAGAGCTGGTTTCTGGATTATCAAGCCAGGCCGTTTCTCTCAGCTGCTGCTAGCGTTTCAAGAACTAAATAGCCCCACTCAAAATTACTTTCCAATTTGCACCTTCATGAATAGCTGAGTTCTATTCTCCACATGAAACTTCGCTCTCAAGGAGACCATGTAGTTGCGAACAGTATTCTCTGTGTAGCCAGTGATAGCCGAGATCTTCTTGTTGGTCCCAGCTTGAGTATCGATGAAGGCTTTTAGGATCTTGCCCTCAGTAAGGTTGAGATTTGGTGTCATCATGTTACGCACTCACCGCTATAGAAAGTTTCTCTTTGAGGCGGGCAAGTTCAATCTTATCATCACCAGCTTTAGAAAGAGCCAGCAACGATGCCTTACGGATATCAGGGCTAGCGGACTGACAAAGGGCTCTCACGTCTTCTTGAAGTTGAGCTGCTGTCTTACCTCTGTTGTCTTTTGCTGCTGCCAGAGCTGCACGAAGGTTGTTAGCCTCTTTGTCCATATCAACGTAAGCAGAAAGACCAGATGAGTTTTTGCAGTCAGTAGCCCAAGGACGGTTCTCAAACAGGATTGAGCGTTCACCCTTGCCATCAACTTTGATTTTGTTCTTGCCGTTCTCGCCACGCTTTTCTACGTCGTAGTGACAGAAGCCAACGTTGTCAGCCAAGCGGATAAAGACTTTCGTGATGGCATCGTGTGGGGCATCGATAGTGAAACGGTCATAGGGCTTTTCTTCCTTAGGATCGTTGTAAGGAGCCATCTTCTCATGAGCAGGCATGATGACATCGATACCTTTTTCAACGAGCTTAGTTTGAATGTACTTAGCAAGCTTCTCGGCTTCTTCAACTGCCTTGTTTTTGTTTTCCCATCCACCCTCAGCTGAGTACTCGAACTTTTTGCCGTTCACATGAGCGAAGATGTAGCCAACAAGAAGGGTGTATGAATCGATAACAAAGGCTCTGTAGTTAGAGTCAGCGATGTAGTCGATCAGTGAGTAGATGGATTTTAGGTCTGGGATCTTAAGTGTTCCATCAGCATTTTCTTCAGTGCGACTAACGCCAACTACACCGTCAACGTGACCAGCACGAAGCTCAAGATTTAAGAGGTATGTTTTGTCCGGCCCATGAAGCTTAAGAGCTTGCTCCGTTTTGCCGACTCCTCCGACACCGTAAAGTATCCAGAAAAGACCACGTGGTTTGTTTTGAGATGTTGGTGCAAATTGAGACATTGTTTCCCCTTCAATCTTGTCACTTGGTAAGAAATAATTACATAACTTAACACAAGACAAGAATTGATAAGAAAAGACAAGTTGGCAAGCAGGAAATTGTTAAGCGCGGAGCGTTAAAATGTGGTAAACAAGAGGATGTATTGAAAGTATTAACTGGTTTTGGGGCAAGTTTTTGGTAACTTTAGATAAGAAAAGAATAGGCCAAATATAGCTAAAATATTGGTTTTGATAAGTTTTATTAAGTTCTTATCGGTGTGCACGTAAACAAGTAGGTATGATGATGAGTGGCAGTATCGGAAAGATTATCGGTGAAAATGTAGCAGAGGCACGCGAAGAGCGTGGACTTAGTCAGGATGAACTGGCTGATCTTTCCAAACTTAGCAGAACAACCATTGTTCAGCTAGAGAACGGCCATATCAAAGACCCTCGCAAGAAGAACATCATCGCAATCGCCACTGCACTTGATAAACCAGTTGAGCATTTCTACCAAGATCGTACACCAGCGAAGAGCAAAAAGTTCGTTTCTCCAGAGGCTGATGATCTTACTAACAAATACCTAAAAGCTCTCGAAGATAAGATCGAACTCAATGACCAACTGGTAGGCGCGACGAAGAGGATTGATGAGCTTCAGGATCAACTCAAGAGCCTACAACAAGAAGTTGAGGCCCTGAAAAAGAGATAGTTAAGAGGCAAGCTTCTTCTGAAGCCACAGCGGGTAGTTGAGCATAGGCACGTAAGAGGTCTTATCAGCACTCTCTGAGCCAAACTCCACAAACGTCTCATCGTACTTATCACGTCTTGGATCAAAGAGAATCTTTCCAACAAGCATTGTTCTGTTTCGGCCAAAACGGTTCTTCACTGCCTTGATGTGAGTGACATAGCACTTGTACATCTCATTCCACTCACCAGGGGACAGCATGATTGCTCTTGTGCATACCTTTGAAAGCTCAGAGCTTCCATGGAAGTCAGAGATGTCTGGGATGAGCTTTCGGTCTTGGCCTTGTTGAAGTTTTCTTAAGTGAGCAATTAAGATCACAGGAACACCAAGTGTCTGAGTCAGGTGACGAATCTTGTGCATGATCTCAGAAAGCTCTTTGTTGTGGTCATTACCGAAAAGATCAAAGTAGTGAATGTGGTCAACGATCACCAAGTCAGCTTTAGCGCTAATGGTAGCAAACTTCTTAACAAAGTCTTGAAGGCCAAAGATGTCCTCTTTATAGAAGGTAAAGATACGATCATACACCGGGTCATTGTTGAACACATCTGTAGCTCTCTGCTCGAACTTATCAAGCTCAGTAAGATCACCAGCAATCCAGTCCTGATAGTCTAAGATATCTGCGTTTCCACCTTCATGCTTCCAGATGTCACACATAATGCTGTACTTAATGCGTCTCTCCCATTCACCACGATCTGCCTCCAGAGCAAAGATGTAAACGTTCTTCCCACTTCTGGCAGCATCAATAGCAATCTCAGTTGAGATTTGGGTCTTGCCGACACCTGTCTCAGCACCAAGTAAGATCGTATCGTTCTTAAAAATCCCCGACAGTGCGACATGTAGGAAAGGGTTTCTGAATCTGATTATGTTCTCTCTGAGGGCAAGCCTTGAAGCTGTCTCTTCTTGGGCTCTTGCTTTCATTGACTTAAAGCCGACCATCTCTGCTGCGTTTTGCATGTTATCTCCTAAAATATTCCTTGAGTCTGTCCAGTACTTCTTTGTAGCTGGTATATGTTCCGTAAAATTGAATGAACTGAATTACAGTAGGCCCACCACCTCTATTGCTGCCAATACGACCCTCGTTATCCACAAACCATGCTGAGGGCTTACCATTGGTGATCGTGTTCCAGTGACCGCCTGAGGCTCTGTAGAATCGAAACTGGTCACCATTCACCAAGTAAGATCCAGAGAGTTGTTCTAGGAGTCCTTTTTGGTCTTTCGAATCAATCCATGACTTAAAGTCATCGCCTTCGTAGACCATTCGAGTCTTGACCTTTTCTTCTCTCATTTCTTCCTTATGTTCCTTCTGGCACTTTGGCAGCATCAAGAGCATAGCAGCTTCTTTGTACTCAGCGTCTGTTGTGAGGATCTCAGTAACCATGAATGGATCACTTGGGTCCTTCAGATGAAGAAATCCAGGCGCCCTTAGGGTTCTAGTCACATCGGTGGCGTTCTCATCACCAGCGTAGACCTCCCTTAGTCTGATCTGAATTGTTCTGTATCTTTCAAGTTCAAGACCAGGATCAATAGCTTTGAAGTAAAGATGATATCCATTCTTCGTCTCAACGATCCTGCTCGGTATCAAAAAGATCTTCAGCAACTCGTCCACTGGCAGCTTCTTGCCATCATAATCAATCTCGACATACCAATAGTTGATCTTGCTGACATTTTCCTTAAGACGACGACCAGTGAATTCATTTACGAGACCATGGATGCCATAACCTTGTTGATTAAGTTTCCTTGCCTCATCAAGAGTAACCTCAAAAGGAGCTGCCCCTTCTTCGGTGTCGTGCCTAGCGTATAATCTCATCTTCTGATGGCTACTGGCTTAAGGGTAGAAGGGGAGCTGACCACGATAAGACCAAGCTCTTCTCCATTCTCATAATCTTTCCAGTTGTTACAGAAAGTAGACCAGTGCTTTATGTACTGTCGCTCAGTCTTATTCTGCTTGCAAAGAAGGGTGTAATTCTCAACCGCCTTAAGAAAACGAAGATACTCTTCTACCTTCTTAATGGTCTTTTTTAATTTAGCCATTCCCTTGGTCTTACCTTCCCCTTTTCGAGGATAGATGTTGTAGGGCGCTTCAAAGTCGAAACTAGCCATTTCCATCTGCTCTTTCCTTCTGGTCTATCCTTAAACACACACTTACATTCTGGTTCACTGAAATGTGAACGCACCCGTTGCCGTATTTGATTGATTCAAATACAAAAACACCAATAGAAGAGAACATGCAGGGAGCTTTCACTCACTACAGTTCTCCTCACACCAATCAAGAAGGTTTTAGTTAATCCCTCTAGTGGCTAAAGACTTAATCAAGTTAACTCCTGATCATCCACGGGCTCTTTAGCAGATCCACTCTTTTACTCAGATTCTTTTTTCTCTCTGGTGCTTCTTCAGCTTGAGTGTCTCTAGTCTTACCCTTGCAATACGTGGTCATCTTCTTTGCTTCACTCTGAGTCGAACGTCCCGATACCTCTCAGAGCAGAGTTGATTCTAGATCAACGTGAGAAAGCTTGTGAGGGATGATTTAAGTTTTCAACAGAATTTTAACAGAACATTAAAACGTACAGTACGTTCTGAATACACAGCATTATTTTGTACAGTATTTAAGTATTCAAACGCCGCATACATCATTTTCTTTTTCCAAACTCACTGCCAACCTCTCTTCATCAACAAGCATTAGTGTTGCGAGGTAAACATGAAAGAACAATTCTCTGAGTTGATTAAAACAGCTCGAAATAAAAAAGGTCTCTCTCAAGGAGATCTAGCAACGGCTCTTGGCTACTCCACTCCACAGTTTATTTCAAACTGGGAAAGAGGCGTCTCAGCTGTAGGTATTCACGACATTCCATTGTTGTCCAAGCTCATCGGTGTGTCTCAAAAGAGACTCATCAATGCTGTGACGGCGTTCAAGATCAGTAAGGTTACAAAATCTATTAACACTAAAGTTGCAAAGGCGATGTCATGCTAACGAACGAAGCGGTTTATGAAAGCCTTCTTAAGAAGAGCAAATCAAAAGACCAATACAAAGAGATCCCAGGTAAAGTCGATCACCCTTGGATCAAAGCTGCCCATAACTTATGTGGTATCCACGGCAAGGACATCGACGCAACAGTGCCTTGGTGCTCATCAGGTATGAACCTAGAAGTCGTTGGTGAAGGTCTAAAGCGCAATGCTGGTCGTATGATTAAACACCTTCTAGATAAAGGCCGTAAATCATCTTTGATTCAAGAGATCTGTGATCTTTATTCAGTTGATTACACACTTCGCGACAACGGTCTGGAGGTTGAGCTTCCGGCTCTATCTGCTGCTGCAAAGTCATGGAGAGAAATCGGTGTTGATGTTCCATTTGCTGATGCTCAACGTGGCGATTATTTGGTTTTCAAACGCTACAACAAGTGGGGCAAAGTCGTTGGTCACCATATCGCAGTTCTAGACGAAGACAAACTTGGTCGCGTCTTTGTAAGAGCGTTGGGCTGTAACCAGTCAAATAAGATCTGCTCAAGCAATACATACCTCAGGTCCTCTTTGGTGTCAGTCAGACGGTCTCGAGTATGAAGATCGAACTGGTGATGATCCTTTTGTACTGTCTGACATTTTGTACCAGTTAAAACCAAACGGCCAAGGAAGGGCAAAATGGAACTTACGCAACATGGATTTGAAAGATTTAGAGAAAGACACGGTTTAAGTAGGGATGCAGCTGAGCGCTTGTGCAAGAAGGCACTAGAACTCGGTCTAAAGCGCGAGAATGCTCCGGGAAGATTGAAGGACTACCTCGACTACCTTTGGAACAAGAACAGAACTGCTAACAACATCAGAGTCTACGGCGAGTTTATTTACATCTTTTCTGGGGAAACGCTCATCACAACATGGGTGCTGCCACAGGAATATAAGAAAATTGTTATCAAGGTTCGAAAACGATCAGAGGGGGATCAGATGAATCAAATGGGACATGCACTAGAGAAAGCTACTACAGCAATGGCTGGATTTAAAACTCCAGTAGCTACAAAACCAGTTATCGACGTATCGAAACTGATGATGGCTATTGAGCACCACACTGGCTTGGGACGAATTGAGCTTGCAAAGAAGTTCGGTATTTCACCAGCGACTTTGATTGCTATGTTTTCTGGAAACTCAAAGACCATTGGTCCAGCTATCAAGGTTCTTCTTACTCTTCATCCAGCGTTTCTAGAAGCGTACAACAGCATCATCGCGGAGAACGAGGAACGAATGAAGGTGAGTGCTGTGAAGGTCGATCTGATCCAAAAGGCTATGAAGATGGGGCAAGAACTTAAAGCTCTTCAAAAGCAAATTCAGGACATGAAGTAGGGGGATGAGATGGCTTATCAAAAGGAAAAACCAACCGTAGCACAGATTCGCAAGTGGGTTAAGGCATTGAGAAGTGGCGAGTATGAGCAGGCAAAATGGTTTCTCCAAAACAAGAACGGGTATTGTTGTTTAGGAGTCGCATGCAAGATTTTTGTACCGGCAAAGAAGCAGGAGCTTGATAGTCGCGGCGCCTTGTATGGCGCTAATCCTAACGAACAATCTGCTTCTCCTAGGTGGTTGAAATTCATTAACGGTGATTTTTATTCCATGACGAACGTGCACCTATCGACGATGAACGACGACGATCGTGGTTTTACCTTTGACGAAATCGCTGACTGCTTAGAGGCAGTCTATATCCACAAAGTATTAGCTAAATAAATAACAGCCCGATCATGGGCAAAAACAAGGAGAAACGCATGGCAAAAGTCCAAGCACAAGTAACTGGTGGTTCTATCACTCAGCAAGAAGCAAATACAGTAAGCGAGTTGAAACAAAAACTTGCTGTGGCTTCTTATCAAGCAACCGTAAATGGCGAGCCTGTTGAGGATACGCACACTCTTCGTGAATATGACTTCGTAGCACTTACTCCAAAAGTAAAAGGCGCTTAGTTATGTTTGAGCCCGAGACCTTGGTAGTCTTGGGTTCGCTAGATAGCTAACAACAAAAGGGGTGTGAAGTGAGTATTATTTCTGAAAATGCGGCGATACCGCCACAAGTTTTGTCAGAAAGTATGGCGAGAGACTATGTGCATTTAATGTGTTCTGTCTTGGCAGTGAATCCTAATGATGAAAGCGTAAAGGAACTTATTGTTGGGAATACAACCAAACAGAATATCAACAGAATGCTGAGCGAGATTAAGGGAAGGCAGGTCGAGAACACTGGATTGACAGAGGACCAAGCAAAAGCTCTTGTTCAATTTGGATATGGATCGATTCTCTTTCCGGATACAGGTGCTACCAATGACTTGGATAAATACTTACAGCATTACACCCAGTATTCAAACGAAGCGCAGAACTACTTGAGAAGAGCAGTTGAGGCAGCTGAGCGGGTTCGTTCGCAAGCTGGGGTAGGTATCGATTTATCTGTAATAATTCAACAGTGCTGCGCTTCTGGGTTCTATGCTCTTGACATAGTGAGTCCTGGTTACATTGAGTTTATTACGGCGCCAGTTACCTGTGCTGAGGTCAACGTCAAAGCTGGCGTTCGAAGGACCGTTTATCTGGGACAGTATATCGTTCGATATCAGCCGAAGACAGCTCAAATTTCGGTGCTTAAGTATAAAGACAACATTTCCTCTGCCGGACACTATCATCCACACGTTAACGCCCAAGGTTCAGTCTGTTGGGGTAATGCCAGGGACCTGTTGAGAGGGTTGGTACGTTTTGAATTGAAACCTGTTTTGGATGCTCTTCAGGTGATCTTGACTACTTACAATGGCGAGTCGCCGTATGTAGATTTCAATCGGTATCTAACAATACGTGGAACGGGTCCGAATGGAAAGTTCATATTTTGTGAAGCCGGCCCCATTATGAGAATCAAGCTATCTGATCTTTTGGTTGAAAAGAACATGATCTCTGGAGTTCGTACTCGTCAGCTCGATGGCCTTGAAATTTATGTCTACCAAAAATATTCGACAAATAACGAAGGTGACGCTGTTGATTTGGTCGGAAGCAACTACTTTGTTCGAATGGCAGACGGCTTATATGTTGAGATTGAGAAGGTAACGAAGGTATTCACAGAACTTTCAGACGAAGATGATGAAGATGAGGACCACAATGACTAACCCTAAGTTCTTTATCCCTCGACACGTATACTCAAAAGTCATGCATTGGGTGAACAAGACCGACCTCGAAGTATCTGGCTTCGGTAAGATTACTTTCAACCAAGAACAGAACTATTTCTTATTAAGTGACGTTGTTCTCCTGAAACAGGAAGTGGGAGCTGTTCATACCGATATCGATCCGGCTTCCCTTGGAAAAGCAATGTTTGAGACGAAGGACCTCCCAGGGGATCTCAACTTTTGGTGGCATTCGCACGTCAATATGGCTGTCTTCTGGTCAGGCACCGATAAGACCACAATTGAAGAGCTTGGAAAGCAGGGCTACTGCTTAGCAACTGTTTTTAACAAAAAGAACGAGATGCGGACAGCTCTAGCGTATATGGCAAAAGCAAACTTTGGTGAGGTCTATCACTTTGTTGATGAGATGACCACCATCATCTTTGATCACGTCCCGACCGAGAAGAAGGCAGAATGGGATTCTGAGTTCACTGAAAAGGTAAAAGAGAAGACATACATCAGTCCCTATTCCTCTCAGTACAACTACAAAGGAAAAGTCGAGGACGAAGAAGAAAAAAAGGAAAGTGGGGGAATCGGAGGCGGAAAAAGCGTTCTCGAAAGAGAGGCAAGCGCAAGGCTTAAAGCCGCCATTGCTAATTGGACACATCCCGAGGACCCCGAGTACATCTTTGATACCTATGCCAAGTGGAGACGCCTAAGGTTCCCGGTGTGGGTGGCTCAAACAGCAGCTGTCTTGGGGGTTTATTGTTATCAAGTGAACGAAGGCATTAGCACGCTAACTGATGAAGAAGCGGATCGTCTAGACCAGATTGTTGATGACTTTTGTGAGCGCCACCCAATTGAAATGCTCTCAGAGACGGTAGGTTCATAGTGGATCAATTTACAAAGTACTCTCATCTCACCAGGCAGCTAGATGTTTTGCCAGTCGATCGGCTCAATCATCCAATTCACATCATTGGTGTGGGAGCAATTGGAAGTTTAGTAGCTCTGAATTTGGCTAAGATGGGTTTAACGAATCAGGTGGTCTATGACTTTGATACTGTCTCTGTTGAGAATATGTCCTGTCAGTTCTACCGTCACAAAGACATTGGTAAGTCCAAGGTTCATGCTCTTCATGAGTTGATCAAAGACTTCACCAACGAGGAGATTATCCCAGTAGAGAGCAGGTGGACACCAGATCCATCCAGAATCTCGGGCACGGTGGTCATCGCTGTCGACGATATGGAAGCTCGGAAAAGCATTTCTGAAGATCTACGCTCACACATCAATGTTAGCCACTTTATTGATACTAGAATGGGCCTTGAAGATGCTGCCTTGTACGTCATGAATCCTCACGACGAGAAGGACAGAGAGACTTACGGGAAGACACTGTATTCAAATCAAGAGGCGGTGCAAGAGCGATGTACGGCGAAGGCAACGATTTACACTGCCTCAATGCTAGCGGGCTTTGCTGCAAAGGCAGTGAAGAATCTGGTGTGTGGTGAAGCTTATCCAAGGGTATCCCTATGGAGTGTTCAAAACAATTCTCTTTCAAGTTGGGTGAGGATTTAAAGATGAATAAGAAATTCGTATTGTTCATGGTCTTTTGTATCGCAGTTCTAGCTTTGTCGGCTTGCAAGCCTGATGAAAGAGCATTTGAGGCGATGGAAGCGTCGGAAGCTATAGTAAAAAAACATCAAAGAGCAACGAAAGCTCAGGCTCTCTGTTCTGGCTTAGTCGAAGCTGCTGTTTCAGTCGAACGGGACCCGAAGGCAATGGAAGAGTACAAAGTCTGTAGGAAGAAATACGATGAACAGCTCAGACGATTTACTCAGTCGAAGCCGTTCCAAGAGTTCAACAAGATTCATCCGAATTTCTATGTAGTAGGAGATGGCCCTTGCGTCTTCCCAGACATGCTCGAGAAATATCAGAAGAGACATAACCTTTATAACCAATGCCTGAGTGCATTTTTGGAGTGAGTATGGATTTAACAAGTTTATTTTATGTGGCTGAAGTGTTTGAGAACCTGAGAGCAGCGGCTGGAGGTTTTACCTTTGCTGGGGTGGTAGTGATCGTGATTACTTTGGCGATAACTGGAGCTTCTTTGAACTTTACTGAGTATCCGTATTCTACAGAGAATGCCACAAAGTACAGGAGACTGAGAAACTATGTACTGGGTGGCTGTGCACTAATGATCTGTGGCTCTACCTTTGTTCAAATTTTCGTCCCCTCAAAGAACACAATGTACATGATGGCTGGAGTTAAGGTGGCAGAGCAGATCGTAACCTCACCAGAGGTCAAACAGATCAACAGTAAGATCATTAAAGTCATCAATCAAAAGCTTGATTCTGTGATCGAGGAAAAGAAGTGAGCACTGAAGAGCGCTGGCTGAAAATTTGTGAGGACGTGTTGAGGCTGTTTGCCGAGAGTCGTGGTGGGGTCGGTCCTCAGCCTGAGGAGAACTGCCTGCATGAACCAAAGATGAATCAGGTTAGGGTTAAACACTTTAGAGGTGATGAGCACTTATGCACAGAGGTGGTGGGTGAGCCCTTCTACTATATGGAGTGCCAACACTGTGGCATCAAAATCAAAGCTGAGAAATGGGTGAGTGCATGAGCGAAAACATTTTCGGAGAAAACCTAAGGCAAGTCCTCAACTCTCTCGACATGAGTCAAGCAGAGCTTGCTGAAAAGACAGGCCTCACATCTGGTGCGGTTAACTTGATCATCAATGGTGAGCGAGATCCAGGGTTAAAGTCTATTATGAAGATCCTGAATGTCATCCCCGTGAAGTTTGAAAGGCTGATGGGGAGACCAGAGGGGAAGAAGAAGTCCGTAAAGTTGGAACTGAGATCTTGGAAAGACTTTGCAACAGTGGGCGCGAGATATGAAGACGTATTTTCGGCTTGGATGAGTCATGTGGAAGAGGTCGCCAGTGATCGACTTGGTTAAAGTGTGGGGAGTGTTAGGTTTATGAGTGAATTTACTGGAAGGAAGTGCAGATGAGTGAGTTTGTATTATGCAGAAAAGCCGGATTAAGGGTTGAAAATAGTGCCTGTCAAATTACTAAGGTAAGAGGAAGTTATGGCAAATAAGTTGGATGAAAAATTAGAGTTGGATGCAACGATTTACGGTATTGAGAAGCTCCAAAAAATGGCGGCTGAAGCGCAAGAAATGTTTCCGGGTGATGGAAAGAAACAAATGTTGTTTCTCGCCGTTGCGATTCAAAACATGAACGGAGTATTTGAGAGTATGGTCAGTATGATGGAAATGAATCAGGTGAAACAGTGAATACCCGGAAATCCAAACTGGAAGAGATTAAGGAGTGAGTGTGATTGGAAAGTGGGAAGCACTATATATCTACTTTATTGCCTCAATGGTAGTGTTATTTATGAGACTGATGTCAGGAATGGATTGCGAAGATAGATATGTAGACTATCTGTTCCCCTTAAGCTTCATGCACTGTGAGGTGAAGAAATGACCCCCGCAGAACAGAGACTAAGTGAAATAGCTTTTAAGATTTATCCTCCCTCATTTGTTGGCGGGATTGATATTCTCGCCGCCCGAAGAGAGGGTGTATTCGAAGGCTTTCGAAAGGCATTAGACCAACCAGAGGTGAAGGCGTTGGTTGAGGCGGCTAAGGCTACTCAGAAGTACGACGCTGCAATTTTTGTTAGTGCACGAAATGGAGATCTAGTACTTGATCCACTCGGTGCTTTAGCTGGCGGCCAAGATCTAGATGCTCTTTATATGGATATGAAAACTAAAACTGAAAAAGCCCTCTCGCAGTGGAAGAATTTTGCGGGGGATAAGTAATGGCACAAAAAGCAATCCATCATGTAAGACACAAGTTCGAAAAAGATTCAGAAGGTAATCCCGGTTGGAAAATTGTAGATTATATTTATTGGTGTGGGAAGGTCGCAAATGCAATTCAAGGCTCTCAAGAAGTTGACCCTATTACTCCAGAAGACCGTCTGCGCTTAGATAAACAGAGAGAGAAATCAAAGAATTTACCCGATTGCAAGAAATGTGTTTGGAACAAATTGAAATGGATACGGCTATGACCAACCAAGTGAAAGCGCAGAAGCCGAGGGAGTTACATATGGTAACGACTCAGATCGGAGACGATTTGGGTCCTATAGGTTCGTTTTTTGAGAGCGCAGAAAATGCGAATGAAGCTGCGAACCTTATTCGTCGTTCAAATAATCCAGTGGTTCTTCATCTGACTGACTATTCTGCCTACCAAAGAGCCATACAAGCCCTCCACAAGTACTCCATGCACTTAGATACCTGTGGAACCTTGAGTGATGAAACGTGTAACTGTGGCCTTGATGAGGCTTTGAAAGAGTTTGGGGTGGGGGGATGATTATTACTATTGAAATCACAAGTTGGCTCCATAGCATACTATTTCCATTGGTCGTTACCTCATGTTTATGCGTTCTGATTAGAGTTGATCTATGAGTGAGCAACAAGGGGGGAGTGATGAGTAAAGTGAAGTTTGATGAGAAGGCAGCGAAAGAGTTTGCCTTGAATCATGTAAGTGAAGAGGGCGAAGGATATGCTCAAGATGTAATCGCTGGTGCTCGTTGGCAATTTCAACATACCCAAGCCGCCTACGACGCCGTGGTGAAAGAGCGGGATGAGCTTCGAGTTGAGAACGATATCAACAAACAAGCTGCTGAGAATGGACATCGTCGTATTCAAGAACTCGAGGAGATTCTAAAAGAACCACTGTCAGCAATGGCAGGGATCGTAGACGCGATGAAGAAGCACCAAGCTAAGGTTCTTGAGAATAAGAATGATGAAATCGCCAAGCTGAAGCAGGAGAATAGCATTTTGAGAGAGATCTGTCTTTCAGCTGACATCTTGATTGATAAGAGCGAACCTTTTGCTCTCTCGCCGAGATCTGCGCAATTGAAGAGATACCTGACCGCAGTTAAAGCCCTCGGAGGTGGATAGTGGTCTCAGCTTATGATGCATTTGTGAGAAAGAGTCTGGTGCCAGAGAGATTTGGAAAAGCCGAAGATTTAGACGCGGACAAGAGAGCGAGGCATCTGCGCAAATACTTTCGTCGGGACAATCTTCATAAATACACGGAAGAGCTTCCTTTGTTGTTGTGCGATTTTAAATATACACAGGAAGATCAATCAACGATTTTTGACCTCCAGTCAGAACTCCAGCGCGTGCAGGGGCTTTTGGAGGAGGCTGTGGAGTTGATTAAAGCTGAGCAGAATTTGGAGCGGGATAGAATATTCGAAGATGCTGGCTGTCCTGGGTTCGATGGGCCTATGACGATTGGGACTAAGTTCGATTCTTTCCTCGAAAAAGTCAGGGGTGGGAATGGGTGATTATGTAAGTCTGAGCGAACATTATGACCTAGGGTTGAAGTACAATGCTGCTCTTAAAGAACTCAAAGAAGCCCGTGAGGTGATAAAAGCCTGGATGGAGTTCGAAGAAAGCTCTATTAAGCTGGATGGCCCTTATGTCGGCAAAGAGATCAATACTCTAATTAAACGCGCTAGAGAGTTCCAGGAGAAGTGGAATGGATAAGGAGGACATCTTTGAGGGTGTGGTCTTCGTGTTGTTTGCTATTTACGTGATTAGCTTGTTTGTGAGGGGATGAGAGATGCTTCGAAAGATTAAATGCTTCTTTGGGTTTCACCAGGAAGAAAAAAGCGTAGTCAGTGGGGATACAATGTTCCATATCTTTACTTCGTGCAAATGCTGTAAGTACTTCGAGTCAGAGAGGGTTTTGAAGTGAAGCTCTATTGTTCTAGATGCAAACGCAAAAGAGATCTTATTTGGAAAATGGGCGGCCTTATCTGTGCTAAGTGCAGAGTAATAGTTAGTTGGGCTGGTTCTGAAGAGCACAAGATGATGAGGCCAAAATGATAACGGCTGAAGAAGTACAAAGTGCTCTAGCGAAGCTCAAAGGTTATCTCAGTGAGGGTTACTCAATCCAACTCGCTCGCAAGAAAGCCTGTGGTTACGACAATACCGTTCTTTCTTATTTAGTCAGAAGACAACCTGAGTACATCAGAGTTCTGAATGCCTATGTAGCGAGAAGAACCCCAGGCGCAGTCTACTCTCTACAAGATGGAAGGGTGAGATGTGGGAAGGTGAAGAGCATTAACCAAGTAAATCGAGAGCTACCGTTCGGTAGAAGGTAATTCGTTGCAAAGAGGACTTTCACAGCCTGATCTCTCAATCGGGTACTACCGTGTAAGTCTTCCTTGGAGCGACATTCAACATTGACCCTAACAGCTCACATGACGTAATCAGAAACTGGTGGTTATACAACCGCTCTGCAAAAGCGGCTGTGTAGGTTCGATTCCTACTGTCACCTCCAATTTTTCCCCAAAAAAATTTATAAAGCACCAAGTTCTGAGTTTCAGACGGGGGAGCTTTTATTCGAAGTTCAGTTTGTCGCCTGAGAAAGCCTAGTTATCCCTGAAGCTTATAAGCCTTTATTTGTACATATTGACATTGCGACATATATGTCGTAAAAAGGAATAAGAGATGAAGTTCAAAGATTTCCAGAACAGAGAAATCACTTTATCAGATGAGTCTTGGCGACATATACAGGACTCTCATCCCGAGATGTCGGTCTTGGAAATTGCTCGAGTTCTTTTGTCGCCTGATGAAGTTCGCAGAAGCATTCACACAGTACATGCTGAACTTTATTATTCACTCAAGACGTCATCTCCTAAATTGCGTTACCGCTGTGTGATTGTGAAGGTAGTGCGGGGGAAATGTTTTGTATCCTCGGCCATGACCACAAGTAGTATGAAAATGGGTGCTACGTTATATAGAAAATCCTGAGGTGCTTATGAACATCGCATACGATAAAGATATAGATTATATGGAGATTTTTTTTAGCAAAGAAGAAAACTATGGTGATCCTCTAGGCAACGCCATCATGATCTTTAAATCAGAGAAAACAGATAAAGTTGTTGGCTATGCCTTTGAGAATGCCAGTAGCACTGTATTCGAGTCGAGCTTTTTACATCTCACTACAAAATTGGCTGCCATGTTAAAAATGATTCGCATTTGTGAAAATTTAACTCAGGAAGAGACAGCAAAAAAAATCGGGGATATTACACTTCGCCACTATCAGCGTCTTGAGGCAGGACAAGATACCACGTTGGAAACTCTCGAGCGAATCACAATTGCATTTCCAAACCAGGATTTTTCAAAGATTTTTAAGAAAGTATCTTAAGTGGACAAGATTGGGCTCTTCTAAGAAGAGCCCAAGAACAATTATTTATTCGCGCCGACTCTGTTCAGCTCTTCGTAACCAGGCATAGTTGAAAGATCTGGAACAACCACGATAGCAATTCTGCGATTTGCAGCCTTACCTTCTGGAGTGTCGTTGCTTTGAACAGGGTGAGTGTCACCGAAGCTCGCCGCGCTCACTCTTTGAACTGGCATTCCGGCATCGATCATAGAACGAGTGACGTTCAGAGCGCGAGCTGAAGCCAATTCCCAGTTTGATGGGAATACTGCTGTGGCGATTGGTAAGTTGTCGGTGTGACCTTCCACTTGATAAGCTTTTCCAGGAATTGCCTTCAATTGAGTGGTCACTTCTTTGATCGCCTCAAGACCGGCAGGAGAAAGCTTTGCAGAACCTGAAGGGAAGAGAACGTCAGAGCCCAAGCTCACGACCATTTTTCCATCGATGATTTTAACTGACAAGGCGCCAGCATCTGTCAATTTCTTGAAACGCTTTGTAAGGTCTTCGAATTCTTGAATGCGTTTTTTTTGCTCGGCTTGGCGTTGGCGCATTTCTTCCATGGCCTGTTTCATTTCATCCAATGAGCTTTTCAACTGACCACGATCTTTTGCCGTGGCGAGCAGCTTGGTTTCCAAATCAGATTTTTCTTTAGCAAGAGCTAGATTGCTCTCTTTGCTCTTTGCGATCTCATCATTGAGAGTTTTAACTTCCGTCTTGTATTTCGAAGCAGAAACACATCCGCTGAGTGCAACAATTGCTGCGAGTCCTAAAACTTGAACCTTCATTTATTTTTCCTCCGGATTGAGTTGAATCAATATTTTGAAAGCGAATAGCTTAAGACTCAAGAAAGAGGTCTTTAAATAGATCTTAGTCTTGGAAAAGTGTTGTCTTTTTGAAACACATTCTGACGAGAGTGCTCGCAGCACTCCGCATTTCATTTGCATAGAAGGTCGCGCTTGCTAACCTTTGCTTATGAAAAACGCAATTCGCTTCCACAGTTCTATATCTTTGATAGTACTAGCACTCGCAGCTTGTGCGGGGCCAGAGGTCAATCCGGGACCTTCTTCGGGAACCGCATTGTTGGCGCAAATGGCAGGGCCGATGACTCCGGATGGAAGCCCTGCCCTCAATCATAAAAACGCAGAAACGTATCTTCAGAGAAGTCCAAATGCCGCGATCTCAGGCAAGGTCTTTGTGAAGTCGGATCTTCCGACATCTCTTGCGCGAGCTCCCGTTTCACTGTTTCAATTGAAAAATAGCAACTGGTCCCTTGTGTCCTCAGTGAACACAGAATCCGATGGGAGTTTTCAGTTCACGCAGAAGCTTCTTCCTGGGCTCTATGAACTTCGTGTTCAGACCAAGGCCTATGAAGGCGTCTTGCCTTTGAACTTGAATGAACGGACCTTGGATTTAATTTTTGAAGTGAGTCGGAAATAGCCATTCAGTTTGTTCGCAGAACCAGCACCGGACACTTGAGATGACTCAGAAGACTTTGAGTTGTTGAGCCCCAGAGGACACGATGTTTGAAGTCCCTGCTGGGTGAGGTGACTGCCGTGACCCAAATTCCTTTAGCGTCCACATAGTCTGCGATGGTGTGAGAGAAAGACTTTCCTTCTTCCAGTATCTCTGCACTGCAAGACATACCGAGTTCTTTAAAGATCTTTTCACTTTGCAATAGGATGTCTTCTATCTCTTTTGGACTTTGAGCTTTTTTTGCCAGTGAAGACAGGAAACTCGCTTTGCGTTTTACGTGAACCAAATAAATTTTAGAATTCATCGGCGCCAGCACTCCTTGGAGTTTTTCAACGGCCTGTTGAGACGGGGGGGCCGTGGTGTCTATGGCCAAAAGCACGGAAGGCTCATCGGGCAGGATAGCAGGAGCTTCGTTGACTTTCATGATCAAGGTGGGGCCAAAGGCACTCAGTGCCGCTGTTTGTGAAACGCCACCAAAGAGCCAGCGATAGCCATTGTCTGAAGTATCTAACCCCAGAATAAGAACGTTGACCTTTCTTTGTTCGGCCAACTGAGACAGTGTCTCCACGAGGTCATCATTGTTGGATTCAAGGGCCTCGATGACTTCGAGCTTTTCATAGTCAAAGCAGTTATTAATGCCTTTTTCCAATGACCTTTTTACATCATTGAGAATCTGATTTTTAAGGTCTTGATAGACCGAAACGGGGTAAGGAAAGAAGTTGGCATGAACCAGAGAAACCACATCGAGTTTCTTTAACAGTCCGTGCTTTTGAAAATAGTGTATTTGCAAACACAAATTATTCAAGGAGGGAGCTTCACCAGAATGAGGATTGAGTGCCACCAAGCCTGATTTCATGAGTCACCTCCTGAACCTTCAAAATAACATAGTTCTTGGGGAATGAACGTTGTTTGATGCCAATGGACCAAGGCCCTTTGACCTTTCACAAAGTGCCTCTGGGAGTAATGACAGCCCGTTCTCTTCGATCGTCTAATAGAAATGATGATGTATTGGGTGGGACTTTTCTTTTTGCTGGCCTTTCTGGCTCGGGGGATTCTCCGGCTGCCGTCACTGTGGTGGAGAGCTTTGTTTGTTTTGCCCTACCTAGGGGCTCTGGTTGAAGCCTTAAGACCATTTCTTTTGCAAGAGTGGCCCTTTCCTCGCGATGGTCTCTCGGACTTCTTTGCCTGTTTAGTGACGGGAATTGGAGCCTGTGTCAGTTTGTATGCCGGCAGTTATTTTAACAGAGAAGATAGAAAGAGATTTTTCCCTCTGTTGTTTGCCTTTACAGGCTCCATGTTAGGGGTTTTGTGGGTTGATAACATTTTCTTTTTCTATGGTTTTTGGGAAGCCACCAGTTTGTGTTCCTTTCTTTTAATTGGTTATAAGTACTCCGAAGAGTCCGTGCGTAAAGGGGCTAAGCAAGCCTTGATTGTGAACACGGCGGGCGGTCTGTGTTTGCTCTTTGCGATTTTGATTCTTGTTCAAGTGACAGGCAGCACATCGCTGATGGAAATCCTTCACAGCAAAGAAAGTCTATACCGGGAGAATGGACTTTTGACTTCATTGATTTTGCTGGCGGCCATGACAAAGTCAGCGCAGTTTCCTTTGCACTTTTGGCTTCCGAACGCCATGGTGGCTCCTACGCCTGCCAGCTGCTATCTTCATTCGGCCACCATGGTGAAGATGGGTGTGTTTTTGTTGGCGCGATTTTCTCCTTTATTTGAAACCAATGTTGAATGGGCTGTGGTTCTTTGCGTCGTCGGAGCGATCACTTTGGTATGGGGACTTGTTGTTTCTCTCATCAAAACCGACTTGAAACAGCTGTTTGCGTGGACCACGGTCAGTTCCCTGGGAGGCATGTGTATTCTGGTGGGCCTTCATGTGGGATATTCGTGGAAGGCTTTTTTCTCTTATGTCTTGGCTCACTCTTGCTATAAGGCCAGCTTATTTTTATGCGTTGGAAATATCGACAAGAAAATGGGCACGCGAAATGTGTATCACATGACGGATCTCATTCGACGAATGCCGATGACTTCCGTGGCCTTGCTTATGGCCTTAGGTTCTATGATTGGTCTGCCGTTTAGTTTGGGTTTCCTCGGTAAAGAGTATCTTTTGAAATCTGCGCTTCAGCTCAGGGGACCAGGTTCTCTGCTGGTCATCGTTCTTGTTTGCTCGAGTGCCTTGTCATTTGTAGTGGCCTATCGCGTGTTGGATGTGATTTTTAAGAAAGATCAAGGGCCCAAGCGCATTCTCAAAGAGGCGGTGCCCACCATGTGGTTGCCTCCTTTGATTTTGGCTTTGCTAGGGTGGGTGACGGGGTTGTTCTTGGAAAAGATCAACACCTATTTTCTCAAGCCTGTGGTGTCAGCGATCACTTTAGAGGGAGTCCCCCAAGATTCAAGTCTGGAAATGTTCACGGGATTGAATATTGCCTTGGGACTGAGTGTGATCTCTCTCGGTTTGGGAGTGTTGCTGTCCTTCGGCTTACTTCGTCATATCATGAGAGTTGAGATGTGGATGCGCTATGACCGTATCAAAGCCGTCAAAGAAGATTTTGTGATGGAGATCTCAAGCAAGGTCACAGCTTTTTTTCAAAATGGCAGGCTCAGTGGATATTTGTATTGGCTGGTGATTCCACTCTTGGTGTTGGCTGGAGTTTATTTTGACTGGCCGGGATTGTGGTCGCGATTTGCCCTGGAGCCGGTAACCGCTTTTCAGGTGGTTCCATTGATGATGGTTCTTGGGGGGCTCTTTGCAGTGTTGGATCGAGAGCGTCCGCTGTTTCAGATCATGGGTGTAGGCATTGTTGGTTATGGGATCAGTTTGATTTATCTTGCTCTTGAAGCCACCGACTTGGCCATGACTCAAGTGGCGGTGGAGACTTTGTCGGTTCTCATTTTTGTTTGTTGTCTCCGTTGGCTGAAGCCAAATCTCTTAGACTTTAAACGCCCCTATCAGTGGGCTCGGGGGCTTTGCACGGGCCTCACATTCTTGTTCACGTTTTTTCTTTGTCAGATTCTTTTGGAAGGAAAAAATTCCTCGCCGACCGCTGCTTATTTTGCTGAGAGCGCCGCCCCCTTGGGGAGGGGCTTGAATGTGGTGAATGTGATCCTCGTGGACTTTCGAGCCTTGGACACCTTCGGCGAAGTTTCTGCTTTAGCGATCGTGGCGTTAGGTGCATCTTTTGCGTTGTGGAGACGCCGCCGATTCAAAGCTCTTCTGCAATCTTCGGCTATTCTAAAAACAGCCATTTCGTATTTTGCTCCGATTTTTATGTTGATCTCTTTTTATATCTTGATGCGTGGACATAACTCTCCCGGCGGAGGCTTTGTTGGCGGTTTGATCTTGGCATTGGCGGTCTCTTTTTATGCCCTGACATTCGGCGAGAGCCCCGCGCAAAGGCTGCTTTGGTTGACCCCACGTTTTTGGATTGCTGCAGGTTTGATGACCTGTTTGATTGCGGGAGTTTTGGCTCCGCTGTTACAGAGAGGACCTCCATTCACCGCTCTTTGGCTTCCCGGTTTTTGGAGCTGGATGGGGACGCCTCTGCTTTTCGACGTCGGTGTCTATTGGCTGGTTCTGGGAATGGGCACGAGTTTGTCCTTCGCGCTTTTAAGGAGGATGCCATGATCAGTGTCTCCTCTCTTTGTGTTGCATTTCTTTTTGGAGTGGGTGTGTGGCTGCTTTTTTCTCGGGATTGGTTGGGTATTATTTTATCTATTGGCCTGCTTGGTCATGGAGTTAATTTATTGATTTTGAAGAGTGGCGAAGGGGAAATTCGCGAACAACTTCCCCAAGCCCTGGTGCTGACGGCCATTGTTATCGGTCTGGGCATTCAAACAGTGCTCTTGGTTTTGGCCTGCTTAGGAAGTCGGCGAGAAAGGCAACCTGATACCGATCGACTTCCCGAGGAGGCAGAATGATTTTTGCTCCCGTTTTGGTCAGTCTGCTGTTTTCTCTTCTCACCTTGATGGCGGGGACGAGAATGCACTTGGTGAGATTTCTTTCTTTGATGGGATCAGTGCTTTGTTTTGGCTTCGGAGTTTATATCGCAGCCATGGTGCTCACAGGAGGAACGCAATCTTTGCAATTCGGAGGATGGCCTAAGTCCTTTGGGATTTCATTCACGGTGGACACTTTGAGTGCCTTGTTGCTCTTGGTCAGCTCATTGGTGGCTTTGTGTGGGACCATTGCTTCTTTGGCCACGGTCTCTTTGCGATGGGAGAAGAAAGGCTACTATCCGCTCTATCATTTTTTAATGATGGGCATTTTTGGTGCCTTTTCAACCGGAGACCTTTTTAATCTTTATGTTTGGTTTGAAGTTCTTTTGATGGCCTCTTTCTTTTTGATTTCGATCACTAAAAAAAGAAGTGCCTTATCGGGTGGATTTAAATACGCGGTGCTGAATGTTTTGTCATCCATGTTGTTTCTCGTAGGGATTGCCTTTGTCTATGCTGCCTCTGGAACCTTAGATTTTGCGCGGTTGATTCAGGTGTCTTTGGCGCAAGGGCAGAGCGCCGCCATGGTGGTGGGCGTGGTCTTTTTAGTGGTGGCGTTCTCTATCAAGGCCGGACTTTTCCCGTTTTTCTTTTGGCTTCCGGCTTCATACCCTTCAGCGATAACAGCCTTGGCCGCCGTCTTTTCAGGGCTGTTGACGAAAGTGGGTGTTTACGCACTTCTCAGGGTGTTGATTCCTCTGAGTGCCGGGGGCAGTCATGGAATTCTAATTTATTTGTACTTTGCCGCTCTGGTTTCCATGGTGCTGGGAGTTTTAGGGGCTCTTTCTCAAGACAATATCAAAGGTATTCTTTCCTTTCACATCGTTTCCCAGGTCGGGTACATCGTCTTGAGCTTTTCCTTGGGAACATCTTTTGGGGTGGCCGCCAGTGTCTTTTATCTTCTTCATCACATCGTCGTAAAAACAAATCTCTTTTTTTCTGCAGCTTATGTTGAAAAGATCGGAGGTACTCTTCAGGTTTCAAAGCTCGGAGGCTTCTGGCAAAAGAATTCTTTTCTCGGTGTGATGTTTGCGATATCGGCTTTATCTTTAATAGGCATTCCTCCTTTGTCAGGTTTCTGGGCCAAGGTATTTACTTTGCAGTCCGCCATGGGCGTCCACAAGTGGGGAGCTTTGATTCTTTGCCTCGCCGTGAGTCTTTTTACTTTGATGTCCATGTTGAAGATCTGGCTTGGTGTTTTTTGGAGGCCTTATAAAATACGGGAAGAGACGGAGCCTTCCCTGCGTCTGAAGTGGCTGATGGTTCCATTGGTAGTTCTCAATCTTTGGACCTTGGCAGTGGGGCTTGGTGCCCCTCAGATTTTTAAGATAGCAGAGACGGTCTCTCGCGAACTCACGGTCAAAGGAGATATTCCGTGAAAAAGATTTTTTTGGCCTTGGAACTGATTGCTATTTTTATGTGGGACTTCATCTGGGCGGTGCTGGAAGTGGGGTCTTGGATTTTTAGACCAAACTCAAAATTGCAACCCGCTATTGTGCGCATGCGGACCGTGCTTCAGAGCGATAAGGCCCTCTGGATATTATCTCTAATTATTTTTTTAACTCCGGGCTCATTGATTGTTGAGACAGTTGAGGATGAAGATTTGCTTTATATTCATTTCTTTCACACCACTGATCCGGAGCAGTCTGTCAGTCATATCAGAGAGCGATTTGAATCTCGCCTTCGCGAGCTTTTTGAGAAAGGAGGCACGCGATGATGTTTTTCGCTTTGGCTTTGGCGGCAGCTGCAGTTCTTTCAGGCGTGAGATTTTACCAGGGGCCAACGTGGTCAGATCGTGTGCTGATTTTCGATCTTTTAACCAGCATCATGATTGCTTTCACAATCTTGTATTCGATCAGCGAGAATCATAAGGAATCGATCAGTTTGGTGGTGGTGCTGGCTATTTTATCTTTTGTGAGCTCGATGGCTTTGATTCTCTTCTTGGAGAGATCAAAGAAGAGGAGAAAGCAATGAATAGCATTGTGATTCTATTTTTGTCTTTAGGAAGTCTGTTTATTCTTCTGGCTGCCGTGGGCAGCGTGAAATTTCCAGACACCCTCACGCGCATGGCTGCGGTTTGTAAGGCCTCCACCTTGGGAAGTGTGCTCTTTTGTGCTGCAGGGATTTTTCATTTTTTAGATTTCCTGGTGAGTCTGCTGCTGATCGCCGCTGCGATTTTTCTTTTTTTAGGAATTCCGATCACGTCTCATCTGCTCAGTCGAGTGCGCCTGCGCGGGCTTCATGAGGCTCCCTTGCAAACTCAGCGAAACGACTATGAAGAGGATCGCGCCCAGATTCCTTAGTGCGTGATGATGGCATCTCCAGGTGCTGCAGTCACCTCATTGACGATTTTGCGTTTTCCAATAAGCAACATCGCCATGGCCAACAAAGAAGCGGCCGCAAGAATGGTGATGATCATGTGATGAAGATTGGTGGTGAGTAAGCCCACGGCCATGGAAGCCAAAGCTCCGACACCCATTTGAACAGAACCCATCAAGGCCGAGGCACTGCCCGCATTTCTTGAGAAGGGAGCGAGGGCGAGGGCAGCGGCGTTGGGATTCACCATGCCCACGCAAGCTAAGTAAATAAAGAGCATCATGACCGAGCCTCCAAGACCAAACCATCCATTGAGAGTTCCTAGAAGGAACACAACGCCGGCTGCAGCTTGACTCATCAGAGCCACTTTCAAGATTTGATCGTTGCGAAATCTCTTGAGCAAAAGAATGTTCACCTGACTTGAACCGATAAAACCAATAGAGAGAAGTGCAAAGATCCAGCCATAGATCTTCGGCTCCACTTTAAAGACATCCATAAAAAGAATTGGAGATCCTGCCACATACACAAAGAGACCCGAAAAGGCCAAAGCGCCCGAAAAAGTGTAAGTGTAAAACTGAGGTTCGCGCAGGATTGAAAGGAAACCTTTCATGATAGGCTGGATCTTCAAACTGATGGAAGGATCTGGTTCATGTCCTTCAGGAAGCTTGAAGTAAACGGTGAGGCCCATCAGCAAAGCGATGACAGCGAGGATCGCAAAGACTGCATGCCATCCAAGAGCAGTGGCTACATAGCCGCCCACTGTGGGAGCCAGCAGTGGTGAGACCCCCAGGATCAGCATTAAGAGTGAAAAGATCTTTGCGCTGTCTTTGACCGAGAAGAAATCACGAACCATGGCAACGGAAGCCACGTTGGCGGCGCAACCACCAATGGCTTGCAAGAAGCGGAAGGCAATCAGCATTTCAATATTTTGAGACGTGATGCAGCCAATGGATGCGAGAATAAAAATTCCTAAGCCAATCAGAAGAGGTGTTCTTCTGCCAAAACGATCTAAGAAAGGTCCATAAAGCAATTGTCCTAAGGCCAAGCCAATGAAATAGCTCGAAAGAGACAGGGACACTTCGGCCACGGACACCTTGAGGTTTTCCGCGATGCCAGGGAATGCTGGAAGATACATATCAATAGAAAAGGGGCTCAATGCAATGAGGGCACCGAGAATTAAAATCAACGCAGTGTTGGAGGGTCTGGATGGAGTCATGTTTTTCCTTAGTGATCAGCCCGGGGATCCTCACAAAGAGTTGTGAAGAATCAAAGAGAGACGTTCGACGGAATTTAATGTAACTATTAAAGGCACATTAAGTCAATGGATTATTCTTTCAATTTCATGCGAGAGTTTTTCGAATAGTATAGCCGCGTTGCTTTGATCTGTCGAGATCATGATGATGCTTACTTAGTGCGGTGGTATTTAAGAAGATCGCAGCTCGACCACAGGGTGAGCATCCTGACAATTGGGTGATCCCAAGCCCCCTTTCCCGAGCATCCGGCTCGGGAAACCAAGGATTAGGGGGCACAACCACTAGTGGATCAGTTTATGATGCTTAGGCATTAATATATTTGCTTGTGTCGCCACATAAGGATTCTCCTTGCGGTTGTCGCCTAGCCGTTTTGAAATAAGATTTTCGAGGAGAACTTATGTTGTCATGGAATCTTTCTGGTAAAACAGCTTTGGTGTCGGGAGCCTCTCAAGGGATCGGCGAAGCCACGGCTTTGATTTTGGCATCTCGGGGCGCGCGAGTGATTGCTCTAGCGAGAAATGAAGAAAAGCTCAAAGGACTTGTGTCGAGACTCTCCGGTGAGGGACATTCTTATATCGTGGCAGATCTTGCCAAGACAGACTTGGTCGAGAGAGAAGTTCTGCCTCAGCTCAAAGGCAAAGACGTCCAGATTTTAATCAACAATGCGGGAGGCCCTCAAGGTGGACCTTTGCTTGAAGCCTCCATCAAAGAGTTTGATGAACCTTTGCGCGCTCATCTTTTGGCGTCTCATTTGTTAGTGCAAGCCTGTGTCCCGCAGATGACGGCGTTTCAGTACGGACGTATTATAAATATCATTTCCACTTCAGTGAAGAATCCGATTCCCAACTTGGGAGTTTCTAACACGGTTCGCGGAGCCATGGCGAGTTGGTCAAAAACTTTGGCCGGTGAGTTGGGGGTTCATGGGATCACCGTGAACAATGTATTACCGGGATACATCAAAACGGGAAGACTCGAGTCTCTCATGCAAGCATCCGCGCAAAAACAATCTCTGAACGAACAAGAGATTGAAGAGCAGTGGAAAGAAACGGTTCCACTCAAGCGCATCGGTCGTCCTGAGGAAGTGGCTGAGGTGATTTCTTTTCTGGTGAGCCCAGCGGCTTCCTATGTGAATGGCATCAATGTTCCTGTGGATGGCGGAAGAACTCCCTCACTCTAAAAGATGAGTGGCAGTGTCGACGCTCTTGGGATATAAAAAGGCATCGAGGATTTTATGACCAAAGTGTACGACTACAATAGCAAAGCCTGGGATCTGCAAGTTCAGCAGAGCAGCCCGTGGACTCGGCCTGTAACAAAAGAAGAAATCGCTTTAGCTCGCCAAGGACAGTGGCAAGTTCTTTTGACTAACAGCACTCCGGTTCCAAGATCTTGGCTTGAACCTCTTCAAGGAAAAAGAATTTTAGGTTTGGCTTCTGGTGGTGGTCAGCAAGGTCCGATCTTTGCGGCACTGGGAGCAGACGTTGTGATTCTCGATGCTTCTCAAGCCCAGTTAGATCAAGATGTGGCGGTGGCCGAGCGTGAAGGCTTCAATATTAAAACTTATCGCGGTAGCATGGCTGACCTTTCGGTTTTTGGGTCCGAGTCTTTCGATTTGGTTTTTAACCCGGCTTCGAACTGTTTCATCGAGAATGTGAATCCTGTTTGGCAGGAAGCCGCCCGTGTTTTAAAAAAGGGCGGTCATCTTTTGTCGGGATTCATAAATCCTGTTTACTATGCCTGTGACCAGGATTTGATGGATCAAGGTAGGGTGGAGTTTAAATATCAGATTCCATTTGGTGATCAAAAAAGTCGTAGCGAAGAGGCATATAAGAAGTATTTAGAAACTAAAGCTCCCTTAGAGTTTGGTCACACCTTGGAAGACCTCCTTGGCGGCCAGCTGAAAGCAGGACTGGCTTTGGTAGGGATGTATGAAGACCATTGGGGTGGTCTCGCCATAGACAAATACCTTAGGACTTTGATGGCGACCCGAGCAGTAAAACTTTAATTGACAGGCCTAGGTTCTTTTTTTAATACTGAACAGGTTAGGGAGTAGTCGACCACTTTCAAAGTGGGCGTTTAGTCGACATATTGGGTATAACCCCCGGCTAAATGGCAATTGCAATGATCCAAATTGCAGTTCTTGACGAGACTGACACTGGTGTTTTTTTAAAACGCCGTGTGGTCTCGTGTATCTTTTTGATGCTCCAACCTCACGGCACAAAGATCGTGAGGATTCATGGACGCTGTTATCAATTCATTCTTGCTCGTTGCCGCTTCTGAAATGGGAGATAAAACCCAGCTCTTAGCATTCGTGTTGGCTTGTCGATTTCGTAAGCCCTGGCCGGTGTTTTGGGGAATCTTCGTGGCTACAACTCTTAATCACTTTCTGGCGGCGCTGGTCGGCTCCACTGTAGCGCAATGGCTGCCTGAACAATATCTCCGTTGGGTTCTCGCTTCGATCTTTATTGTCTTTGCCTTCTGGATTCTGATTCCCGACAAAGAAGGGGATGCGAAGGAGCATGGCCACTGGGGTGCATTTTTAACAACGGTGGTTTCTTTCTTCATCGCCGAAATGGGGGATAAAACCCAATTGGCGACGGTGGCCTTGGCTGCCCGTTATCAAGATATCGTGTTGGTGACCATCGGTACGACTTTGGGAATGATGTTATCCAACGGTTTGGCGGTCTTCTTTGGCGATAAAATCACCGAGAGAATTTCGATGAAATGGATTCGTATTTTCTCTTGTGTGCTCTTCATCGCCTTTGGTGTCGGGCTTTTGCTGGGAGTGGGGTACTAGATCCTTCTGTGCAATCGCATCATAAACATTGAAATTGCCACTTAAGGACGGGTGAAGTACCTAAAAGGAAATGAAGTTTATCTTTGTCCTGCTGACATTCTTTTTCTCGTCCGCCTTTGCTGCTGCATCTGCACCGAAGGCGGCCCTGCATTTGATGACTTATCAGTCTTGGGGCTTCACTGTGGATTCCACGCCTCAAGGGCAAAGAGTTCGTCAGATTTTAAATGATGCCGTTCGTTTGGGGTTTAAATCCGTAGTCTTTAATTTTCGCGGGCACATGATCACGGGAACGGGATCTGAGATCCGGTCTACAGTTCTGCCGATTCATCAAGAAACTGAAGAGCGACTTTTGCTCGAAACAACTCAATACGCTAAGTCCTTGGGACTTGATGTGGCCTTTCGACCGATCTTGTTGGTGGTTGGCCCTCGAGGAGAATTTCCCTACACAGAGCGTGGTGTTTACTGGTGGCATGGCAACATCAAACCCAAGAACATCGCAACGTGGTTCGAGAATTATTATAAGTTCCATGAAAGATATTTGAGGATCGCCGCAAAGGCGGGAGCTGAGTGGTATTCAATCGGCGCGGAAATGCACTCCATGACTTCTGGATTTGGTGATCGCGATTCGAGGTGGAAACGGGGTTTCCCCGCGCAATGGGTGGATCTGATCACAAAGGCGCGGTCCATTGTCGGGACGGCGACGAAGATCACCTACGGAGTCAATTACACAGATCAATACATCATTGCCAAGGGCCAAAGAATTTTGGGCGGAGAATTAGAGCAATGGCGCTATTACCTGACAGAGAATTTTAGAAAACAGGAAGACATCGTTCATCAAAAAACACTTCAACAGCTGTGGTCTGCTTTGGATGTGATTGGCATTGATTACTATCGGGCCTTTGCCAGTCCACGAGATTCTTTTCCCAATGATTTTGTAAGATTGGCGCGACAGATTGAGGCTCGCCCCAAATCCCATGCAGATCAGCTCGACAATTTGTTGACGGAAGTGGCTTTGACGTTGGGTTTTGAAAAGCCTGTGTACTTTCAAGAAGCGGGTTATCGCAGTGTTGAAAAATGCTTTTTGTCTCCGGCTTCCTATGAAGATCGTGGCGGCAAAGAAAGCATTCTTCATCAAGCGGTGGCTTGGGAGGTCTTCTTCCGTGCTTACTGGGTTCCTCAATGGCCTTGGATGAGTGGAGTGGCTGTATGGCAAGTTCTCGTTGACGAGGATGCGACAACTCCACCAGGAAAAGGTTTTACGCCATTTGGGAAGTCACTCACGGAAGCGGTATTTCATAACTACCTCAAGCTCCCCCAACCCTAGTTTGGGGGAGGACTATATAAGTATTTCGCACCTCACTGTGAATTGACAAAAATAAATCATAAACAAGCTCGTCACCATTCCGGGTGAGGAATATCTTCAAGTTGTTTTGTGCTCAGTATTGCAAAACACCCCGTGCTTCTCATTTAACTCCTTGAATGCAATGACTTAGGAGATATTCCTATAAACTTAAGTTTATAAGACTCAAGCAAACATCGGAGTGCTCTTCATATTTTTTATGCTGCTGACTGAAAATGATCGGAAGATTACCACACGAGACGAGGGCAACTAGTGATTGCCGATTCGTAACCTGTGAATTACAAGTCTGAATCTTTAATTTTTGTAACTCAAAAGGTGCGATATTAAATCTTCGGAACGTCTTCTCCTTCTCTGCTTAGCGACTCTGACCCTTCTCTTGGGAAGTCGATCTGTTATGGCCTTCGTGCCGGTGGAGATCTATTCAGAAACCACCTATGTTCCGCAGTACGGTTTGCTCACAGAATCTCAACTGCGTTTTGTCGTCGCATCGAAAGACAAGTTGGCTTTGTATGTGGGTGCAGCTCTTCAGCGTCAAGATAAAACCATTTCTTCTCAAGATGATCTTTACGAAAAAAATCGCGTGATGGCCGTGGTCGGTGGTCGGTGGGTTATCTGGAAAAATCTAGGTCTTATACTCGAGGCTCGTACCGAAGAGCGCAGTCGTGGCGGTCTCTATGTCGGGGACATCTGGCAGTATTCAGCAGCAGGTCTTCCACTTTTCACAGAGTTTTACGTTGAGAGCTTTGTTCTTCCTTCATTTCACAATGATCCTGTTTCTACGGGTTGGCTCAAGCAAGGTTTGAGATATCAACTGGCAGAGAGATTCTTGCTTGATCCTTATCTTGAACTTTATGCTCGTCGCAGTCCTTCTCCAGACCTGGGACGTAACACAGATCAAGGCCGCATCGGCTTGCGCGGAATCTATCTGCGCGAGAATTGGAGTGTCGCAGCCATGTTCTATCAAAGTTATCCTACGGACGAAGCTCCTCATGAGGAGGCCTTGTTGGTCTTTGGAGGAACTTTTTGATGATGATGTTTGAATCCTTCTTCATCATGTTGGCCTTCGTTGTGGTGGGTGGAGCCTTGATCTTCACTTTGGATGATTTGTTCATCGATCTCTATGCTTTGATTAAACGTTTGGCTCCTCAAGTTGTGACTGTGGATTTCATCGCAAAGATGAAAGCTTTGCCGCAAAAGCGCATTGCCATTCTTGTCGCGAACTGGAGAGAAGCGGAAGTTATTGCCCCGATGATTCGTGGCAACCTTCGTGGATTGCAATATCAAGAATACACGTTCTTCCTGGGTGTTTATCCCAATGACACTCTGACATGGGAAGCTGCAAAAAAGCTTGAGACTCTTTATCCGCACAAGGTCGTTGTGGTGGTGAATTCTCAGCCGGGCCCCACGTCTAAGGGACAGATGCTCAACGAGATGGCTCGTCAAATCGTGTCTTCGGAGTCGGCGACTGGCCTGCGCTATGATCTTTTCTTGATGCAAGATTCAGAAGATGTTCTTCACCCTTATTCATTGAGCTTAATGAACCATTTTAGTTCTGTGGCAGATTTCGTTCAGATTCCTGTGTTTTCGTTCAACGTTCCTTTTAAATCATTGATCGGCGGAATCTATATCGATGAGTTCGCTGAGTCCCATACAAAGGACCTTTTGGTGCGGGAATCTCTTGGCGCGGCAGTTCCTTCGGCGGGTGTGGGCACACTTCTTAGTCGGAGCCTGATGACCAGCCTGCAAGCGGCGCAAGGCGGAGATTATCTCAAAGAAGACACTCTCACAGAAGACTACCACTTGGGAATGATGACCAAGGAGCTGGGATTCAAATCCAAGTTTGCCTGTGTTCAGTACGAAAAAGAAAATGGCCAGCGTGAGTTCATCGCGACTCGCGAGTACTTCCCTTCAGAGTTTCAGGCTTCCATGCGCCAAAAATCCCGTTGGACTTTGGGTATCGCTTTTCAAGGGCTTGAGAACCTGAAGTGGCGCGGGCAATGGATCGATAAGTATTTTATGTGGCGTGATCGCCGCGGGCCTTTGAATAGCATCTTTATTGTGCTTTCAACAATACTCTTGGCACTTTTTGTTTTGATGAGCTCCGTGGATCACGTGCCAGAGGTTTTGAAGAGTCCTTGGTTTGAAGCTCTCTTGATCTTGAATCTCTGCAACATGCTTGTGCGCATGTTGCAAAGAATGAGAGCCGTGGTGCGAACCAACGGCTGGATGCACGCGACGATGGTTCCTCTTCGTTGGCTTCCGGCCAATGTGGTGAACATCGGTGCCACGGTGAAAGCGTATCGTCAGTTCCGACAAAGTCAAAAAACGGGGCAGAGACCTGCTTGGATTAAAACTGAGCATCGTCTGCCTGAACATTTTGGGAAAGAAATTGAGGTGTAACTGCATGAGATTCATACTTGCCGTTCTAGCCATGACATTTGGATTGCAGAGCTTCGCTCAGGCGGGCTCTTGCGTGAATGTCTATTACGACCAATCCAAGGATAAGTCCTATTGGATGGGTAAAACCTATTCAGTGCTCTTGCAGAACCTGCTAGGCCATTTCCCTGAGTACCAACAAATCGTAAGCCCTATCGAGCTTTATAAAAAAGGCGATATCGATAAGTGCGAAGCCACGATATACATTGGTTCTTACTTTGATAATAAAATCCCTTCGGCTTTCCACGAAGACTATATCAACACCAAAAAGAATGTGGCCTGGATGGGTTACAGCATTTGGCAGTTGGGACAAAGCTTCGAGAACATCTTTGGCTACAAGTACTCTCACCTCAGTACTTTAAATAAAGAGAAACTCGATTCTAAAAAACGTCCAAGCTTCTTCAAAAACGTTCTTTATAAAGGCGAAGTGTTCTTCAAGTACGGAGAGTGGAGCAAAGAAGATCCTTCGACATTCCTAGCTCCTTTTGAACAGACTGTATTGGCAGAAGTGACTCCAGGAAAATCCCAAGTCCTGGCTCAAGCTCAACAAAACGTCACTCAAGAAGTCGCACCTTACATCTTACGTGCAGGAAATCACTTCTACGTGGCCGACGTTCCTTTCAGTTTCATGCATGAAGCGGATCGCTACATGGTTGTTGCTGACGTTTTATTTGATATCCTCGGTGCGAAACCTCGTCACAATGGTAAATATGCATTTTTGCGCATCGAAGACGTTCATCCTTTGGTACCTCTCAGTTGGTTGTATAAAACCAACGAAGTTCTAAAGGCCGAGCAAGTTCCAATAAATATCTCTTTGATTCCTATTTTTTATGATCCGTTGAAACAATACGACCGTGGTCCTTATGAAGAGATTGTCTCTATGGATCGCAACAAGCCCTTCATGACTTACATCGCAGATTCTAAGGCGGCGAATGCCAATTTTATCTGGCACGGTGTCACTCACCAATATAAAAGAATGGCGAATCCTCACAGCGGCGTTTCTGGGGATGATTTTGAATTTTTTGATGCTGTCAATAACCGCCCGATCCCTGAAGACAGTGTGAGCTATGTTCTAGATAAGCTCGAAGATGGCTTGAGCACTCTAAAAAAAGCCGGAGTGAATCCACGCATTTGGTTGATGCCGCATTATCAAGCCAGCGCTTTGGATTACATCATCTTTGGCAACGTGTTCTCTTGGAACGTGGGTCGCGCCATTTACTATAATCATTCAGCATCAGGATTGAATGAGTCTTTGTTGAAAAGAAACTCTCAAACCGGCGATGACCAAAGATTGTGGTTTGAATCGGGCTTGCCAGGAAGCTCTGAGCTTCGTGCAAAATACTTTGAAAATCTTCAAGTGCGCTACGAAAGCGAACTTTGGAGTGGTCAAATGTTCCCTTATGAAATTTATGGGGACGTTCATGGCCAACGCCTGATTCCTGAAAACCTTGGAAACTCCCAACCTTTTGTGAATGAGCACGTAACTAGTCCGCGCACAAAAGAAGACATCATCGGCGATGCCAAAAGAAATTTGGTTCTGCGCGATGTGTGGGCGTCGTTCTTCTACCATCCTTTCCTTTTCACGTCTTATGAAGACGGGGGACGGGGAGCTTATCCTGGAGATACCAGCGAACTTCGCTTCATCATCCAGGGGCTCAAAAAGATGGGCTACAAGTTTATCGATATTAATGAGTTTATGAACAAGAATACCAAGTCCAAAAGACCTGAACCAATTTATAAGGAAGTTCAACAATGAAACTTTTAAAATCCCTTCTCGCACTTTGCTTGATGGCGGCTCCCGGGCTATCTTTTGCCGGCCTTAACTTGCCAGCTCCTCAAGCTCTCTTGGCGAAAGCCTCTCAAAATCGCATCGCTTTACGCGAAGTGATTATGGATATGGATCTCAATATCTCTGAGATGAGAGATCCTGCGACTTTCGAGAGTTATTTCTTTTTGATGGATGATCTTCAAAATCTGGCCATCCAATTCAAGTTGGATGACTATTATCCGCAAGCTGTTCAAGGCTTGGGTTTGCGTATGGCTTCCAATGGTATGCGTTGGTTGGATACAACTCGCACCACTCCTGATGTTATGAAGTTCTATGTGAACTGGATGGATGCGGAAACTTTGGCAAGACTCCTTGGCTTGGTTGAATATCAAGTGGACTCGGTTAAAGAACCGGCTCGTTTGGCTGTGATGGCTAAAAACCTTGAAAGCATTCTTCCAATGGTAGACCAAAGAGCAGCAAGCTTGCCTTATGTTCAATTGGGATTCCGTCGTTTGCTTTCTGACGCTGCTGTGAACATCTTGAAAACCCCTGGCTTGAATCAAGCCGATGTTCAATTCTGGATGAGCAAAATCAAGCTTTCTTCTTCTGCCGCTGAGTACTTGGATTTCCTCAATCAAGGGATCTACTCTCTTGAGGCCTCAAACAAAGCTCAAGGGCATGTGTTCTTGTCTCAAACGATGATGCTGAACAAGCAATTGGCAAGTCTGTCTGAAGCTGCGCCATCATGGCTGGTGAGTGCTATCGGAGACTCCGTTGTAGAAACCATTCTTCGTATGGTTCGCTTGGAAGAGCAGTTCGTTCCTAATGAATTTGAATTGGCCTTGGGCTCGATGAGAATCCGTCAATTGCAAGGTTTGGCTCAACAATGGATGACTCAAGAGAAGCTTCCAGGAAAAGGCTATGTAGCTCACTACTTGGAGCTTTCACGCCTTTTGGTGGAAAAAACTCGTTCTGTGGGTTTAGCAAAAGATTCTGATGATTTGGCAAAATGGTTGGCTCGCACAGCGGCTCCAGTCTTGGCTAAACATCAAGACTTGGAAGGTCGTTACCTTCTTAAAGATTCAACAGGTCGTGAGTTCTATTTCACTATCGCCGCAGCTCGTGAAAACATCTTGGTTGCTGCTTTGGGCGATCTTAAAGGCTGGGTTTACAAGCCTTTCTATAATGTGACTTACAATGTAAATGGCGGCTTTGTCGCTTCTGAAAGAGAACCTGATTTGGATAATGATCAAAATCACCCAGTGAAGTTCGAAATGGACAGCGAAGGTGTGATGACGGTTATTGATTTGTTCTCTCGCCGTGATGCTATTGTTCTTAAAGGTAAAAAAGTGGCGTCTTTGCCAGACATGTGGAAGACCGCTCAGCCAGAGGCTCCAAGTGCTGATGGTTTCTATGAAGGCAAACTTCCGTTCCCAGATGGCACGACACGCATGGTGCGCGTGACGGTATCGTCATTTAATGGTTACACCTTGGGTCGCCTTGATGGCGAAGGTCTAACAATTGACTTCAACTTGGGTTCAAAAGGTTTGGATGGAGTTCTTTTACTCACGTCTGGCCGTAGCTCGGGTGGAACTTGGGTTCAGCTTCGCGCTAACGTAACGGCAGAAGGTCTTATGACTTATGTTCTCATCGGTGGACGTGGCGAAAATCCAACGCCAACACTTCTTAAACGTGTGAAAAGATAGGAAGGAACAGAATGAAAATTTCTAGTATTCTTTTAGTTATTGCCTCACTTTTTTCTTTGCAGAGCTTAGCGCAAGGAAAATACGTTGCAGGTTTCAATCTCACAGAGACTGAAGGTTTCTTGTACGATGCGGCTCCAGCAGGGCAGCCAAAAACTTTGGCGCAAATTGCGGTGGATGAGGCGAAATCATTGGGTTCAAATCACATCATCTTGAATGTGCGTGCGACGATGAGAGGCCCTTACTCTTCAGAGATCACTCCGGTGACTCCTCCGGCAGAGAGATCCAAAGAAGCGATGCGCATCTCTAAACTTGTTAAATACATTCAGTCTCAAGGGTTGACTGTTGGTTTGCGCCCGATCTTTTTTGTGGTGGGACCAAACGGTGAGTTCCCTGATACTGAGAAGATGTCTGATGGCACTACAAAAGTATGGTGGCATGGTAACATTCAACCTAAAGATCCAAATCGTTGGTTTGAATCTTTCCGCGTGTATTTGGATGTTTATTTGACCGTAGCAAGACTTTCGAAAGTGGATGAGTTCACAATCGGAGCCGAGCTTTATTCAATGACTGTGGGAATTGAAGATCAATGGGCCGAGTATCCTTATGGATTCCCAGGCCGTTGGTTGGAGCTTCTTCGCTATGTGCGCTCAAAACTGCCAACAGCTCGTTTGATGTACGATATCAACTTCACTGACGACAGTGTGACAGCAGGTGGCTTGACGGCTTCAGGTGGTGAGTTCGAAAGATGGCGCTACCGTTTGGTTGAGCTGGCTGACAGAACAAACCCAGAAGAGCGTAAAATCTGGGAAGACCTTTCTACATTCTGGAAAGAGTTGGACGCGGTAGGTTTGGACATCTATCGTTCTTTGGCGTCACACAATCAAGTTTTGCCAACAGATTATGCTGATTTGGTTTCTACGTTGAAAATGCGTTCGGATTCTTACGCCACTCAATTGGACACGGGATTGACAGAGATCGAGATGACTTTGGATCATCACAAAAAGGCGATCATCAAAGAAATCGGTTTCAGATCTGTTGAAAAAGGCTTTATCGACCCGTTCGCTTACGCCGGCCAAGGGACTGTTCACTTGGAACACCAAGCAGCCGCTTTCCAGGCGATCTTTGAGTCTTTCTGGCAACCTCAATGGCCATGGTTCCAGGGGATCAACTTCTGGGATATCGCCATTGACCCTTCGAAAAAGGGTCTTGAAGACAACGGTTTCTCTCCACTAGGAAAACCGCTGACTGAGAAAGTTGTTAAGGACAATTACTTTAAGAACTAAAAATTAAAAACCCTCTGCAGGAAACTCAGAGGGTTTTTTTATGCCGGTAAGAAATTGATCCATTAGAGTGGTGGTATTTAAAGAGAGCATAGCTCGACCACAGCGTGAGCATCCTGACAATTGGGAGATCCCAAGCCCCCTTTCCCGAGCATCCAGCTCGGGAAACCAAGGATTCGGGGGATGGGTCATGTCTTTTATGTTTGCGTAACAGCGCTTCTACGGGCCGTGAGAGTAGATCCCGCCGAGGCCGCAATAACACAAAAAATGGCAATCCACTGCAAGACAGTGAGCTGCTCCCTCAGGAATATCAAGCCCATCATTGCAGCAATAGCGGGTTCAACACTCATTAAGACGCCAAAAGTTTTAGCCGGAATGCGTTTCAAGGCCTGCATCTCTAAAGAATAGGGCAAAGCACTGGAAAGGACAGCCACAAGAATCCCCATGGGCAAAAGTTCTGGATTCAGAATTTCACGGCCATTAAAGATAAAACCAAAAGGCAGCGTGACCAAAGCGGCGAAACTCATTCCAATGGCAGCGACATGGCCCCCGTGAAGATCTTTACCTGCTTTTTGTCCAAGCAAGATATAAAGAGCCCAGAAAACCCCCGCAGCCAAAGCCAACAAGATTCCCCCGATATCGAGAGCCTGCTCAGGCCCGGCATGGGGCAGAATAAACCAAATGCCTAAGGCCGCAAGAACAGCCCAAACCAAATCCAAAGCGCGACGAGAAAGCCAAAGAGCAATGGCCAAGGGGCCGGTGAATTCAAGAGCAACGGCGATACCTAAAGGAATCCGCTCCAGAGCCAAGTAGAAAAACAAATTCATAAAGCCCAAGGACGCGCCGTAACCCGCAATCACGATCAAATCTTTTTTAGCGATACGAAAGCGCCAAGGTCTCCACAGGATCATCAAAATGACAGCCGCAAAGAAGACCCGAATGGCAGTGACTCCCGCAGCCCCGGCAAGAGGGAAGAGCTGTTTAGCCAGAGAAGCCCCAAATTGAATGGAGAGCATGGCAAAGAAAAGAAGAGAAAGGGAGAGCGCAAGAGATGGCATAAGAAGTTATGCGCTCAAATAGCTTTTCTCGTCAAGGCGAGTGATCTAGAATGGAGGAAATGAAAGGCGAGTCGTGGAAAGAGAAGTGAAAGTTTGTTCAGGTTGTGTGCGTGAGTGGTGTTCGGGAGAGACTCCCGAGACAACCTATATGAATGACTTTCTCAAGGAAGTTGAAAAAGAGCTTCAATCTTTGGACCCTCTTTTGCCGAAGGTCATGATAGCCACCATGTCTTGTCAAAGATTCTGTCCACCGGACCGAGTGACCTTGGTCTTTGTTCATCCCGAACGCTTTCCGGAAGGACGTTTGACAATGTCAAAAGAGGCCACGGCAAAATCCGTGGCCGAAGAAATGCTTAAATTCCTCAGAGCTTAGTGCTTTCCAGGAACGTCAACGATGACTTCTGTTGTCTTCTCAGCACCTTGAGCGTCTTGAGCAAAGAAGCGAACTTGCCATTGTCCTGGCATCACAAAGTAAGCTTCAGACACAAAGTAAACTCCCGCATCTTGTCTTTCGATTTTTACAGGGGCAGTGCCGTGTCCATGACGGCCCATTTGCATCCAAAGATCGATTTTCAAACCTTGAGGATCTACGGCCGTGCCGTCTTCAGTGTTCAGAAAGCGAACCGCAAACTGAGATTCATCGCGGTTGACGGGTCCTTTTGTGAAGTCCACTTGAACACAAACTGGAAGGCCATCAAACTCAGCATCGCAAGTTTCAGCAGCCGTCGCGACCAAAGATGACAAGAACACAAAAATACCAACTACAAATTTCATAAAATCTCCTCGAATATTTAGGTTTTTAAACTTCTAATCTCTATAAATAAATATTATCTCGGCCAACGTTTCTGATAACTCAGATTCATGGTCTTTGAAAGATTCGTGTTGTTTGGATCTCCCAAAAGACTTTGATCTACATAACTCAGGGTCACTGCGGATTCCATATCCAGCATGTAGCTGCCTTGGACAGCCCAGGGATAGTATCTTTGAGCTGCTCCTGAAGAGTTTTGTGCACCACTAATTTTAATGGATTCTTCAATGTTCATACCGACACTGGTTCCCAGGCGATAGTCGCCTTTGTTCCAGCCGATGCCAGCCATCAGACTTCCGCCCCAACCTGGAGTGGCTTCAATGTCGCCGCCGAGGCTCGGACTTGAAAAACTTCTGCCGAAAGACTTGTGAACTTCTGCATGAAAGTTTGCATCGTACTTGATCCAGTTTTTCAAGAGGGCGAGGCCCGCACCCAAAGAATAGAATCCGCGTCCGCGCGAATCCACCGCCATATTTGACGTGGAATCATAGATAGAGGGGCTTGTTGGCAAAGTCAGCTGAAGAAATGTCAGCCCCTTGGGTTTCCATTTCGAGAAAGACAATTCAGGAAAGGTTTCATGTCCTAGGCTCAAAGAGATATCCCCAGTGCCAGCAGATTGTTCCCTGCCCAGTTGGCGTTGAATGAGGGGAATAATAAGCCCGGCTTGAAAATGCTCAGACAGCAAGGTCGCCGCTTCCAGCGTCACGGTCTGACTGAGATTGTTGTCATCTCTTTTGATCCATTTGCCATTCTCACGGACATCGTCCGAGATTCTTCCATAGGAGTAAGTCGAGGTGACTTGCGTAGAATCATCACCGAGAATCAAGGCGGGGAAGGCAAAGCCACCGCCGCAGCAGCTTGCTGCCAATGAAACTTGCGAAAGAAATAGAGCTGCTAAAAGTAAGAAATACTTCATAGAATCAATCCCACAAATTTCTGATCGAGGATTTGATTGCCGTTTTTCAAATAGACTTGAATCTCCCAATCTCCAGGCATGATGAAGTACACGCTGTGAACGCGGTAAACGCCAGGCTCCAACTTTTCAATTTTTACGGGAGCAGAGCCATGCCCCATGGAGGGCATCCACAGCACCACAGAGAGGTCTCCAACGGGATCGACAAAAGGCCCTGATGAACTGCTGATGTCTTTTTGCCAGAAGTGCAGAATAAACTCTGAGACATCCGGAGTCTGTGGACCCTGCACCCACTTCAAATCAAAATACAGGTTTTGCTTTTCAAGCAGATGAATATTGGTTGAAGGAGTGATGTCGTCTGCTGTGAGGTAGTCAGGACGAGCGCAAGCCGCAAGAAGAACGAAGGCACAAAGCAAAAGGTGTCTCATTAGGCATCGTCTCCTCTTTGAATATAGCAGCCCAGCGAACGCGTTTCTTTCACACGAGGAGCTTTGCCTTGGCTGATGTCTGTCAGAATTTCTTTAAGGTACTGTTTTTTTGCCGTGGGACCGACGTGACTGTCTGTCACGCCACCCTGGTAAAGCAATTTGCCGTCAGAATCCAAAACATAGGCGTGTGGAGTCTTTAGAGCACCAAAGCGGTTTGCCAAAGTGGATTTGATGTCCTGAATCAGAGGAAATTTAACCGTGCCCGATTTGAAGTGTTCTTGAGTGGTCTTCATATCCTCGTCAGCATTTGAGTGAACGGCTATAAACTGAAAGCTCGGAAAATCTGTAGAGAGGTTAGTGAGAAGCTCTTCATGACTGGCTGAGCAAGGGCAGTTGGCAGAGAGAAAAACAACGACGATGTGCTTCTTTTCAGCCGTGGGAGAAAAGGAGATTTTTTGGTCCTTAAAAACATCAACTCCTTCAATTGGGGCGAAGGCCGCAAGCGCATTTTGCCCAAGGACGAAGCTGAAAAACAGAGCGATAAAAGACTTCATAAACTCAACTTTCTTTTTGGCTCGGGTAAAATGCATCATGACAGCTTTGAAATGAAGTCATAACGCGCAACATCTCTTGCAATAATGAGTGCGCTTTTTCTTTTCTTTGTCGAGAAGTCGGCTTTAAAATGCTGAATATGTTTCGTAAAATCAAAGCCGTCTTCAGCAGATTCAGACAGTATAAACAACGTGGCAAAGTTCATAGCGATTTAGATGTTCTTTTGACCGCAGCCCAAGAACAAGTTCTCCTTGAAGAAAAGCTTCAGTGGTTGGTGCGTCTCTTAGCGTGGATTCGCTATGAGGTGAAGGATGAATCAGCAGCCACTCGTTTGCGCTACCTTCTTATGGTTTTGGATAGAAATCCAGCTTGGAAAAAGTCCGTTGCAAAAATTCTCCGCAACGTAGTGAAGCAGGTGAGCGGTATCGAGCTCTATACGGAAACGGGCTTGCCTCGGGAGATGGGTATGTGGGGCGAGGCCTGGGATCGCTTTATGTTGAAGCTCCTGCCTGAAATGCCCCTGGATCGTGATTTGGCGACTCTCTTCTTGGCTCTGTTCCCAGATGACAATGACTTTGACTGGATCATGGCCATCGATGCCGAGACCTTTGAAAAGATCGTGGAGCTGTTCTCTTTTGAAGTGGATACCGAAGAGCAGGACTGGAACCGTCTTTTTATCGATATGGAAGATGCCTTGATGTACCTGGTGATCCAGACCCGAGCCATCGGTTTGGCGCCGTCGATCCGGGTCCGTTTGGATAAGCCTCACTTTAGGGATTCAGCCTTTTACTCTTTGGTGCGCGGCATGGAAGAGTTCTTTACGGCTTACCACAGTGGGAATCGGGCTGATTTCTTTGAAAAAGCTTCGCGCTTTCGTCTTTTAGTATGGGAATGCCGTCGGGAGCTCGCTCAAGTGTACAGCCATTTGGATGTCCATGGGGTGAGTGTTTCTATCGTGTTCCAAGTGGAACGTATTCGCGCATACCTGGAGCGTATTGATAATTTGGTTGAGATCGTGGTGAGTGAAAAGCTCGACTACAAAAAGGTCTCTCATTTCTTGTCTGATTTGGTTTATGAAAATCAGAAAATCAAAAGTATTTCTTCTCTGTTCTCTCAAAACATTGCCATGCTAGCCCGTAAGGTGGCTGAGCGGGCGGCGGAAACAGGAGAACACTACATCACCAGAACTCGTGATCAATATCGCAAGATGTTTGCTGCGGCGGCCGGCGGCGGTGCTCTGACGGCGATCACGGTCTATATTAAGTTTTGGATTCTGACTCTTGGTCTTTCCCGGTTCTTTGAAGGGGTGTTTGCTTCTCTCAACTACTCGTTGAGTTTCGTGGCCATCCATGTGGCGGGCTTTACTCTCGCCACAAAGCAGCCTGCGATGACGGCTCCGGCCCTGGCAGCTAAAATGCATGATGTGGATTCAGATGCGGGGATGGATTCTCTCGTGGATGAGATCACTCATTTGATTCGTTCGCAAATGGCTTCGGTGGTGGGGAACGTTCTTTTCGTTGTGCCGGTCGCTTTGTTAATCAATCTTATCTATTACGCGATCTTTGGTACCAATGCGATGTCTCCTGAGAAGGCTCAGTATGCCATGCATTCTGTGGATATCTTTGGACCGACTTTGATTTATGCGGCTTTCACAGGAATTTTATTGTGGAGTTCCAGCATTGTGGCCGGTTGGGCTGACAACTGGTTTGCATTCTATTCCTTGCGCAAGTCCTTGTCTCGCAGTCCGAGTTTGAGGGCTGTTTTCGGGAAAATCGGAGCGAGAAAAATCGCCGTTTATCTTGAGAACAACATTTCAGGCTTGGCCGGGAATATCGCCCTGGGGATCATGCTCGGCATGGTGCCTGAGATCATGAACTTCATCGGTCTGCATTTGGATGTTCGTCACGTCACTCTTTCTTCAGGAACTCTCGGGGCCGCTTTGCCAGTTCTTGGTGTCGGTGTGTTTTCTTTACCTGAATTCTGGAGAGCCGTTGCTGGATTGGCATTTATCGGAATGCTCAATGTGGGCGTGAGTTTTGCTATGGCCCTGTGGGTTGCGGTGAAAGCCCGTGGAGTCAATACGCCACAGCGTCGCGCGATTCGTTTGGCTGTCTTCAGTCGTCTGCGTAAGCATCCACTGACATTCTTTTTCCCGGTGGGTGAAGCTGTTAAAAAGAACTCTTCACAGCCAGGGACTGGTCACTAGATGAAGAGTCTGTCCATTGTGATCCCGGCCTTCAACGAAGAACTTCGTTTGCCTGCGACCTTAAATAAGTTGCAGGCCGGTATTGAGGCACAGCGTTTTGAATTCGATATTCAAGAGGTGATCGTCGTTGATGATGGGTCCGTGGATAAGACGGCCTCGGTAGTTCAAGAGTTCTCAAAACGGTGGAATAATCTTAAGTTCATTTCTTTTCCTATTAATAGAGGCAAAGGCGCCGCAGTTCATGAGGGCCTGAAGGCGGCGACATGCCCTTGGGTTCTTGTTGCAGATGCTGATATGGCGACTCCTTGGGACGAGATGAATAAATTCTCTCCCATGAGTGAGAGCTATGATTTGATCATGGGGTCTCGGGCTCTTCCTGAAAGCCAGATCGAAATTCGTCAGCATCTTGTTCGTCAGACCATGGGCAAGAGTTTTAATAAGCTGCTGCGGGCTTTGGTGCGTCTTCCTTATAATGACACTCAATGCGGCTTTAAGCTGATTCGCAATGATGAAAGCTTTCGTCAGCAGATTTTGCCGCGTTTACAGGTGGAGCGTTTTGCATGGGACGTGGAATTGCTCTTATGTTTGCAAAAGTTTAACAAACGTATTTTGGAGTTTCCCGTCTTGTGGAGACACCAAGAAGCCTCCCGCGTCCGAATTTTTCGTGACAGCTTCGAGATGCTATTTACAGTCTTAAAACTTCGTTTTCGTGGGCTCTGAGTCCAACCCCTTTGCGTAAACCTTGTTCACCGTCAGTGTTTTTAAATCGCGTTGCATCATTTGCAATGGTTTAATTTTGAGCAGTTCTTTTCGAAATAAATGATGGCTCCTATAAGTGCTGCTTATTCTAGAAGCCCATTTGGCTATAAATTTGAAATGAGTGCCACTTTGGAACTGGGGGTGCCATAACAGATAATTTCACTTTTTTTGGGATGAAAAAAAAGTTGAGGTGGTTCCAAAACAGTACTTGCTAAAAAATTCAAACTGAAATGAATTGCTCTGCATGCGGACTTCAAAAGATGAAGTCCAAGGAAAAGTGGGGGGATTAACCTTATGAGACTCAACGTGTTTTCGATCATCTTATCATTATTAGTTGCGACTGCTGCTCAGGCCGATCAGCGCGTACTTGTTATTATGAAAGACAAAGCTTCTTTTAAAACGGCTCACGCTGCTTATCAGATGCAATCTGCTTACCCATTGAAAGCTGGCAGCAGCGTTCAAGTGAAAGGCCAAGTGACTGACAGCCTTCATAACTTGAACACTCTTGTTGTCACTGTTCAAAACGATGCTGAGATGGCGAAGATCAAAGCTATCCCTGGTGTAGTTTACGTAGAAAAAGAAGTTTTCCACGAAGCTCCACGCCCACATGCCGGTGCTCTTTCTGTTAAAGCAGCACAAACTCGTTTCAAAAAAGCAACAATCGGTAAAGACACTCCATGGGGTATCATGGCCGTTAAAGCTCCAGCAGCTTGGAACAAAGCCGCTCGCGGAGCTGGTGCACGTGTTCTAGTTTTGGACACTGGTATCGATGCTAATCATCCTTCTTTGAAAGACAATTTCGAAAAAGGTCAAGACTTCACGGGTGCTAGCACTGGTGAAGACTACAACGACGAAAATGGTCACGGAACTCACGTAGCAGGGACAATCGCTGGTGAATTGGATAACACGGGATTCACTGGTGTTGCTCCATTGGCTCGCGTATTGGCTGGTCGTGTGTGTTCTTCTCAAGGTTGCTCTAACATCGCGATCGCTCAAGGTGTGAACTGGGGTATCCAAGAGAATGTTGATGTGATCTCTATGTCTTTGGGTGGTATGTGGTCTACTCCTGCTGAGAGAGACGCTATTGCTAAAGCTGATGCAGCAGGTATCACTGTTGTTGCAGCATCTGGTAACAGCGGAACACCACGTGTTTCTTACCCAGCAGCTCTTCCAACAGTCATCGCTGTTGGTGCTATCGACATCGATCTTAAAAAAGCAGACTTCTCTCAATGGGGTCCTGAATTGGCGATCGTAGCTCCTGGTGTTGCGGTTATCTCTTCTGTACCAATGGGAACTGGTCGCGAATCTTCTGTAAGCATCACTGTTGGCCAAACAACAGCTGCGGTGAAGTCTTCGACTTTCCAAGGTGCTAAAGAAGTTCTTTCTCCTGAATCAAACGAATTGGTTGCTGCTGGTCTTGGTAAAGTTGAAGACTTCGCTAAAGCTAACGTAACTGGTAAATACGCTTTGATCTCTCGTGGCGAAATTGCTTTCGCTGACAAAGCTGCTAACGCAATCAAAGCGGGTGCTGCGGGTGTGGTTATCTACAACAATGCTCCTGGTTTGATCCAAGGTGCTTTGACTCAAGACGGTTCTGTTCTTCCAGTTCCTGTGTTCATGATCGAACAAACTGTTGGTAACGAAATTTTGAAGTCTTTGGCAGCTGGAACTGTAGTTAAAGCCACTCTTCAAACAGTAGCGACTAACTACTCAGCTTTCGATGGCACTTCAATGGCAACTCCACACGTATCTGGTGTTGTAGCTCTTATGAAAGCAGCGAACAAAAAATTGACTCCTGCTCAAGTGAAAGCAATCATCCAATCCACTGCAACGGCTCTTGGTCCTAACACGGCTAACGAATACGGCGCTGGTTTGATCGATGCTGAAAAAGCAGTTAACGCTGCGATCTCTGCAAAATAAGCTGAAACGGCTTAATTGAATTAGTTCTCAGAACGGCTCCCAATTTGGGGGCCGTTTTTTTTTTGTTTGTTAGTGTCTCGCTCTGTTGTCATACTTAATGCATGCATAATCTACCCGCGATGATACACGACTTGGCTTTGATCTTAGGAACGGCAGCGATCGTCACCTTGGTCTTTAAGCGCCTCAATCAGCCTCTTGTTCTGGGGTATTTGGTGGCGGGCTTCTTGGTCAGCCCTCAAACTCATTTTTTTCCCACTGTCATCGGAACTGAAAGTATCAATCTCTGGGCCGAGATGGGCGTGATCTTCTTGCTCTTTGCCTTGGGGCTCGAGTTCAGCTTTAAAAAACTCATGAGAGTGGGTGGCTCCGCCAGCATGACCGCCTTGGTGGAGGTGTCCCTGATGATGTCCGTAGGATATCTGACGGGGTTGGCTTTGGGCTGGTCTCACATGGACAGTCTGTTCTTGGGCGGGATTCTCAGTATTTCTTCGACCTCGATCATATTAAGAACTGTGGATGAGCTGGGCTTTAAGAATATGAAGTTCGTCGGCATGGTGTTCGGTATTTTGATTGTGGAAGATCTCGTCGCTGTTTTGTTGATGGTGCTTTTAACAACGGTGGCTCTGACTCGTGAGTTTGCGGGCATGGAGATGCTCAACTCCATTTTAAAATTGGCTTTTTTCCTGGCGATTTGGTTTGTCACCGGGATCTTTCTTTTGCCTTCATTTCTTAAGCGCTCGCAAAGGCTTTTGAATGAAGAAACCGTTCTGGTTATGGCCGTGGGTCTGTGCCTGCTGATGGTGGTTTTCGCCAGTGATGTGGGATTCTCTTCGGCTCTGGGGGCTTTTATCACGGGCTCTATTTTGGCTGAGACCGTGGAAGGCGAACGCATTGGTCACTTGGTTCGGCCTATTAAAAATCTTTTCTCGGCGGTGTTCTTTATTTCTGTCGGCATGTTGATCAATCCCCAAGTGATTTACGATCATTGGCGAGTGGTTATTCTTTTGAGTGTGGTGGTTATTGTCGGCAAAACCCTCAGTGTGACCATTGGATCTCTTTTGGCTGGGCAAACTTTACGTTCCTCCATTCAGTCAGGGATGAGTTTGGGGCAAATCGGGGAGTTTTCATTTATTATCGCGACAGTGGGGCTGAAGTTTAAAGTGATCAGTGAAACTCTGTATCCTTTGGCCGTTTCTGTTTCCGTGGTTACGGCCTTTACCACACCTTATATGATGAAGTCCGGCGACACTGTTTACAACTGGGTGGAAAAAGTTCTTCCGAACTCGGCGCGTGCCTTTATTGAAAAGTACAGTGTCACTTCCGTGTCCTTGGCCGCCAACCGCGAGTGGCGGGATCAGATGAGAACTTATTTGGTTAAAGTGGTTTTAAATGCCGTCATTGTCGTGGCGATCTTTCTTTTTATGGCGCGGATCTCTTTGCCATTCATGATGGAGCGCCAGGTTGCTGAAGGGACAGCCAAGCTTTTGGCTTTAACAGGGACTTTGTTTTTGAGCGCGCCGTTTCTTTGGGCCATTGCTTTTGGTCGCACGAAGCACTTGGATGCATTGCTGATTGAACAGGGCCAGGGCGCTCACAACTATGTGTTCATCACATCACGGATCTTGATTGCTGTGGGACTTTTGGCCGCCATGGTGGCGCAGTTTGTTCCCTTGGTTTGGGCTATGGCCATCACTGTTTGGATGTTGGTGGTGGTGGGGTATGTCTTATCGCAAAAGCTTCAGGATATTTATCATTGGCTAGAGACGCGTTTTCTTACGAACTTCAATGATATGCCTGAGAAAGTTCAGCCGAAACGCCACACGCGCCTGTTAGCCCCTTGGGATGCCCATATCACAGAGTTTAGTATTCCAGCGGATGCTCCCTTTGTTGGAAAGCTTTTGTCTGAGCTTTCTATTCGCGAGAGATTTGGTGTGACCATCGCTATGATCGAGCGAGGTAAAAAACGTATCACCGCTCCAGGGCGCAATGAGCGCCTGATGCCTCACGATAAAATGTTTGTGATCGGGACGGATGATCAGTTGATTCAGTTTAAATCCTTTGTTCATTCTGATGAGATGGGTAATCCACCAGAAGAAGTGGCCATGGACTACAGCCTGGAGCAATATCTCCTGACTGAAAACGCAAGCTGTCTGAATCGCACCATTCGGGAGTCTGGCTTGCGTGAGTTGACCCACGGGTTGGTGGTGGGAATTGAGCGTGAGGGCCGGCGCATTTTGAATCCTGATTCAAGTGAGACACTGAAGGTCGGAGACCTGCTTTGGATCGTGGGCGACAAAGAGAGAATTCTCAGCCTTCCTTAGGGGCTAAAGCCTCAACTGACCTACTAGCATGGTGGCTTTTAAAGAGATCGCAGCTCGATCACAGCGTGAGCATCCTGACAATTGGGTCATCCCAAGCCCCTTTTCCCGAGCATCCAGCTCGGGAAATCAAGAACCCAGGGGATGAGTCACCACCACACCAAGGATCAGTTTCTGAAAGGAAATGATTTTTCCAAATGAATCCTGTGAGTGTCTATTTCAGAGATATATTCTAAAACCAAGTGTGTGATCATTTAAAAACTGATCTACTAGTATGGTGGTTTTTAAAGAGATCGCAGCTCGATCACAGCGTGAGCATCCTGACAATTGGGTCATCCCAAGCCCCTTTTCCCGAGCATCCAGCTCGGGAAATCAAGAACCCAGGGGATGAGTCACCACCACACCAAGGATCAGTTTCTGAAAGGAAATGATTTTTCCAAATGAATCCTGTGAGTGTCTATTTCAGAGATATATTCTAAAACCAAGTGTGTGATCATTTAAAAACTGATCTACTAGTATGGTGGTTTTTAAAGAGATCGCAGCTCGATCACAGCGTGAGCATCCTGACAATTGGGTCATCCCAAGCCCCTTTTCCCGAGCATCCAGCCCGGGAAAAAACAAAGGCAAACTTGATGTTGTTGTATCTATTGAAAATGCCCAGATTAAAAATGCAATGGGTCGACTTTCAGTTGTAATACTATTTTGTTTGACGGACTTTTTCTGTTTTTAAAGTCTTCGCCATAGAGTTTGTTTTTACAAAACGAGATCCTTCTCTTATTCGATCTTCTCTCCTTACTGAACGCGTTTGTGTGCGAACAATGAGCTGCAGAAAGGGATCGGGGAATCATATTTTCTTCTTCATTTTCCCCAAAAAGTGGATAAATAAAACCCGTGATATATCTTTCGTAACGAAATCTACACCCGTAGCGGAGGTAAAATGAATATCACATCTCTTTCGAATTCTGAGTTGATGGCAAGGTTTGGAAAGCTTGTTCAAACCGAAAGAAAGATCACGCATTTGGTTTTGGAATGTATTGCAGAAATAGACACTCGCAAGATTTATCTTGAGAAAGCCTATCCCAGTCTTTATGAATTTTTGGTGAGAGAATTTGGATATAGCCCCTCATCTGCCATTCGCCGAATTGAGTCCGCTCGACTTCTTAGAGATATTCCCGAGGTTTCAGAAAAAATTGAAGTTGGAGCCTTAAACCTCTCTCAACTCTCTAAAGTGCAACAGGCGATCCGAACGGTTCAGAAGATAGAAGATCGTCAAATGGATGAGACCGAAAAACGATCGCTTCTCAGTAAGATTGAATACACGACTCAAGATCAAACGGAGCTGATCTTGGCTCAAGAACTATCCTTGCCTGTTGTCACTGAAGAAAATGAAAAAATTCATCGCGATGAATCCGTGACCTTAACAATCACATTCACCAAAGATCAAATGGCTTTACTAGGTCAAATCCAAGATCTCATTGCCCATAGTATTCCAGAAAAGAAGTGGGCAGATACGATGACCTATCTGGCTCAAAAAGAATTGGATCGCAGGACAAAGACAAAAAAGGAATCTGCAACGATAAGTAAGATTTCAGAAGCGGCTCGTTCAAAAACAAAGTCACCGCTAAGAGAAACCGTTTTATCCCCTGCGACTTCACGGCGTCTAAAATCTTCTGACCGCAAGACAATAAGACCAAACCTAAGAAAGTCCATTTTACTGCAAGACAAATGCTGCCAATACAAAGATCCAAAAACTGGCAAAACATGCGAAAGCCGCAGATTTTTGCAAATCGACCACATCCAACCACTTTGGGCTGGCGGCAGCAATGAATCCACAAACCTCCAGATTCTTTGCGCTCAACATAACCAATTCAAATACAAAAAAGAATCTGGCCTACACCCGCTACGGATGTGCTGATCGATCGAAACTGCTCCACTAAAACAGCAGCGAACCATCCCCTAGATCTTTGATTTCCCGAGCCGGACGCTCGGGAAAGGGGGCTTGGGGTCACCCAATTGTCAGGATGCTCACGCTATGATCAAGTGACGATCTCCTTAAACGCCACCACGCTAGTAGATCAATCTTTAAAGCCTCAACTTGATGATTTTTTTAAGAAGACCCAGTTTATTTTTTCGATAGGGTGGATAGAGGACGTAACGAAGGATTTTTCCGAACGGAGATTGCTTCATCACGGCTTTTTCGTGAGAAAAGGCGCGGAATCCAAAGAACCCATGATAATTTCCCATGCCACTGTGACCGACTCCTCCGAAAGGAAGATGATGGTTGGCCACTTGCAAAAGCAATTCATTGATGCAGACGCCACCCGAGCTGGTTTCTTTTAAGATCTTTTTAATATTCCATTTGCTGTGAGAAAAAATATACAAAGACAGAGGGTTGGGTCTGGAGTTGATGAACTTAATAACTTCAGAGATCTCATGAAACTTCATCACGGGTAAAATCGGACCAAAGATCTCTTCTTGCATCAAGCGATCTTCCAGAGAGACTTTCTCTATTAAAGTCGGAGCAATATATAGATCCTCATAGTCATGTTGTCCCCCTGTGATCAGCGTGGCGTTGTTGCTGAGACTCTCTTCGAGCATCTCGCGGAGGCGGTCAAAGTGATGGCTAGAAATAATCCGAGCGATGTCAGGATTCTTTTGTTGAGCTTCTGGTGTGGCTCCATAAATATCGGCCAGACATTGCTTCATCTTTTCGATGAAGTGAGTGTAGATGCTATCTTGAACGAAAAGATAATCCGGGGCCACGCAGGTCTGTCCCGCATTGATGATCTTGCCCCAGAGAATCTGCTGAACAGCTTCATCAATTTTAGCTGTGCTATCCACGATGGTGGGAGACTTGCCGCCAAGCTCCAAGGTGACACTAGTGAGGTTCTCGCTAGCGGCCTTCATGACAATCTTTCCGACCTCTGTGGAGCCCGTAAAGAAAATATGATCAAAAGGAAGTTTCAAAAGCTCTGTGGTTGTTTCAACGGCCCCGGTGATCACCGTGAATATTTCTTCAGGAAAGTTTTCTTTCACAAGCTTGGCAATCAATCGCGAGGTGGCTGGCGAATGTTCAGAAGGCTTGAGCATAACACAGTTTCCGGCGGAGAGGGCCGCGACGGCGGGACCTAAAGCCAAGAGCAAGGGATAGTTCCAAGGGGAAATAACCAGACAGGCTCCGCGAGCTTGATATTGGATCCAACTCTTTGATCCCATGAGGGATGGGGGCGTGCCGCGGTAAAAAGGGCTCATCCACTTCTTAAGTCTTTTCTTTAAGTATCTGATTTCTGAAAGAAGAGGATAAATTTCTGTGGAGAGAGCTTCGGCAGAGGGCTTTTTAAAATCTTCATAGAGAGCCTTGGCGATGTCTTCTTGATTGTCATCGACCATCTTTTCTAAAGTAGTCAAAAGCTCAATGCGAACCTTGCAGGGTTCGGTCCGTAAAACGAGGCTATAGTTTTTTTGATGTAAGAAGACCTGCTCAATCATAGATTAATCCTAGAGCAGATCAGTTGATTGGCAATGTATTTTGTAAATTACAGAAGAATCCTGCTGCACCTGCGGCCGAGGACTTGTTCTTTTTGTTGAATGACGCGTGAAATGATTTGCGTGCCCAAAAGGTTTCTCATCAGCTCAGGGTGAAACTGCAAAAGAAGACCTTTGCCATTCAAAAACTCCAGAGCCTCAGTGACTCCATCGCTCGAACGGGCGGCAATCTGCAAAGGACCACCCTCTTTGTAGATAATGGATTGGTGATGGAGAGAATTAACATAAAGACGGCCGGTCTTGGTTAGGTCTCCGAGGAGGCCATTCTTGGTTTTTTGCACTTCGATGTCATGCCAGTCGTCGGCATGGGACACTTTCTCGCCGATATGAAATGGAAGGTCGGTGATCAACTGATAACCCAGGGCCACTGAAGAGATCTGGGCTCCGCGGCAAACTCCAAAAAGAAATCCTTTTCCTGCGGCCGTGTAGGCCTTGATGAGTTGGATTTCGAATTGATCTCGTGCGGGAATGATATTGCGAGAATGGAAGTTCGGTTTTTTGTATTGAGCGGGGTCAACATCGTCGCCACCCAGTGCGATCATCAATGGAAACTTGTCAGAGATCTGTTGGAAAAGCTCTCTGGTTTCGCCGATGGAAAGTCCAAGGTTTGCCGCAATAGGAAGAATAAATGAATGCTGACCACTCTCCGCTAAGATGTTCTTAAAGTTGGTCACGCGATCCGATTTTTTAGTGTAATCCTTAGGAGCGTTGGCCAATAGCAGGGCTCTGTTCTCGTTGTCTTTATAGGTTATCTCTTTGAATTTTTGCTCTGGAAGATGAGGGCGCGCGCCCTGGAAGAGTTCCATGAGATCGGCATTGCGCTCGAGGTTCATTAAATATCTTTCCGCAGCTTTCTCTGGAGTTTCACCGTTGCGGACAGGAATGATCAAGGGGGCAATGGTCGTGGATGGTGTCCACTCAAAAAGGCGCAAGCCAGCCTGGGCTTGGAGGCTTAAGAAAAACGAAATGATAATAGGGAGCAGCAGATTGAGTTTCGCCATACTGAGGTGGAGTTCAAGATCGGTGCCTTATGAACTCAAATCTAGGAGGGGCTGAGTGTTTCAAAGTGAGACGGGGACGTAAATAGTCAGACACTCTATTGGTTACAGACAATGGGCCAGTTGAGTAAAATGTAGTCCGGGTTAGGTTTGGCATTATAATATGATATTTATAATGCCGAACATTTCAGTGCTGTTCATTATTCTTCTGGTTCCTTTGGGATCTTATTCTCAAAATTTCCCTATTGGTGGAATGATGGGTTTCCCCTCAATATCTTCCTGTGATGAGGTGGAGAATAAACTGCTTTATAATTACGAATCGCTCAAAGCTCAATCTCAGAAGGGCCGAGTTCAAAGTGTAATTGCAGGAATTCAAGATCTTGCCCAAAGATGTAATTTCAAGCTGGAGAAGCTTGGCATTTCTTCAGCTACGCTCGCTTATTGGGAAAGAAAAGGCAAAGAAACCAGCCTCGGAAACCTCAAAAGGAAAATTGAAAGCGCTTCTTCCTATGAAAATGTTGATGCGAAGATCGATGAGTATGTGCAAATAGCAAAAGAACTGGGTGTTTCATCGAAAGACATCGCACAGTTTGTAGGCGTGCACCAGAAACAGGGGAGAGCTGCTGATCTTCAAGAGGAAAAGAATTGTCAGCCTTCTTATGATTTAAGGAATGAGATCTTAGGGCCACCTCGAAATCAGGATTCCATCGGATGGTGCTATGCCTTTTCGGGAGCAGATCTTTTAAGTTATAAATTAGGAAAGAGGATCTCAGCAGCTGACCTCGCCATTAATTATAATGATAATTGGCTTAATAATCTTGGCAAAAAAATGGGGTTTGGTGAAACCGACTTCGATGGCGGTTGGGAAGAACCAGCTATTGCGGCGACTGCCAAAAAAGGAGGGGCTTGCTTGGAGCAGAATCTTCGAAGTGAAGATAACGGTTACTCCTCCTTATTTAACACTCTGACGAAGATCGAAGAGACGAAGAGAGGTCTTGCGAAGGGTTCAGCTTGTTATGACTCTATCACAGCAACATATCCAAATTTACCCGAAAAAGATTATGTCGAAGTCGTTGAAAAGACATCAAGGGCAGAGGTGGTTCGAGCTCTTTCAGATAAGGCTTGTGGCCCAAGGATTCCGTTGAATGATATCAAGGTAGAAGTCATGACGAAATCAGCAGAAAAAAATTTTAAAACTATTGATGAGCAGCTTGCTCAGGGTAATATTGTCTCTGTTGCATATAACGTCCATGTGCTTGTAGACCCAGACGACATGTCGGGGAAGCCGAATCACGCCAGTGTTCTCGTCGGTCGAAAATACGATAAGAAGACCCGTCAGTGTCAGTATCTTATTAGGAATTCGTGGGGGCGAGGATGTGGATCTTATTCTGAATCGTGGAAATGCGAAGAGGGTAATGTCTGGGTTTCTAAAGAGGCTCTATCAAGAGGGTTGTATGGTGTCACATATCTTAAATAGCTTGTTAGTTATTTTTTTGGGAAGTCCTGGAGTTGCCAGTCCAATCATTTGTACTCAAGGCAAAGTCACAAAAGTAGAGTTTGGTATTGTGAAGAATGAAGCTCTTGAGTTTTGCACAAACTCTGACAAGAACGTATTCCTTTCTAAGAGTTGTAGAGACAAGAAGTGCACAGCTTTTCAAAAGAATAAAAAATACGCTCTTTCTGAAGTTATGTCTCCCATGGGGAATCCTGGATTCAAGATGTGCCGCCTTTTGGGTGGGGAGCCCGAGATCATTGAATTCTACGTCAAAAAAGTTCCCTATAAGCTCGATCGCTGCTTTTTTAAGAATGGAGATTTTGCGGACACAAGTTCACTGATGGAATTTCATTTACAGAGACCTGCAGCAGCGAACTAGAGTTTCTCTTCAGAATAAAGAAGAAACTCTCCTTCTTTAATTAGACGTCCCACTTTCCCTTCAACATCCGAAGTGCGACATCCAGAGCCTGTGCGCACTTTTTTACCCGCGGTGACTTGGATCTTGTACGGAGTCCGGCAGCTTTCGTCGGGAGCAGGGGTCGCTGAGGACTGAAGCATTTTCTCTACTTTCCCCGCAAAGTCTTGATAGCGAGCAAGAGGAATAGATTTCTTTTCTAAAACTCGGTCATCTCTCAAGCTAGAAACTTCGGCATTGTGCTTTCCCGCCACAGCCATGTACTTGTAATGGGTGTGTCCGAGCACATAGGAAATCTCCACTTGGCTTGAATCCAAGTTCTCGGAGTTGATCATGGGTTTGTTGGCGCAACCTGCAATGAAACAAAGTGCAAGGACGCTGCTGAGTGATTGAGTTAAAGTCATCGTGTGGTCTCCTTCGACGACAATGCCGATGGTAGAGTATTGAATCGGCAATAACGAGAGTCATTCTTTTTAGGTTCACATTTCAAGGTATGGCGCACAGAAGGATTCTTGCCCATGATGTCGCCGATACGAATACGAGGCTGTTGGTGCAAGCTAAGATCCAAAGAGTCTTCCGTAGAGGCCTGATCGCAAAGATCGCGAGTGGCATTGATCGCGGCCCGTGTTCGGTCAGTGGAAGAATAATCCTTTGTTGCGACCTTCAAAGCTTTGCCCATTAATTCGGAAGCGATCCAATCCGCAAAGACTTCAGAGACTTGCTCTTCAGGGCCACACTCTGAACGGTCCGGAGCGACCCAGCCCGCATCGACAAAGCAGGCGACCAGTTCGCCATAGATCTTCGGAGTGATATCCGCCTGATAGGTTTCACAAGGATCAATGGCATGGGCCATCTCGTGGCCCAAGGTGAAAATCATATTGTACCAAGAGCTGGTATTTAAGAGATAAGCGCCCCCGAGGCGAAGTCTCATCTGTCCTTGAGGAGTTCTCTCATAGTAAACGGTATTCTTAGTCACCAAGTCCATGGCATCGGCATAGACTGCGGCCGGAGGTGGCAACTGCAATTCAATTACAGCCAAGCGATCCAAGAGAGTGGTTTTTTCTGAGTCCGAGAAAACTGTTGCTGGCTGTTCTTTGATAAAATTCGTCAGAGCTGTCTTAACCCATTCAAAACTGTCTTTGAATCGAGTTCTTCTTTTTTCAGAATAGATTATTGTGATCAAAGCATCTTGAACTTGCTCCGAAGTCCATGTGGGATTTTCGCGAATGATATTTCTCATCACACGCAAAGCCCGTATCTCACCAGCCGCATCAGAGAGAACTCGACCCGTGGGATCTATGCTGGGCCAACCGGTGGCGCAGGTGGTGGCATGGGGATCAAGACAATAGCTTTCGTTGAGATCTGGAAGGCGATGAGCGGGGGGAGCTTCTTTCTTCTTTTTGACTGTCACTAAGCTTTCTGACTCTGCCGCCGCCGCGCGAGTGGGGGTTCCACTGGATCTTGTCTTCCACAGATAAGCACCTGCCAGGGCAGAGCAAATCAAGGCAAATAGAATCAGTGGGAAGATCCGACTTTTCACTCTCTTAGGATAGCAAATTTAACCAGACGATTCACTGAAAAGATCTTCTCAAAAGAGGGGAGGTCCAGAGGACTCTTCATGAGACGTTTTTAAAACGCATAAAATCATCATAATCATCAAACTCATTACGTTTGATTAATTGAGAGATCGTGATTTGATTAAAAACCACGATCCTCGAGACTCACGACTGTAAATGTTGGGCGAACTCATCGCAGAGATAATCAACAACGGACTCCAGGTTCTCATTTTTCTCAAAAACATCTCTTTGCTTTTGATAAGACGGATTGGGGATGTCTTCGTTGAAGAGCGTGTCGATGTATTTTTCATAGCCAAGGCGTTTGATATCTTCGGCAAAATCCTTGCGCAGATCTTCAAGTTCTTGGAAGAGAGGCTTTGTCGTTCCTTCAGAATCCACAATGACTTCTGCTGAAAGTCCAAAACGGGAAGCTCGCCATTTGTTCTCGCGAACCAACCAGTCCGGAGCTTGGGGACGTTGCTTGCCAGCTTGAAGCTGTCTTTCAATGTGCAAAGACAAGAGATGAACAAAGGCCACCAGGCGAGCGGTGCGAGGCACGCTAGGCACTCCGTCACAGATACGTACTTCCAGGGTTCCAAAGTTCGGGCTTGGACGGAAATCCCACCAAATGTCTTTATAGCTCGTGATCGAGCGACTTTTCAAAAGTTTGTAAACGATGTCTTCGAACTCTTTCCAATTGCGAACTTGGCAAGGGCTGCCTCCACTAGGATGAGCTTCAAAGATTGTAATACGTGAAGACGCTAAGCCCGTGTCATTGCCTCCCCAAAAAGGTGAGCTGGCAGAAAGCGCCAACAGGTGAGGCAGGTAATACAGGAACTCGTTCATTTGAGCGATACAGTGCTCGCCATCACGCATGCCAATGTGCACATGAAGGCCATAGATCATCAAGCGACGGGCAATGTGCTGATTGCGTTCGATAAGAACGTCATAGCGGTCCGCTGGATAGTATTTGCGGTCTATCCACTGAGCAAAGGGGTGAGTGCCATTGGAGGCAATGCGGGCTCCTTGTTCGGAAACAATAGGGAGCAGGCGACGAGCGGTCTTAAGTAAGTCTTGCTCAGCTTCCTGAGCGTTGTTGCAAATGCCCGTATTGATTTCGAGCATGCTTTGGAAGATCTCGGGCTTGAGTTTTTCATCTTCCGGAGGCCATTGCGCCAAAATATCTTGGGCGATGGGTTTGAGGTTGCGACTGTCTTTGTCGATAACTTGAAGTTCCATCTCGACACCGAGAGTGAAAGCTTTCGAGGGGGCAAAGGGTATAATGGCTTCTGTAGTCATCTAATCAGTATAAACTTTGACGTGGGGCGCGGGAAAGACTTTCGGGATTTTTTTTGCTCAGATGCCTCTGTATTTGAGTAGAGCATTTAGCATAGGGTCATTTGACAAAAAATGGGGGAGTAAAACTCCCCCATGGACTCATGAGGAGGGAACCACCAAACCTCTTCAAAGAGTCGCCCAAAATCAGTTGTTAGTTACTTCGAGAGCTTCCGTGCTCTCGCTTCCACTCGGTGAGGACTTCTGGCCACCGTGATCCACAAGGAGTACATCACGATTCCCGAGTAGAAGAAGCAGAACATCAGAATGCCTTGGATCTCTGTCATGTCTGTCTCCTTCCATAATAGCGGCCTTCCTTGGCCTGGGAATTTTAAGGGCGCCATCCTAGCTCCCTCTTTTTTCCCTCTTAAGAGCATCCGTGCTCTTATTATTAAGATTCAAAGGGCCAGGTGAGGGGTTAAAAAGAAAATGCTAAAAAACGCAGCAAAGTGAGGGGACCTAGACCACCTCTATTTCTGCAATGCAGCCTGTTTGACTAGGGAGAGCAGTTATGATTATTTAGATGTTCCCTTATTTGATTTCAGATCAGATCTATTAGGTGCGCGCGGGTGGTGGAATTGGTAGACACGTACGTTTGAGGGGCGTATGCGCAAGCGTGGGGGTTCAAGTCCCCCCCCGCGCACCATTTCCAACAGTACTCGAACCCACACGGGTCGGGTTCTTCGAGGGGAATGGTAGCACGGCAGCACCTTTTTTATTTTCCTTTAAAATTGAGTTTTCAGATCCGGGCGATGGGCTTCCATCTGTTCCAGTGGCCTTCATTGGCTCTTTGGTTGGAGCGTAGAGACCCATTTTAATCTTCATTGGGTGGATTTCGATGAACTTCACCAGGTTTGTGAAAATCGGTCTTTGGCTTTCCTTTGGGGACTGCGCTAGGTTTTTCAGAACACTTTCTATTTTAGCTCTAAAGCCTTCTTGGTCGATTTTTTGACCGCGTAAATCCATTTCTTTTGTTTTTAGATTTTCTTTCGCAAGCTTCAGATCATTCAGCTTCTGAGTCATCTGCTTGATCTGCTCGTAAAAGGCATCAGCAGGAACTTCCACTGGAAGCTCAGCGACTCTTTGTACAAGGTTGCTGATACGCTTAGAGGTCGTTTGGATTTCTAATTCCAATTTCTTTGCTTGTCTTTGCATCTCAGGAAGCTCGCTTGTGGTCTTTGACTGGTAGATATCAATCCATTTGGCAATTAACCCAGGGTCGTTAAGCAAAGTCATTAGTGACCTTGTAACGATCTCCTCAAGCCTTGGCGCTCGAACATTTTTAACCTGGCATTGATGAACTTGATTTTTGGCTAAAGGATTCTTAAGTTGAGGGTGTCCATAATAAAAATGCTTCTCGGTTCTTCCTGTGCCGGATTTGCCACCTAAAGGCTTTCCGCACTCGCCACATTGAACGAGTTCTGTCAGAGGAAAAGGGTACTTTTTCCAAGTTTCTGGTTTGTAGCGGTTCTTGTTTTTACTCAAGCGTTCTTGGACTTTGTTGAATGTATCTTCTCTGATGATCGCAGGCCATACAGCTTTGATAGATTCTCTAGAACCGTCTTTGTGTTTTACCTCTTTAAGTCCCAAATAGGTTTTGTTGGTTAGTAATGACTGTAAGGTATCAACACTAAAAACTTTGCCACCTTTTTCGATCCCATGCTTATTCGTGAATTTCTTATTGAAGATTCCTTGCTCGATGAGTGTCACTTGAGCTTTGCGCAAGGATTCCTTTTCAAGGAAGGTCGCAAATATCTTCTGAACGGCAGAAGCCTCTTCTTCGTTAATGACTAGCTCACCCTTGTTCTTGGGATTTCGGTCATAACCTAAAGGAACTGTACCACCGTTAAAAAGCCCGCGCTTTGATCGTGACAACCAATTTGCAGCAATCCGTTCAGATGTTTGCATTCTTTCGTACTGGGCATAGTTGATGAGATTAAAGACCATCATCTCGCCACTGGCAGTAGTTGTATCAAATTGCTCGCGTAAAGTGACGAAGCTTGCTTTGTGCTTTTTTAAAAGATCCCAGACCTCGCAGAAGTCTCGGATGCTTCTATTTAGGCGGGATAGCTCTGTCGCGATTATTAGCTCGATTCGACCAGCCTTTACATCGTTAAGGAGCCTCAAAAACTCAGGTCGGCCCTTCATGTTCTTGGCTGACTTTCCTTCGTCGCAATAAATATCGACCAAGGTTCCCCAGTTCGGTTCCCTTTTGTTTTGAAACTCTATGTATTCAATTAAGCGATTTCTTTGTGAGACAAGTGAGCCATCTTGGATTCTGGCTTGTTCTTCCGTAGACACACGGATGTAGATTCCGATTCTTTTCATTAGGCAGCCTCCTTCATTTCTGAAGCCATGCATTGGTCACTCGCTTGATCCAGTTGCTGTTCCCAGGCACGGTCAATTTCGAGAAAGGCTTTTACCAGTTGCACAACTTTGGTTTCATATTCAGTTTGTTTTAAATGCACCTCGATTATTTCAAGTTCGTAGCTTTCTAACCCTACAACTCGCATCAATTACTTTTATCCTTCATCATTTATACCTCCGTTTTTTTGATTGATTGTTTTTGCTGTTTTCCTCCTGTCTTTTGTTTCCCCATCTCATACTTTATTTTTTTATAAATTTCATATTGTTATTTCTTATCCTGGCCATCCCATTTTCCAGTTTCGTGACCACTTCCGCTCGTAGAGGGGGAGTGGTCACGAACGCTTGCGAGGGGAAATGGGATGGCCAGGACTTCGTGTTCAGCAATGATTTTGATGATTTATAGGAATTTTTGCCGATCATTACCAGCTGTTAAAAGCACGGACGCCGTGTCGCCTAAAATCCGCGATCTAAGGAATTTTTGATTCTGATATTTTTCATTTATGCTGCGGGGGATTAGGAATTAATCGTGTAAAAAAGGTTTCAAATTTTTTGAAGGATTTCGCTTCAGGATTCTGAAAAGAAAAAACCCGCTGATTTTTATGAAGTCAGCGGGTTTCGATAATTACTTTGGCAAGTTTACAAGTGTTTCTAATGAAGGTGCCTCGCACTTTTAAAAACCTTAGCGAACCTTCAGTAAAATCACGATCAGAACAATCAAAAGCATGACTTGAATCAACGAAAAACGCACAAGCACCTGAGTGTTCGACCAGCCTTTGTTGTGTCGGACATGATCATGCAGTGGAAACCGAATTGTTCTAAATAAAGAAAATTTTAAAAAACGCAACAAAGCGACTTTCAATAAGCCGGTTCCGCCATTTACCAGCAAAACGGTAGAGACAATTAAAATTGTAAACGGATTGCCGGATTTGATAACAATAACTCCCAGTAAAAATCCTAAAGCACGCGATCCTGCATCGCCCATTAACAGCATCGAAGGATTAGCGTTATACCACAGATAACCCAAAATACATCCGACCATCGAAAACGCCATCATCCCCGAGACAGCTCCGTCTTGATAATGTGGAAGCAGTAAATAGTTGGCGATGTCTTTGTGACCTACCACGAAGTACAAAAGTGAACCCAAGGTTGCAAAAGCCAGAACAGATAAAGTTCCCGAAAGACCATCGACTCCATCGCTGCAATTGGTGCAGTTGATAGAAGTCCAAATCAAAATCGCTGAGAAAGGAATAAACACAATAGGCGGAATCATAAAAGCAGTTGTCGTAAACGGTAGCCATATGTGCATGTCCTGCATCTCACAAAGCAAAGCCGAAGCGCCAACCGCCAAAAAAACATCCAGCAAAGCTTTTTTATATTCTCCCCACGAATCAACCGAGCGATCGTCAAAGTAGCCTGACAACATGGCCAAGAAAGTCAGTACTAAAATTCCCCAAGCCTGTAGCGATGGAGGCAGTAAAAGAAGCTGAACAAAAGTAAAAATCGAAATAAAGATCAGTCCCGCACCGGTAGGCTTACCTTTTGAGGCGCCACTTTGAATCGCATGTACACGGCCACGGTCCGTGGGAAGCAAGCCCATCAACACGGGCAGAAAATAAAATGTCAGAGCAAAGCAGAGAACGGTACTCAAACCACCAAGAAATAAGTGAGACGTGAAAAGACGAAAGGGACCATAGTAATTTTCAAGCACCTGTCCAAGCCAATATAGCAAATGATCTCCCTTATGATTTCATATGTTATCTCTTATAATTTAATTCCAAGCGATCACTCATTGTCAAGGCTTCTCATGGTGCCGCAAGATGCTCACAAACCTAATGGTTCTAATACCTAAAACGAACAAGCTCTCACTGGCTTCCTGATCCCAAAGGCCTCCTACTTTTTATAACAAAATCAGGATATGCCACGTTTAATACAGTTTTGGCGAATAAAGGCCTCGGAAGCGCCTATTGCGACCGCAGCCTTCAAGTAAGAGCCATACACCTTAACTAATTGCAGCAGATCTGCAGGCAAAAGAGCCTTAGGCTCAGGGGTCTCATCGAACTCTATCTCAATCAAAGCTTGAACATTGCCCAGAAGCGGTTCGTCTACTACGGCGACTCGCGCACCATTTCCAAAGCTATTCGAACGAAAGGTCATCACTAAGATGGCCTTTTTTTATTTCTTCTAATTAAGAACGAAGTGTTTTGTGCACTAACGAAATCTCAGAGGTACCTTAACCTCAACTACGTCTATACCCGACGGTAAGTTTGGATACCTCGCGCTGACTAAAACATTTTCGATACATTTATTTAATTCTGGAGAATTTGCTGGAGCAGACGAGATCTTAAATTTTACTGCCTGAGAAGCCTCTTTACCTGGATTGAGTTCAAAAGAAATTAATATGTCTCCTGACGTCTTTTGAAGTTTAGAAGCTTTTAAACAATCTGAAATACCCGGCGAACAATAGATCATTGTTCTTTTCACAGCCTCTTTGTCTATCGATCCTAAAAAATCTTCCGTTGGTCCACCCAGCCCGAAGTTGAATCCTGAAACTTTCAGCTCATAAGTCATGGGATGACCATCAATCACTTTTGTTTTTTCCGCTAAACCGGCGTCACAATTCATGGACTTGGCATCTGCTAAATTAAAACTAAGTACAAAGAAAAGAACTATTTGAGCTAATATTTTCATAAAACTAAGTTCTCAGAAAACTCGAGCGTTGGCTAGAAATAGAATCTCTAGGAGGCGTTGGACCGTTACGTTCGGCCTCATGGCGCTCCGACAACGATACCAAACACGGCTTAGAACGCCGAGGGACAGGTTTTCAAGCCAAAGGAGTAGCAAAGTCGTAGGGATTCGGACGAAGGCTTCTGGTCAGGATTACACGCAAAAAAAGCCGGAAACTTTCATCGCCAGCTTTGTCTGTATATTCTTAAAGGTTCGTCAGCAAAGATCTGAGGGGTTGATTTACAAATCGTTAAGCCGCTGAGATAATTCCCAAAGCGCAGTCTTATTGCTATCCCACTTTAAGAGTTTCAGGGTTTCATCATACTGCTTCCATTGATATTCAGTATGCTCATTACTTAGTTTAATAGAATCATTTAGAACTTCTACCCCAAAGGCATATTCTTTAACTATATAAGTTCCTTTGGGCCACTGCTGCCAATCTCGAAAAATATTTGCAGGGACACAACACATTGAATCCAAAGAAATTATTTTTGATTCTAGTGGAATGCCGGCTTCTTCGTTCGCCTCCCGCGCAGCAGCTGCGAGTTGAGTCTCATTTCCTTCTGCGCCACCAGCAACAAATTGCCAATATTTTGCATCAGATCTTTTTAATAGGCAGTACTCGATAACGGTTTTGTTACGTCTAAAAGGTATTACTAAAACTTGAATTGGCTGTCGTTTCATATAAACAGATTAGCCGATCCTTCGATACATGTATAGAAAACCAAATCTCTGGAAGCTGCCGCCAGATCGATTTTACGCAGACTGTGTATAGATGCGAGGACCTATGGTCGCCAAAGCCCGCTTATTGGACGCACGCACCGCATGAAGATTGGTTAAGTTGACAGAAACATAGATGATACTGCTTAGTTTAACGTGTTATTAGCGGATCAAATCTTTACTAGAGCGCTGGAGAAATAAATGAAATTTTATATTTTGTGTTTAGCAATGATAATGGGCCCAATTATTTCTCACGCATACGGGCCTACCATAGGCTTCGAACGATGTGGAGACTCTACTAGCTTCGCTTTGCCGACAGTTGATTTGAGAAACCACAATCCTGCCGACTGCAAAGATCTTTCGGGACACTGGGTGGGATATGGAATAGACGGATGGTCAACAGCTCTGAAAAAAGTCGTAGATATTCGCTTCATTTCTAAACCGGAAACATATGCGGTTTGTGATCAGACCTTTTCATGCAGAGGTAGCAGTAGAAATGAGAATGCGCCACCAACAGATTGGTACTGGTTCACTGGACATGGACCGTTGGGCTTAGACGTAGGGGGACAGATCGTATGCCAAGGGAATGTAGTTGATTTATTATTTCGTGATTATAAAACTCTTTACTACAGGTTCCACTTTGAAGTTCTCGCTAACGGCAATTTGAAGTATTCAATGTGTGGGCAGAGTCCTTTTCTGTTGAAAAAAACAGGTCGCTAGAATTTTCATTTTCATGGAGAACAAAACCACTCCTTTAACCCGACAATTTGAGTCAACAAAATAAAGCAGAGCCGATTCAAATGATTTTTTCATTTGGTCGGTAATGTTGCTTTTGGCAGTGATCCATAAAGCCACTGCCAGTTGAAACGCGTATTCAGTTGTATACCGCCGCTACGCTACTTCTGCCCATATAGGGACTTATCACTTTTGCGCAGGTTTATGGTTCAAGTTCTCACTCTTGAAGTCGTGGCATTCCGCTAGAGTCTTCTGGCCTTCGTTTCTCTAGAGGCCGTTCGCTGAATATCCGTCTCTTCCTTAAAATTTACCGATGAGCCCCGGCAGTGCTCGTCTCTCTTTCGGGCGAGTACCCGATGCTTTTATTTCACGGTCCACTGGCTTTTTTAATTACCTGGTTCTGTAAATTAAAGTAATCTCTGGTAGCCGTCGTCAGATCGACTTTACGGTGGCTTTTGCCGGAAGTAAGGGATTTGGTCGTTTAAGCTTAGGGTTGAGAAGGCTTACATGAAGCAGGGGATGGAGATACTTCTTTCGAACCCTCTAAATTCTTTATAATGTAATTCACGTTGATCGGATATTCGACAATGGTTGAATCCAAGGAATTTTTGCAGTCCGCCGTACCGACAGAAGCATGAGTATTGCCTTCGACTGATTCAGGGCTGCAGTCATAAAAGTACTGAACAAAAATCTGATTCTGTCCTTTTTCTAATTTGAAAGTCAAAAGAGCGTCAGCAAGGTCGCCTTTAATTTCGATTTTACTCTTACCATCTCCAGTTACTGCATAAAGAAGACCTATAAGAGGAATGTTAGATACAGGCATGGTCGTCAGCTTATGAGCACATGAATTTTGGTTAAAGATAAAGACAGACTTAAAGTTCTTCTTAGATGGCGCCTTTAGCGCTATATCATAATGCGGAGCTTTCACTGTTTCGATGCTGTCTGAAGTGACCTTTCCAGAACAGTCTTTACGAATCACTCTTTGATAGTGACGCTCGATCGTAATATTTTGCTCGTTCTCTTTGAATTTGGCGTTACTTTCATTGAAGTGGTTTTTAAGTGTGTCGCAGCTATCGACCTTCTTTTTTTGCTCCGCTTGAGCTTGTGGCTTTGGCTGACCCACTGTTGGCGGGGGAGTCGACCGATGATCGGCACAGCCCACAAATGCTGCAAGGGAAATGAAAATGCTAAAAATTGTCGGCACTGTTGAAGTTTTATACACAGACTAACTCCTTAAAAAGAATTTCTTTGCACTCCAACGGGATGAAGGATTGTTATGTGAATAAGTAGCAAGTGTAATGCCAGCTTACTCCAAGGTCGTTATTAAGAGGTTAATCCACACGAACGCGTGCGCCGCGGGCGCCTTCGCGAAGATGCTCCGGAAGTTTTTCGAAACCACTTCCCTTGGCGAGGATGACTTCCAAATTTAGTAAATCTTTGAACGCGAAAGGGGTTAGCTGCTCAAGAACTCCGGGGCTATTTCGTAGATCCAATGTGCGTAGCGCATAGAGGCCACTGAAATCTCCAGAGCGGAAAGCATAGCCCGTCGGCAATGAAGATAGATCTAAGCTTTTTACTTGGGCCAAGTCTTCTGAGTCGATTTTGTCGCAGGTTTTGCCGATAGCTTTCAAGATTTGATCTTTCATCATTGCAGAGCGATGGCAAACAGGAAGTTGGCGATTAAAAAACTGTGTACGCTCAAAAAAATCCTGCCACTCTTGTTCGCTAAGGCTGTCAAATTCTTTGCTGTGCAAAATCCAATTCAGTCTTCTTAATGAACGAACGTCTTGGGTAAAATCCCAAAGCCATTCATGCACAATAAAGAACGAGAACTGCAATGGACTCTCAAAACGTAAATTTTCAAGAATGTTTTTTTGAAAACGATACTCAACGCTCTGGCGACCATAACTGCGAACCACAGTCTGATGCAAATCAGGCTGTTGGGGAGCGCGATAACAGTTGTCTGGTAGACGTTGAGTGATTTCTTGGTCGTCAATCAAAACGTCCGTCAGGTCCCAAGGAATCCACAGACGACCAGAGCTGACCTTGCCGGTCAGGATGTTTTCAGAAAAATCATGAAAGCTTTTTGCAAGAACCGGGGATAGGTGCAAGAGGCCTTTTTCTATACGCGCAAAAGACTCTTCCCAGCTTTTAACTTCAACGGTCTCTGAGTAAGGACCGGAGGTGCGATAGTCTAACAAGTAATCCAGGGTATAAAATCCCTTAAATACAGCTTGTTTGGAAGGAGTGCAGAAAACGGTATTGCCGCCATTACCGATCAGTGAACCATCACCAGCCGCATGAGCAAAGTTTAACAATCCGAAAAATAAAATACTAAAGTTGAACATCGACCTGTTCCTCATTGCCTAGACATCTGATTTTAGTGCGAACCTTTAAATATGGTCGCTTTTGCATATGTTTCATTAAGAGTGCTTTTGCATATATGACATTATTGCTAGTTCTTTGCGTGCAAATCTCTACAAGCCGAACGCTAGGGGGAAGATCTGCAAGGAGAGGCTCGATAAGGTCTTCGCCATTAGCTCCAAAAAATGCAGTATCTTCTAGGCGCAAGTGCTCCAGTTTATGTAATTCTGCGAGACCAGAGTTTTTCACGTTATTGGCGGTGAACTTTGACCAAAAAGAATTTGCTGAAAGATCCAAAAATCGTAAATTTGGAAACGATTTAAAAGTCGAACCTGTCGGAAGAACGTTTCCTGAGTACAGACTGACGTCTAAATACTCGAGCTGCGGCCAGGCTCCTTCCATTTTAGCTGCGCCATTTATACCTGATACAATTAATTTCTTTAAGTGCGGATGATCGGAACTTTTCAGATTCAGATTAAGAATGGCTTGATCTAAGTTTAACTCTCTCAAACTACGTAAATTAGAGAAGTCCGCATAGTTAGAGCGATCGACTTGGGATCGCGAAAGATCCAAACGTTTAAGATTTTCGAGCCCAGACATTTTTGAAGACTCCCAGGTCTCTACATAATTACTGCTAAAATCTAAAAACGTATCGGCTGAGGGGATGTCGGAAAAAACATCTTCAAAAGAACCAGGTCTGAGTTTAGCGCTGTTACTGCGGGAAAGATTCAGAGTTAAGAGCGATTTATGGGCGGGCAGTGAGCCCTTCGCGAAGACAGGGGTTGAATTCTCAGAGAGGTCCAAGTGCTCAAGGTTTTCGGCGCTGTTAAAAAAACCTTCAATCAGCGCCACGCCAAACCAATGAATGCCTGTAGCCGAAAAAGAGCGTAATGAAGGCAAACGACTGAGATCGGTTTTACGAAGCTCGAACTGATTAAAGACAATTACGCTTCGATCTTTGTCGATAATCTTGAGATCTCGGATATTCGCAAGATCTGCATCTGAAATCTGATCGCAGTTTTTATGAAGTGTCCGCTTGAAGGCCTCGATGATATACTGAGATCGCTCGCAAACGGAGGTTTCATTTTTTGGAGAAAGCAGAAGTTGTTGAAAAAGTTTTTGCATCCGTAAGTAGACTTGCTTGTCTTTGAAGGGAGCCTCCGAATGCCACAAGCTATTGATTGAATAAGCAAGGTCATCATCGTCAGTGAATTCCATTAACCACAGCCGACTTGTCAGAAATTGAAGTTGAATGGGATTATTGTTGCTGAGTTCAGCGACGATTTTTGGCTCAAAAGAGATAATGCGATTATTGGAGTTGTTTTTTAGTACAAGAACTGGTCTTAGCAAATTACCTAGAGGTTTGCATTCAGCGGGTATGGATGTCGCATAGTCACCCAGAGGCACTGGGTCAAAACCAAAGGAGGCTTCTTGCCACACATTGAAGACTGAAAAATTATTGGGTCTGGTATGTTTTGATAAAAACATGTGTAAGGCAGATTGATTTAGACCAAAGTAACCAAGGAATTGTAACAAACCTGCACGAACAAAGACATCAAGCTCTTGAACTTCCGGAGCTTTCCCCTGTTGCTTCATTAGCCTTAAATAATCTAACGAGAAAGTTCCTTTAAGTGATCCAGTACAGATCACAACGCTTGCGCTGACTGTCGCGTTCGCTGTTTGAATAGATAATAAAATAAGAACACTTAGAATAAATCTCATGAATCTTTTCCTAAGCGAAAGAGCTGTGTCCCGAAACAATAAAGACTTTTGCGGCTCGAGGAGCTTGTTAGAAGCGTGTTGATCTTGCGATTGAATTCATTGATCATTTTTTTTGCTTCGGCAATTTTGTCGGTATCAACAGCCATAATCAGAGAACTGTAGTTTCTTTGATCCAGTGCCTGTTCGTAAATCGCGGAGGAGGCCTTTTTTAAGAGAATCATATGGAACAACTTAATACTGTCTGACGGAATTTCGTCAGGTGATGTCAGAAGCCACTGACCCGTTGGTTTTAATGTGCCTCGGTCTACTCTTAAAATTCCAAGTCGCACCAGGCGGTCACAAGCTAAGCGAGCCTCTTTAGCCGAGATCCCCAGTTTTTCAGAGATCCATCGTGGCTCTGATTTAAATCCTTTGACCTTGGATAATTCAAGAATACCGACGTGGTACCATTCAGAAATAAATTTCCAGGTATCTTTGTCGATTTTTTTATCGTTGGGTTGGCTGAATTTACGAAGTTTGATTTTTGCAGTTTCACGATCACGGTTTGATCTTGCATGTGCTGATTGAACCAAGGTCGCAAAGTAGTCTTGCTCTACATCCGTAAAGTTTAAATTGACGGCGATAAGTCTTGCCTTTTGTTGAGAAAGGCCGGCTTTGCGATTTAGAATTTCACTGAGTGTTGAAGAGGTCAGACCGATCTTTGCAGCAAAGGCGCGCAGAGAATAGCTGGGATTGGCGTCACAGCGCTTTTTTAGCTCCTTTTGCAGAACATCCCTATAGTCACTGAACTCAAAAATCATGGGGAGTGGTTAACCTGAAAAAGCCTCGTTGTCTAACGAAACGGCGTGTTATTGAACTTTTTCGTGAAATTTATTCTATCGGGAGTTCAAACGAACTGAGCGAGCATCAGCGAGCGCTTTAGGTCTAGCATTATTGTGTATTTTAAGTGGCGTGTTCTAGTCTTCTCGTAACAACAAAGGAGATCTTATGAACCATTATTTAACCTTCAAAAAAATCCTATTGGCAGCCGGACTTATGAGTTTGGTAGCTTGTAACGCGAGCATTAAAGCGGATGGCCTCAACGGCAAACAAAGGGAGCAGGGGGCAGCAGATTATCGCAGTGAGGCGGCAGCGGGAATGATCAATGGCGCAGGATGGGTGTTCTTATCAGGCACGGCGAGACCTCAATACAATGATTCTTCGAGGCTCTCGTTGAGCTTGTACAACGAAGACTTTACCGATCCTTGTTCTGGTTTTAGCTACGGCAGAGCCAATGTGCTAACCAGTGTTCCAGCAAGAGTTGGTGAGACGGTTCTGGGCGAAATGCCAGACGTTCACACTGTGACGTTTTCATACGTTAATGAGGATGGATCTGGTGGAAATATGATTGCTTATGACGGACGTTTAGCAATCACGGAGATCACTGCTGAAACAGTTTCGGGATTTATTATTGCTGAATATGATAGGCAAAGTTTTATAAATGGCTCTTTCAAATTAAAAGTCTGCGAGAGATAAAAAATGAAATCGTTTATTGTTATTTTGACCTTTGTGAGCTTAACAGCCTGCACGACGACTCAAGAATTAAAACAATCACAAAGCTGCAAAGTCTGGAAGGATCAACCTATCTTAGGACCTCAGAATTATCAGGTGAACAACGATGCGGTTGAAGTGAAAGGGCAATGTCTCTTTTGGTTTTGGGGATGCTCAATCAGAAAGACAGATATCGACTCCCAAGGCGTCATTTATCACCAAAGTGAAGGAGTCTTTTCGTCTCGCACGAAGACCGCCTCCCTTCAGGGATCTGAAGTCATGTATGAAAAATCGGTCTTTGATAAATTCGCAAGCTCAGACCCGGTGAAAATCGATATGGAAAAGCAAACCGCTCATAGAAAGATCACATCGGGGATCTTGAATATGACATCAGAAGAGACTGTCGATTTTAACAGTTCTTGTAAACTGCGGGAAGCTGCAGTGGGTGCCGTGGCTTACTGGGTGAATGCCAATAAGAAGAATTAGGTATTCAACGCCGCTGGCTCCGAACCAGCGGCATTTTGGCGCCCTTGCGCTCCGCGTAAAGCTCAGGTCGAGAATCGCAATCTAGGACATGTCAATCCTCCTGCCTAAGGGCTAGAATACCGAATGGCCCAAGAACTGACACATTTCCATAGAATTCAAATTTGCAGAGCCCAGAGCTTTATCAAAGGCAATATCGGCGACAAACTCAGCTTGAATGATATTGCTCTGGAAGCCGGGATTTCAAAGTACCACTTTATTCGCGTGTTCTCGGCCTATATAGGAGAGACTCCCTTCGAATACATTCAGCGGATCAAAATTCTAAAATCATTTTCTTTGCTGAACCAAAAGAAATCTATTGCGGAGCTCTCTCATGAAGTGGGATTTGAGTCCCAGAGCTCATTTAATAAAGCCTTCAAAAAGTTAACAGGGATAAGCCCAAAAGAATTCCGCAATCTGGGAAAAGACCAGCAAGAGGCGATTCACTATAATCTAGGTATAAACCCCCTAGAAAAGGAGTCTGCCATGAGTCTAAATTTATCTGAAAAACCTGAGGTGATTACTCGCGCGAAGATGGAGATTTTTGCCCTCAAAGGACAAGGAGGATCTTTTGCTGATATTGCACCTTTGGTGTGGCAAAATTTCTTGAACATTCTTTCTCAACAAAAGCAGGATCTCAGTTCGTCGGAATATTTGGGACTCAGTTATATTGAGTCCATCAATCAAAGAGATAACCACATCTACAAAGTGGCTATTTCAAATCCAACGGGACAGAGTCTTTCTTTTAAAGAACTAGAGCGAGAGGTATTGCCAGAACAAAAATATTTGAAGTTTGATTTAAAGGGCTCTTATCGAGGAGTGTGGCCTGCTTTTAATCAGATATTTAAATATGTCAGCGAGAACTCCTATGAATTGGCTGATGGTCCTTGTCTTGAAAATTACCTCAATGATCCTAGCTGTACTCCAGAAGACGAACTTTTAACTGAACTTTTGGTTCCGATTAAATCGTGAGCAAGCTGAGTCAACCTCAATCATTTTACGGCTATCCACCGAAGATCAAAAAAGGTCTTACGGAGCTGAGATCATTGATAGGCAAAGTGGCCGAGCGTATGCCCTTGGTTGGTCCCATCGAAGAAACTATCCGGTGGGGGCAACTGACTTTTCTGACTTCACAATCGAAATCGGGCAGTATGATTCGAATTGATCGACACAAAGGCAGTGACAAGACCTACGCCATGTACTTTCACTGTCAAACAAATCTGGTGAGTTCATTTCGCAAGCTTTTTGGAAACAAATTAATGTACGAAGGAAATCGAGCTCTGCTATTTGATGTGGACCAGAAAATTCCTCGGCAGATCCTTGTTCAATGCATAGAAATGGCTCTGACCTATCATCTGTCCAACGCCTCGAAAAAGGATTTTAAGAATTCTAAACTGATCCACTAGAGTGGTGGGGAAACATGTCCTAAATCCATGGTTTCCCGAGCCGGATGCTCGGGAAAGGGGGCTTGGGATCACCCAATTGTCAGGATGCTCACACTGCGATCGAGCCACAATCTCTTTAAATACCACCATTTCTGTCTCCTCAAGGCCTCTTCTTTTGCGCGCACCAAGCACGAACTAAAAGAGACTGGAAAAACTGCAGGGGAGTCGCAAAGCCGTTGGTCTCTAACATGCTTTCCACTTCTGATGGTGACTGAATGGACAAATGCTCCTTCATCATCTTAGGAAGACTCTGAACCTTTTCTTCCGGTGAGCCTGATCTTCGAGACATGACCTGCCATTTTTTCATCATATCGTCAGAGGTGCGCGAAGACGAGTCGTAGCTGAGCTCTGCAGTGATGAAGGAGCCCTGGGGCTTAAGAAGTCTTGCTATAGCAGCAATGATTTTCGGCCTCTCATCTTTCGAGGTGTGATGAAGGACAAGAAGACAAAGGGCTGCATCGAATTCATCTTCACCGGGAAGATCTTGAACATATCCATGGATGAGTTTGCAGCGATCAAGCAAATTCAGTTTTTGCAATTTCTCTCGGCAAACTTCGAGCATAGAGGCCGATGGTTCCACGGCCACAAAGGTGAATTGAGGGAAGGCTTCTGCCAACTCAATGATCTCAGTGCCGGTTCCTGCGCCAACGCAGAGAATCTTCGAGTGAGGTGCCAATTCGCTAAGGATGATCTTTATCAGGTGGTGCAAATTGGCATTGATCGGAGCCATAAAGGTATTGCTTTGATCATAGGATTTCGCTCTGTCTTTACCAAAGGCATCTAACTTTGAGTGATCGTGCATAGTTCATCTTCTCCCGTTCATCTCAATATTGTAGCGTTTTATCGACCCCTTGATAATTTCCATTTTTGTGCAGTTATTGATACCTCTGAGGTAATAATAGTGTAGGGAAAATAAAAGGCTAAGATGGGAGTTCTTAGCCTTTTTTATGATGAAGTCAGATGACAGAGGAGATCTTGTTATCGACAAACGGTCCAAGCAGATGCTTCGTAAGACTGCTCTGTGCAACACGAAAGAGAGCAAGATCTAGTGTGGGGAATAGGAGACATGGTGCAAGATTGCATCGCTGAGTCTCGGGCATCCTCAATGTTAGATCCGTACTTGCGAAATTCAGCGAAATAAATCTGACCATTGGAAGTTTTAGCTCCCTTAACGAAGCATTTCGCCACCTTTTCAAAGCAAGTGGTCACGCAGCGTTTGTTTCCCGCCCGACATTCCTCGCAGCTATTGAAACGCAGGCGTGAAATGTGAAGTTCTCCATTCAGGGTGCTCTGACTGAAGACCCCACAAACTTCTTGCGGCTGCTGATCGAGGGGGAATCCGGGAAAGTATTCTACCATGGTGAGATCACGTGGTGAGCACTCCCGATAGTCCGAAGTCGCAAACGCGCTTTGAAAAGCCAATGTGCTCAATAAAAAAATGAAAGCGTAAACTCTTGCACTCATGGAATATCCCCCCTGGTGGGACTCAAATTAAAAGCGACAGAAATCTATCGCAAGCAAATAGGTGAGCCGACACGGTAGGCCACTGCCAGTGTCAATATAGCGCGCTTTTGGAAGAGGCCGCATGTCCACAACTAGTGAACATTTCAAAATGAAGGTGCGGTGCCATCTTAAAAAGGCTTGATCACTAGACATTAGTCAGACGTATTCTCCTCCTTGGAGGGTGTTCTGCTCTGGTGAACAGTTTGTTTCTTTATGAGACCCGTACCCTAAGTTTTTCTCGGATTAGGCCGATACTTAGGTATGCGCATTAGGGGCTTAGAAATAGTTAAATTGAGGTTTTTCTCCTCTGTAAGTCTTGTGCTTGCTGTGCTCAGTTTTTCCAGTTCTTTAAATGCGATCACTCTTGCGGAGTTGGCTTACAAAGCCAATCCTTGGAACGAGAAGTGCGAACAATTTGATCCCAGTAAAAACGCCTCGTCAGAACTCTTCAATGATTGTGTAAAGTCCAACAGCAAGGACGATCGACTCCAGCGCCTTTCATCTGATTTTGGTGATGTCAGCGAGAACGCCTACCTGGCCTCGTTAGCAGAGCAAAGAGCGAAAGCTTTGAGTTGCACTGATGGTGAAATCAATGGTCTCTTAAAAGACCCCGCGAAGTTATCAGAGTTCACAGAGGATGTTTCCAATAAATTGACTTTGCTTGGATACCTCAATGTCAAGATGGAGTCTCTTCGCGGCTCTGTAGGATCAGACAAAGCAGCGACCGCAGAATACAAAAAATCCAAGCTCGCTCAAGAAGCCATTCTGGCTGCCTTGCCGTTCTCTGAGATTCCGTCCATGAAGCTGATGTACAATCACATCAGTTCCCAGTCAGATCTTTTCAAAGCCGAAGGTGTTGAACCCTTTTTTGAAAAGTACATCAAAGACAACATCCAAGGCGCTTTAAAAAAAGCGCAGAAAAAAGTGACTACGGATCTTCGCGCCTTGAAAGACGGACACAAATCTTTGGGAGTCTCTCTTTCCGATGATCTGCGCAAGTCTCTCGCGCAAGATGATGCTCTCATCGAAAAGTTCCAGCAGGAAAATCCTTCTCTCAGTGCTTCAACGAAACCCGTAGCCTGCAGGGTGGACGCAAAATATGGAACGGGTGCAAGATACGTCCAAGAAACCCTGATCATTGGAGGCACTATCGCTGTGGGCGGGATCGCTGGAGCGGCCGTGAAGATGTCGGGGGGCGCCCTCGCCAGTGCTGTGGCCTCAGGGAACTTATCTTCGAAGGCAGCGACCCTGATTAGACTTGGAGCTATCGGCGCAGGAGCTACCGCCACAGCCTCTGCAAGCATGTATGATATTTGCTTAAGTGTACATCCACTGACGGAGGTTGGAGAAACCTGCGGCGGCAGTGGTTTGCAGACGCTTCCTCAGACAAATTGTTTTATGTCGGCAGTTCTTGAAGGCACGGGGGCCCTGGCTTTCGGACTGAACGGAGCCAAGAAGGCTCTGAGTTATTTTGAAACTAAGGCAACGGCGCGAGTGGAGGCCCAAGGTGCTAAGGCCGTTTCTTCTGCTGATGGTCAAGCTTTAGAGAAGGCCGCTTTAGTAAAAGCTGAGGCGCGAGCCGCAAGACAAGCTGAAGCTGCCCAACAAAAAGAGCGCCTTCTGAAGCTCGCAGACGAACAGGCGGGAATCCCATATAAAGAGCCCACAACTGTTAAAACAAATTTCATTGGCGGAAGCTATGGAGGAAAGCCTCCTCAATATGTTGCCGGATATAAAAAGGATGTGGCGCTGACCTATGATGTGGCTATGGCTGAGAAATCGGGTTTGTCCGTCTCTGAAGTCACAGCCTTACGAAAAAACTTCGGAGATGAGATTCCTGAAACCGGAGAACTCGGTGTTTATCGTCTCGGAGACAAGGTCGCCCTAGACGCCGAGTCAAATCTGGTGGGAGCCTATTCTCGTTTCTCAAAGCGGTTGGATTCTGGTGAGCCATTGACAGCTCAGGATCTTATAGATGTTCGAACACAATCCCATAGTTTGCGTGCCGTCACAAAAAAGAATGGAGAGACAGAACTTGTTTCCCTGCCTATGGAGTTTAAAGGGAAATTCTCTACGACCTTGGATTCAGAGATTTCTCCTTATGTGCAAGAACGTTTGAAGCACTACAATATCGACTTCAAGATTTCTGAGGGCAAAACAAAAATAATGTATCCAGAGGGCTCGCGAGAAGTTGGACTGAATAAACTGACGGACGACTTGAATACAATGATAGCCCGAGGAGACCCTGCGGAGCGCGTTTCCGCTTTTGCAGTACAGGAACTTCTGATTCTTCATCCCTTTAAGGATGGAAATGGAAGAACCGCCCGGTTGGTGGGGCAAGCTTTGATGAAAAAGTTAAAAGGCGTGGATGTTGTTTTCCCTGGAAATTTTCATAAGGAAATGGAGTACGACGTCGATACTCTGACCAGAAGTATCATGCCTTTTGATCCGAATAAGCGAGAACGCGACATGCAGTCGGCGGCAGAAATGCTTTATACTTACCACAATAAGAAACTTCCAGAGTATGTGGATAAAAAGAAACTTGTCAGCAATGCTCCTCGCGAGGATGTTCCATTTCCAAAAGAGTTTAAGGCAATGGATGGAGTGTCGGTGAAGTATGACAGCTTGCCTGATAATGTTCGTCGCTATAGCGACTCGGTCTTCTATGGAAAACCTGCGGGCAAGGATCTTGAGAGCGCCGAGCAAGCCGCAGAAACCATGATGAAGTTTGGTCGGGGATCGCGAGAGGCAAATCCAAGTCTGGATATTGCAGCTCACGTCGACAACACTCGCATAGAGCCAGGCAAGAAAGTCTCGGGCTTCTTTCCAACCTCCAAGGATTTCACCGGAGGTGCATCCTTTGCAAAGATGAAAGGCTCTAAGGGGCAATACGGCGTTTCATACGAAATTGATGCCAGGGGAGCAGAGGTTTTAGATATTACTGAGCTCAACACATTAAGAAATAATAGAGGTTCATGGACAAGTGAAGGAGAAGTCTTGTTCGGACCTCGTGTGAATCCGGCGCGAATAAAATCGGCAGTCATCTTCGGTCCGGATGGTAAAGTCGTTAAGATCCTCAAAAATCCTTTATATGTTCCTCAAAAATAATCAATACGAACAGTAAGACTCTTGAGACCCCTGGTATTATCAAGCTCGATCACGAGTTCGCTGGGCAGATATTTTTGAGACCTAAACTTAATGGAAAAAGCCACTGACTATGAAATCAGCGGCTTTTTTTCCATTAAAGCTTAAAACAAATAGGTTCTCGAACATTTATCGAGCATTGCCTTGTTGACCATCCCCCTGAGGCCTTCTATCGTATAAGGATCGCGGAGGTTTTGTGCGGTCGATCTTGTCGTTCGTTGTTATCATTTGTTTTCACAGTTTAAGCTGGGCTGCTGGGAGAACTGTGACCTGCGATTCCGTGGATAGCTTTCAGAATGCTTCTCAAATCGAATTCAATATTGATACTGGGTACCTGAGAATGAAAGAAGCGGCGGGCTGGACAGATCTCTATACCGAGAAATTGGCTTGCGGTCTAAAAGTCGGCAATCCCAACAACTGCGTTAAAAAGATCTCCCATAACTTTGATAATCCTCAAGCTATCAATAAAGCCGCTGTGTTCTCTGTAAGATGCAAATCGGGCAGTAATAACCTGACGGAGCTGAATGGGGATTTAGAGATCAATCGCTCAGGCAATGGGGCTGGATCCTTCGTGTGTGGACGCCTGAGCAAGCATGCTCTTTATCTCACTCAGTGTCGAATCAACTGAAACTCATCAAACCGTTTTGTTCACGGTTTTTCCTAGCACCCATTAAGCGGTGCGGTCGTCCATCTATCATGCCATTTAAATCTAAGTGACTTCGGAGTCAGAAGATCTGTCCCCAGATATACTTCAGGAATCTCAACTTCTAGGTCACTTTCAGATTTTGGTATTGAGGCTTCGAAGACCAATATTTTTGTTTTCTTTTCGTCATTCTCTTCAAAAGCGATGTCTTTCCGAAACAAAGCGGGAGCCTTTAATACTGGCTCAGGCATTTTTCCTAGTGAGCGAAAAACGGTCAAAGTTTCTAATTTCCCAAATGACTTGTTCCAGTCCTGGTTGGCGTATTTAAATTTAACATTGTCACCATCAAAACGAATAGTGGAGTCAGCTGTCCCAACTAAAGATATCTCGAGCTTCAGCTTATCGTCGGTCTCCGATGGTATTAATCTAATGCTACCTAATTTAACTGTGGGATGTTTAATCGTATAGCTAGTTGTTCCGATGTTGGTTAAAAACCCATCACATCTGTTCCTCGAGCTTTGAATAAGAGATCCGGCATTTTCAATTTGCGAAGCCTGATGCTGCCGAATATGCGTCGGCACACATCCAATAACTACTGCGGCTATAAGAAAATACGGGGCAATGTTTTTTATTTGCATCGATGTATTAATAATATAGGGCCGGTCTGGTGTCCAAAGTTAAATTTCTTCGACTCCCCAGTGTTCCCCATAAGCTCATACATAGGCTTAAGCTTATTTAGATTCTTTTGTTAAGCGAAGTTTGAACCCATGAACTGTTTGAATTTCTTCAACGACGGAGAAGCCTTCGGATAAATAAAGATCGACGGCAGCGAAATGATTTTTCATGGCATAAAGCCAAGGATGACCCGACATTTCGGTTAGGACGTGTTTTAAGAGAGACCTAGCGATACCATGGCGAAAATACTCCGGGCTCACGAACAGCCAGCCAATATAATTATCCTCAAAGCCGGCAAAACCCAGAACTCCCTTGGAGGTCTCATAGACAAAGACATTTTGACGACGAAAACTATCTATTTGTCTTTGATCCTTTTGAAGTGGCAGTGGTGATCCTTTAAAGCCAGAGGCCATAACTTCATGAGGCTTTGCGAGGTCATAGATCTGACAAACCGTCGGCCAGTCGCTTTCTCTGTACTCTCGGACTTGGAACTCACCTGGCTTTGCGATGCTGTGATGTTTAATCAAAAAGCTCCACATTGAACTCTTTAACCAAAGCACGGTCTTGATCTGTCATCTCTGGATTGTAAATGCCCTGCATGCCCAGGTATTCACCAGACTCAACATCCATCGTATCATTGCGCCAGTCTTTGATGCCGGGGCCGTGGAAGCGACGAATGACTGTGCGGCCAGGAACGATGTTTTGAGAACGATAGTAAGACACAGCAAAAGAGTCTGTGCCATCCGTGTGCTCGTTATAAAGACGGATCAAGTCGTAATCTGATTTCTCTGTGCCAAGATCCCAAAGGACTGTGAACGCTCCCACTTTTTTGTAATTCATGAAGTCGCCGATTTTTCCATCGGCCTTAAGAGTTTTTACATAAGCATAGAAACGAGTAAATTCATTTTGAAGCACAGTTGAGCGGTGATCATTAGCATGTGCTGAAAGGGAAACGCCTAATGCAAGGGTCAGAGTTAAAAGCAAACGGCTGAGCATATATTTCTCTCCTGCGATGAATGTTGAGCTCATGGTAGCCCTGGCCAGAGCTGGGCTCAAGCTTTGAGGCAAGCCGTCAGAAAATAGGTGTAGGTTTTGCCTCTATTTTGACAGTTTGACGCAAGTGTATGCTCTTGGGAGGGGATTATAGGGCTTCGTCTGCTCGTTGTTGTCACTTTGTAAAAAGGAAATGTGTATTTGGGGGATGACGAACGTACAAACTGTACGTTCGTGTACGTTCATAGGGGCTTTGCGGCTTTGAGCGAGCTTTTCTTTACAAATTCGAAGTCTGAACTTGCTGAAGAACTTAGGGGAGTGTAACTACCGTCGGCAATGGCTGAACTCTTGTTTAAGAACCCTCAAGACTATTTGCAGTTCGAGTATGATTTGCGACGGGCAAGACGTCCTTCCTATTCGATGCGTGCCTTTGCTCGTGACTTGGAAATGAGTCCTTCAGGTTTAAATGACTTTATGAAGGCTCGTGTGGGCATGTCTGAAGCCCGCGTTCATTTCATCAGTTCGCAGCTGGCTTGGTCTGCAGAGCGGACCCAGCACTTCCATGACCTGATTCGTGCGAAATTTGATAAAGACCGAGGCGTTCGGGCCGCGGCTCTGGCTCGAGTCAAGGCGCGGTTGAAGGAAGGCTCAGCCTCCCTCACAGTGGATGAGTTTAAGACCATCAGTGAATGGCACCATTTGGTTATTTTAGAGCTGTGTGAGATCCGTGATCACATTCAGGCGAAGCAGATTGCAAAGGATCTCGATATTACGTTGCCCCAGGTGACTCAGGCTTTGAAGCGCTTGATGAAGTTAAAGCTGATCACTCAAAGTGAACGCGGGTATAAACCCACAGAGCTGAATACCCATTTTGGCGATGAGGCGCCCTCAGAAGCCATTCGCTTTTTTCATTCACAATTGTTGGAGCGTGCACAGAAGGCCTTGCAAGTGACTCCCATTGAAGAACGCGACAGTCAAAGCATGGTCTTTTCTATTGATAGCAAAGACGCTGCAAAAATGTCCGCTGAAATTAGAAATTCCATTAGCAATATCGTCAATCGTTATGCCCAAACTAAAAAGAGCGACAGCATTCATGCTCTGACATTTCAGGTGTTCCCGGTTTGGTCTGACCAGAAAGAATCTTTCAAATGAAATACATTATCCTCATTCTTCTATTGGCTGGAGTGTCCCACGCAGGAGTTCGTACCGTCGGCAAAGGCGGGGGCTATGCAGAAATGCAGGCCATCTTGATTAATAGTCAAATGAGCTTATGGAGTGAGATTTGCCTCAGTAATCCAGAGGCTTGCAAGCTTTCAAATGAGGAAGTGAGTCTTTTAACGTCGTCACTTTCTTCGCCTTTTGTTCTGGAGATGAATCCTGAGTGCGCGGAACCGACCATTACCGTTTTAAATAAAAATGCAGCTTCCATTGCTTCGTGTGCTCTTTATCAAGACAATCAGGCTATTGCTAAGAACTTCAGCGAAATCGCGACCTGGGTTTTGGCAGCTCGTTTGATGGCCATTCAAAATATGCCACTGAAGTCTGCGACAGACATTGCTCTTAAAATCTTTCAAAAATACGAACAACGAGAGCAAAGACTGGCCATCGTTCTTTCGGGAAGCTCAGCTCTTGTTCACTTTTTACAGATTCAACGTGAGTCTGCTATTCATAACATCGTTTCCATAGAGGGTAAAAGCTCTGCTGTGGACATTACACCTCTGGTTCAAGAGGTATTAACCTGTGAGGGCGGCTCTTTACACCATTGGAATTTGAACCTCTTGAGCGCTCAAGAACTCGATCCTACAAAGGCATTTGTAGAGTCTGAAGTGGCTTGGCAGTGCACGGGCTCTAGCTCTTACAGAGCCACATTGCAGATTGTTTTTGCAGCACCTCAATCAGAAATTTTAGCCAATTCCGTACGAATCAGACTGGTGCGAAAAACACCTCTTTAGGCCCAGGGTTTGCAAAACCGAAAAGGATGACTTGTAAAAGCGTCCTTAAAGCAGCCTGGCTCACCCTGGTGTCGATCCTTTTGACATCCGTGACCTGTTTTGGAGATGTCAGCCCCATAAGCCGCCAAGCCTATGTAGTGGCTGCTTATGAAGAGTTTCATTCCCTTCTTTACTTCCTTTCGGGTGATCATCGCTTTCTCCAAAATCTCACTCCAGAAGAGCGGGCGCAGTTTGAGTTTGTGGGCAATTCGGTCGTTCGTCATGTTGTCCGACTCGGCCCCGCGGCATTGCCTGGCCAAGATCGCACTTCGATGCGTGTAGATTTCAAACTTAAATTTTCAGACCGAGTTGAAGACTTTATCTTAAATCCTGGTGAGCCACAGAGAACGGCGAAAATGGCCGGGGATATTTGGTTCAACTTAAATGTTATCAATAATCCAAAGGTTTCTTTTGGTCTTTTGGACGCCTTTCAGATCTTGTTCCATGAGTTCGGCCATAAGATTGGCGAAAAGAAGAATCAAAACCTTATTGACTCGGTGGCTGCGAAAATACGTCTTCACTTGGCGAGCTATTATAAAGAAACCGTCTTGAATTCAAAAACAAAAGTCAGTTCTTTGGTTGTACCCTATATTACCTTTGATAGAAATCCCGTGGACTATCAGTTCGAGCCCATTGTTATAGTTGACCATCAGGGCCAGGCCGCATCTGCACGCTTTGAGGTTATGTTAACAAGACGAACAGCCACAGGATTTTTTGTGTATAACAGCGGATCTCAAGCCTATGCTCGGCAGGTTCTTACTCCAAAGTTTTCTCTTGAGGGCAATGACCTTAGAATTGATTGGCGGATCTCTACAAGACATAGCCTCGTCGTTGCAGACCGCTTTAATTACCTCAACTTGTTCACGAACCTAGAAAAGGTCAAGGCTGATGAAAAGATCGAGCCCTTCATAGAGTATCAGAAGTTGATTCAAGTGGTGCCACAGGAGCAACTTCAGCGCATTGCTAATAAAGAATATATTTCTGCGCCACTCCCTCTCAAGGGGATCAACTCGGAATATCAACCTTACACTCCAGCAAATGAAAAAAGCCGATGGCTTGAAAAGCTCAGAATGAGTGCTCAAACAAATGATCGCGTGGAGTACTCAACGGTTATCGAGAGCCAAACACCGGTCAAGACAGCGCTTCTCTTGGCAGAACGAGATACTTATTTCTATAAGTTTAAAGGCGAGGTCACTCATCTGACGGGAAATATCTATCGTTTGAGTTTCTCTCTTCCGGCAATCAGTGCTCACGACGGTTTTTTGGATATGTACTCCATTGCCATCAATGGACGTGAGAGATGGGACCTTGAAGAGGTTGTTAAAATGCCTCTTAAAAAACGTATTGAACCGCGATCGGCAATCCCCAGCCAGATTGCTGTTATGGGCGGAACGAATGGTCAGAATCAGTGGCATGTTATACAACAAATCCAGGAACCTCTTCTTGAAACGGAAGAAGTGCGTTGGCGCTTTTCATTTAAAAATACCAAAACAAAGATTGAGACCATTGAAATCATGTGGATGGCCCTTGAGCAGATTAGCAAAGATGGTCGGAGAGTTGGAGATCGAGCCAAGAACATATTTGAAGTCATTGATGCCAAAGACATGAGGCAGACCTGGGTGGATGGAAGCTTGGTCGTGGAGATCCTGGCCAAGGAAGCTTCTAAAGTTATTCCATCTCAAATCACTCCCGATGGTTTTGAGATTAAAGACTCTCTTGCGCGCGCCATGGTAGAAATACAAATCACAGATCAAAACTACAACACAACTCGGACGGGAACTCGTCTTGTGAACACGGGTTGGAAGTCGGGTTTTACTCTCAATCCAAAATCAGATCCTGCGTCCAATCTCTGCAAAAATATTTTCAGATAAAGCCCTTGCGTTAAGGACCGCACACGAACGGACACTATCTAGTTCCCCTGTCTTGCAAACAAAATAGCGGATCGCTAGCTTGTTTAAAAACACAGGAGGTTCTTTATGAAAGCTATTTTTAAGTTTGTACTTTGTCTGTCTCTCACGGCTCTAGCTGCATGTACTGCTGAAGACGTGTCTCCACTTTTTAAAGGTGGTCTTGGCAGCAAGCCAGAGAAAATTTCCAGCCAGGCTTTGCAAGGCACTATGAATGGCGTGCCATGGTCTATGACCAGAGCTGTTGGCAAAATTCAACAGGATGGCATGTTGCTCGTGTCGATTTCTGGAAATGGCGAAGTTATTAACTGCAACTATAGCATGCCATTGAAACCAGCGGTTCTATTCAGTGTCCCTATGAAAGTGGCGGACTATGACTTTGATATGCTTCGTCCAAATAATGGTTACGCTATCACTTGGGTTTATACAGATGTCCAAGCGCAAATCCACAATGTCGTTTCAGACATGGCTCTGATTTCGATCACATCGGTGTCTGCTGATCGTATGATCGGTGGCTTTTCTGCAAAGTTCCTAGATCCTTCAAACCCCGGCGCTCTGAATGGCGTCTTTGAAATCACAATCTGCAGATAGGACACATGAGATGAAATATTTTGTATTGAGTTTATTTGCACTCTCGCTCCTTCAAGGATGTGCAAGTGTCAAAGTTGCTGAAAATGTAAAGATGGTATCTTTTTCTGATAAGCCGACAACGAAAGAAACAAAGGCGTTGGGGAATATCGAAGGTAAAGACTGCACATGGTATGTTCTGGGTTATCCTCTTGGGCACAGTCCTACCGTGCGCACGGCGTTCCAAAATACAGCTGAACAAAGTGAAGAGAAAATTCCTTTGATGAAAGCAAAGAAGGAAGGGGCTGTTGGGAATATTTCATATATCCGCAATGTCTCTGTAGAGCCTTCAGGCTTCAGTGCTTGGGTGGTTGGTCGTAGTTGTATGAATGTGACAGGTGTGGGGTATCAATGAAAACAGTAGTGATTCTATCAATCTTGATGTTGTCGATGACAGCTTGTGTTCATCGTCAAAAAGTTCTTGATGCGAATTGGGTGTCAATGAAGTACTCGGACGTGCCGGATGAATCTAAGCTCGTGCGTGTGGCTCCGATTGAAACAAAGTACTGCATGAACAGCTGGAGCGGCACTTATGGTTTGATTGATGAGGCGACAAAACAAGCCGAATCAAAATTCCAGATCGATTATATTAAGAATCCATCTTTCGTCAAAGAAGGCGAAGAATGTATGATCGTGAGCGGTGAAGGTTATCGCCGCGCTTCGAACTAAGCTCAAAGGCCCTTCGTTCTTAACGGACGGAGGGCTTTAGGTAAGAATGGCCTTAAGGCTGTGAGCCTTAGCAACTTCCTTAATGAGGTCATTAGCCATATGAACATGCCCCTCTGTTGCGAGAGTGTGAGCGCACCCTTTGGGAACTTCGCCTGAGTTGAAGTGGTTCGCCGCGATCCTCGCGTGTTGCGCTGATTTTTCTAATTCTTCAGCGACTTGAAGAAGCTTTTGCGCTTGTGCTTTCAGGGCCTCGTTCATGACTTCTCCTTAAATTTGGAAATCTCCCTTACTTTCCCAAAATACACATCGATTGTAAAGAACCGCTTGCGTCCCAAGACATACTTTTTTGCGTGCTGGGCATCCCAGATCCGACCGCCGGTCTTACTTTATGCATTGTCTTTTTAAGCAGTCGCAATCGGGCAACATGCGCTAACAAGGCGATGGTCTACATGCGACTCGGCCGATCAGCACATCCGTAGCGGGTGTAGGCCAGATTCTTTTTTATATTTAAATTGGT